>Ga0194137_10001951_pt1 | contig 12398 bp, 12 predicted proteins | sample TARM_MetaG_T3_14_FD_134025 | JGI IMG/M metagenome (GOLD analysis project Ga0194137, IMG submission 134025) | Freshwater microbial communities from Pennsylvania, USA, analyzing microbe dynamics in response to fracking - TARM_MetaG_T3_14 (version 2) | ecosystem: Environmental > Aquatic >...
CTGGTCGGCTCTTCCAGCGCATGGAAGCGCTTGCCATTGACCATAAAGCGGCCCTTGCACAGGGTCGGATAACCGGCCGCCTCGCCATCTTCGTAACTGTCAATCAGCACTTCGTTGAGACGTGAGGTGAGCCGGCCCGGCTCCTCCTGCCAGCGCACCGCACTGGCCGGCGAGCAGACACCGCAGAGGTTCGGCGACTCGCCGGTAACATAGGACGACAGGTGGCAACGCCCCTCGGCCATGATGCACAGGCTGCCGAAGGCAAACACTTCGATTTCCACCGGACTGCCAGCGGCTACCTGGCGCACCTGGTTCATCGACAGCACACGCGGCAGTACCGCGCGCTGAATGCCATAGCGCTCATGATAGAACGCCAGCGCTCCGGCATTGGTCGCCGAGCCCTGTACCGACAGGTGCAGGCGCAGGTCTGGATGATGCTTGCTGGCATAGGCGAGCACACCGGGATCGGCACAGATCAGCGCATCCACACCCAGATCGGCGGCACGGTCGACCGCCCGCTGCCAGCGCTTCCAGCCATCCGGCAGGGCGTAGGTATTCACCGCGATATAGAGTTTGCGGCCCTTTTCACGCACCAGTTGCAGCCCCTGTTCAAGCTGCTGGTCGGTAAAATTCAGGCCGGCGAAATGACGGGCATTGGTGTCGTCACGAAAGCCGGTGTAGATGGCATCCGCACCCTGGCGTACGGCGGATTTGAGGGCAGGCAGGCTGCCTGCGGGACACACCAGTTGCATGGGGACTCCTCACTCGGGATGTACAGGACAGCCGGGTAGTCTGCCGCAGGGCGCCCGGCAGTTCCTTGACCGTCATCAATGCCCGGGTCTGCCGGCCGCATCGACAACCACTGTCCGGCCCCCAGCATGCGCCGCTGACGACGGCAGTCCCATTCCCCCTTGGGGGTAGCCGAACGGGGCATTGGTGGGCCGCAGGCAAGAAAAAACCCGGCACCTTGCGGTACCGGGTTTTTCCGGGTCACTGGTGTGACGGGCTGCTTACATCATGCCGCCCATGCCACCCATACCACCCATGCCGCCCATGTCCGGCATGGCCGGCTTCTCTTCCGGCAGCTCGGCGATCATCGCCTCGGTGGTGATCATCAGGCTGGCCACGGAAGCGGCGGCCTGCAGCGCGCTACGGGTGACCTTGGCCGGATCGAGGATACCCATCTCGATCATGTCGCCATACTCACCGGTCGCCGCGTTGTAACCGAAGTTGCCTTCGCCGGCCTTGACCCGCTCCAGCACCACGGCCGCTTCTTCACCGGCATTGGTGACGATCTGGCGCAGCGGCGACTCGATGGCACGACGCAGCAACTTGATACCAACGTTCTGGTCTTCGTTGTCGCCCTTCAGGCCGTCCAGCGCCGCCAGGGTGCGTACCAGGGCAACACCACCGCCAGGTACCACGCCCTCTTCCACCGCCGCACGGGTCGCGTGCAGAGCGTCTTCAACGCGGTGCTTCTTCTCTTTCATTTCCACTTCGGTGGCCGCACCGACCTTGATTACCGCAACACCGCCAGCCAGCTTGGCCAGACGCTCCTGCAGCTTCTCCTTGTCGTAATCCGACGTGGTCTCTTCGACCTGCTTGCGGATCTGCGCCACACGGGCTTCGATGTCGGTTTGCGCGCCGGCACCGTCGATCACGGTGGAATTGTCCTTGTTGATCTGTACCCGCTTGGCCTGACCCAGGTGCTCAAGGCCAGCGCTTTCCAGACTCAGACCAACTTCTTCGCTGATCACGGTACCGCCGGTGAGGATGGCAATATCCTGCAGCATGGCCTTGCGACGGTCACCAAAGCCCGGGGCCTTGACCGCAGCGACCTTGACGATGCCACGCATGTTGTTGACCACCAGGGTAGCCAGGGCTTCGCCTTCGACGTCCTCGGCAACGATCATCAGCGGACGGCCGGACTTGGCGACAGCTTCCAGAACCGGCAGCAGCTCACGGATGTTGGAGATTTTCTTGTCGACCAGCAGGATGAACGGGTTGTCCAGCTCGGCGGACATGGTTTCCGGCTTATTGACGAAGTACGGAGACAGGTAGCCACGGTCGAACTGCATGCCTTCAACCACCGACAGTTCGTTGTCCAGACCGGAACCTTCCTCAACGGTGATCACGCCTTCCTTGCCCACGCGGTCCATGGCTTCGGCAATGATCTTGCCGATGGAGTCGTCGGAGTTGGCGGAAATGGTGCCAACCTGGGCAATCGCCTTGGAATCGGCGCAGGGCTTGGACAGGTTCTTCAGCTCGGCAACCACGGCCGCAGTGGCCTTGTCGATGCCACGCTTCAGGTCCATCGGGTTCATACCGGCGGCAACCGCCTTCAGGCCTTCGGTAACAATCGCCTGGGCCAGAACGGTAGCAGTAGTGGTACCGTCACCGGCGTCGTCGTTGGCACGCGAGGCAACGTCCTTGACCAGCTGGGCGCCCATGTTCTCGAACTTGTCCTTCAGCTCGATTTCCTTGGCTACGGACACGCCGTCCTTGGTGATCATCGGCGCACCGAAGCTGCGCTCGATCAACACGTTACGGCCCTTCGGACCCAGGGTAGCCTTGACCGCATTGGCCAGGGTGTTGACGCCGTCGAGCATCTTGTTGCGACCGGAAATACCGAATTTGACTTCTTTGGCAGCCATCTTTGCTTTCCTTCAATGAATTCGTTCGTTGGGATCTGGTGCGGAAACGGCTCAGCCTTCGAGGATGCCGTAGATTTCCGACTCGCTCATCATCAGCAGCTCTTCGCCATCGATCTTGATGGTGCTGCTGCCGGAATACGGGCCAAATACCACCTTGTCGCCTTCCTTAACGGCCAGTGCGCGCACCTCACCGTTATCCAGCAGACGCCCGGTACCCACAGCAATCACCACGCCGGTGTTGGGCTTTTCTGCGGCAGAGCCCGGCAGAACGATACCGCCAGCGGTCTTGGTCTCTTCTTCGCTGCGACGAACGACTACGCGATCGTGTAACGGACGGATTTTCATCGTTATGAGTCTCCCACTGTGAATGTCATTGGCCGGCAACGCCGGCATTTCGTTGATAAAGGGGTCTTGCGACCCGAGGACCGGCCCGCAGGCCGCGTCACTGTCCTGTGCAGCCCGCCGTGGCGAGCCCGCTGATGAACAAGTGAGGCCTAGATGGGGCTGGCCGGATGCATTTCAAGGGCCGGATGAAAAAAATTTCAGTCGCGATCGATGCGCGGGCCTGACGAATCACGCGGCTCGGCGCTGTGCCATTCACCCTCGATAATGGTGTGCTCGCCGCGCTGCCAGACCTGCGGCCCGCCCGGCTCACCCGGGCCTGGCCGGTTGCGATTGCGCCAGGCCAGCAGCAGACAGGGCAACGCCAGCGCATCGGTGATCAGCCCGGGAAACAGCAACAGCAACCCGGCCAGCACGCCCCACAACCCGGCCTGCAAAATGCCGAACGGCGAACGCTCCTGGGCCATGCGCTGCTGCACCTGCTGCAACATGCTCCAGCCCTGGCGCTGGATGATCAGCACCCCGAGCAGACCGCTGGCCAGCACCCACAACAGAGTCCAGGCCACCCCGACCCGCTGCCCCAGCAGAATCAGCGTGGCCAGCTCGATCAGCGGCAACAGCAGCAGCAAAAAACGCACAAAGGCCATGGGCACCTCAACGGTATTGGCAAAATCCCTAGATGGGGGAAGCCCCGCGACTTTTCAACCCCGAAAACCAGTCAAAAGGTGACCAATAACGCGTGACGGGCCTTCTCAACAACCATCACTCTGTTGCAAGCTTGCGCCCCGACGCATTTGTTCAACCGTGGCTATGAGGAGTGCCCAGCAATGCAACTGAAAGACAGCGTGATCATCATCACCGGCGGCGGACAGGGCCTTGGCCGCGCCATGGCCGAATACCTGGCTGGCCGTGGCGCCCGCCTGGCACTGGTCGATCTTGGCCAGGAACGCCTCGACGACGCGGTTGCCGCCTGCCAGGCCGCCGGCAGCGACGCCCGCGCCTATGTTTGCAACGTAGCCGACGAAGAGCAGGTCAGCCATATGGTTGCACAGGTCGCCAGCGACTTCGGCGCCATCAACGGCCTGATCAACAACGCTGGCATCCTGCGCGACGGCCTGCTGCTGAAGAGCAAGGACGGCGAGATCCAGAAAATGAGCCTGGCCCAGTGGCAATCGGTGATCGACGTCAACCTGACCGGCGTGTTCCTGTGCACCCGCGAAGTCGGAGCAAAGATGATCGAGCTGGGCAACCAGGGTCTGGTCATCAATATTTCCTCGATCTCCCGCGCCGGCAACATGGGCCAGTCAAACTACTCCGCCGCCAAGGCCGGGGTGGCCGCGATGACCGTGGTCTGGGCCAAGGAACTGGCACGCTACGGCATCCGCGTGGCCGGCATCGCCCCCGGCTTTATCGAGACCGAGATGACCGGCAGCATGAAGCCCGAAGCGCTGGAAAAGATGTGCGCCGGCATACCGCTCAAGCGCATGGGCAAGCCCGCCGAAATCGCCCACTCGGCCGCCTACCTGTTCGAGAACGACTACTACACCGGTCGCATCCTGGAGCTCGACGGCGGCCTGCGGCTTTAAGGCAACGCTGATCAAACAGGAATTGTGACAACGCGAGAAGCGCCGACCTGTTCTGGACCGTCGATGCCCTGGACGGGCATCGCCGAGCGTACAAGGATGTATTTACAGCGTGTCCAGAACAGGTCGGCGCTTCTCGCGTTTCGACGCAGTTATGCGACCCGACTACCAGTTGATTCCCATGCCCAGGCGATAGCGGCGATAGTTGATATCGCTACCATCGGTGGCATTCAGGTAATCCCAGTCGGCAATCAGGCTCAGGGATGCCCAGCTGTTAAGTAGATAGCGCAGGCCCAGCTCGGCATCCACCGACCAGCGAATCTCGCTGGCATCCGGAATCAGCGTCTCCGCCGTGTGGTACAGCTCGAAGCGCTTGCCGAACAGAAAGCGCTGATAATCCCATTCCAGCGCCAGCGCGCTGGCATGCCAGGCGGAGCCGTCTCGCCGATCCAGCCGCAAATGTCCAAGCCGTGCCGCCGTTTCAAAGTGGCCCAGACTGTTGTTCCACCACTCATAACCCGGCCCCACACCCAGCTGTCGACGGCGTGCCACCTCTTCCAGAAAATCACGCCGGTAGCCCAGACTGGTCTGCCAGAACCACTTGTCCGCAAAAAACCAGCTCAGATCGTACTCTGCTTCCCAGACATGCCGGCTTTTCTGCTCGTTACGAAAATCCCGCTCGAACTCGTAGCCCAACTCATGCCGCCAGTCGCCATGCCGCGCCTTGGTATCGACAGAAATATCCAGATCACGGGTATCGCTATCCGCCTGCTTTACATCCAGCGCCGCTGCTGCCTTGCCGCTCCACTGCCAGTCCTCGATCAGCGGACGCGGCTCAAGCAACTGACGAATATCGCGCAGGGCCAGCGATTGCACGGCGCCGTTCACCAGCAACACCTCGCCAGGGGTCTCGCTGGCACGTAGCGAGAGCGCCCGTTCAGCGTGATCATGTGTTTTTATCAGCAAGCCGCGATCACTCTCCAGGGTCCGGATACGACTGACACTGACAGTCACGGTACCAGCCAGCTCGGTGGCCATCACCAGACGACCGCCCTCGATCAACTCGATACGGCCGCTCAGACGATCCCCATTGTCCAGCCACACGGTATCGGCGAGACTGTGGCCGCTGAACAGACAGATCAATATGAAAAACCAGGAACGCAACAGCATGTTTACCCCCAAACGGCTAGCGCCGGCCATTATCCATGCCGCAAAGCCCCTTGTCAGTGCCAACCGTTGAGGCGGTTGACCAGCCACAGCAGCGTTTTATGCTGGTGCTGTCACAGATACCACCCGGACGCGTGTGCAGTTACGGGCGTCTGGCCGAGTTGGCCGGACTCGGGCGTGGTGCCCGACTGGTGGCGCGCTGGCTTGGCCAGTTGCCGGCGGGCAGCCGCCTGCCCTGGCACCGCGTGGTGAATGCCCAGGGTCGCATCAGTCTGCCCGCCGATCACCCATCCCATGCGGAACAACTGCAGCGTTTGCAGGACGAAGGCATAGTGCTGCGCAATGGCCGTATCGACCTGCGTCGCCATGGCTGGCCCGACACCCACTGATTGAATTGCCACGGAAGCTCCTGATGCACGATAGCGCCACTCCCCATGCCCGCCCCGAAGGCCTGCGCGTTTACCTGCGTCCGCGGGTGATCGGCATGCTGTTCCTTGGCTTCTCCGCCGGCCTGCCGCTACTGCTGGTGGGCGGCACCTTCAGTGCCTGGCTGCGCAGCCTGGGTATCGAACTGGCGGCTATCGGCTTTCTCAGCTGGGTCGGCATGGCGCATTCGATCAAGGTGCTCTGGGCACCACTGGTCGACCGCGCGCCACTGCCACTATTGAGCCGCTGGCTGGGTCGCCGGCGCAGCTGGATGCTGCTGGCCCAGCTGTGCATAGGCACGGCCCTGCTCGGCATGGCACTCACCGACCCACGTGACAACCTGACCCTGGTAGCGGTATTCGCGGTGCTGGCGGCCTTCGGTTCGGCAACCCAGGACATCGCCATCGACGCCTACCGGGTCGAAGCCGAGGCGCGTCATCGTCAGGCCGCGATGGCTGCTACCTACGTTGCCGGCTACCGGGTTGCGGTGCTGGCTGCCGGTGCCGGCGCCCTGCATCTGGCACACATCCAGGACTGGGGTCTGGCCTACGGGGTAATGGCGCTGCTGATGGGTGTCGGCGTACTAACCACCCTGCTGATTAGCGAGCCCGAGGTGCATGTCAGCCAGACCACTGCGCGGCTGGAGCAACGGGTTACCGATTATCTGGCCAGCACGGCACATGCCGGCTGGCGCCGTTCCCTGACCGCCTGGTTTATTGGTGCGGTGGTCTGCCCATTTGCCGAGTTCCTGCAGCGTTACGGCAAGGCCGCCATCATCATCCTGCTGTTTATCGGCTGCTTCCGGGTCAGTGACATCTTTATGGGGGTGATGGCCAATCCGTTCTACCTGGACCTGGGCTTCACCAAGGCACAAATCGCCAATATTGCCGCCGCCTTCGGCCTGGCCATGACCTTGGCCGGTGCCGCCATTGGTGGCGTGCTGGTAGCGCGCTTCGGCATTGCGCCTATCCTGCTGTTTACTGCTTTTATGGCCCCGGCGACCAACCTGACCTTTGCCTGGCTGGCCGGTATCGGCGCTGAACAATACGGACTGGTAATCGCCATCATCGCCGACAACATCACCGGCGGGCTGGCGATCTCGGTGTTTATTGCCTATCTGTCGAGCCTGACCAACAGCGCCTACACCGCCACCCAGTATGCCCTGTTCAGCTCGCTGATGACCCTGCCCGGCCAGTTTGCCGCCGGCTTTACCGGCGTACTGGCCGAGCATGTGGGTTGGGAAATGTTCTTTGTGGTCACCGCTGCCACCGGACTGCCGGCAATCATTCTGGCCTTCCTGCTGTTGAAGGTGGCGCACCCGGACCGCATGCAGCGGCCCGGGATCCAAGGCTGAGCCTGTCAGCCTTGCTGCGGCACCAGATGCACCGTGCGCTGCGGGAAGGGAATGGTGATGCCGTTGGCATCGAAGCTTTCCTTGGCCTGTTCCTGGATATCCCAGAACACGCCCCAGAAATCCTCGGTTCTGGTCCACATGTGCAGCGACAGGTTCACCGAGTTGTCGCCCAGCGAAGCCAGCCAGACTACCGGCTCCGGGTCCTTGAGCACACGCGAGTCAGCCTGGGCAAGCGCCAGCAACAGCGAGCGTGCCTGCTTGACGTCGTCGCCATAGTCAATCCCAAGATTGATATCGACGCGGCGGGTCGGCTGGCGTGAATAGTTAACGATATTGCCATTCGACAGGCTGCCGTTGGGCACTATCACGGTCTTGTTGTCCGGGGTTTTCAGTACCGTGTGGAAAATCGAGATGGTATCCACGGTACCAGCCACACCCTGGGCCTCGATGTACTCCCCGGCCTTGAACGGACGCAGGAACAGGATCAACACGCCGCCGGCAAAGTTCGCCAGACTGCCCTGCAAGGCCAGGCCAATCGCCAGACCGGCGGCACCCAGCACGGCAATGAACGAGGTGGTCTGCACACCGACCATGCCGGCCACACTGATCAGCAGCAGCACCTTCAGGCCCATGCCCAGCAGGTTGCCGACGAAGCCGTGCAGGGTGCGATCAATATTGCGCTTTTCCATAAGCGCCAGCGCCCTTCCAGTGATACGGCCGATGATCCACCAACCGACCAGCAATGTCAGCAACGCCAGCAGCAACTGGCTACCGTATTGCAGGATTAATGGCAGCCAGGCGTCCTGCAACTGCTCTACCTGAGTTATCAGATCGTCCATCGTCTTTCCTCCGGATTATCGCCCTGAAAAAGAAAAGGGCGGACAAGTCCGCCCCTTTCAACACGGGCATTTTGCGAGTTCATTCGCGAAAATTATCGAACTGCAGCGGCATGCCCAGTTCTGCACCACGAAGCAGGGCAATAACCTCCTGCAGCTCGTCACGTTTTTTCCCGGTGACCCGTACCTGGTCCCCCTGGATTGCCGCCTGCACCTTGATTTTCGACTCTTTGATCAAGGCCACGACCTTCTTTGCCAGCTCCTTGTCGATCCCCTCACGCATCAGCACATCCTGCTTGACCACCTTGCCGGAAGCAAAATGCGGTTTGATCTCCAGACATTGAATGTCTATCTTGCGTTTGATCAGATTGTTACGCAGGATCTCAAGCATTTGCTCAAGCTGGAATTCGACCTCTGCCGTCATCTGCACGGTCAACTCCTTGTCCTTGAACTCGAAGCTGCCCTTGCCGCGAAGATCGTAGCGACGGTCGAGCTCCTTGATCGCATTGTCGACCGCATTGGTTACTTCGTGACGGTCAAGTTCGGATACCACATCGAAAGATGGCATGGAATTACCTCAAAAAACGATTTGTCTGGTCCCAATCGACCAATAAGCGTTTAAGCTTGGCATTATAACGATATTGCCCGTAAAGCGAAAAACGGGCCCCCTGGCAAGCCGGAGCCTTGCAATGCTCAACCCACAACTCAGTATTCTGGTTGTTGACGACACTAAATTCAGCAGCGCAGTCATCGGGCACACCCTGACCCAGGCAGGCTACCGCAACATACGCTTTGCCGCCTCGGCCATGGCAGCGCTTGAAATGCATGCCCAGCAACCGGCCGGCATCATGATTGCCGACTGGCTGATGCCTGAAATGGATGGTCTGCAACTGACCCAGCGCATCCGCCAGAACGACGAGCAAAGCAGCCACTACACCTATGTCATCCTGCTTACCGCCCGCGAAGGCAACAACGCCTTGCGGGAAGCCTTTGATCGCGGCGTCGACGACTTCATCAGCAAGTCAGCCATGAGCGAGCAACTGCTACCGCGCATCTATGCTGCCGACCGCACCTCGCTGCTGATCAACCGTCTGCTGGATGACAACCGGCACCTGACTGAAAGCCTGGCACTGTTAGAAGACAACAACCTGATCGATCCGGTAACCGGGCTTGGTAATCGTCGCTACCTTCTGCAACGTCTGGATAGCGCGCTTCGCAGCGTGGATTCGCGCGGCGGCGCCTGCAGCCTGCTGTTGATTGGCCTGCAGAACCTTCCTGAACTGGATGAACGGCACAGCCAGGGTGTTATTGAAGAATTGCTCAAGGGTGTCACCCGACGCATACAGCAACTGCTGCGCCCCTGCGACGTAATCACCCGCATCAACAACGACACCTTTGCCCTGCTGGCAATCGCAGACAATACCGAAGAGCTCAAGCCCGGCAGTTTTCGCCGATTGCATGACGGCATCAACCTGAAAGCCTTCAAGACCAGCGAGGGCTATCTGACCCTGCGAACCGGCTTGGCGCTGTGCAACCTGCCCGGCAACAGCGAAATAGCGGATACCTCCCGCTTGCTGGTATCCCTCGAAGACCAGCTGAAAGAGGCCTATAGCACCGGGCTGATTAGCGAACTGCGCTGGCCGCCGGCACCTGCCTTGCAGGCATGATCTACATTCTCGGGGCTGGCAGCCTCGGCTTGCTGTGGGCGGCACGGCTGGCTCGCAAAGGCCAGTCTGTGACCCTGCTTGTGCGTGACGCCCGACAACAGCGCCTGTGGCAGGCAGCAGGCAACCGGCTGGAACTTCAGCAGAACGGCCAAACGCAATCCTTCCAGGTAATTACAGAGCACCTGTCCGGGCACCAACCGATTGATTATCTGCTGGTCTGCACCAAGGCCACCGACAGTCTGGCGGCAGTCCAGAGTTTGCGTCCCCGTCTTGCTCCCGATTGCGAAATACTCCTCATGCAGAATGGTCTGGGCAGCCAGCAGGCAATCAGCCGTCTGCTGGCACCGCGCCGTGTTCTCTGGGCCAGCGTAACCGATGGTGCCTGGCGAGACGGCAGACACCGGGTGGTCTGGGCAGGAGCTGGCCAGACACTGATCGGTGACCCGCAGCAAGGCCCGCCTGCTGGCTGGCTGAGGCAGTTCGACGGCAGCATCGACTGGCTATGGGTGGATGACATAGAGCAGCGTCTGTGGCTGAAGCTCGCTGTCAATTGTGCTATCAACCCTTACACAGTGCTGTTTGACTGCCATAACGGCGAGGTTCCCCTGCACGCCGGCGCCGAACTAGACGCTGTGATCCTTGAACTGCAGAGCCTGTTGCAGCATCAGGGTCTGTCGCTGACGCCCGCCGCACTCGGCGAGCTGGTTCACAGCGTGATAGTCAAAACCGCCGCCAACAGCTCATCCATGCGCCAGGATGTGCATGCCGGTCGACAAACCGAGATCGACTACATTCTTGGCCATGCGCTGCGCCAAGCCCGCCAGCACGGATTGCGCACGCCCTTGCTGGCCGACCTGCATTCCCGGCTCCGTACACACCTGCAACAGGCCGGCATCCCGACAGGATAAGAACAGGCTGTCACCACGAGGATTTTCCGGCTAGTCTTGCACGCCAACGCAAGAACTGGAGAGCATCATGGGGTTCAGAGTAAGCAAGGTATACACCCGCACCGGTGACCGCGGCGAGACCGGGCTGGCAGATGGCAGCCGGATCGCCAAGCAGCATCCGCGCATCGAGGCCATGGGCGATGTTGATGAACTGAACAGCCAGCTTGGCATGCTGCTGGCCGAGATGAACGAACAGGGACTCTCCGAGCTGGCCGAAGCGCTTCAACCTGTCCAGCACCGGTTGTTTGATCTGGGTGGCGAGCTGGCCATCCCCGGGTACGTCACACTGGGCGAGCAGGACAGCAACGATCTGGAAAACCTGATTGACGACTGGAACGGTGAACTGGAGCCACTGCGCGACTTCATTCTGCCCGGCGGCTCGCGCATCATCGCCCAGGCCCACCTGGCCCGCAGCCTGTGCCGCCGCGCCGAACGCCGGCTACTGGCAGTGGCTGCAGATGCAACGCAACAGATCAATCCGGCAGCCTGTATCTACCTCAACCGCCTCTCGGACCTGCTGTTTGTAGCAGCCCGCCTGATCGGCAAGCGTCTGGGCACCCCGGAAGTACTCTGGGCTCCGCGTCGCAATACAGAGCCCAAAAGCTGATCACACCTTGAAGGCGCTGATGATTTCCTGCAGCTGGCGAACACGCTCACTCATCTGCTGACTGGACTGCTCGGCACGCAGGGCACCCTCGGCAGTCTGCTCGCCAGCCTGGTTGATCTCGACAATATTCTGGTCAATATCATTGCTCACTGCGGTTTGCTCTTCGGCCGCGGTAGCAATTTGCTGACTCTGGTCAACGATCTGCCCGACTGCTGCCAGAATGCGCTGCAGCGCCTCCTGAACGCGGTGTGACTGATCCACCGAAGCGCCGGTCAGATCATGGCTGGCACCCATCGCCTTTACGGCAGCACCGACGCCGGACTGCAGGCGGCCGATCATCTGCTCGATCTCCTCGGTTGACTTGTGGGTGCGCTGGGCAAGCGTGCGAACCTCATCAGCCACCACGGCAAAGCCTCGACCCTGCTCACCGGCTCGCGCCGCCTCGATAGCTGCATTGAGCGCCAGCAGGTTGGTCTGCTCCGCCACCCCCTTGATCACATCCAGTACCTGGCTGATCGAGGCACTGTCAGCCTTCAACTGGTTGATCACCTGCACCGAGTTCTCGATCTCGCTGGCCAGCCGGTTGATGCCACTCACCGAAGACTCGACCAACCGTTGGCCATCCAGTGTCTGGTCATTCACTTCACCGGCACTGGACACCGCCATTGCGGCACTGCGTGCGACCTCCTGGGAGGTTGCCGACATCTCGTTCATGGCAGCCGCAACCTGCTCGATCCGGCTGAGCTGGGCGGAAACAGCCTCGCTACTGCTGGTGGAAATGCTCTGCACTTGCTGCGCCTGCTCACCCACCTCAA
>Ga0194137_10001952_pt1 | contig 12395 bp, 23 predicted proteins | sample TARM_MetaG_T3_14_FD_134025 | JGI IMG/M metagenome (GOLD analysis project Ga0194137, IMG submission 134025) | Freshwater microbial communities from Pennsylvania, USA, analyzing microbe dynamics in response to fracking - TARM_MetaG_T3_14 (version 2) | ecosystem: Environmental > Aquatic >...
ATACGAATCTTGCCAGAAACTGTTGCTAAAACTTGATGCCCGTTTTCTAATTCGACTTTAAACATTGCATTCGGCAAAGTATCGACGACTGTACCTTCGACTTCAATCATATCTTCTTTTGCCACGCACAGTACCTCCTTGTAATTGTTTCGCATTTTCACACGATAAAACGGCGGAAACCAGTGCTCCCACCTTAGATTCTCAATACAATCTTCTGAAATGCTTCAGAAGTCGGACTGATACATTATAGCATAATGCATCTTACTAAGCAAGAGAAGTTTCACATTTGCAAGTCAGTTACGGGCAAACGATATTATTCGATGATTTTTTTTACGTCTTCAAAGACAGTATCGATTTCACGATTACCATCAATAGACTGCAATAAACCTTCTTCTTTATAGTAAGCTAAAATTGGTTCACTATTCTTAATGTTAATTGCAAGACGATTTTTGACCGTCTCAGGTTTGTCATCTTCTCGTTGATAGAAATCATGGCCACCACAACGATCACATGTACCTTCAACTGTTGTTGGGTTAAAGATTTTGTGGTACGTTGCGCCGCATTCACGACACATGTAACGGCCTGCTAATCGGTCAACCAGAATGTCTTCAGGGACATGGATATCGATAACAGCATCAATTTTCTTTCCAAGCTCGGTCAGCATTTGATCTAACGCTTGTGCTTGTTCCAAGGTACGGGGGAAGCCATCTAATAAGAAGCCTTTCTCTGTATCGGATTCGGCTAAACGCTCTTTCACAATACCATTCGTTACTTCGTCAGGAACTAATGCTCCTTGGTCCATGTATGATTTTGCTTTTAAGCCTAACGCAGTTTCATTTGCCATAGCGGCACGAAACATATCGCCTGTTGAAATGTGCGGAATGTTGTATTCAGCAATAATTTTCTCTGCTTGCGTTCCTTTTCCAGCACCGGGTAATCCCATTAAAATGATGTTCATTTTAATAATTCCTCCCAATAAGTGTTTGAATGATGTTGAGGAAAACCTCAACATCCTACAAAACTTTTTAATTCATGAAACCAGTATATTGACGTTTCAACATCAATCCTTCTAACTGTTTTGCAGTTTCAAGAGCGACACCTACGACGATTAATAAACTTGTTCCACCTAAACCAATTGATTCCGGTAAGTTCCAAAGCATTTGGGCAATGATTGGTAGTATCGCAACTAAACCAAGGTAAAGTGCTCCTACTGTACTTAACCGCATTAACACACCTGAAACGTAATCTTCTGTTCCTTTACCAGGTCGCACACTTGGAATATAACTTCCTTGCTTTTGTAAGTTTTCCGCTAATTTCTCAGGGTTCACTTGGACAAAGGCATAAAAGAAAGTGAAAGCAACAATCAATGTTGTATATAAAATTGCCCCAGGGACCGTATTATAATTAAACAATGTTTGGATGGTTTCAAACCAAGGTTTCCCTCCTAATGATCCACCAAAAGCTTGAATAATCGCATTTGGAGTAGTGATCATGGAGCTGGCAAAGATAACTGGAATCACACCTGCTGCATTTACTTTCAATGGAAGGTAAGAGCTTGTTGGTGCACCCACTACTCGTTTTGTATATTGAATCGGTAATTTTCGTTCTGCTTGTTGGAAAAATGTCACAAAAGTTACAATTAACAACACCGCAATTACTAAAACGACCATGAAAATAGCCGATTGCCAAATTCTTGAAGATTCAATATTAATAAAGTAGTCTTCGATTAGTCCTTTGATGTCAACTGGTACACGCGAGATGATACCGGCAAAGATGATCATCGACACGCCGTTCCCAATTCCTTTTTCAGTAATTTGTTCTCCCAACCATGTCACAACCATCGTCCCTGTTGTCAGAATAATTCCGATTAAGATAAATGTTTGTGCATTTGGATTTGGAACAAATCCATATTCTGTCCACATATTAAACCCAGCAGTCAACGCTAACGATTGTACAAATCCTAAGACTAGTGTCAAATAGCGTGTTGCTTGATTTAATTTGCGACGACCGACTTCCCCTTGTTTTGACCATTCAACAAATTTCGGCACGATATCCATTTGCATCAACTGAATAATAATTGAAGCAGTGATATAGGGCGAAACTCCCATGGAGAAAATAGAGAATCGTTGCATGGCACTTCCGCTGACTAAATCTAACATGTTTAGAAATGGTAAGTCAGAAATACTTTGCAGACGAGAAGCGTCTACTCCCGGAACAGTAATATGTGTTCCAAGGCGGAAGACAAAAAGAATGAATATAGTAAAAAATATTTTTGAACGAATTTCTTTTACTTTAAAAGCATCCTTTAAAAGTCTCAGAATTAAATCACATCAACTGATCCACCGTTAGCCACAATTGCTTCTTCGGCTGTTTTTGAAAATTTGGCTGCTTTCACAGTTAATTTTTTTGTTAATTCGCCATTTCCTAATACTTTGATTCCAGACTTTTCATCTTTTACGATTCCAGCTTCAACTAAAGTTAATGGTGTAACTTCAGTTCCATCTTCAAAGCGATTTAAAATGTCAAGATTAACTACTGCGTATTCTTTACGATTCACATTTGTGAATCCACGTTTTGGTAAACGCATGAACAATGGTGTTTGTCCACCTTCAAATCCTAAACGTACGCCACCACCAGAACGGGATTTTTGACCTTTTTGTCCACGTCCAGATGTTTTACCATTACCAGATGAAGATCCACGACCAACACGGTTACGTTCTTGGCGAGAGCCTTCTGCAGGTTTTAATTCATGAAGTTTCATGCTTTCGCACCTCCTTAGTCAAAATCAATCTATCTCTATTTACTATTTAACTTCTTCTACTTCTACTAAGTGAGCGATTGTATTAACCATGCCATTGATTGCATCATTGACAGGTTTTACAACAGAGCTGTTCACTTTGTTTAAACCTAACGCTTTAACGGTATCCTTTTGGTTTTGAGGACGTCCGATAACACTGCGTTTTAAAGTAATTTTTAATTCTGCCATGTTTTTGTCCTCCTTAACCGATTAATTCTTCTACCGATTTGCCGCGAAGTTCTGCCACTTCTTCAGCGCGTTTTAATTGTTTTAATCCATCAACAACTGCGCGAACAACGTTGATTGGTGTGCTTGAACCTAGTGATTTAGTTGTGATGTCATTGACACCCGCTAATTCTAGTACGGCACGAACCGTTCCACCAGCAGCAACCCCAGACCCCTCTACAGCAGGCTTCATTAAGATGCGGCCGCCACAGAATGTTCCAATAACATCATGAGGGATTGTTGTTCCTACTACAGGGACTTCAATCAAGTTTTTCTTTGCACTTTCAACGGCTTTGCGGATTGCTTCTGGAACTTCTTGTGCTTTACCAGTACCAAATCCTACGTGTCCATTTTTATCTCCAACGATGACTAAAGCTGCAAAACGTAAACGGCGTCCACCTTTAACAACTTTTGTTACGCGATTGATCGCAACAACGCGGTCTTCTAATTCCAAATGTTTTGGATCGATATAAACCATGAATGGTGTTCCTCCTTTTCTTAAAATTCTAGTCCATTTTCGCGAGCTGCTGTTGCTAATGCTGCTACGCGGCCATGGTAAAGGTATCCACCACGGTCAAAGACTACTTCTTTAATACCTTTTGCTGCTGCACGTTCTGCGATTAATTTACCGACAGCTTGTGCTTGTTCAACTTTGTTTCCACCTGAAATCTCTTTGTCTAAGGCAGAGGCACTTGCTAGCGTCACACCCGCTACGTCATCAATAATTTGAGCGTAGATGTTTTTGTTAGAACGGAAAACGTTCAAGCGTGGGCACTCAGCAGTACCAGAAATTTTATTACGTACACGTTTATGTCTATTTTGACGTGTTTTATTTCTAGCTGGTTTTGTAATCACAATTGTCACCTCTTTTAAATTGCTAGCCTAAGCTGCGCTTCGTAAAACAAAAGCTTTACGAAGATTATTTACCAGTTTTACCTTCTTTACGGCGTACAAATTCACCAACATAGCGAATTCCTTTGCCTTTATACGGTTCTGGAGGACGAACGCCACGAATATTCGCTGCTAATTCACCTAATACTTCTTTATCAATCCCTTTAACGATGACTGATGTGTTTGATGGAACTTCAATAGTAGTTCCAGCTGGTGCTTCGATTTCAACTGGGTGAGAGTAACCTACGTTTAATACAAGTTTTGATCCTTGTAATTGTGCACGGTACCCAACCCCAATTAATTCTAGTGTTTTTTGGAATCCTTCGCTTACGCCAACAATCATGTTGTTGAAGTTTGCACGAGTTGTTCCATGAATTGTTTTCATGTCTTTGCTATCATTTGGACGAGTGAATGTTACTTCGTTACCTTCGATATTCATTGTAATGTCTGAAGAGAAAGTACGAGTTAATTCCCCTTTAGGTCCTTTAACTGTAATGTCATTTCCGTTTTGTGTTACTTCAACACCTGCAGGAATAACAACTAATTTATTACCGATACGACTCACTTAGAGACACCTCCTTGTGTATTAAATTTCAAATTACCAGACGTAAGCGACTACTTCGCCACCAACGTTTTTAGCTCTTGCTTCTTTATCAGTGATGACACCTTCTGAAGTGGAGATAATTGCGATACCTAAACCGTTTAATACTTTTGGTACTTCGTCAGCTTTGACGTAAGCACGTAAGCCTGGTTTAGAAATACGTTTTAAGTTTGTGATAACGCGCTCACCTGTTCTTCCGTATTTAAGGAATACACGGATAACGCCTTGTTTATCATCTTCGATATATTCAACATCACGAATGAAACCTTCTTTTTTCAAGATTTCTGCGATTTCACGTTTAATTTTTGAAGCAGGTACTTCTAATACATCGTGTTTTACCATATTGGCATTACGAATGCGTGTTAGAAAATCTGCAATTGGATCTGTCATGACCATTAGATGTTTTACCTCCTTTATGCGAGTTTCTTGTTTACCAGCTTGCTTTCTTCACGCCGGGAATTTGACCTTTGTAGGCAAGTTCGCGGAAGCAAATACGGCAAAGTTTAAATTTACGATAAACTGAATGTGGACGTCCGCAACGCTCACAACGAGAATTTTCTTGTGTTGAGAATTTTGCCGGACGGTTGTGCTTAGCAATCATTGACTTCTTAGCCACGTAGTTCGCCTCCTTTTTTTATTTTTGGAATGGCATGCCTAATTGAGTTAACAATTCACGAGATTCTTCATCTGTGTTGGCAGTTGTTACAATAACAATATCCAGCCCACGTACTTTGTCTACTAAATCGTAATCAACCTCTGGGAAGATTAATTGTTCTTTTACACCTAAAGTGTAGTTTCCACGTCCGTCGAAAGCTTTTTTGCTTACGCCGTGGAAGTCACGTACACGAGGTAAAGAAACTGTAACTAATTTATCTAAAAATTCGTACATTCTTTCTCCACGTAAAGTAACTTTAGCTCCGATTGGCATTCCTTCACGTAAACGGAAGCCAGCGATTGATTTCTTAGCTTTTGTAATTAAAGGTTTTTGACCTGTAATAATTTGTAATTCTTCAACAGCTTTGTCTAAGGCTTTCGCATTAGAAACAGCCTCACCCACACCCATGTTGACAACAATTTTCTCAACTTTTGGTGCTTGCATTACTGATTTATATTCGAATTTCTCGATTAATGCTGGGACAACTTCTTTATTATATTTTTCTTTAAGGCGGTTCATTCAATAAGCCCCTCCTTCCTTAATTTGTAATTATTTATCAATAACTGCTCCGGATTTTTTAGAAACACGGACTTTTTTACCGTCAACTTCTTTATAGCCTACGCGAGTTGCTTCGCCAGTTGATGGATCAATCACCATTACATTAGAAACATGAATGGGTGCTTCCATCTCAACGATTCCACCTTGTGGGGCTGTTTGAGAAGGTTTTTGGTGTTTTTTCATAATGTTAACACCTTCAACAAGAACCTTATCTTTCTTAGGCATCGTTTCTAAAACGATTCCTTCTTTGTTCTTGTCTTTTCCAGTGATAACTTTAACTTTATCGCCTTTTTTAACAAACATTATTGTTTCGCACCTCCTTTGATAATGAGTAAGAATTATAAGACTTCTGGTGCTAGTGAAACGATCTTCATGAAGTTGTTTTCGCGTAATTCACGAGCAACTGGGCCAAAGATACGTGTTCCACGAGGGCTCTTATCATCACGGATAATTACCGCAGCATTTTCGTCGAATTTAATATATGAACCATCTGTACGACGTGCGCCTGATTTAGTACGTACGATTACAGCTTTAACGACTTCACCCTTTTTGACAACCCCACCTGGCGTTGCTTGTTTAACAGTAGCAACGATGACGTCACCGATATTAGCTGTTTTACGGCCTGAACCGCCAAGGACTTTGATCGTCAAGATTTCACGTGCGCCTGAGTTATCTGCGACTTTTAAACGACTTTCTTGTTGGATCACGATGTGTATCCTCCTTTCAGATTTTGCAAGTCAATCTATATAGGAAAATCTCCGGTGATTATAATTAAATAATCACTGCTTTTTCAACGATTTCTACTAGACGGAAACGCTTTGTAGCTGATAATGGACGAGTTTCCATAATTTTCACGATATCACCGATTTTTGCTTCGTTGTTCTCATCGTGAGCTTTGTATTTCTTAGAGTATTTCATTTGTTTGCCATATGTCTTGTGATTACGTTTTGTCTCTACAACAACCGTAATTGTTTTGTCCATTTTATCAGACTCTACTCGACCTTGGTAAACTTTGCGTTGATTTCTTTCCTCAGTCATACGCTAAACGGCCTCCTTCCAAATATTACTTTACTTGTTCACGCAATACAGTTTTAATGCGTGCAATCGATTTACGTACTTCTTTAATACGTGCAGTGTTTTCTAGTTGACCTGTTGCTAATTGGAATCTTAAGTTAAACAATTCTTCTTTTAATTGTTTTTCTTGATCTAGCATTTCGGCAGTGGTTAATTCTCTGATATCTTTAACCTTCATTCGATTCACCACCCATTTCTTCACGTTTTACAATCTTAGTCTTGATAGGTAATTTGTGTGATGCAAGACGTAATGCTTCACGTGCTACTTCTTCAGAGACACCGGCAATTTCAAACATGATTTTACCACGTTTAACTGGTGCTACCCATCCTTCAGGAGCCCCTTTACCTTTACCCATACGAACGCCGATTGCTTTACTTGTATATGACTTGTGAGGGAAAATTTTAATCCATACTTTCCCACCACGTTTCATGTAACGAGTCATAGCGATACGAGATGCTTCAATCTGGCGGTTAGTAATCCAGTGTGATTCTACAGCTTGTAAGCCATATTCACCGAATGCTATTTCTTTTCCACCTTTAGCTTCTCCGCGCATTTTGCCACGGAATTCACGACGGTGTTTTACACGTTTAGGTACTAACATGCTTATTTCCCTCCTTTCTCAGTGTTCTTTTTAGTTGGAAGAACTTCTCCACGATAGATCCACACTTTAACTCCTAGTTTTCCGTATGTTGTATCTGCTTCTTCCCATGCATAATCAATGTCAGCACGTAATGTATGAAGTGGAACAGTTCCCTCAGAATACCCTTCGCTACGAGCAATATCTGCACCGTTTAAACGACCTGATACTTGAGTTTTGATTCCTTTAGCGCCAGCACGCATTGTGCGTTGGATCGCTTGTTTTTGTGCACGACGGAATGCTACACGGTTTTCTAATTGACGTGCAATTCCTTCGCCGACTAATTTAGCGTCTAAATCTGGTTTTTTGATTTCCACGATGTTGATGTGTACTTTTTTACCAGTTAATTTGTTTAGTTGGTTTCTTAGGTTTTCTACTTCAGAACCACCTTTACCGATAACCATACCTGGTCTAGCTGTATGAATAGATACGTTGACGCGGTTAGCAGCACGTTCGATTTCTACAGTTGACACAGCGGCATCAGCAAGTTTTGTTGCAATATATTTACGGATTTTTAAATCTTCGTGTAAAAAGGCTGCATAGTCTTTCTCAGCATACCATTTCGCATCCCAGTCACGGATGATGCCAACACGCATTCCAATTGGATGTATTTTTTGACCCACTGAATGTCCCTCCTTATTTTTCTGATACGACAACCGTCACATGACTTGTGCGTTTGTTGATTGGAGAAGCCGAGCCTTTTGCACGTGGACGGAAACGTTTCATTGTTGGTCCTTCGTTAACAAAAGCTTCAGAAACTACCAGGTTTTCAACATCTAAGTCGAAGTTGTTTTCTGCATTAGCTACTGCTGACATCAATACTTTTTCGATGATTCCAGCTGCTTTGTTTGGTGTAAATTTTAAAATTGCAATTGCTTCTGCAACGCTTTTCCCTCTTATTAAATCAATGACAAGGCGTGATTTGCGAGGAGAAACGCGAACTGTTTTAGCAGTTGCTTTCGCTGATGTAATTTGTTCTGCCATCTGTATATCCTCCCCTCAGATTAACGTCTTGTTTTCTTATCGTCAGCAACGTGTCCGCGATAAGTTCTTGTTGGTGCAAATTCACCTAATTTATGTCCTACCATATCTTCTTGGATGTAAACAGGTACGTGTTTACGTCCATCATAGACAGCGATAGTAAAACCGATAAAACTTGGGAAGATTGTTGAACGACGTGACCAAGTTTTAATAACTTTTTTCTTTTCAGCGCCAGCTTGTGCGTCGATTTTTTTCATCAAATGATCATCAACGAATGGCCCTTTTTTTAGACTACGACCCATGGTGAACCTCCTCTCAAAATGTGCAACACATGGTTAGTGCGATTATTTTTCATTACGACGACGAACAATAAGTTTGTCTGATTGAGCTCTCTTATTACGCGTTTTGTATCCAAGAGCTGGTTTGCCCCAAGGAGAAAGCGGTGCTTTACGTCCGATTGGTGCTTTACCTTCACCACCACCGTGTGGGTGATCGTTCGGGTTCATTACGCTACCGCGAACAGTTGGGCGTTTACGCATCCAACGAGAACGGCCTGCTTTACCAATGTTGATTAATTCGTGTTGTTCGTTACCAACTGAACCGATTGTTGCACGGCAAGTTGCTAAGACCATACGAACTTCTCCAGAGTTTAAACGGATTAAAACATATTTGCCTTCTTTACCAAGTACTTGTGCACTTGTTCCAGCTGAACGGATTAATTGTCCGCCTTTTCCAGGTTTTAATTCGATGTTGTGGATAACAGTACCCACTGGAATGTTTGCTAATGGTAATGCATTTCCTACTTTGATATCTGCTTCTGGACCAGAAACAAGTCTCATGCCTACTTCTAAGCCTTTAGGTGCTAGGATGTATGCTTTAACTCCATCTTCGTAGTGTACTAATGCGATATTAGCAGAACGGTTTGGATCATATTCAATCGTTTTAACAAGTGCAACAACGTTATCTTTGTTACGCTTGAAGTCGATGATACGGTATTGACGCTTGTGTCCGCCACCTTGATGGCGTACTGTAATGCGTCCCATATTGTTACGACCGGCATGGTTTTTTAATGGTGCTAATAGAGTTTTTTCTGGAGTTGCTGTAGTAATTTCAGCAAAGTCAGAAGTTGTCATATTACGACGACCATTTGTAGTAGCTTTATACTTTTTGATTGCCACGTCATTTTCCCTCCTATGTTGATAGATTGCGTCTCAGCTTTTACTCAGCTGAGAAAAATTCGATTGCTTTTGAATCTTCAGTTAATGTCACAATTGCTTTGCGACGTTTTTTAGTATATCCTGCATATTTTCCTACACGTTTAAATTTCGGACGGACGTTAATGACGTTTACGTCTTTCACTTTAACATCAAAAGCTGCTTCAACAGCTTGTTTCACTAGAGTTTTATTCGCACGCGTATCGACGTCGAAAGTATATTTCTTTTCGTCCATCGCTAGCATTGATTTCTCAGTGATTACTGGGCGTTTGATTACGTCTAATAAGTTCATTATGCAAGCACCTCCTCAATTTGAGTAAGAGCAGTTTGTGTTGCTAATACTTTATCGTTTGCTACGACGTCTAAAACAGTTACGTTGTTAGATGCGATAACAGAAACGTTTGGTAAGTTACGAGCAGACAATGCTGCAAAGTCATTACCTTCTTCTAATACGATTAATACTTTCTTATCAATTGATAAGTTTGCAAGAACTTGTTTAAATTCTTTTGTTTTTGGTGCGTCAAAGCTTAATGCATCAACGACAACTAATTTATTTTCAGCAACTTTTTCTGATAATACAGATTTAATTGCTAAGCGACGAACTTTTTTAGGAAGTTTGTAGCTGTATGAACGAGGTGTTGGTCCAAAGACAACTCCTCCTCCACGCCATTGTGGTGAACGAATTGAACCTTGACGCGCACGTCCAGTTCCTTTTTGTCTCCATGGTTTGCGACCACCACCACGAACAGCACTACGATTTTTAACCGCGTGGGTTCCTTGTCGTAATGAAGCACGTTGCATGATAATTGCATCGTAGACAACTGATTCATTTGGTTCGATTCCGAAGATTTCTTCGTTTAAAGTAACTTCGCCAATTTGGCTTCCATCTTGTTTAAATAATGCTACATTCGGCATTCCTTAGTTCCTCCTTTCTTCCTATCTAGTTTATTTAGCTTTCACAGCTGATTTAATAGTAATCAATGATTTTTTAGATCCAGGAATGTTTCCTTTGATTAGGATTGCATTGCGTTCTAAGTCAACGCGTACGATTTCCAAGTTTTGGATTGTCACGCGATTACCACCCATACGGCCAGCAAGTTTTTTGCCTTTGAACACGCGGTTGGCAGCAACAGCTCCCATTGATCCAGGACGACGGTGGTAACGAGAACCGTGAGACATTGGTCCGCGAGATTGTCCATGACGTTTGATAACACCTTGGAATCCTTTACCTTTTGAAGTTCCTGTTACGTCAACGATATCGCCTGCTTGGAATACGTCAACTTTGATTTCTGATCCTACTTCTAAGCCCGCTAGCTCAACATTCTTGAATTCACGAATGAAGCGCTTAGGAGCCGTGTTTGCTTTTGAAACATGACCTTTCGCAGGTTTGTTACTTAATACTTCACGTTTGTCTTGGTAACCCACTTGAACAGCGTCGTAACCATCAGTCGCAACTGATTTTACTTGTAAAACAACGTTTGGCGTTGCTTCAATTACTGTTACTGGGATTAATTCGCCAGATTCCGTGAAGATTTGAGTCATTCCCACTTTTTTCCCTAAGATTCCTTTGGTCATGATTACACCTCCACTTTACTTAAATTATAATTTGATTTCGATATTCACACCAGATGGTAAGTCAAGCTTCATTAAAGCGTCAACTGTTTTTGGTGTTGGGTTCACAATGTCGATTAGACGTTTGTGTGTACGCATTTCGAATTGTTCGCGTGAATCTTTGTATTTATGTGTCGCACGGATTACAGTGTAAAGACTACGTTCTGTTGGTAATGGAATTGGACCAGACACGCTAGCACCAGTTCTTTTTGCAGTTTCTACAATTTTGTCCGCTGATTGATCTAAAATACGGTGTTCATACGCTTTTAAACGGATACGAATTTTTTGTTTTGCCATTTTTTTCCCTCCTCGCCTATTTCATAAGTAGACATAGCTCCACGAAAATTTTTCCGTCACACTCGTCCATGGCAAAGCGTCCGGGCGTGTCGCAACCTCTCGTTTCCTAGCCGGTAAAAATCTCTTTCTACCAATGCGTTCACCTCTTAATGTAAACAGCACCTGTATGATTATATTACGGATGAAGCATAATAGCAAGCCTTTTTGTCACTTTTTTTGAAAAAAGTTGAAAAAAGTTGTAAAGCACGGTTTTCATTCCTAAAAAAGAATGAAAAAGAGGAAGCACCACGCTATTCTTCCCCTTTTCATCCTCACTCATACTGCTGAAATATGTTCTTTAATGGAAAATACAAGACAGACACTATTATCATTGTCGAAAGCACATTAATGACACTTGCTGGTAATTTGATTAGTGCACCCGTAAAAGCTGTGGACCAATCACTCCCTAATACATACAACATTACCGTATTTTTTATTTGCGTCATCAGTAATTTACCGATACCCGTTAAGCCCCCAATGACTAAAAGTTGCCAAACCTTCGTTGGATGCTTTTTAAATAGAAGAAAGCCCGCAAACGCAAAACCACCCACAATGAAACTTTCAAAGAAAAAATAGGGCGCTTCTGTTAGATAACCATTTAACAGATCAAATAGAAAAAAGCCTAAACCGCCTGCTAAGGAGCCTTTCTTATAGCCTAAAAGTAAGACTGCTAATAATAAAACCGCATTTCCTAAATGAACAAAGGCACCTGTTGGCATCGGAATCTTAATCATCGTCCCAATGACAGTCATTGCCGCAAACATTGCGACAAACAAAACTGATTTAATAGAAGACATTCTAGTCATGGTTACTC
>Ga0194137_10001953_pt1 | contig 12394 bp, 12 predicted proteins | sample TARM_MetaG_T3_14_FD_134025 | JGI IMG/M metagenome (GOLD analysis project Ga0194137, IMG submission 134025) | Freshwater microbial communities from Pennsylvania, USA, analyzing microbe dynamics in response to fracking - TARM_MetaG_T3_14 (version 2) | ecosystem: Environmental > Aquatic >...
AAATATCCAGCGCTAAAATAGAAGCCCCAGAATGTAAAGTATGTAAAGTAAAAGTTTGTTTGTAAAAGATTGATAGCATGCGTGGAACCCATCGGATGACCTCTTCTCTTGTGTATCATTTAATCAGCTGAACTCATAATGAAAACGACTGATTTCCATCATTATAACAAACGCTCTAATCATTGCAAGGGTTTTTTAATTTTTTTTTAATTTAATCTTGGTATTGAAATTTACAAAGCAATAATCTACACTTTGCTAAAAGGAGTGAATCTTGATGCAATTTTTCGGGTTATTCGGCGAACATCTGAGCCACAGTTATTCAGAAAGAATCCATTCGGCTTTTTTTGATCTGATCGGGATGGATGCCGGTTATAAACATATTGAACTGTCCCCAGACGAGTTGGAGGCAGCTATTGAAGGGATCCGCGTGCTTCAGTTCGTCGGCGTCAACGTTACGATTCCTTACAAACAGACAGTGATGCCCTACCTGGATGAAATCACGCCGGAAGCCGCGCGCATCGGCGCAGTCAACACAATCAAGGTGAAGGACGGCAAGCTGCACGGTGCCAATACCGATTATTACGGGTTCGGCACTATGCTGGCGTCTCATGGCATCGCGGTAGAAAACAAAACGGCCATGGTTTTGGGCTTCGGCGGTTCCGCCAAGGCAGTCGTCCTCTATTTGCTTGATAATGGCATCAACAACATTATCATCGTTTCACGCAAAAAAGGCGCGCTTGCGGATATTCCGGACGATCCGCGCATCGCTCTGATGAGCTATGAAGAGATAGCCCACGTCACAGGCGATCTGATCATCAACACGACGCCGCTCGGTATGTTCCCCGACAACATTGGCCTAAGCGCGGTGCCTACCGAAGTGATCCAGCATTTCGGGGCGGCCGTTGACCTGATCTACAATCCGCAGGAAACGGAATTCCTCCGCTTGGCAAAAGAGGCCGGCTTGAACATCTGCAACGGCTTGGAAATGTTGGTGCATCAAGGCATCAAATCCCAGGAAATCTGGCTGGAACGGCCTTTCGAACTAACATTGAACCAAGAAATCTATGACAAAATAACATCATAACGGGAATAGGTGAAGGATTTGGGAAAAAATATCATCCTGATTGGAATGCCTGGGGCAGGCAAGACGACTTTAGGCAAATTATTGAGCAACATAATCGGTTACCGTTTCATCGATTCGGATGCCTTCATTGAGGAGAAAACCGGCAAAAGCATCACCGACCTCTTCCAGATAGGAGAGGACCATTTCCGCAGCATCGAAACGGCTGCCTATAAAGAAATTGCCGATTTCGAGGATACGGTCGTCAGCACTGGCGGCGGTGTCGTCAAACGCAACGAAAACATCGTGGCCCTGAAACAGAGCGGCACTGTCTATTACATCGATCGCGCCGTCGAAGACATCACGCATGACATCGAAGTTTCCCATCGTCCACTGCTGAAGGACGGTTTGGAACGGATCTATGCGCTGAAAGCCGAACGCGAAACCCTTTATCTGGCAGCGGCGGATTTCGTCGTCAAGAACGACAAGCCTTTGGAAGAGCTAGCCGCTGAAATCATCGCGCACCACATTGGAGCAGGAAAGGAAGGCGCCGACCATGACAACCCTCAATAAGGAGCTGAACATCACGATCGTCGGCCTTGGCGTAATCGGCGGTTCCTTCGCGATGGCCCTTCACGCTGCCGGCTACCGCAATCTTTACGGCATCGACATCGATCAGGCGACGCTGGACAAAGCCAAGGCGCAGCGGCTCATCAAGGAAGGCTATCAGGATGGGAAAGAGATCCTGCCGCAATCCGATTTGGTGATCTTTTCGCTCTATCCCCGTCTGGTGCACGATTTCATCGTCACCCACAAGCAGTATTTCAAGCCGGGCTCGATTCTGACGGATGCGACGGGCGTCAAAAAGTTCTTCATCGCAGACATCCTGTCGGTCCTGCCTGCCTCGATCGACTTCGTCTTCGGCCATCCGATGGCGGGACGCGAGAAGAAAGGCATCGATTTCGCCAGCAGTTCCGTCTACAAAGGTGCGAATTACATCCTGACGCCGCTCCCTTCCAACAAAGAGGAGAATCTTGCCTTCATGGAGGCTTTGATCATGGAGATGGGATTCGGGCGGATCACGCGCATCTCTGCCGATTACCATGACGAAATGATCGCTTTCACCAGCCAGTTGCCGCACGCGATCGCGGTCGCGTTGGTGAACAGTGATGTCGAAGGCCGCGAAACGGAAAAATTCACCGGTGACAGTTACCGCGAACTGACCCGGATCGCCAAAATCAACGAAGATCTCTGGAGCGAACTTTTCCTTGAGAACAAAGAATATTTGCTGAAGAGCATCCAGATGTTCGAGGATCAGCTCAACCTGATCAAGGCAGCCATAAAGACCGACGACAGCGTTGCGTTAAAGCAACTTTTCATCAAGTCCACCAAGCGTCGGGAAAAATTCGATAGATAGGCAAGTTTTTTATTTTCAAATGCCACCAGAAAAAGGATGCCATCGGGTATCCTTTTTTTGGCGGCTTTAAAGCATCGACAAGTTGCGTATCCCGGAGAAGTCGACTAAAATGAGAGTAGCGGATATGTGCGCTTATTAACCGAAAGAAGGCTGAAAAACCATGCGTGAGACGCTGAAAAAATTCAGTTATGCTGTTGTGCTGTTCATCTTTGCGAGTTTCATCCTGCTCACCGGATACGAATTTTTCCGTTTCGTCCAGACGAGAGGTACCGAAAAGCAAGCCGAGCATTTCCTGCGGCTTGTACAGGTCGGTTTCGGGCTGGTTGCCCTGCTTTTCCCTTCGCTCTTGCGGAAACATACGCGTATCCTATTGCCGCAAAGAATTACTTTTATCTATGCGGTGTTCCTCTATTTGGCGCTCCTGCTGGGGAGCCTTGGCGGGTTTTATGACACGGTTGCCGAATGGGATACTATCCAACATGCCCTGAGTTCCGCTTTGTTCGGGGTGCTCGGATTTTCCGTCATCGCCAATCTGCAGGAGGGCGGCATCGAGAGGCTGAACCTGACGCCGGTCCTGTCTTCGCTTTTTTCTTTCTGTCTGGCAACCACGATCGGTGTGCTCTGGGAATTTTATGAATTTTTCGCCGACAGTGTCATGGGACAGAATACGCAACGGACAGCCACAATCGATGGCGTTCCGCTGATTGGGCAGGCCGCTTTATTGGACACGATGGGTGACCTGATCGTGAACTGTACCGCAGCAGCAATCGTCGCTATCCTTGGCTACTTCGCCTTGAAGAGCAACGGCAATTGGCTTGACGCCTATCTCATCACCTTCGAAACAGAACCCAAAAATAAGAAAAGCTGAACGGGTTCGTTCAGCCCTGACAGAATTTTAGGAAATCGTGCCGAATGAGCATCGAAGAGCGCAATAGGAACGATTTATCTAAATTCCGAAGGGCTAACCCGTGAAGCTAGCCATCACTGTTAGAAGCATGAGACATTTTGCAAGTAAGTTAAACAAATACGGTGACGCACTTTAATTTGGATAAATTTTATAACTCGTTTAGTATTAGAAAACGGACAAGGGGTAAAAAATGATCACCATACGTAACCTTTCTACTGAGAATATCCTAACGGCGCTTGATTTGAGCGTTGACGATTGGCAGCGCAAATACGTCCGGCCGAACGCGGAAATGATTGCTTTGGCTTACGTTGAACCGGAGTCACTTTTCCCGATTGCGCTCTATGCCGACAATACGTTGGTCGGCTTGGCCTTCATCAGGAAGGCGCAAAAAGCTTCTGCGATGACTCTCGAACAAATCATGGTCGGCCAGCCTTTCCAATCGAAAGGGTTCGGGGCAGAAAGCATCCGGGAGATTGCGAAATGGATCGCAATGCAGTTCGACTGCTCCCTGTTGCACGCATCCGTACAGATTGGCAACCAATGGGCCCGCGAGGCACTTGAAACAGCCGGTTTCATGAAGCGTGGCACCGATCTTGATACACGGGAAATCGAAATGATCTATATCATGAAATGAACATAATGGAGGACACAAAATGAAAGCTGGGCAATACGAAGCATACATCAAATGGCGCGACAGCATGGTCGATTTTTCCGAAGATCTCGGCGAGGATGAGGCTGCGCACACGCTCATCTGGGCCGCCGCCGATCCGGAAGCCCGCGATGATTTCAACCTGCTGTTGGCATCCATGACGCTGGACCAAGTCAGCTACCACGAAATGAAGCAGATGGAGCTGCAATACGACAGCGAATTCATCTGATTTTTAAAGCATTTCCACATATATGCCGACAAAAAGGCAAGCATTCGGTTATTACACCGTTTGCTTGCCTTTTTTATGCGTATTTTCTTATCGTTTGATTGCGCCGGACTCGGAATTTTTGAAGTCTTCCACTTCTTCGGCGGAGAACTGGTTGCAGTCGCCGTGAATTGTGTGTTTCATGCTGGATGCGGCAATCGCGAAATCGACCGTATGCTCAGCTGTATACCCTGAAAGGATGCCATGCAGGATGCCTGCCGCATAAGCATCCCCACCGCCGACCCGGTCAACGATCGGTGTGATCGTATGCACGTTCGAGAAGGTCGTTTCCCCGATGCGCCACATGGTCCCTTGCAGCACATTATGGCTGGCGGAATGCACCTGACGGATCGTTGAATAAAAGACTTCGATGTTCGGATATTTTTCCGCCATCTGCTCGTAATAATAAGTCACGTCTTCCTGCTCGCTCGTATTTTCCGGGATACCCATCAGATATAAGGCATCCAATTTGCCTGCCGAAAGATAGTCGGTCAACGGCAAGACTTGCTGCAGGAAAGCTCCACATTCGGCCTGCGTCCAAAGTTTCGCGCGGTAGTTGATGTCGAAACTGACTTTGATCCCGCGTCTTTTCGCTTCCCGCACCAATTCGACAGTCCATGCGGCCCAGTCTTTACTGAGCGCGGCAGTGACGCCTGAGATATGGAAAAGGTTCACATCCTCGAATAATTCATCGAAATCCCATTCCAAAGCCTCCATGCTGGAAAAACTCGAATAAGCCCGATCATACACGACGGATGCCGCCCGTTCGCCCACACCGCTTTCCAAATAGTAGGTGCCCAGACGTTCGCCGCCTTTTCTCAGTAAGGCCGTGCAGATTCCGTAACTTTTAAGATGTTTGCGGACCGCAACACCCAACGGATTAGCCGGCACTTTGCTTGCAAAAGCCACTTCATGGCCAAAATTCGCCAGACTGATGCCGACGTTCGCTTCCCCGCCGCCATAATGCCCGGTGAAATTTGTGGAATAGGTCATCAATGTTCCTGGATCTGTTGATAGGCGCAACATGATTTCGCCCAATGTCAAAATTTTACTCATTTTTTCGCACGCTCCTAATTTTGTTTATGGACTTTCACTGAACGCGGTTACATTACTCTTTACAGAATGACACAACCGACCTGAAATGCCTGATGTCTAACTCTGTATATTTCCAAATAGGAAATATTGTTTTCTATTAGGAAATAATTTGGTTTCATTATACGGTTTCCTCTTAGTTATTTCAACACCTATATGACCGAAATTCCATTTTATTGGCATTAGGATAGCGGACCGTACCCTAATATTCTGAATTCAGCGGAGAATCGGAGCTCTGCTACTTTGGAAATTTTCTGCAATCTCAGGGATTCTCCTCTAAAACCTTGTTTGCGGGAATCTCGCTAACAAACGCGACCGCCAAACAAAAAAAAATACCCCAAACCGAAAAAAAATACCCCAAACCGAAAAAAAATACCCCAAACCGAAAAAAGCTGTCTCTTCAGAGACAGCTGCGTCCTTCGCTAATCGTCAGCCGAACGTGTTCGTCCTACCCAATTCGGCCAACAGATTTTTTTTCGTTTCCAGCACTTTTTCGATGGTCTTCTCGCGTTCGAAACGGTACTTTGGTGTGCTGACGCTGAATGCGCCAATGATTTTGTTGTCGACCACGAGCGCCGCCCCGATGCAGATGACATCCAGATCGTTCTCTTCGTCGTCGGTGGCAAAACCGGACATTTTCACTTTTTCTATTTCTTCTTTCAGAACATTCGGCTCCGTTATGGTGTTCGGGGTAGCAGCGACCAGTTCGATCCGGTCCAGATAAGCCGCCAGCTCTTCTTCGCTGAATGCTGCAAGCATCGCTTTGCCCATCGCGGAGCTGTAGAGATGGTTGGTGTTGCCTATCCGGGAATTGATGTTGGCAATCGCTTTTTGCGTCTCCAACTTGTTGACATAAAGGACCTCATCCTTATCGAGAATACCCAAATGTACCGTTTCATCCAGCCCAGCCTGCAGATTCCGCAAGTATGGATCGGTTATTTTGATGATGTCCAGATTCGCCAGCCGGTTGTTCGCATAGCGGATCAGCGCGCTTCCCAAAGTAAACCGCTTCGTCTGCTCATCCTTTTCGACATACCCGATCAAGAGCAGCGTGTCCAAAATCTTCAGTGCTGTCGGACTGGACAACCCCGTGTTCGCTGCGATGGCGGCCAGACTCTGGGCTTCTTTGCTTTTCGATAAATGATCGATGATTTTTGCCGCTTTCAGCAGGACCGTACCGTAAGGTTTTTTCTCTTCTTCCATTTTTGACACTCCTCAACTGTTTCCTATTTAGAAACATTCTACTCCAGAATAAGCATTCCGTACAGAAACATTTCCAAATAAGCAACGCAAAAAAAGACGCTCTTTAGTAAAAGAGCGCCTTGCTGTCTTGATCAGTTGTTCGGTATTTCGTTCAGTTCTTCAACAAGCGTGACTTGCCAGCCTTCGCCGTCAACCCAATTTAGCTGGACGCGGGCAATTGTCTCTTTCTGGGTATCCGAAACTGTGGCGGTGACTTTCTGATAGCCGGCATTGCCGATCCACCATTCGATCATGTTATCAGCGTTGATGCCGGTCGCGGCAGCGACAGCTTGTTTGATTTCAACGCGGTCGGCTGAACCGTCGCTGAAATCCGTGATATCATGTTCCCCGGTTTGGGTAGTGCCGATCGGTTCCCAGTCGCCTGTATAAGCCTTTGTCACGTTCTCATCGGTTGACGGCACTTGCTCCGTCTCGATGCCGGTGTCTTCCTCTGATTCCTCCTCGGCACTGTCTTTCGCTTTTTCCGAAGACTCTTCGGCTGAAGCGCCCGTTTCGCTGGAGTCATCCGACTCGGTGATGATCATGTTCTCTGAATTTGTTTGATTACCGGCCGCTACGGATGGTTCTTCTTCATTCCCGTAAAAGATGTTGTAGAGCAGCACGAGCCCCAAAACTGCGGCGGCGATGATGCCCAAAACAACAAGCAGCGGGTTGGTGCGTTTATGATTTCGGTGTAAGTCTTGTCTGGTCGGTTTTTGATTGTTCTCGGACATGCGGTAGCCTCCTTCTGAATGATACAAGTCTAGCATATTTGCGAGACGGCTGCGTTAAATCCAGTTTACAACTTTGTGTCACAGAAATACGCACACCGCATGCCCTGTCCTCGCAGACCCTACTCCGCAGAGTGTTTCTGAGCCTTCGAAGCCTTTATTCTGGACATAAGCCCGAAAAGGCTGTCCACAATGAAGATCGCCAACGCGATGGCGCCCGATATCTGCAGTGTCAGGACCAGATGCTGCTGCGCCTCCGCATATTCTTTGTTGATGAAGGCGTAGACCGACTGATAAACGCCTGCTCCGGGTACCAAGGCGATGAAGGCCGGGATGAAATAGATCGTCACCGGCGTCTTCAGAAAACGCGCGAAAAGGTGCGCAATCCAAGCGATGAACAGGCTGGCCAGAAAAGTGGCGCCGACGATGTCCAAAAAGGACAGTCCGACAAGATAGACTCCCCAACCCAGAGATCCGGCCAAAGCGCCATAGCTCAACGTGCGCTTCGGTGCTTCCAAAGTGATGGCAATAAAATAAACAGCCACGAAAGCAACGACCATTTCCACCATAATGTTAGGCAAATTCATCGGATCACCTCCCCGCCGACGACCAAACCGGCACCAATGCCGATCGCAATGAATACGGCGATCACAAAGGCCTCCAATATTTTGGCCGCTCCCGACATATAATCCCCGCGGAAGGTGTCGCGGATGCCGTTCGTTAATATGGTTCCCGGCAGTAACGGCATGATGGCACTGATGATGATCGTATCCGGTTGGATCGGAAACGTCAATAACTCAAGCAAAAAGGCGGTCAAGACAGCGATCACAAAACTGGAAACCATGTTTTGGATGAACGGGCGGATTTTCCATTTAGCCGCAATGTGCAGGACAAAGGAGACCGCGGCGCTCACTGGGATCATCGCCAAAAAGTCATAGAAGGTGCCGCCCATCAAAAAAATGAACAGCTGGATGAACCCGATCAGCGCAAAGCTCTTCTGGCGCCCGCTGTACTGGATTTCGTCGATGTTCTGCAGCGCATCGTAAGCCTCCTGGATGTTCAACCTGCCCTCGACAAAATTTCGGGAAACAGCATTGACGCGGGACACTCTGTTCAGATTCGTCGTGCGTTCCGTGATCCGCTTGACGACGGTTATTGCATGCATATTCGGGCTGTCGAGCGTGGCCACGAGCCCGGTCGTCAAGGCCAGCGCATCGGTCATCTGCAGCCCGGTTTCATTCAGGATGCGCGTCACCGTTTCCTCAACGCGGTAGGTTTCGGCATTGCTTTCCAGCATAATTTGACCGGCCAAAACAGCCGTATCCATGTATAATTCGAAGTCCATTTCTGGATTAGGTGTAACCGTCATCGAGCTCCCCCTTCCCTTTCAAAAACATAACAGTGAATCTTACATTTCCAGCAGTTGCAACAACTCTTCCTTCGTCAAGGAGGTCACCGACTGGCCGCCCGATTGGATGACCGAATCAATCATTTCGCGCTTCTGTTCCTGCAGTTCGTTGATCCGTTCCTCGATCGTGCCGGTCGCGATCATGCGGACAACCTGCACGACCTTTTTCTGGCCGAAACGGTGTACGCGGTCGGTCGCCTGGCTTTCGACAGCCGGATTCCACCAAGAGTCATAGAGGACGACGGTATCCCCGCCTGTCAAGTTCAAGCCAGTCCCGCCGGCCTTCAGGGAAATCAGGAAAAGATCCTTCTCGCCTTCGTTGAAGCGGGTCGTCAAGGTCAGCCGGTCCTGGTTCGGCGTCTGCCCGTCAAGATAGAAGTAGGCAGCGCCGGCCGCGTCCAGTTTCTCGCGGATGATTGCCAGCATTTGCGTGAATTGGGAGAACAGGACGACCCGTTTGCCGTTCTCTTTGGCCTCCGCCAAATACTCCATCAGCCGTTCCAATTTACCGGAACCGCCTTGATAATCCGGCAAAACCAACGCAGGGTCGCAACAGATTTGGCGCAGGCGCGTCAAACCGGCCAATATCTTGATGCGATTTTCGTTCAGCGTATCCGCATCCACCATCTCTTTTGTTTCCTGACGCATCAACTGCAGCTGCGATAAGTACACGGTTTTCTGTTTTTCGGTCATTTCGATGTAGGCGATCGATTCGATCTTCGGCGGCAGATCCTTCAGCACATCCGCCTTCAGCCTGCGCAGGATGAACGGTTTGACTTTTTTAGCGATCTGAGCCGGTTCCATCTTTTTGAAATCCGTTCTCGTTCCGAAAAGGCCGGGCTGCGCGATGCTGAAGATGGTGTACAGCTCGGACAAGGCGTTTTCGATCGGAGTCCCGCTCAGGGCGATTTTGTTGTTGGCAATGAGCGCCGAAGCGGCTTTCGTCGTCTTCGCGGTGGCGTTCTTGACGCTTTGGGCTTCATCCAGGATGACGGTCCGGAATGCCAGCCCTTCATACAGATCCTCATCGCGTTGCAGCAGCGGGTAGGAGCTGATCCAGACCGGAATGTTCTCAGCTTGCGCGGTTGCAATGCAGTCTCTTCTTTCGTTCTTGTTGCCGGTGATGAGCTGCGTCCGGATGCCAGGCGCGAACTGTTGGAATTCCTTCTGCCAATTGTAGAGCACGCTTGAAGGACAGATGACCAAATAGGGTTTGCCTTCGCCTTCACCGAGCGATCCGGCGATGAAGCTGATCACCTGCAGCGTCTTGCCCAAGCCCATATCGTCCGCAAGGATTCCCCCGAATCCGTAATGGTCGAGCCCCTTCAGCCATTTGTAGCCTGTTTCCTGGTAGGGACGCAACGTTGCCGTCACATCCGCAGGCAAGTCGAAGTCGATCTTTTCGGGTTTCTCCATCCGATTGATGAGCGTCATGAAATCCTCATCCTGATGGACGATTTCCGCATCGGTATCCACCCCGAAAGCTTTATAGAGCGGCAATGACATCTCTTTCTTCAGATCCTTTAAAGGCACGTCCAGCTGTACAACCGCATCGGTCAGTTCCTTGATTTCCTTTTGGCGCAGGTCGACGATTTTGCCGTTGGACAGGCGGTGATAGTTTTTGTTCTGCGCGATCTGGCGGACCATCTGTTTCAGGTCGTCCACATTGATGTCGTCGGTGCTGAAAGTCACATCCAAAAGCCGGGACTGGTTGTTGACTTCGATTGTGACTTTCGGCGGCCGGACCGGTTGGTAAAGCAATCTTTCGGCGGACGCGGTCAGGAATATCTCGCAGTATGGAGCGAGTTCTTCAAGGCCTTCGTACAAAAACGGCATGATGTCATCCAAATCCGTCAAGTAGATGGCTTCATCGATAGTGAAGGCGTCGTTGCCCGAGTCGATGAATTTCTGGAACAGAACCTTTTCGGCGATCCTGTCCCGGACGAGTGTGTCGGGCGAAAGCAACTTTTGGGCTTTGACTTCTTGGGTAACGTCTATTTTGGTTTCGCCATAGCGGAAATACAATTCCGTGAACAACTTCTCCATTTTCCAATCCAGATACAGTTCAGCCTTCAGAGGGAATTGCTGATAGTTTTCCCGAACGGAATCATCCAGCGTGATGGTCGCAATCTGCTGCAAAGCCGGCACAGCAATCGCCAGGAAATCACCGGCCGCTTCGGGCGGTATGTGCAGACCGTCATGATCGGACTGGCCAAGCGCATGGTAAAGGCTGAGCAGGCGCTCCTTCATGCTCGGCTGCAGAAAATAGAAGCGGTCGTCCACCATCAGGATGTCCGCCTCATCGAAGAAAAGACTATTCTTCGCCGGTTCGCTTGTTTCATCGAACAGCAGCCCCCCATTCGGCAGTTCGGAAATCGCGAAACGGATCGGCAACTTATCGAACTTCGTCAGCACGTGTTCCGGCAGGAGTTTCTGTCCGTTGGTCTGATAAGCATTTGTTTGGATAGTGACGAACGGCCGTTGCGCCAGCTTCTCCAGTAGCTCCTTCACTATGCTCGGTGGCAAGATGATTTCCTTACGCTCCTCGCTCGTCGGATAATGATGACTGGAAACAGAAGCGGAATCGATTACTTGTTTCAGCAGCAGAAAAATCGCGCGATCCTGCTGGGATAATGTGTGTTTATCCGGGGAAAAACTGAATTTCTTTCCGAAAGGGAGCGGATCCCCTTTCAGGATATGATCGATGACCTGCTCGCAATCCTTCACCATGTAAAACTGACTGGATCCTACCCGCAATCGCATACTGTAGCGCGTTGCATAGCGGTAATCGACCATGGAAAGCGTATATTCCACCTGAATCGGCATCCGCTCGATCAGATTGTTTTCCTGAAGCAATTCGAACTGAAGCACATCCAACAGTCTTTTGGTTTGTTCGACATCGTATTTTTTCTTGGCAGGACTGTTGGGCTTCCTGCTCTGCGCCGCTGCACTGCTGAACGGTTTCACTTTTTCTTCTTTGTAACCCGATGAAGATTTGAGTATCGCAAACAAAAATGCGACAACGTGTTTGCATGGCCCCTCGTAGTTTTGGAAAGCCGGGCAAGAGCAATAATAATCATCCAAGTCCCCGTCATCATGCAAATAGACTTCGACTTCGTATTTTTTCGTCCCCTTTATGTCAGCTATGAAAACGGTGTGTGCAGAGTCCGATCTGAATTTTTTCAATGCCCCGCTCTCGTACAACTGCTTTCCTTTCATATAGGTCACATCACTGTATGTCATATCATAAATATCCTGTAGATCAAACCCAACTTCGTACATTTTCAGCCACACCCTCACATATATAGTCCCTGTTATTTTACCATATAGTAAGGTGCAGGATACCACAAAATTGGCGCCGGCTTTTTCGGAAACCGATCTGAATGTGTTCGAGGATGATGGATAACTCCGAAGAATCCATCATCCACTGCACTACCCAATAAAAAATCAAATCACAAAAATGACGTCACTTTTTGTTGACAACGCCCCCAATGTGACATACTATTTAAACATTAACACATCACATTAAGGATGGAGGTGAGGAAATGGAACTCTCAGACAGGCAAAAACAGATCATCGAAATCGTCAAGAAACAGCAGCCGATTTCCGGTGAAAAGATTGCC
>Ga0194137_10001955_pt1 | contig 12366 bp, 11 predicted proteins | sample TARM_MetaG_T3_14_FD_134025 | JGI IMG/M metagenome (GOLD analysis project Ga0194137, IMG submission 134025) | Freshwater microbial communities from Pennsylvania, USA, analyzing microbe dynamics in response to fracking - TARM_MetaG_T3_14 (version 2) | ecosystem: Environmental > Aquatic >...
CCCGAGGATGCGGCGAAGAGTCGCCAGGCAGAATCTGAAGTTTTCCACCCTTTCACAACCGTCCGTGGTTTCGGGGTAGAACCCCAGGGAAGGGGCGCAGAGCAGGCGAAGTCCATGTGGGCGCCGGGCCTTCAAGAGCAAGGCTGGGTGCCTGGCGTGTTCAATGTCCGGACACGCCCAAGGTTGTTGACGATCACTTCCCCCTGGATCCTGTCGTTGCTGCATACGCGGAACCGGATGTTGGTGCCGCTGCTCCTGCCATCCCTCTGGAAGCGCACCCGCAATCGTCCGCTCGATGATGTCACGCTGATGCTCGGGTGCGTTGGTTCCTGCGCTCCGAGGATGGCATTCCCGTTACGTGGCTGCTGTTCGTGGCCCGGATCGGCATAGGTGATCCAGCCGTTGCTCCAGTCCACGGTTTCACCGCAAGCGCTCCCGCCTGACGCGGGGCATACCGACACCGACGTGTTGCGTGTGATTGCGGTATTGCGGGCATGTGCAAGAGACGTTGCCAGCATGTGCACGGCGGCGTGGCATCGCTGTCGCTCGATGGTAGACCTGAAGGCCGGAACGCCGATGCAGGCCATGATGCAGATGACGGCCAATGCGGACAGCAATTCCACGAGCGAAATGCCATTGATGTTCCAGCCGCGCATGTCCCGGTTTCCACTTGGGCAGGTATGCGGACTGTGCCGTTTGAGGGCGAGCCCGATAACGGCCTCAAGGCTTGGCGCCGCGTAGGAAAACCCTGTGCGAAGCTGTCGGCATGCCCGCGGCTATACTGGCCAGTCGCACAAGCGGGCAGAACAATGAGTGACCGATTCCAGCTCGTCTCCCCGTACCAGCCCTCCGGCGATCAGCCGCAGGCGATCGAGAAGCTCGTGCAGGGCTTCGAGGCGGGCATCGCCAAGCAGGTGATGCTGGGCGTCACCGGCTCGGGCAAGACCTACACGATTGCCAACATCGTCCAGCAGATCCAGGTGCCCACGCTGGTGATGGCGCCGAACAAGACGCTGGCCGCGCAGCTGTATGGCGAGTTCAAGCGATTCTTTCCGCACAACGCGGTGGAGTATTTCGTCAGCTATTACGATTACTACCAGCCCGAGGCCTACGTGCCGGCTTCGGACACCTTCATCGAGAAGGACAGCTCGATCAACGAACACATCGAGCAGATGCGTCTGGCGGCCACCAAGACCCTGTTGTCGCGGCGCGATGCCTTGGTGGTGGCGACCGTGTCGGCGATCTACGGCCTTGGTGCACCGGAGGATTACCTGTCGCTGCGGCTGATCCTGTCGGTGGGCGAGCACGTCGACCAGCGCAAGCTGATCCGCCACCTGACCGACCTGCAATACACCCGCAACGAATACGAGCTGCATCGCGGTACTTTCCGTGTGCATGGCGAGGTGATCGACGTGTTCCCGGCGGAGTCGGAAACCGAGGCGTTGCGCATCGAATTGTTTGACGGCGACGTGGAGCAGCTGAGCCTGTTCGACCCGCTTACCGGCGAGACCCTGCGCAAGTTGCAGCGCCACACCGTGTACCCCAAGACGCATTACGCCACCACGCGCGAGCGTGTGCTGGCGGCCATCGAGACGATCAAGGTCGAGCTGAAGGAGCGGCTTGAGCAGCTGTATTCGCAGAACAAGCTGCTGGAAGCGCAGCGCTTGGCGCAGCGCACCCAGTTCGACCTGGAAATGATGGCCGAGGTGGGCTATTGCTCGGGCATCGAGAACTACTCGCGGCATCTCACCGGCAAGGCGCCGGGCGAGCCGCCGCCGACCTTGTTCGATTACCTGCCGGCCGATGCACTGCTGGTGTGCGACGAGTCGCACGTGACCATTCCGCAGATCGGCGCGATGTACAAAGGCGACCGCTCGCGCAAGGAGACGCTGGTGGAGTTCGGTTTCCGCCTGCCGTCGGCGCTGGACAACCGGCCGTTGAAGTTCGAGGAGTGGGAAGCGCGTTCGCCGCGCAGCATCTACGTGTCGGCCACGCCCGGCCCCTACGAGTTGCGCGAGGCGGGCGAGGAGATCGTCGAACTGGTGGTGCGGCCGACCGGCTTGATCGACCCGGAGGTGGAGATCCGTCCGGTGGCCACGCAGGTGGACGACCTGATGTCCGAGGCCAACGCACGCATCGCGATGGGCGACCGCGTGCTGGTCACCACGCTGACCAAGAAGATGGCCGAGAACCTCACCGAATACCTCAGCGAGCACGGCATCAAGGTGCGCTACCTGCACTCGGACGTGGACACGGTGGAGCGGGTGGAAATCCTGCGCGACCTGCGGCTGGGCAAGTTCGACGTGCTGGTGGGCATCAACCTGCTGCGCGAGGGGTTGGACATGCCCGAGGTGTCGCTGGTGGCGATCCTCGATGCGGACAAGGAGGGCTTCCTGCGTTCGAGCGGCTCGCTGATCCAGACCATCGGCCGCGCGGCGCGCAACGTGCGCGGCAAGGCCATCCTGTACGCGGACAGCATCACCCGCTCGATGCGCGTGGCCATCGACGAAACCGACCGTCGCCGCGAGCGGCAGGTGGCCTACAACACCGAGCACGGCATCGTGCCGCAATCGGTGGCCAAGCCGATCATCGACATCCTCGAGGGTGCGCATGCGGAATCGGGGGGTGCCAAGTCCGGGCACGGCAGGGAGCGCAAGGTGGCCGAGACGGCAGGTGATTACGTGTCCGGTCTCGCCCCGGCCGAGCTTGCGGCCCGGCTCGCCGCGCTGGAGCAGCAGATGTACCAGCACGCCCGCGATCTGGAGTTCGAAGAGGCCGCGCGCCTGCGCGACCAAATCCATCGCCTGCGCGAGGCCGGGCTGGCCGGTTGACGGACCGGCCAGCAGGCGGCTTGTGTCGTGGCGCCAAAGCGGGCTAGAATGCGCGCCCCTGTACGGGGCAGACACCGGGCGGTTAGCTCAGCGGTAGAGCACTACCTTGACATGGTAGGGGTCACAGGTTCGAACCCTGTACCGCCCACCACGCTTGCATGGCGTGGGCAGTTTGAAGGCCAACCCAAACGAGGTGGCCCGCGGAAACGCCGGCCGAGCGTGCGACATGAGCACTACATTCGCCTGAATCCGAACCGCCCCGAGGCTGCCACGTCGATTCCGCGATGCACAGAGCGCCTTCGAGGCGCTTTTTTGTTGCCTGCATTCCTGCCTGTTCCCGCCCATCCATGCGGCCGCGGTCCGGCCGCCAAGGTTCTCCGATGATCGCCATCACGCTTCCCGACGGCAGCCGCCGCGAATTCGAATCCTCCGTCACGGTCATGCAGGTCGCCCAGTCGATCGGCGCCGGTCTGGCCAAGGCCACCGTCGCCGGCGAAGTGGACGGCAAGCTGGTCGATGCCTGCGACCCGATCGACCACGATGCCGCGCTGCGCATCATCACGCCGAAGGATCAGGAAGGCGTGGACATCATCCGCCATTCCTGCGCGCATCTGCTGGGCCATGCGGTCAAGCAGCTTTACCCGGACGTGAAGATGGTGATCGGCCCGGTCATCGCCGACGGTTTCTACTACGACATCTACAGCGAGCGCCCGTTCACGCCTGAGGACATGGCTGCCATCGAGCAGCGCATGCGCGAGCTGATCGACCAGGACTACGACGTGATCAAGAAGGTCACGCCGCGTGCCGAGGTCGTCGATGTGTTCAGGCAGCGCCACGAGGACTACAAGCTGCGCCTGATCGAGGACATGGGGCCGGACGTGACGCAGATGGGCCTGTACTACCACCAGGAATACGTGGACATGTGCCGTGGCCCGCACGTGCCGAACACGCGCTTCCTGAAGGCGTTCAAGCTGATGCGCATTTCCGGCGCCTACTGGCGTGGCGATGCCGCCAACGAGCAGTTGCAGCGCATCTACGGCACCGCGTGGGCCGACAAGAAGCAACTCGAGGCCTACGTTCAGCGCATCGAGGAGGCCGAGAAGCGCGACCATCGCCGCATCGGCAAGCAGCAGGATCTTTTCCATCTGCAGGAAGAAGGCCCGGGCCTGGTGTTCTGGCACCCCAAGGGCTGGGCGATCTGGCAGGTGGTCGAGCAGTACATGCGTCGCGTGTATCGCGATTCGGGCTATCAGGAAGTGCGCTGCCCGCAGATCCTCGACGTGTCGCTATGGAAGAAGTCCGGGCACTGGGACAACTACCAGCAGAACATGTTCTTCACCGAATCGGAGAATCGCACCTACGCCGTCAAGCCGATGAACTGTCCCGGCCACGTGCAGGTGTTCAACTCCGGCCTGCACAGCTACCGCGACCTGCCGATCCGCTACGGCGAATTCGGCGCCTGCCATCGCAACGAGCCGTCCGGCGCACTGCACGGCATCCTGCGCGTGCGCGGCTTCACCCAGGACGATGGCCACATCTTCTGCACCGAGGATCAGATCGAGTCCGAGGTCACCGCCTTCCATCAGCAGGCGCTGAAGGTGTATGCCGATTTCGGATTCGAAGACATCCAGATCAAGATCGCGCTGCGGCCGGAATCGCGCCTCGGCGACGATGCCACGTGGGACAAAGCCGAAGGCGCGCTGCGCTCGGCGCTGAGCCACAACGGCGTGAGCTGGCAGGAGCTGCCGGGCGAGGGCGCCTTCTACGGGCCGAAGATCGAATACCACCTGAAGGACGCCATCGGCCGCACGTGGCAGTTGGGCACCGTGCAGGTGGATTTCCAGATGCCGCAGCGCCTCGGCGCCGAGTACGTCGACGAGAACAGCCAGCGTCGCCACCCGGTGATGCTGCACCGGGCCATCGTCGGTTCGATGGAGCGCTTCATCGGCATCCTGATCGAGCATCACGCCGGTGCCTTCCCGGTCTGGCTGGCGCCGCAGCAGGCGATGGTGATGAACATCACCGATGCGCAGGCTGATTATGTTGAGGAAATCCGGAAAACCCTTGTGAATCAAGGCTTCCGGGTGGCGGCCGATTTGCGGAACGAGAAGATCGGCTATAAAATCCGCGAACACACGCTGCAGCGGGTGCCGTATCTGCTGGTCGTTGGCGACCGGGAGAAGGAAAACGGCGCCGTCGCCGTGCGCACGCGCTCGGGGGAGGATATGGGGACGATGTCGGTCTCCGCCTTCGCCGACCGCCTGCGCGGCGAGTCGCATTCGGCGTGACGGTTCCGACCGCTGCGGATGACCCGTGGCGGCCGGCTCGATTCCCTTGGGAGATTGCGACATCAGTACCCCCGACAACAAGCAGAACCGCAAGAATCACGAAATCCGCGTGCCGCGTGTGCGCGTGATCGGCAGTGACGGCGAAATGATCGGCGTGCTTTCGCGCGACGAAGCGCTGTCCCGCGCAGAAGATGAGGGTTTGGATCTTGTCGAGATCCAGCCCAATGCGGATCCGCCGGTCTGCAAGATCATGGACTTCGGCAAGTTCAAGTTCGATCTGCAGAAGAAGGCCAACGAGGCCAAGAAGAAGAGCCGGCAACAGGAGATCAAGGAACTCAAGTTCCGTCCCGTTACCGACGAGGGCGACTACCAGATCAAGCTGCGCAACATGCGCCGCTTCATCGAGGAAGGCGACAAGGTCAAGGTCAACATCCGCTTCCGTGGCCGCGAGATGAGCCATCAGGATCTGGGCCGGCAGATGGCGGCGCGGATCGAGGCGGATCTGGGCGAGGACATCGTCATCGAGTCGCGTCCGCGCCTGGAAGGTCGGCAGATGGTGATGATGATCGCGCCGAAGAAGAAGTGATCGTCGCGCCCGGCTGGTCCGGGCGTCGACGCCGGAACCCGCCATTTGCGGGTGTCGCGCCGGGCTGGCATACTATGCGGCCCGGTTTCCGGGTGGCCGCGTCTGCGGCATCAGGAGGAATTGGCCCGGCTTGGCGCGCAAGCGTCCGGCAGGGCTGCAAGCCGGTTCGGGCAAGGACGGAAAGCGTGGCGCAAGCCACCGCCCTGACCAGTCGATACCACCATCAAGGACATAGCAATGCCCAAGATCAAGACCAACCGGGCGGCGGCGAAGCGTTTCTTCAAGACCGCCTCCGGCAAGTACAAGGCAGGCCACGCGAACCGTAGCCACATCCTCACCAAGAAGGCGACCAAGCGGAAGCGCAACCTGCGGCAGACGAACCACGTCCGTGCCGAGGACGCAGGCCGTCTGGACCGCATGCTGCCGTATCTCTGAGGGAGGATTAAGTCATGGCACGAGTCAAGCGTGGCGTCCAGGCGCGCCGCCGTCACAAGAAGATCCTGACCCTGGCGAAGGGCTACTACAACGCCCGTCGCAAGGTATTCCGCGTCGCCAAGCAGGCGGTCATCAAGGCGCAGCAGTACGCCTACATTGGCCGCAAGCAGAAGAAGCGCAATTTCCGTTCGCTGTGGATCACCCGCATCAACGCGGCTGCCCGCATCAACGGCATGAGCTACAGCCGCTTCATGAACGGCCTGCTGAAGGCCGGCATCACCCTCGACCGCAAGGTGCTGGCGGACATCGCCGTGCACGACGCCGCCGGCTTTGCCGCGCTGGCTGAAAAGGCGAAGGGCGCTCTGGCGGCATAAGTGCGAATCCCGGCGTCGCCCGCGCATTGCGCACCGGCGGCCGAAGGACACATCGCAGACATGCATGGGGAAGGGCGCGAGTCCTTCCCCATTGCTTTTTGGGCGGTCGCCACGGGCGGCCGCGATGCCGGGAGGCCCGTGATCCCGGCGATGGCCACGACGAGGACGTTCGCAATCCCATGAGTGACATCGAATCCCTGACCCGGCAGGCGCTGGACGACATCGCCGCCGCCGCTTCCCCCGACGCACTGGAAGCCCTGCGCGTCGGACTGCTCGGCAAGAGCGGTGCGATCACCGCCCGCCTCAAGGCCCTCGGCACGCTGCCCGCCGAGCAGCGCAAGGCCGCCGGCGAGGCCATCAACATGGCCCGCGACGCCGTGTCCACAGCCTTGAACGAGCGCAAGACCACGCTCGATGCGGCGGTGCTGGACATGCGCCTGGCTGGCGAAACGGTGGACGTCACGCTGCCCGGCCGCAACGGCACGCGTGGCGGCCTGCACCCGGTGTCGCGCACGCTCGAGCGCATCGTGCAGATCTTCGGTCGTCTGGGCTACGAGTTGTCCGAAGGCCCGGAGATCGAAGACGACTGGCACAACTTCGAGGCGCTGAATTTCCCGCCGCACCATCCGGCCCGCGCCATGCACGACACCTTTTATTTCGGCGACGGCCGCCTGCTGCGCACCCACACTTCGGGCGTGCAGGTGCGCTACATGGGCGAGCACAAGCCGCCGTTGCGCATGATCGCCGCCGGCAAGGTGTACCGCAGCGACAGCGACCAGACCCACTCGCCGATGTTCCATCAGGTCGAAGGCCTGCTGGTGGACGAGCACTCCACCTTCGCCGACCTGAAAGGCACGCTGAGCGAGTTCGTGCGCGCCTTCTTCGAGCAGGATTTCCAGATGCGCTTCCGTCCGAGCTATTTCCCCTTCGTGGAGCCGGGCGCGGAAGTGGACATCGCCTGGCAGCAGCCGGACGGTTCGATGCGTTGGCTGGAGGTACTCGGCTGCGGCATGGTCCATCCGAACGTGCTCAAGGCCGTGGGCATCGACAGCGAGCGCTACACCGGCTTCGCCTTTGGCTTGGGCGTGGAGCGTTTCGCGATGCTGCGCTACGGCGTCAACGACCTGCGCGCGTTCTTCGAGAACGACGTGCGCTTCCTGCGCCAGTTCGCTTGAACCGGCCCGGCTGAGCCGGCAAGTACCGCGGCATTCTTTCCGATGGCGGCCCCCGTGCCGCCCGTGATGGACATCGAACGATGAAATTCTCCGAAAACTGGCTGCGCAGCCACGTCTCCGTTTCCGCCAGCCGCGACGAACTGGTCGCCACGCTGACCGCCATCGGCCTGGAGGTCGAAGAAGTCGTGCCGCTGGGCGATTCGCTGCACAACGTGGTGGTGGCGCGCATCGTCGAGGCCGAGCGCCACCCGCAGGCCGACCGCTTGCAGGTCTGCAAGGTGGATGCCGGGCGCGGCGAGCCCTTGCAGATCGTCTGCGGTGCGCCGAATGCGCGGGTGGGGCTGGTGGCGCCGCTGGCGCTGGTGGGCGCGCAGTTCGGCGATTTCTCGATCAAGGCGGCCAAGCTGCGTGGCGTGGAGTCCAACGGCATGCTGTGCTCGGCCAAGGAACTGGGGCTGGATGGCGATGCTTCGGGCCTGTTCGAACTGCCCGGCGACGCGCCGGTAGGTGCCCCGCTGGCCGAATACCTCGCCCTGCCCGACGCCAGCATCGAGATCAAGCTGACACCCAACCGCGCCGATTGTTTCAGCGTGCGCGGCATCGCCTTCGACGTGGCTGCTGCCTGTGCCGGCCAGGTCAAGCCGTTCGAGGTGGCGCCGGCCGCAGTGACCTCCGCGCGCGCGCTGCCGGTGGAATTGAACGCGGGTGCCGATGCGCCGCGCTACTGCGGGCGCGTGGTCGAAGGCCTCGACCCGGCGGCGAAGACGCCGGTGTGGATGGCCGAGCGCCTGCGGCGCGGTGGCATCCGCCCGGTGTCGCTGCTGGTGGACATCACCCAGTACGTGATGCTCGAACTTGGCCAGCCGATGCACGCCTTCGACGCGGACCTGCTGCATGGCGCGGTCGGCGTGCGCCGTTCGCGCGCGGGCGAGATGCTCACGCTGCTCGACGGGCGCGAGGTCACACTGGACGACGGTTTCCTCACCGTCACCGACGGCGACCGCGCGGTGGCGCTGGCCGGCCTGATGGGCGGTTTCGACACCCGCGTCACCGGGACCACGCGGGCCGTGTTCCTCGAAGCGGCGCATTTTGCCCCGGCGGCGATCATGGGCCGCGCGCGCAAGCTTGGCCTGCATACCGATGCCAGCCACCGCTTCGAACGCGGTGTGGACCCGCAATTGCCTGCGCAGGCGCTGGATTACGCCACCGCGCTGGTGCTGCAACTGGCCGGCGGCCAGGCCGGCCCGGTCACCACGGCGGAGTTGCCCGAATTCCTGCCGCAACCAGCCGCCATCACCTTGCGCCGTGCCCGGGTGGCACGGGTACTGGGGCTGTCGATCGACGATGCCGAGATTGCCCGCATCCTGCGTGCACTGGGCATGCGGGTGGATGCCACGGCGGAAGGCTGGAGCGTGGTGCCGCCGAGCCGCCGCTTCGACATCGCCATCGAGGAAGACCTGATCGAGGAGCTGGCCCGCATCCACGGTTACGACCGCATCCAGACCACGCTGCCGGGCGGCGCTTCGCGCATCGCCGAGCCGACCGAAACGCGGCTGGACGAGATGACGCTGCGCCGCCAGCTGGTGGCGCGCGAGTTGCTGGAAACCATCAACTACGCCTTCGTCGATGCCGCGCTGCTGGCGCAATGGGGTTTCGATGCCGGCGACAACGTCGCGCTGGCCAACCCGCTCAGTGCCGAATTGGCGGTGATGCGCCCGAGCCTGCTGCCCGGTCTGGTGGCCGCGCTGGCGCGCAATGCCACCCGTCAGGCTGGCCGCGTGCGCCTGTTCGAGGTTGGCCGCACGTTCCGCCGCCTGCCCGGCGCTGCACCGCTGGAGACCCGCCGGGTGGCGGTGGCCGTGACCGGCGACGCACTGGCCGAGCAATGGGGCGTGGCGTCGCGCAAGGTCGATTTCCATGATTTGAAGGGCGACTTGGAGTCGCTGGCCGCTGCGTCGCGTGCCGCGCTGGAATTCCGTCCCGTCGCGCCGGCGTGGGCCCATCCGGGCCGCACTGCCGAGGTGCTGCGCGACGGCGAGTCGATCGGCTGGATCGCCCAGCTGCACCCGCGTCTGCAGCGCGAGCTGGGGCTGGACGTGGAGGTGTTCGCATTCGAACTGGACATCGAGCCGCTGGCACGGCGCCGGCTGGCCCATGCGGCCGAATTGTCGCGGTTCCCGTCGGTGCGCCGCGATCTGGCCATCGTCGTGGCCGACAATGTGCCGTGGGCTGCCGTGGCCGCCACGGTCAAGGCCGCCACCGGCGGGCTGTTGCGGGACGTGGTGCTGTTTGATCGTTATGTCGGGCCGGGCGTCGAGTCCGGATGCAAGAGTCTGGCTATGGGCTTGATTTTGCAGGACAACTCGCGCACCCTCACTGACCCGGATGTCGAAGCGGCCGTGGCCCAGGCGGTGGCCGCACTGGCCCGCGAACACGGCGCTCGCATCCGCGGTTGAGCAATCGCAGCATCAGGGGACGGACCGACGGATGGCATTGACCAAGGCAGAAATGGCGGAACGCCTGTTCGACGATGTCGGGCTGAACAAGCGCGAGGCCAAGGAATTCGTCGATGCGTTCTTCGACGTGCTGCGCGATGCGCTGGTGCAGGGACATCAGGTGAAGTTGTCCGGTTTCGGCAACTTCGACCTGCGCCGCAAGAACCAGCGCCCGGGCCGCAACCCCAAGACCGGCGAGGAAATCCCGATCACCGCGCGTACCGTGGTGACCTTCCGCCCGGGCCAGAAGCTGAAGGAGAAGGTCGAGGCACTGCCGGGAGGCCCGCATGCTTGATCCGGGCAGCAACCGCGAACTCCCGCCGATCCCGGCCAAGCGCTACTTCACCATCGGTGAAGTCAGCGAGCTGTGCGACGTCAAGCCGCACGTGCTGCGCTACTGGGAGACCGAATTCCCGAGCCTTGAACCGGCCAAGCGCCGCGGCAACCGGCGCTATTACCAACGCCATGACGTGCTGATGGTGCGGCAGATCCGCAGCCTGCTGTACGAACAGGGCTACACCATCGGCGGTGCCCGCCAGCGTCTGGAAGGCGAGAGCGGCAAACAGGAGGCCGCGCTGAGCAACCAGATCATCCGTCAGGTGCGGATGGAGCTGGAGGAAGTACTGCAACTGCTCAAGCGCTGAATGCCGTGACGCGGCAGTCGCCAGCAGGCATTGCTTGCCGGTATAATCGCCCACTACTTCGGGGTATAGCGCAGCCTGGTAGCGCACTTGTCTGGGGGACAAGTGGTCGTCGGTTCAAATCCGGCTACCCCGACCAATCCATGCAAAAGCCCGCCGCGTGCGGGCTTTTGCATGTCAGGCCGGTTCTCCGGCCTGATTCCCCGGAGAAAGCCGCCATGCACCCGCGCGTCGATGAACTGGTCCGCCTGCTGTCGCTGTCGCCGCATCCGGAAGGCGGTTATTTCCGCCGCATCCACGCGTCGGCCGTGCAGGTCGAGCATGGCGGCCACCTGCGGCCGGCGATGACCGCGATCGATTTCCTGCTCGAAGCCGGTGCGGCCAGCCAATGGCACAGGGTGGATGCCGACGAAAGCTGGCATTGGCAGGAGGGCGCGCCGCTGGAATTGCGCATTTTCGACGAGACCAGCGGCCGGCTCGAATCCATCCGCCTCGAAGCGGCCGGAGATGGCCGGGCGATGGCGGTGGTGCCGGCCGGTGCATGGCAGTCGGCCTGCACGTTGGGCGACTACACGCGCGTGGCCTGCACGGTGGCACCCGGTTTCGTCTGGGAAGGCTTCGAGCTGATCGAAGCCGGCGGCATGGTCGCGCAGCGGTTGCGCGCGCTGGCGGCTTGGCCGTGAGGCCGGTCCACGCCTGCGCCGGCGGCGCAACGTCGCGCCAACGCCTGCAGCCTGCGACTGCCGCAGAATCGTCGGCTTGATGATCGAGGAGCCGGTGGCGATGCAATCGATGACATCGTGGCGTGTTGCGTGGCTTGCATGGGCCTTGTCGATGGCCTTGCCCTGCGCCGCCGCCGCGCAGAAGGCGACGGCGCGGCAGGATGCGGCAGGCAACCCGCAGGTACCTCCTGCTGCCACGGTTGCCGGGCCGCCGGTCGTGGACATGGACACGCTGCTCGTCACCGGCACGCAGCCCGGGCCGGGCATGTGGCAGGTGCGCAAAGGCGGGCACGTGTTGTGGATCCTCGGCACGCAGTCGCCCTTGCCCGAGCGTATGGAATGGCAGTCGGCGGACGTGCGCGAGATGTTGGCGCAGGCCGATGCGATCGTCCGTCCGCCGGGCCTGTCGGTGGATTCTGACATCGGCCTGTTCGGCAAGCTGTTCCTGCTGCCGTCGATGTTCAAGGCGCGCAAGAACCCCGACGGCAAGACCTTGGCAGAAGTGGTGCCGCCGGCGCAGTACGCGCGCTGGCAGGCGTTGAAGGCGCGCTGGATCGGCAAGGATCGCGGCGTCGAACAGTGGCGGCCGGTGTTCGCCGCGCAGGCGCTGTACGCCGCGGCGATCCGCAAGTCCGGCATGACGGCGGAAAACCCGGTGAGCCCGTTGATCGACGCCGCGCTCAAACGCAAGCCGGCCCCGGAAGTGCTGGATTCCCGTGCCCGTTTCGAGGTGAAGAATCCCCGCGCAGCGTTGAAGGAATTCAACGCCATCGCGCTGGACGACGGCGATTGTTTCGCGCGCACGCTGGACCGCATCGA
>Ga0194137_10001956_pt1 | contig 12365 bp, 10 predicted proteins | sample TARM_MetaG_T3_14_FD_134025 | JGI IMG/M metagenome (GOLD analysis project Ga0194137, IMG submission 134025) | Freshwater microbial communities from Pennsylvania, USA, analyzing microbe dynamics in response to fracking - TARM_MetaG_T3_14 (version 2) | ecosystem: Environmental > Aquatic >...
AAAGTGGAGTTTTTCTGGTAGCATTTTGTGCGCGGCTGAAGACTTATGGGGCTTTTTTTGGCGACAAGAATCATAAGGCTTTCAGCCGTTTTTGTTTATGCGGTCATGAGAAATCCGGGCTAGCAAAGCTGCTGGTGCTTCTACCAAAAAGGCCAGGAATACCCTGGCCTTTTTCATGGTTGTGCAGTGTAAAGCGTGGCTTGGTAGCTAGCGCTGGGCGAATTCTGGGATGCCAACAGCGCTGGATTGAAGGTGGCTAATCTTTGCGCCATTTGCTGGTCGTTCGGCCAGAGCCCGCAAACGGGTGCCAGGGGCGGGGAGCGAGGCCAAGGGTATCGGTTCCCACAGATGAAAGCCCTGGCAGTAGTCCACTTCAAGGCGCTTCGCCATGGCGAGCTGGGATTCAGTCTCGATGCCCTCGATTACGACAGTCTTGCCATTGGCCCTGCACCATCGGATCAGTCGAGAGATAGCCTCCAGATAAGCTGGCTCTGCACTCATTCGCATCGTAGATCGATGGGAAAGTTTGCAGCCCGTGATGAGGTCGGATCGAAGCAACTCTGATTTAGCGTAGCCATCGTCAATATCATCGAGCACCACGGTGATCTGTCTGCTAGTCAGCCATCGGGCGCTCTCCAGGAGCAGAGGCACCTTTCCATCTGCCGTCTCGGTAATTTCAACGGTGACTTGACCAGCTAGACCGTGTTCTTCGATGACTTTGGCTATCGACTTTGCCGCCCGTGGTGTGCTCAGGGTTACTTGCGAGAGATTTAACCAGAGGTACATGCCGGCAATCTGAGAGGCGTCCTGGCAAACCATTCTGGTGATGAGCGCGTCGAGCGCTGGCATTGTTCCGTTGCGCTCGGCATCGGTGATGACCGAGAGAGTGGTGAGGTTTCGGTTGTTCGGCTTGATCCGCAGAAGGGACTCGTAAGCAACTACCTCCAACTCGCCTTGGTGAATTTTCGCTACGGGCTGATAGACCATGTAGATGGGAAGGCGCCCAGGCTCCATCATCGATTTGTCGTCCATTCAGCACCTGCAAAAAGGGGGGTTGTTCTTGTTGCCATATTAGCTAATGCCCCCGCGTAGCCCCCATTTATGGAGGTGAGCGCCCGTTTCCCGGTGTTTTTTTCATGGAAACGTTGGCCATTTATCCCCCCCCGCGCTGATCCCCCCTGTTTAGAGCGGTTCTAGTCGCCCTCCGCGATCCTGGGTTCCTGTAATTGGGGTTGACGATCTTTTGGTGGCGCGACTGACACACAAAAGCGGGCGTTATCGTTTGGGCATCACAGGAGGATTCCCCCATGTCCCTTATTGCCCACCTTCAAAACCTCGATAACGACACCCTGGTGCTTGCAGCGACCGAGCGAGTGTCCCGGCATATCAAAATGCAGGCGGCTCTGTTGCAGTCCATTGCTGGCAAGCGGTCCTGGTTTGCTAAGGGCAAGGTGCGCACCATCACCCAATGGATCGAGGAAGTGTGGCTAGAGCAGTTGCCCAGCGAGCAGCTGCTTTACCCAGTTCAGGAACTCGCAGTGGTTAAGAGCGTGGCTGACCGCTCGGGCCTTCTGCCTGAAAACTTAATTTCCTCGACCAGCACGGCACGTCGCATCGCTCAGGCCTACTCGACGTTCATCAAGTTCAAACTGCCTCTCGATCAGGACCGCTTTCGCTTCAAGCGCGAGTACGAGGTGTTCTGGCAGTGGCGAGCGCTGATCGAAGCCGAGTGTCGTAAAAGTGGGTGCGTGTTCCGTGCGGAGCTTCCCGCGCTGGTGCTGAGCGCTATCCAGGCCGGCGAGGTGGATTTGCCGCGTAAAGTTGTGATGGTCGGCGTGCTGTACCTGAACCCATCTGAGCGTGCAATTCTCGAAGCTCTACAAGCGAAGGGTGTGGAGGTTGTGGAACTCGATCTTGAGGGCGAAGCCATTACGCCCAGGCTGAGCCGTGCCGTCACGCAGGCGGATGAATTCGAGCAGGTGGCTGAATGGGTGAACGCTACTCTCAAGCCTTACATCGACACGCCCCATGCAGCGCCCACCATTGCGATACTGGTTCCGGCCATGGATACCCACCAAGCGCCTCTGATCGAAGCTTTGACGATGAGCGTGAGCCCGGCGTCGTTGCTGCCGATTAAGGATGGCGTAGAAGTGCGCGAACCATGGGATATTTCCAGCGGGGCCACACTGGGCGCCCGCCCGATGATCCGCGCTGCCATGGGCATCCTGTCGATCACCAACCGTGAGGCGGATGCAGATGTGTTCAGCCGAGTGCTGCGCTCTAGCTGGGTTGGTGGCCATGTCAGCGAAGGTGCGCAGCGGGCATTGGTCGATGTGTGGCTGCGAGAGAACAACGGTCTGAATATGGGAGGTAAGGACTACCTTCGTGCTCTAGCTGCCTGCAAGGTGAGCTGCCCTATCTTCACCGAGAATCTGCGGCATGTTCTGGCCTCCCAGGAAGACGACAGTGAAGATCGCTATCCGTCTGAGTGGGCGGACTTCTTTGCCGCGAGCCTTACCAAGATGGGCTGGCCGGAGGCTGAGACTCTTTCCAGCGCTAATTACCAGACGCTGGAGGCTTGGGAAGAAGCCCTCAAGGTGTTCCGTTCGCTGGACTATCAGCTGGGGCATTGCACCTATCAGCGTGCCTACATGTGGATGCGTGAAATAGTTGATACCTTGCAGTTCCAGCCCCGCCTCAGTCATGTTGCACCCGTAGCAATCATGACCTATGCGGATGCGGTCGGCCTGAGCTTCGATCATGTATGGATGCTGGGGGCTACCAGCAAAGTGTTGCCTCTGCCTGCTGATCCGAACCCGTTCCTGCCCCTGGAGTTGCTAACCGCTGCCGGCGTCCCCGAGGCGACTGGTGAAGGCCAGCTCGAAAAGGCGCAGCGTGTAGTTCAGGCCCTGATGACTACCAGCAACGACATTACCGTTTCCTGTTTCGAGCACGATGATCGCGGCAGTAATGTCGGCCCGTCTGTGTTGTTCGGGGAGTGGCCGGCGCCTCAGCGTAGCAACGTTGCCTGGGGTGGCTTTGTCGGCAATGAAGTCGGCAGCCTGAACCGCGATGACTATCAGGAAGAAGCTATCCCAGCCGTTGGTGACGAGGAACGTAAGCAGATCAAGGGTGGCGTGAGTGTTTTCCAGAACTATGCGGTAGAGCCGTTCTTTGCCTTCGCATGCAACCGCCTGGGAGCCAAGGAATTCCCGGTTCCGGTGTTCGGTTTTGATCCGCGCATTCAGGGCACAATGCTCCACAAGTGCCTTGAGTTCTTCTGGACTGCTGTTCGCACGCAGGAGAAGCTGAAATCGTTCACGCAGGATGAGCTGGATGCCGAGGTGGCTCAGGCAATCGAGCAGGCCAGTGTGGCGCTGTTGTACAAGCTCCAATGGCGCTACGGTCGCCGCCTGATTGGCCTGGAGCAGAACCGCCTGCACACTCTGCTGATGGCTTGGATGGAGGTCGAGAAGGCCCGTCACTATCCCTTCGAGGTGATTGGTTTCGAGCGACGCACCGAGGTCAACGTCTTCGGTGTTGAGCTGACGGTGAGTCTCGACCGGATCGACAAGATATTCGCTCCCGGCGACGTTACCTATTCCATGCTGTTCGACTACAAGTCGGGCGCCAACTTCACCTTCAAGCGGTTGAATGCAGAGAAGCTGTTGGAGCCACAGCTCCCGATCTATGCCACAACGGTTGACCCTGACGCCCTAGGTGTTCCGTCGATTGACGGGATCACGCTGGCGCAAATCAACCCCAAGAAACTGCACACTCACACCCGCAGTTCGTTCACCGCTAAGCTCGATGGCTCGGCATCGGGCAAGAATGACGTGTGTCAGCCATCCGAATGGGCTGCGCAAGTAGCTGCGTGGGAGGGTGCGCTGGAAGAAATGGCCGATGGCTTCCTTGGTGGGAATGGCTCTCTGTCCTCGTTCGATAAGGCGCTGCCTCTCGGTTACGAACATCTGGCGCCATTGATCTGAGTCTGGATTTGGCTGGCTCCGTCGAGCCAGCTTTCGCTTTGAGGTGAGGTTTGAAAGATAGAATCAAGGCTCTCGGGTTGCACTCTCCGACTTCCATAGGTGCGTCAAAAGCAGTCGCGTCCATTGCCGTTGCCTGTGTAGTCATCTATCTGCTAAGAACAACAGGCGCCTTACCTCCCGGCTTGGCGTCGGCCTTGATTATGGGCGTTGCCGGTGCTGAGTTGGCCGCTGCTTTTGGGGTGTCGTACAGAAGGCAAGGCGTTACTGCTTTGCTGCTAGTCTGCGCCAGTTCAGCGATATTGGCCCTCTTGGTATTGGCCATCGGCCAAGCCTTTGGAGTCGTTTCCCATATCCTCTCTTAGGGATTGACGACTTTCCCCCTGTTACGGTGACACGCTGTCTCGGTCGTTATCTTGGGGCTATCTGAAAGGAGAGCCCCAATGACCGCTCAAGCTCGAATCGAATCCAAGATTTCCCACCTGACGCCGATCATGGCAGCCATTGCCGCGACTAACCCGCATGATGCTGATGTGCGTGCGCTGTCGATTGATCCGGCTCGCTCTGTTGCATTGCTGGCGCCGGCAGGCTCGGGCAAGACTACCCAGCTCCTGTATCGTCTCCTTGCATGCCTCACAGTCGTTCAGCGACCGGAAGAAATTCTGGCCATTACCTTCACCAACAAAGCTGCTGGTGAAATCGTTGAGCGTGTAACCGGCGCCCTGGCTCTTGCGGCTTCTGGGCGTGAGCCGGCAGAAGCTCATGAGAAGCCGCTGTACATGCTTGCGCGTCTGGTGCTTGAGCGTGATGCCCTTCTGGGGTGGAACCTTGCGCTGAACCCCTCTCGCCTGCGCATCATGACCTTCGACGCCTTCTGCGCTCAGATCGCCGGCAAGATGCCGATCATGTCCGGGCTGGGCGGTGGGCGTACTTCGGATGATCCCTCGCTGATCTACCGGGCCGCGATTCTCAATACCCTCGGCAGCGTAAATGACGAGTCGATTCCCTCTGTGCTGCGTGAGGCCCTGGAGGCTGTACTGGCCTTCGCACGAAACCAGTTTGAGCTGCTGGTGCCGATGTTCACCACGCTTCTCATCAAGCGGGACCAGTGGGTAGGCGAGCTGCTGAATATGAGCGGCGATGAACTCTCTGAGGCGCTGCGCGAGATAGTAGAGACGGAAATGTCTGGTGCTCTGGCCGTGCTGGACAAGTACGACTTCAACACCTGCTGGAGCATCTTCGCTGACGCCAGCGGGGTGCATGAGCACCATAGCTGGGCCGCGTATGGCCGAGTCGATATGACCGATGAAGGTCGAGACTTTGCTCGGCGTGCCGCCAAAGCGCTGCTCAAGACCGACAACATGATCCGCTCCAAGGTCACGGCCCGCGAGGGGTTTCCGGCTAAGGAGGCGCTGACCTCTCGGATGAATGGCTTCCTCGGCTCGCTGACTGGCGACCCCGAGGTGGACAAGGCTCTAATCCTGTTGCGTGACCTGCCTGATCCTCAATATCCAGCTGAGTCCGCACGCATGATGGAGCACCTGACGGTGATCCTGCGCTATCTGATGGCCAACCTGATGCTGGCGTTCGATGGCGCTGCTGCCGTTGACTTCCCCGAGGTTGCCCAGCGGGCGATTCTCTCTCTGGGTGCTGGGGTTGAAATTGGTGATGCCCTGCTGGACGAGGATCGTGTCTGCCACCTGCTGGTTGATGAAAACCAGGATACGTCTCCGGCTCAGTACCAGTTGCTGCGCTGCCTTGTGCAAGCCTGGGAAGAAGATGACGAGCGCAGCGTCTTCATGTGCGGCGACAAGTACCAGTCGATCTATCTGTTCCGTGGCGCCACCGTCAACCTTTTCACCGATACCGTGGAGCAAGCTCGATTCGGGACTAAGCGCCTCGACGTTTACCACCTGCGCGTGAACTTCCGTTCTTCACCGACCATCGTCGAGTGGAACAACAAGGTCTACGGCTCGCTGTTCCAGGGGGCGGGCAGCAGCTTTGTGCCGTCTGTGCCGTTTCGCTCTAACCCTGGCCTCGTAACGGTCGAGGCTTTGCAATCGTCCGAGGCAGAAGCTCAACGTGTCGTGCAGTTGGTGCAGGACGCTTTTCGTGAAGACCCAGAGCAGTCGGTGGCAATCCTGGTGCGCGGTCGCTCGCACCTGAAACACATCCTTCCCGCGCTCAAACAGGCTGGCATTGGTGCTAGCGGCACCGATATTGACCCTATCGCGGAATGCGCCCCGGTAGCCGAGGTTGTAGCGATGATCCGCTCCCTTTGGCACCAAGCTGATCGCACTTCCTGGCTTGCCCTGCTGCGAGCTGCCTTCGTGGGCCTGAGCTGGGAAGACTGCCTGACTGTCAGCATGGGTCATGAGGTGATCCCAGTCGCGCTGAGAATGAGCGATGTGCAGGAGCGTTTGACACTGGACGGAAAGGCACGCGTCAATCGCCTTGTCGAAGCCCTTGATGGCGTGGAGAAGTCTTCTCGCAGCGATGAGCTGGCATGGAAAGCTCGCGCCCTGTGGTTGGCACTAGGCGGCATGTCCACTGTTGACCAGACTGAGCTGGCAGACATTAAGACAGTCTTCAAGCTGCTCGGCACCCACACTGCTACCGGCGACCTGGACAATCCGCAGGAATTTTTCAACGCGCTCACCAATCTGTACGCCTCGCCGAAGGCCGGTGTGGTGCAGATCATGACCATCCACAAGTCCAAAGGCTTGGAGTTTGGCACCGTGATTATCCCGGCCCTGCAAAAGAGCGGCGGAAGCGATGACACTCCGCTGTTCTACTGGCGCACCATCAACGGTCGGTTCTTCATGGCTCCCAATATGGGGGATCAGGATGCTATGTCCCCTGAGAGCCGCCTGTTCAAATTCCTGGGCTCTCGCGTCAAGGCGGATCACCGTGATGAGCTGGAGCGGGTTGCCTACGTGGGCTTCACTCGCGCCAAGTCGCGACTGCACCTGACCGCCTGCAAGGACGTTGAGAACGAGGATGCTGGGGCCTCTAACTCGCTACTGGGTAGCCTCAAGCGTGTGCTGGCTGATGAGTTTGTCGAGGCAGACGTGGATGTGATCGAGCTGGATGTTGCTGGCGGAGTCCCGTCGAAAGCTCGGCTGGATGCGGGGCACTCCGTCGAGCTGCCGACTGATTGCTTCATCCCTGCGGCCACGAACGAAGCCCTTCCGACCGAAAGCGAACTCCATGATGAATTGCGCGAAGGGGAGGGTGATGACCACAAGGCGAAGGTTGAGGGCATCGTCTACCACCGGGTCGTTGAAATGATCGCCAAGGACGGACTGGAGACGTGGTGCATCGACAAGCTGCAAGGTAAGGCCCAAGCGGTAGCTGCGCTCATGCGCAGGGAGGGATACCCGATCCGGGATATTCCGACTGGCCGCGACCGCATCATGAAGCTGTTGGTCACGACTCTGCAAAGTGAGAAGGGGCGCTGGATTCTCTCCAAGCACGATGAAGGCGGTCAGGAAGTACAGGTCAGCGGGTTCCGCAATGGCCGCTGGGTTCACCGCTACCTTGATCGCCCGTTCGTTGATGCCGGCGCCTACTGGATCACTGACTGGAAGACAGGCGACTGCCCCGAAGGGGTTGAGGTTGAAGCCTTCCTAGCGGCCATCGCCGCCCGCTATCGCAAGAAGATGGAGGAATACCGGGCAGTGGTTATCGAGGCTGGTGTGACGCTCCCGGTGAAGCTGGGGCTGTATCTGCCGGCTGTTGATCGCTTTGTCGAGCTGTAGCAGCTGACAACCATCTGCAATGGATTCGGGGGATTAGCGAAGGGCGGCTGTTTAGAATCGCCCCCTTATCTTGCGAGAAGTTCACAGCCCGCCTGTATGGCGGGCGATAAACCGCACAGCCTCGTTATGTTCAAGTAGCGGTTCAGCCGTGCAAACAATCTAGTAATTTGGGGGAGATTCAGAAGATATGATCAACAGCAATCAGGCGCCTGTGGGCAAGCTCGTTCTTTGGGGGCTTGGACTCGTTTTCGTAATTTCCATGGCACTGGGCGGGTTCTACACCGTCGATGAAAAAGAGCGGGCAGTCCTGCTCAGAAACGGCGCCCTCGTTGAGGTTTCCGAACCCGGCCTGCACTTCAAGGTGCCAGTTATCGATTCGGTGCGTGAAATCAGCGTAGCTACGGATACCGTCATGTTCGACGGCCTACCTGCATACTCGATGGATCAGCAAGCAGCAACTCTGCGTGTGTCTGTGTCTTTCAATGTCGATCCGAGTCAGGTTGCTGAGCTGTACAAGACCTACGGCTCTATCGAGAACATGGTCAATCGTTTGATCAGCCGCCATGTCCCGACCCAGGTCGAGAACACCTTCGGTAAGTACACGGCAATTCGAGCTGTCCAGGAACGGGGCAACTTCGTCGCCGACACCATGAAGGCGGTGCGCGAACATGCGGTTGGCCCGGTGCAGATCGAAAGCGTCCAAATCGAAAACATCGACTTCTCTGATGCCTACGAGCAGACCATCGAAGATCGAATGAAGGCTGAAATCCAGGTAAAGACCCGCGAGCAGATGCTGGAAACCGAGAAGGTTCAGGCGGAAATCCGCGTCACGCAAGCCAAGGCAGAAGCCGAAGCAAAACTGGAACAGGCCCGTGCTGACGCCGAAGCGACTCGCCTTCGCGGCGATGCAGAGGCTGACGCAATCAAGGCCCGTGCTGCGGCTCTCGCCAGCAACCAGAATCTCGTCGAGCTGACCAAGGCGGAAAAGTGGAATGGCCAACTGCCGGCGACAATGATCCCCAATGCGGCGATCCCATTTCTCAGCGTGAAGGACTAACGTCCAGTCCCAATGAAAAGCCCGGCAATTGCCGGGCTTTTTTGTTGTCTCAGAGGGTTGAGGTGAACCGCAGCGCTCTGTTTTCCCCGCTCACCTTCATCCGCTTATGCAGCGGCCTGGAGTCGGCAGCACGCTTGTGCCTGACGGTCAGCCAGTATTCTTCTCGCAATCCGACCAAGGCTTCATACACCGCAGGGTCGAAGTTCACCTGTACTCTGCTATCTGCATACGCTAAGCAGCCCAGTACCTTGTGGTTGGGGTACAGCGCCTTGATGTGACCCATATACAGGATGAGCTGATATAGCTCATATAGCCGAACCTGCCCTCTGTATTTGCGGCTCTTGAACTCGCCAACCAGAATTTCGCTTCCCTTGACCGACTCGAAGACAGCATCTGCGATTCCATTGATGCCAAATCGGGACAGCTTGATTCGGCCTGCTGCGTTCCCAAGATCGGTGCTGATCAGTCGATGCGTCGATTCCCGAACTCCGAAGCGAGAGTGGATTGCGCTGGCTGCTGACTTCTTCTGTACGAAGAAGATTGCTACGAGAAGAAGCAGGGCTCCCAGGATGTATGTCATCAGAGCAGTCCTGCCTTGCGTGCAGCAATCAAGATAACGATGGCAACGATGATGAATAGGGCCAAGCTAGGGCCTTTGCCGATGGATGCGTGAGCGCGGTTTCCGTACCTCACTGCGCCTTCATTGACTTTCTCAAACACGCTTTCAGGATCACTGGCGTATCGTGCCAGCTTGCTGATGCTGATCGTTGCTCGCTTGGATTTCACCTGGATTCCTCAAGCCTGGGGCCGGGGCTGTTCGCCCCTGTAGAAAAGTCGTTTGTACCCATAGAAGCTGACCTCTCCCGCATCCTCTAGGAAGCGAAAAGCTCGGGTGGCAGAGCGCTTTTGCACCCCGGCGAGGTCGCGTATCAGCTGTTTGCCTGCCTCAATCTCACGACCGAGCTTGGAGTCTATGGCGGTAGGGTGGCTGGCCATGATCGACAACACTCGGCGGATTTTGTCCTGGTCTTTCCCTATGGAGGCGCTGACAGCTTGCGAATATGCCTGAGCCATTTCAGCGCAGAGGATTGGCTCACACATATCCCAAGCCTCGAACTCGGACTTGAAGTCGCCCAGCGCTGCCTCACGAACGATCAGGCAAGTTGTTTTGCAGTGAGGGGTGAGGGTGATCTTCAAGTTGCCGCTTATGGTGGGGATGAACAGGTCGCCACGGCGCAAAAAATCGATCAGTAGAGCCCTCGATTCATTGCCGGGGGGCGAGTCTGTTGCGTAGAGCCCTCCATCGATGAGCAGGCCAAACTCAGAAGGCTTCATGGATAGCTGCTCGCCCTTTCGTACAGTCTCGACTGCGCCATGCTTGATCATGGCCAGCAGCAGCTGCCCCCAGCTGGCGAAAAGGATCGCGTCAGTCCTGATCCAGCTCGGTGCGGGCACATCCATCAAGCCATTGGAGCCGACAAAGCTAATGCTGCTGCCCATCAACGATCCTCCCTGAGTTCGTACTGATTCTCGTAGGGTTCAATCCTTACGTTCACATCAGATGGAAGCTCAACGTTGTTCAGGCCGGTCATCAGATCGTAGGTAGGCTGAATAACCAGGAGCACATTTCGGTAACGCAACGACTGCGACAGGTAGACGCCCTTGGTCGAGTCTTCCTTTCGCATTTCGCGCATCCGCATCCATCGGCGCCTTTCGGTTTTGAGTGCCTTCGGCCCCCGGCAGCGGACGCCATCCCACTTCATCACATAGGCCTTGATCGACTTGCAGGCCGCTCTGACGGACTCGCTTCGAAACCCGTCCACGACAATGTAAAAACTCGCCGCAGAGAAGCGGATTTTCTGAGTTTTCTTATCTGCCAAGTCCCATGGGACGGCGCTTTTGGCTTCGGTGAGCATGGGGCGGTACGCGTAAGGTCGATACCTGATAATGCAAACCCATAGCCCCCGTTTTTCACGTAGTGACCAAGCGCGCCTTCCGTGATGAGAATCTGGACTGGTGCATAAAGACGATCATCATCCCGCCAAAGAACCAGGCCATGCCGAATGCGGTTGAGAAAATCACCAGTGGCCGAGTGACCACCTGGGCGGCTTTCTTCGGGGAGTCGTGATCAATCACAACCCTGTTCAGGTCATGGTTCTTGAAGTACGTGATCAGGTACTTCTGCTCCGCATCAACGCCTCGGAAAACGGTGTCGTTTGGCGATGAAAGTGTGCCGATGTAGCCCGTGGTGTTCATCACTACGCCTTCATGGCTCCTGATCACCTGCATCAAACCCTCATCATCCAGCAGCTGGTCAGGGATGCTCGCGCCCTTCCAGCTATAGCAGGTCCAGAGGCCTTGGTCGCACTGGTATTGGAACCTCCCCTCGTATGTTGACGTGAACTCCTTCTGGTAATTGAGCTGAGGCTCAAGGATCGCTGCCTGCATTTGGTACGGGAACGTGTAATGCAGCCAGAGCTGGAAAACGGTGTAGAGCAACAGGAATGCAGTGATATGAATCCTAAAAAAGCTCTTGAAGCCCGGCGTGAAGAAACGTGCGACCAGGGACGTGGCCACCAGCATGAGGATCGTTACATCGCCTCGCTGGCGCTCTGATGAATCAATCTCGCGGTCGAACCAAAGATTGAGTGTCTGGTACGTCTTGTTCAGCAGGTTGATTTCTTCCTGCCAGAGAGCAACGGCCAGAAGCAAAAGCAGCCAGGGGAGGGTAATGTTGCGTTGGAAGTGGGCATAGAGCCCGCACCACATCGAGAAGAAAAGCAGGAAGACACCGAAGTCCTCAAGGCACTGATTCAGTGTCAGGGCACTGATTCCTCCGTCGCTAAACGGAATCGAACTTGCGACTGTTACGAACCAAAACACGGTGCAAAGCAGCAGACTTTGCATTTGCCAAGTGACAGCGCCCAGGCGCGAATTCATTCTCGCAAGGAAATTGTGGATGTACTGCATGGTGGATCACTCAAGAAGGATTCACCAAGTCTTGCGAGAAGGCGTCGCGGCTTCCACTGAACCCAATGCAGTTGAGTGAATGGTCTATGTCTGAGTCTGAGCGTCGCTTCCAACGTTATGTCCTGGCGCCCGATGCCTTTGCCAGTCAGCGTGCCAAGGGCACTGGGCTGACCGCATTGCTCAAGGGCTGGAAGGACTGTCGGGTAAAGGATATGTCCGCAGCTGGTGCCTTGCTGCTCACCAAGCAGGTGTTCTCCCTAGGAGACTTGATAGAGGTCGAGCTGACCGAGAAAAGCGGAAATCGCTTGGTGTTCAAGGGAGAGGTGGTAAATCTCGGGAAGGACCACCACACCAACCTGAACAAGCTGGGGGTCAGGCTGGATGTATCTGGGGACGGTTCACCGGAAGCCCGATTCCTTGCAAGTCTGGAATCGCGGTTCAAGGCTAGCCATTAAAGCAAAAGCCCCGCAGGCTGATGGCCATACGGGGCTTTTGTGTAAGTCGGGAACCGCCAACACCACAGAATGCAGCAGAAGGGGGGAGCGTGAAATAGGAGGTCTTTCCTACGGCGGTTCCCTTGAAAACGTACAG
>Ga0194137_10001957_pt1 | contig 12364 bp, 9 predicted proteins | sample TARM_MetaG_T3_14_FD_134025 | JGI IMG/M metagenome (GOLD analysis project Ga0194137, IMG submission 134025) | Freshwater microbial communities from Pennsylvania, USA, analyzing microbe dynamics in response to fracking - TARM_MetaG_T3_14 (version 2) | ecosystem: Environmental > Aquatic >...
CCTTCGATGGCCTGGCGCGGGTCGGGCTGGCCTTCGGCCTGTTCGACCATTGCCTGCAGCGGGGCCTGCGAGTAGCTGAGCACCGCCTCGTAGAGTTCGTCCTTGTTGCGAAAATGCCAGTAGATCGGGCCACGGCTGAAGCCGGCCTGTTCGGCAATCATCGCCAGGGTGGTCTGCGAGTAGCCGTTGCTGCTGAACAGCTTGAGGGCCGCCTCGATGATGCACTGGCGGGTCTTTTCCGCGTCTTCTTTGGTTCGTCGCATGCTGTCGTGCAAACGGGGGCCTGCGCCCCCGTTGTCCTTGTGCCGGTGGTCTATCGCGCCTCCGGGGATGACAACATCCTGATCGAGTATGGCGAGCAGGTGCTCGACCTGGCGCTGCGCTTCCGTGTGCATGCGCTGATGGAATGGCTGCAGCAGGCGCGTCCCGAGGGCATCCTGCAGCTGACGCCGGGCATCCGCTCGCTGCAGGTCAACTACGACAACCTGCGGCTGCCGCAGGCGCAGCTGCTGCAGCTACTGCAGCAGGCCGAGCGCGCCCTGCCGGCCATCGACGACATGCAGGTGCCCTCGCGCATCGTGCACCTGCCGATTTCCTGGGACGATCCGCAGTGCCGGCTTGCCATCGAGAAATATATGCAGTCGGTGCGCAGTGATGCGCCCTGGTGCCCGAGCAATCTTGAGTTCATCCGCCGGATCAACGGGCTGACGGACCTTGAGGCGGTACAGAAGATCTTCTTCGACGCCAGCTACATGGTGCTGGGCCTCGGCGATGTCTACCTCGGCGCGCCGGTGGCCACCCCGGTCGACCCGCGCCACCGGCTGGTCACCACCAAGTACAACCCGGCCCGCACCTGGACCCCGGAAAACGCCGTCGGCATCGGCGGCGCCTACCTCTGCGTGTACGGCATGGAGGGCCCGGGCGGCTACCAGTTCGTCGGCCGCACCCTGCAGATGTGGAACACCTGGCAGCAGACCGCCGAGTTCCGCGAGGGCGCGCCCTGGCTGCTGCGCTTCTTCGACCAGTTGCGCTTCTACCCGGTCAGCCATGAGGAACTGATGCAATGGCGCGAGGACTTCCCGCGCGGCCGGGTCAGCCTGAAAATCGAGGAAACCCGCTTCAGCCTGCGCGACTACAACGCTTTCCTGGAGCGCGAGGCGGACAGCATCGCTGCCTTCAAGGCCGGCCAGCAGGCCGCCTTCGAGGCGGAACGGGAACGCTGGGCCGCCGCCGGTCAGGACCTGTTGCTGACCGAAGAGCCGGGTGCCGATGTTGAGGACGCCCCCCTCGGTGAGGGTGAGCACGCCGTATTCAGCAGCGTGCCCGGCAGCCTCTGGCAGTTGCCGGTGAGCGTCGGCCAGCAGGTCAGTGCCGGCGACACCCTGGCCATCATCGAGTCAATGAAAATGGAAATCCCCCTGCACAGCCCGGTCAGCGGCGAAGTACTGCGGGTGCTCTGCGAACCCGGCAAGGCACTGTCGCCGGGGCAGGTGCTGGTGGTGATCAGGGAGGCGCTGGCAGGCTAGGGCCGGGCACGTGCCCCCAACCCTTGCGGTTGGGGGCGCACCTCAGGGTTGTTTTGAGGTGGGCACCTGTATAATGTGGCTGTATTGGCGTCAGCTGGTTTCTCTCGGTGATCAAAATGATGCAAGCAGTCGAAGCAACGCAACGCCGCTCCCGCGTAGCTCATGTCAAGGCCACCAATAACCTTGAGGGCGCTCGCATGAGCGCATACATGTCCGCAAAAATGACTGACTATGAGAATGGTCGTCTTTCCTCGGCCGAGCTTGTTGCAGCCGCCAAGGCTCGCTACGGAATCCATGACTGAGCTGGTCGACGCCGCCAACTGCGCAACGCGAGTTTTTGGCGATGCTTGCACAGCGCGCGGGATTTGAAATCAGTTGGGCCGGCGTTTCTGACCGCGCGATGATTGAAGCCTGTGCCGAAGCGCGCCAGCATAACAAGCCGTCCTGCAGAAAGCTGATCCGACTGATCAAGCTGAATTCCAGTCCTGGTGGTTGAGTCACGCCGGGTTAGCTGAAGGCTGTCTTGTCAGGAGGGGTGCCAATAAAAAACCCCAACCGTTGCCGGTTGGGGTTTTGTGTTTGGTGGTGGATGGTTGACCGCAGAACTGGGTCCTCGGTCAGCTGTTTCGGACCAGTGCAGACGCCTGCGGAATGTCGCAAAGCCCGGTTCATGAATCGCCCGTTTCCGCAGCGATCCGGTAACCCATCGCCCGGTACCCGCGCTGGCGCCTGTCCCACATTCGGAGCAATGCCGGGTGGCCGGTGTCGACGAAATCGATGATCCGAACACCGGTCTTGGATGCGTGTTCCCGGTGCAGGCGGCCGGCGTACTGCTGCAGCGTTCCCTTCCAGGAAACCGGCATCGCCAGTACCAGGGTATCGAGAGGGGGATGGTCGAAACCCTCGCCGACCAGCTTCCCCGTCGCCAGCAGGATGCGCGGCGCGTCGGGCGGCAAGGTATCCAATTGGGCAATGAGGGCGCCTCGCTGCTTCTTCGACATTCGGCCGTGTAACACGAATGGGCCCGGCTCATGCCCATCCAGCGCAGCGCGAATGGCGTCGAGATGTTCAGTCCGCTCGGTCAGCACCAGTACCTTGCGGCCCTCTGCGAACGCACGCTGAATTTCTGCTGCGATCGCGTTGGTGCGATCCTGATCGTTTGCCAGGTGACGGAACACATCCTGAATCCCGGCTTCAGATGGCAGATCGATCCGTGCGAAGCGTGACCGTGGCACGACCTCCAAATCCTGGGGAGCGCCGGCGGGTGTGGCCGCCGTGTGGCGGATCGGCCCGCACTGCATGAAGATAATCGGCTGCTGCCCATCGCGACGGATCGGCGTCGCGGTCAGGCCGAGCACGTATTTCGCCCTGGTTCTCTTCAGGATGGCGTCGAACGACACCGCGCCGACATGGTGGCACTCGTCGACGATCACCTGCCCGTAGTCCTCCACCAGCGGGTTCACTTCGCCCTGGCGGGACAAGGACTGCATCACCGCGATGTCGATCCTGCCGGTAGCCTTGGCCTTGCCGCCGCCGATGGTGCCGACCACCCCTTTGCCGACGCCAAGAAAGGCCTGCAGTCGTTCCTGCCATTGCTTGAGCAGTTCGGTGCGATGCACCAGGACCAGAGTGTTCACACCCCGCCGTGCAATCATCGAAGCGGCCGTCACCGTTTTGCCAAATGCCGTTGGTGCGCAGAGCACGCCGGCATCCTGTTGCAGCATCACCGAGACCGCCATCTCCTGGTCAATACGGAGGGTGCCGACGAAGGCCGCGTCCAGAGGTGTGCCGGCGAAACGCTCGTCCTTCAGCTCGCAGGCGATGTCGTTGTCGCGGAGCAATGACAGGACAGCGTCCAGGCAGCCGCGAGGCAGTGCGATGTGCTGCGGGTAGTTCTCAGCGCAGCCGATGACGCGCGGCTTGTCCCACACCGACATCCGCATCGCCTGTGCCTTGTAGAACTCGGGGTTCTGAAAGGCCGCCAGGCGGACCAGGCGGTTGGCCAACGCCTGCGGCAGCTGCGCCTTCTCGAAGTAAATCAGGTTGGCCAGCGTCACGGTCAGCGATCTTGGCATTGGCCCCGCCAGCTTCCCGGTCGCAGTGCGCTCTCGCTTCCAGGGCGTCGCCAGGTCCTCGTCGTCGATAAAGGTGACGTCCAACGGATGGACGCCACCCGTGGCCCGCAGGATGGTCGGCTCGATGTCGAATGCCGCCATCGGCTGGATGGACGCCAGGAAGGCCCATTGATCCGCATAGGGGCACAGATCAGCATCGACGAACACGCTGAAACCCATCTCCCTCGGCGCCTTTTGCAGCGGTAAGGCGATCAGGTTGCCGAAGCCGCCTTTGGGCATCGTGTCCTGGTTGGGGAACAGGCGGTCGTAGGAGGTGAGTTGGAGCTGCCGCGTGCGTGTGCAGGTATGGCTGATAATGGCCGTGCCCAGCCGCCGCGCATCACGGGCCGAGACACGGCCGGCGAAGAACACCCATGCATGCGCGCCTTTACCGGAGCGCGAAATTTCCAGCGCGGCCGGTACGCCGAGCTCATCGCAGGACTGCATGAACGCTCGCGCGTCATCCCGCCATTCCGCCTCGTCGAAATCGACAGCCAGGAAGTAGCAGCTGTCGTCCTCCATCAGCGGATAGACGCCGACCGTGTGCTCACCGGCGAGATGGTTGTAAATCACCGTGTCCGACAGTGGGATGAGCAGGCGATTGCTGCAGTCGCCGCACTTGATGCGCGGTTTCTCGCACACGCCAGCGCGCCACTCATTCGCGCAGGCCGGCGCGTAGCCCGACTTGCCCGAGGTCTTGCTCTCCCAACGGACGGGGTAGACGTCGGTGCGACCACGGAACAACCGGCGAAACAGCGCAACCTTTTCCTCAGTGGACAGTCTGGACGGTTCCGCTGGCGGTGCGGCTGGCCTTGACGGTGGACGCCACTCGATGCCGTGCGATTCGAGCAACGCGATCAGGCGCGTGTTCTCGGCCCGGAGGGCAGCCAGTTCATCGCTATCGGCCATCAAAACCGAACCCTGCGAGGAGATCGTCCATGTCATCGCCGACGCCATAGCCGAAGTTGTGGCTGATGTGGCGCACGGCATCCAGCCGCGCCATCAATGCGGGTTTGCAATCTTCAGGCAGCGCATCGATGGTCTTCAGCGCCTGCCCGAACATTCGGACCAGCGCGTCAAAGTAACCCTCGTCCTGCAAGCCGACATCATTGCTGAAGCCGGCTGCGCGCTCGCAGTAGAACACCATGAGTTCAGCCAGCCCGTCCGGCTGGCTGATGGCCTTCTTGTAGTCCGAGATGGCTTTCTTGGCCTTGGCCACCGAGGTGTCCTGATTCTTGAACACATCCGGCCAGAGCCAGCGGTCGATCGTGGCCTTGTATGGCTTAAGCACGTCGCCACCCAGCGCGAAGCGTGCGTGGAGGAAGGCCTGGTTGTCCTTACTGGCCGCGTACAGATCCTGTACCAGGCCGATCAGGCCAGCACGGTCGAAGTCGGCCAGTTTTGCCTTGACGTCGCTCCAGCTGGGCGAGTTTTTCTTCGTAGCCACCGGGCCTACTCCTTATCGCTGTCTGGTGGGCGGGCAGTCTCAATCTGCTTGAGCACCCGGTCAAAATCGCTCTCAAACAATCGGTCCTGCACGATGCGGTATTTCTCGAATTCGCTTTCCGCATGCGCCTTGGCGATTTCCGCCGTGACCTTGCCCGCGTCCTGCAACACTTCCCGGTCAGTAGCCTCGGTGAAGCGGTTGAGGCGCGTTTCCCAGTCCTGCATGGACATGGGAATCTTGCGTTGCGCCATGTCCTCGGCCACGTCCAGATAGGCGTTGACCAGACGGGAGAGCTGCGCCATCTCACTCTCGGTCAGGTAGTTCTTGGCCACCACCACATCGAACTTCTGGATCTTGCCGCTGGGCGCATCCTTCCAGGAGGTCAGCCCCATGTTCGCCTTGTCGGCATCCGCGCGGTGATAGACAACCTCGGCAGCCGTTTGCCCGTGAATGGCCCAATGCAGCTTGTTTTGCACAGTGGCGAAAAATCGCTTGGTGGCCTGCGCCGTCACGTCGTAGTCAATCGCCGTGGCGTAGATGTCGGTGATCTTCTGGTAGAACTTGCGCTCCGAGAGGCGGATCTCGCGAATGCGCTGCAACTGTTCTTCGAAATACTGCTCGGTGAGGACGGAACCGCCGGCCTTGATGCGCTCATCGTCCATCACGTAGGCCTTGATGGTGAACTGCTCGATGACGCCGGTGGCCCACTTGCGGAACTGCACCGCGCGCTCGGAGTTGACCTTGTAGCCCACGGCGATGATGGCGGGGAGCTTGTAGTGCTGGGTGTTGTAGCTCTTGCCGTCGCTGGCAGTTATCCGGAATTTCCGGATAACTGAATCTTCCTGCAACTCGCTGTCCGCAAATATTTTTTTCAGGTGCTCATTCACCGTCCGCACGTTCACGTCGTAAAGCACCCCCATCATCTTCTGGGACAGCCAGATGCTCTCGTCGGCATAGACGGCCTCAACGCCACCGCCACCGGTGGCCGCCACAAAGGTCAGGTACTCGGCTGCTGACGAGCGGACGATGGAGCCACCGGTATTGTAATTAGCGGTTGGTCTTGGTGGTTTCCTGGCCATTAGAAACACTCCTCGATCGACTCCCATCGCTTGTCCTTGACCATGACGAACCGGCAGCGCCCCTGGGATAGACTCGCCCAAAGGCCACCGATCAACCGATCATCCTCCACGGCAGCCCAGCGATCCGCGCCCTTGTACTCGACGGCCAGGATCGGGCCGGCTTGGTCTGCGCCGCCCGGCAACTGGCACAAAAAGTCCGGGTAGAAGCGGCCATCGGCCTTCTGCAGGAAGAACGAACTGCCTTCGCGCCGCACGAGGTTGCGCACCCAGAACTGAATGCGACCCTGCTGCGCCTGGATATCCAGCCAGCAGGCGCATTCAAATTCCTCCTTGCTGTCGAAGTCGCCGATGCGCCCGTAGAAGTGCTTGCGAAAGTCGAAGTGCCCGAAACGGCCATCGTAGTCCCGGCTGGGTGCATAGGCCTGAGCGTGGAACTCGAAAGCGTACTGATCGGTTGCCGCGACGCGCGAGGCCGCATCGCTGCCGAACAGCGTCTGCTGAAACGCCTTACCAACTGCCTGTCTGCGCAGCTCGCGAATGCGCGCTTCCAGCAGCTTGCGGATCAGGAATTTCTGCAGATTGGCGCGGGCCAGCGTAAAGCCATCCCGCAGTAGCAGTTCGGTCAGCCACTTGGCCACGAAAGCTTGCTTGCTGGCATGGGTTAGAGACGGCTCCGGCAAGTTGCGGCACAACCAGGTGGCAAGGCGCACCTCGTCCCAGTTCTCGGGCTGATAGACCAGCCCCAGGTCGCGTTGCAGATCGGGCAGGAAGCGTGAAACGACTTTGCCGCTCTCATCGTCGACATCGATCTCACCGCCTTCGGACACCTTCAGGCCGGCACCCAATGCGCTCAGGTCATCACCGGTCGGGGCGGCGTCGTAGGCGGACAAATCCCATGGGTACTCCAGCACCTCCGGGTCGTCGAATAACTGCAGTTCGCCCTGTACGCGCAAGGCAAGTTGCGGGATGCGGAAGCGCTCGCCCAGCTCGGCTGGCGTCTGGAAGAACTCGATGGCTGTGGTGCGGCTGATTTCGGCGGCTTCCACGATCGCGGCGGCAGCGGTTTCCGATGTGACCGAAGCCTTGAGGGCTTCCGCTTCCTCCTCGGTCAGCGGCGTGCTGATGGTCAGGGTGTTGAGCTTGCCGTCCCAGCTCACCTTGTCGCGCACCGGCTTGGGGACACTCTTGAGGTCGGGCTTCTCGGTCAGGGTGATCGCCACTGGCCGGACCACGACGCGTCCGGCGTGACCCTCCAGGTCCAGCCGCGCCTGCTCGGCCTTGGCGGCGGTGACGAACTCGGTCACTTCGCGCCGCTCGAAGCCGGCGCCTGCCACCAGGCGGTCTCGCAGTGTGCCTGCCGTCTCGGCAAAGTTGCGCGACACCACAAAGGCATAGGACTGATTCAGGGCCTTGGCCTGCCGATGGTTGGCGCCGGGTTGACGCAATACGCGCCCGAGCAACTGTTCCACCGCCGTGGCCGACGACAGCGAGGCCATGCTCACCAGGATGTAGGCGAAGGGGCAGTCCCAACCCTCGGCCAGCGCCTTCTGGGTGATGACGAACTTCACCGGGCAGGACGGGTCGGCGATGCCCAGTTTGTAGTCGGCGTCGATCTGCTCCAGGCCCTTTTCCTCACCCGTGGCGACCACGATCTCGCCGGCCGGGATGCCATGGTTGCTGATCAGCTCCTGGCGAACCTTCTCGTAATCCAGTGTTTCCACCCCGGCACGGCGGGGCTCCGATTGAATCAAGACGATCGGCCGCAAGTAATCCGCGCCGGCACGGCGTTCCTCGTCTGCCAGCTTGTGCAGGGCGTCGCGCCGGCCAATGGCGTCGGCCAGACACTGCTGCCAGTTCGGTTCGGTCTCCAGCACCACCGGCAGCTTGATCATCTCCTCCGCCTTCAATTCGGCGGCGGAGACGCTGTGCAGCACGTTGCTGGGCGTGCGCTCCAGGTCGGGTGTGGCGGTCAGTTCCATCACGCCGCTGGGGCGGAAGCGCGCCAGCATGTCGAAGGCCAGTTCGGTGCGGCTGTTGTGCGCCTCGTCCACCACCACGAAGGGCCGGCGCAGGCGCAATACGTTGGCCAGCGAGCAGGGCGTCGTGCGTTCAGTGCCTTCGCCCTCGCTCAACAAGCCGTCGCGCTGGGCGGGCGACAGGTTGTCGAAGTGGTGCATCAGCGCGCCGCTGCTCTGGTACACCTTGCGGGATTCCTCGTTCTCCACCTGAAATGCCTGCCGGGTGGCGACGATAATCGTGGTCGAGGTATCCAGCGTGGCGCGGGTCACGCTCTTGGCCTCGTCGAGATCCATCACCGTGATCGGTCCCGCCTCGCGCAGCGCCGTGTGGTAGGGATGCAGACGGTCGCGCAGGGCGCGCAAGGTCTGCTCGCGGATGGGCTTGCTGGGCACCAGCCACAGGATCACGCTGTGCTCGCAGCGCAGCAGATGCGTGTTGGCAAGCTGAACGGTCTTGGCAGCCAGCCAGGTCTTGCCACCGCCAGTGGGCACGCGCAGGCAGAAGTACGGCATGTCGGGCGGAAAGCCCGACAGCGGGTTGTACGCATTGCCACGGACCCACAGGCGCTCGGTGGTGGCGGTGAAGGCAATCGAAGGCGACGGCAATTCGTGGCAGGCCTTGAAATAGGCCTCGACGCTGTCGAGCACCTGCTGCTGGTAGGTCTTGGGCGCGAACGTCGTCATGGTTTGTCACCATAGGGTGCTGGAGGCTCCTGAACCGACGCCCCTGTTGCTTCCAGCCGCGGGCGGATGTGCTCGATCACTCCATCGCGGATAACCACGATGGCCGTGCCGGTTTGCGCAGCCAACTCCCGGGCTCGTCGCGCGGCGCGTTGCATGGCTTGCGGCGACAGACGCAGGTCGGTATCGCGTGCGGATTCGATGGGTCGTTTGTTCATGGCTTCTCGCTCCAGTCCAGCAGCACCGGCTGTGGGCCGGAATTGTTGTACAAGGCCCATGCATCCACTTGTGGCGCATACAGGCGCTCGAAATTCTCCCGCCCGGCGGCAAAGCGCCGGCGAATGGTTGCTTCGGGGATGTCGTGGCCGCCCTGGCGAACCCGTTGCGCCACACGGGCGATGGCTTCTTCCACGCTGTCGAGTTGCAGAAAAATGAGCTTGACCCGATAGCCGGAGGATTGCCATTCACGGATATGACGCAGATAGCCCCGGCCGGACAGTGTTGTTTCAAAGGCAAAGCTCTGGCGCGCGGCAAAGTGGCGCGCCAGTTCCAGCAGCATGACCCGCCCGGCCTGCACAGCGGCGCTTTCCGGCGCGAAAGGCGCAAGCCCCGCGGCAATCAGATCGGCATTGACGAACACCGGGCAGGCCGCATCGACAGGCAGAAACTCTCGGGCAAAGGTGGTTTTTCCCGCGCCGTTCGGCCCGGCGATGATGATGACCTTGCGCTCATCGCTCATCGCTTACACCTCCAGCGCGTAAGGGGTTTGCTTGAAGGTGATGCCCTCGCGTGCCGCGCGGCCGCCCATGCGATTGGCAGCGGCGTAGATCACCTTGGGCCCGGTGAACTTCGGCAGCACATCGAACACCGGGCCGGTGAGGACATTGCCGCCCGCGACGGATTTGTCCTTGAGGATGCCGTTGTAGAGCAGGTAAATCGCGCGGCCCTCGTGCACGCCGAGCAGCGGCGAATCGGCCTTGCCGCGTTTGGCGGGCGACAGACCGGTACCGGTTTCCGCGAACCAGACGAACTCGGCCAGTTGGGCAAAGCTCACGTCGCGGCGGATCTGGCCTTCGGCGTCGAACAGCGGTTCTGCGGAGAGGCGGCAGAACTGAAAACCGCCGCCGAGGCTGTCAATGGCAGTACCTTTGCCGTTGGTATATCCGGCCACGACGCGCTTCATTCGCCCGGCAGTGACGGTTCTGGCAATGCCCGGGTCCATCTCCACCTGGATGAAACGACGGGTTCCACCATCCTCGGTGTTCTGTTTCAACACTGCATGCCCCGTGGTACCTGAACCGGCGAAGCTGTCGAGGACGATGGAGTCTTTATCCGTGGAAATCTGGAGGATGCGCTGAATCAAGCGGGTGGGTTTCGGCGTGATGAAAACGTCGTCAGATGTGTCGAAGTCAACCAACTCGAGCAGTTCTTTTTTCGCTTCCTGAGTGTGCCCGACATCTTTGTAGAACCACATCGTCTGCGGCACCACGCCATCCTTCACATCCGAGAGATAGCGTTTGAGGCGAGGCATATTGTTCCCAGACTCACCCCACCAAATGCGCCCCTCTTGATTCAGTCGGTCGAAGTTGGCTTTTGATACTCGCCAGTACATTCCTTTTCCTGGACCGGGTATGACTCGACCAGACGGACAGGTGACTGGATAGGTTCCTTCAGAGTAGTAGTTGCGTGCTTGTAAGTCGCCCGATGTCCATGGGCCACGTGGGTCCCCATCGTCTTTGTACCGTGCCTTTGCGTCGTCACCTCGCGGCAGGAGGTTTGGTTTCCACTTGTCTGCGTTCGATGCATACACCACGATGTAATCGTGATCTTCGGAAAGATGGCGTGCAGAGTTCTTCGGCGAGAAAATCTTCTGCCATAGAACCGTCGCTATGAAATTCTTCGCCCCAAAAATCTCATCCATCAACAATCGCAGCGCTGCCACCTCGTTGTCATCGATGGAAATGAAAATGGCCCCATCCTCGCGCAGAAACTGCTTCAGCAGCACCAGGCGCGGGTACATCATCGACAGCCAGCGGTCGTGCCGGTCCAGCGTCTCGCCTTCCTTGCCGACCACCTCGCCCAGCCACTTGCGGATCTCCGGGCTGTTGACGTTGTCGTTGTAGACCCAGCCCTCGTTGCCGGTGTTGTAGGGCGGGTCGATGTAGATGCACTTCACCTGCCCGGCGTAGCGGGGCAGCAGGGCCTTGAGCGCGTGCAGGTTGTCGCCTTGCACGATCAGGTTGCCGCTGTCGGCATCGCCGCAGGACAGCTCAGCTACCGGCTCCAGCAGGCGGAACGGCACTTCTTTGTGGTGTTTGACGACGGCTTCTTTGCCGATCCAGTTCAATGTAGGCATGCAGGGTCTCGTTGCTGTTCTTGGGCCAAGGCCAGCCTGGCTTGACATACAGGCCGTTCGGGATAGGCTCTCGCGCTGAGTTCACTGCCTATCGGCTTTGGACCTATCGAGGTTTCGGCCGCTGAGCCCGCGTAGCGAATCAGCGGCCTTTGTTTTTTCTGCGCCTCCATCACGGGCTGCCTCCTGGCAGGCGATGGCACGCCGCTGGGCTGCACTGGGTTCGGCCTTGCCGCTATCGACCATGCCGCACCTGCGGTGATCGATATAAGGCTTTGATTTATTGGGTCTGCGCTGGCGTATCGCCCATTTTCTATCGCCCTGTTATTGCCGATAGGGCACAGGTTGTCCGATAGCCTATGACTGGCGCTTTGGCTCAAGTACGAGGCATGAGCCAAAGAAAAGTTCTTTCTGCGGCAAAGACTTAGCCAAGAATTCGCTTGGTTTGGCACATGGTTTTGGCTCTGGTCAGGCAGATAGCCTCGATTTTGAGCCAAGTCAGGGCAGGCGGTATCGTGTGCCACTGCGCACCCCCTCCTGGATCAGTTTTTCCTCTTTCACCAGCTGTTCGACGGCCCGGCGCACACGAGAGCGCGGGATTTCCAGTCCGATCCGCTCGTGGATGTCACCGATCTTCGATTTGGGGTAGCGACCGACGTCCTCGACGATTAGCGCGGCCAATCGGTGCGGTTCGATGCGCTTGAGCGTGGTGCCACCGACGAAATTGAGGGTGCGCAGCAACCCCGGATCGACGAAATAGCGCGTGGCTTGCGTGCGCCCTGCGCTCTGGATCAGATCCCACTCCAGCAGCCGCTTGATCCACGGTTGCAGCGCCTCGACCGAAGGCAGCTCCAATACGGCGGCGAGTTCGCGGGCGGTCATGGCATCGTGCTGCGCCAGCAGCCCCAGGGCGATGCGCTCGCGCTGGGTAAGCTGGTAGGTCTGGTCCGCCTTGGCAATGAAATCTATGACTTCGGGCTTGAGGATGCGGCGGCGTACCGTGACCTGCACGCGGTCGTGCGTTTCGATCAGCTCCGGCGCCGGGCGGCCTTGCGACAGCAGCACCTCGAAGATCTTGTCGAAGCCACTGCCTTCGCGCTCCATCAGCTTCAGGTCGTGGAACAGACGAGCCAGGTGCTCGTTGCG
>Ga0194137_10001960_pt1 | contig 12354 bp, 9 predicted proteins | sample TARM_MetaG_T3_14_FD_134025 | JGI IMG/M metagenome (GOLD analysis project Ga0194137, IMG submission 134025) | Freshwater microbial communities from Pennsylvania, USA, analyzing microbe dynamics in response to fracking - TARM_MetaG_T3_14 (version 2) | ecosystem: Environmental > Aquatic >...
CTATTTCACTTCACGCGCCGAACGATAAGCTGCGCAGTGAAATTATGCCGATCAATGATCGTTGGGATATTCAAGATTTCCTAGCGTCTGTTCGTCGCTATATTGCTTCATCAAATGCAAACCGTGGCAAAGTGACGGTTGAGTATGTACTTCTGGATCATGTAAACGATGGTACCGAGCATGCTCACGAACTGGCGCAACTAATGAAAGACACACCTTGTAAGATTAACTTGATTCCGTTTAACCCATATCCGGGTTCACCTTACAAGAAACCAAGTAACTCACGAATTGATCGTTTCCAGAAAACTCTGATGCAATACGAACATACCGTAACGATCCGTAAAACACGTGGTGATGATATTGATGCGGCGTGTGGTCAGTTGGTTGGTGATGTTATTGACCGTACCAAACGTACTAAAATCAAGCAGGTGGATGAGCAAGCTATCCCTGTAAAACAGATTTAGTTAAAAATATTAGTAAGCCAGAGTGAACTCTGGCTTACTTACTTTTGGAATTAATCCTACAAAATATGTCTTTTTGATGTCAGTTTAAGCAAAAACCTTGACGTGTCTGTAATTTCTTTTCCAAATGCTTGTTGTTTACAGGCTAATATCTATTAGAATGTTTCACTATTATCAAAAGTAAATGCGAATTACTGGCGATATCAACATAAATGAATTTTCACCTGTTGAAGTCATCGACATTGATTGCTACTAACAAATCAATAATAAAAGCGACGAAGCGATACTTGAGCACAAAAACACGAGACAGACATCGCGGATGAATACTGAACATAAAGAACAAGAAAACCCAATCGTCGAAGAAACATCAACTGTAGAACAAGAAGCAGCATTTGTAGAACCAGGAACCCTGTTAAGAGAAAAGCGCGAAGCTTTAGGGTTAACACAACAACAAGTCGCTGATCGTTTGAGATTGCGTTTATCCATTGTTCAAAACTTAGAAGCCAACAACTTTGAATCTGATTTAGTCGCTACCTTTATTCGCGGCTACTTGCGTTCTTACGCCAAAGCGGTTGGATTAAAAGAATCTGAAATTTTGCAAGCTTATGAGAAAAGCACCGCTTCGGAACCTCAAGAGCAAACCATGCAAAGCTTCTCAAAGAAAACCAAGCGTGCGAAACACGATAGCCATATTATGACTATTACTTGGGTTATCTTGGTGATTCTTATCGGTATGTCATCACTTTGGTGGTGGCAGAACCACAGAGACAGTGGATTCGAAGCGGATAAAGATGCTGAAGTTTCAGCGGTTTTGAGCAATGAGTCATCATTGCAGGATTCGCGTAACGATCAAGAGTTTGCAACGGTCAGCGAATTAACCGAAGAATCAGGTGAAGAGCCTGTTGAACCAACGTCACCTGCTGATGAAGTTCAAGCGGTAGAACAGACTGAAGAACCAGTAGTTGAAGACGTTGAGCCTGCGATTAGCGAACAAGCGCCTGTTGCAGTGGAAGAAGAACCGACGGTTGTTGAAGAGCCAGTTGTTGAGACGCCTGTTGTAGAACAAGCAGATGCAAGCAACTTGCTAACACTTTCTTTCTCAGCGGATTGCTGGATTCAAGTTAAAGATGCTACGGGTAAAACCTTGTCGACAGGCATTAAACAAGCGGGTCAGACACTGAATTTACGCGGGCAAAAACCTCTACAAGTGATTCTTGGTGCTCCAGAGAGTGTATCAATGACATTTGCAAGTGAACCTGTAGACCTTTCTGGGTATACTTCAGGCAAAGTAGCAAGATTCACCTTACCTTAGACAATACTATGCAACACGAATCTCCGATCAAACGTCGTCCTTCTACACGTATTTATGTAGGGGATGTGCCAATTGGCGATGGTGCGCCAATTGCTGTGCAATCAATGACCAATACAAGAACGACTGACGTGGAAGCGACAGTCGCTCAGATCAAAGCTCTGGAAAATGTCGGTGCAGATATCGTTCGCGTATCTGTTCCTACTATGGACGCCGCAGAAGCTTTCAAGCTCATCAAACAGCAAGTCTCTGTGCCGCTCGTTGCGGATATTCATTTTGACTATCGTATCGCATTGAAAGTGGCAGAGTACGGTGTTGACTGTTTACGTATCAACCCAGGCAACATTGGTAACGAATCTCGCATCCGTTCTGTTGTTGACTGCGCGCGTGATAAAAATATCCCGATTCGTATCGGTGTAAACGGCGGCTCATTAGAAAAAGATCTGCAAATGAAATATGGCGAGCCAACACCAGAAGCATTGGTGGAATCGGCGATGCGCCATGTGGATATTCTTGATCGCCTGAACTTTGATAAGTTTAAAGTCAGTGTGAAAGCATCCGATGTGTTCCTTGCGGTAGATTCCTACCGCTTGCTGGCGAAGAAAATCGACCAGCCGCTGCACTTAGGTATTACTGAAGCGGGCGGTGCTCGTGCCGGTTCAGTGAAGTCTGCGGTTGGCTTAGGCATGCTGTTGGCGGAAGGTATCGGTGATACTTTGCGTATCTCTTTGGCTGCCAATCCGGTTGAAGAAATTAAAGTCGGTTTCGATATTTTGAAATCACTGCGTATCCGTTCTCGCGGAATTAACTTTATCGCTTGCCCGAGCTGCTCTCGTCAAGAGTTTGATGTTATTTCTACTGTGAACGAGCTGGAACAACGGTTGGAAGATATTTTGACGCCAATGGATGTTTCAATTATTGGCTGCGTAGTAAATGGCCCGGGCGAAGCGGAAGCTTCCCACTTAGGTCTGGCAGGCAGCAATAAGAAAAGCGCATTTTATGAAGACGGCGTTCGTCAAAAAGAACGTTTTGACAACGACGACCTAGTTGCTCAGCTTGAAGCGAAAATTCGCGCCAAAGCATCAATGTTAGATGAGAAGAACCGCATCAACATTCAGCAACTTGAACAAGATTAATCTAAACGATATTACGGTAACTATTTTGGCAAAGACTATTCAAGCAATCCGAGGCATGAACGACTGTCTCCCAACTCAGTCTCCACTTTGGCAAAAAGTGGAAGGCACGGTAAAAAACGTAATTAGTGCTTACGGCTATAACGAAGTTCGTATGCCTATCGTTGAGATGACACATCTATTTAGCCGTGCGATTGGTGAAGTCACTGACGTTGTTGAAAAAGAGATGTACACCTTTGAAGACCGTAACGGTGATAGCTTAACGCTACGCCCAGAAGGTACTGCGGGTTGTGTACGTTCTGGTATCGAAAATGGTCTGTTGTACAACCAAGAACAACGTCTGTGGTACATGGGCCCAATGTTCCGTCATGAACGCCCTCAGAAAGGTCGCTACCGTCAGTTCCACCAATGTGGTGTGGAAGTATTTGGTCTTGATGGCCCTGATGTTGATGCTGAATTGATCATGATGACGGCTCGTATGTGGCGTGAGCTTGGCATTTCTGAACATGTACGTCTTGAACTGAACTCAATCGGTTCACTTGACGCGCGTGCTAACTACCGTACCGCTTTAATTGAATATTTAGAGCAGTATATGGATGTACTGGATGATGACTGTAAGCGTCGTCTATACACCAACCCTCTGCGTGTACTGGATACTAAAAACCCAGATGTTCAAGCCGTATTAGGTGATGCACCTAAGCTGTCTGATTACCTAGATGAAGAGTCAAAACAACATTTTGCAGGTTTATGTGAACTTCTTGATGTTGCAGGTATCGAATATACGGTTAACGAGCGTTTGGTTCGTGGTCTGGATTACTACAACCGCACTGTATTTGAGTGGATCACTGAAAGTCTTGGTTCACAAGGTACCGTATGTGGCGGTGGTCGCTACGATGGTCTTGTTGAGCAGTTGGGTGGAAAACCAACCCCAGCTGTAGGCTTTGCTATGGGTCTAGAACGTTTAGTGTTGATGATGGAAACATTAGGCAACACAGATGTTCGTCGCAGCGTTGATGTTTACGTGGTGACGGCTGGCGAAGGTACTCTGTCTGCGGGAATGAAGCTTGCTGAATTAATTCGTGAGCAAGTTCCGGGTCTTCGTGTTATGACACACTTCGGCGGCGGAAACTTTAAGAAACAGTTTAAGCGTGCAGACAAAGTTGGTGCTGCGATAGCATTAGTTTTGGGTGAAGACGAAGTTGCGGGTAACACTGTGGTTGTAAAAGACCTAGCAGGCGGCGAGCAAGAAACAATTTCTCAAGCAGAGATCGCGAGCAAGCTGGCTCATCTGATCTAATAGCGCATTTTTAGAGATACATTATGCCAATGCTCGTCATTGGCATTAATAAAGAGGATAGGAAGTGGAACTCTACGATACTGAAGAACAACAAGTAGAAGCGATCAAAGATTGGTGGAAGGAAAATGGCAAAGCCGTAATGTTAGGTGCTGTCATTGGCTTAGGTGGTCTTTTTGGTTGGCGTTTTTATCAAGATAGCGTAACCGAAGCGAAAGAGGCTGCTTCAGAAGCTTATACTCAAGCAATCCAGTCTCTATCCTCTAAAGGCATTGATGCGAGCGGTGATGTTCAAAGCTTTATTGATGGCAATAAAGACACTGAGTATTCAGTGCTAGCAGCAATGCAACTTGCAAAAGTTCAAATTGAAGCGGGTAACTTAGATGAAGCTTTAGCACAACTAGAGTGGGCGAAAAGCACAACTAAAGACGCAGCTTTAAAACCAGTGATTACTTTACGCGTTGCTCGAGTTCAGGCTGAGCAAGGTGATTTTGATGCTGCATTAGCTGAGCTGAACAATATTACAGAAGAAGGTTGGGCAGGCCGAGTGGCTGAATTGCGCGGTGATATTTCTCTGCGTAAGGGCGACACTGCTGCTGCTTATGCCGCTTACACTGAAGCGCAACAAGCGACTGATGCAAGCCAAACGTTGCAAATTAAACTGGACGACCTAGCCAAGTAAGGGCACAAGTTGATGAAAAAGATGTTCAACAAAGTGCTTCTGTCCTCAGCTGTGTTAGCTCTGCTAGCCGGCTGTGCCAGCGAAGAAGAAAACGTTGTGATGGCACCTGTGCCAGTGGTGAAAAGTGAATTTACGCCTCAGTCACTGTGGAGTACTTCTATCGGTGATGGCGTTGGTCATTACTTTTCTAAGCTGTCACCTGATTTTGCTTACGGCAAAGTTTTCGTTGCAAGCCGTGACGGTATTGTAAAAGCGCTTGATCCTGAAAATGGCAAAGAGATCTGGAAAGTCGATCTGGAAGAAGATGTTTCTGCTCGTCTTTCCGGCGGTATCGTTGCTGCGTATGGCCAAATCTACATTGGCAGTGAAAACGGTGTTGTTATTGCTTTAAATGCTGAGACTGGTGAAGAGTCTTGGAAAGTGAAAGTCGAAGGTGAAGTGTTAGCTTCTCCTGTAGCAGACAACAACCTTGTTATCGTAAATACCAGTCGTGGTGCGTTAGTCGCATTAGATCAGGCGACCGGTAGCCAGAAATGGACAATCAGTACTGAAGTACCGAACTTAACGCTACGTGGTGAAAGCCAACCAGCCGCTGTTTCTGGTGGTGTGTTCTGGGGTACGCCAAGTGGTCGACTAGCTGCGGCAATTTCTGCTCGTGGTCAGCTTATTTGGCAACAACCAGTAGGCCAACCGAAAGGTGCGACTGAAATAGACCGGTTGGTGGATGTCGATGCGTCTCCTGTGATCATCGGCGGAACTCTCTACACGATTGGTTTCAACGGTCAGCTAATTGCAGTTGATCTGCGTTCTGGTAATCCTATCTGGAAACGTAATTACTCATCAGCAACCGATATGGCTACTGATGGCGGTCGTCTATTCCTAGTGACGGATAAAGATCACTTGGTTGCGGTTGATTCGCGCAGTGGTACTGAGCTATGGAACAACGACCAGTTAGAGCACCGTTTGCTGACCGCACCAAAAGTGATTGAAGGCTACGTAGTTGTTGGTGACAGCGAAGGTTATCTGCACTGGATTGATCGTAGCTCTGGTGAGTTTGTTGCTCAGCAGTTGATTGACGATAGCGGTTTTGCTGTTGGTCCAATGGTGATTGATGGCGGTTATGTTCTGGTTACTCGCGATGGCGATGTAAAGAAACTGACGATCAAAAAGTAAATTGTGATATCATTCACAAACGGCTCCTAGCTGGAAACAGTTAGGAGCCGTTTTATTGAAATAAATAATGTGGTTATAGGTAATACTTATATATAACCTTCCTACTTGAAGCTGCAGCGGTGTTGACTACGTTCGTTCACCCCAATTGCATAGTTATCTATGCTCATGGGGATTCACTCACTTGCCGCCTACCTGCAACTCCAAGTAGTTTGGGTATAATTCGCGTAGGCGGATATATTGGTATAAAGCTGATTGGTTGTTTTCTCAGTCATTACCTATAACTACATATGATTAATAATTGTAGAGGTTGTTATGATACCTGTTGTTGCTCTTGTTGGGCGTCCTAACGTAGGTAAATCGACACTGTTTAACCGATTAACGCGTACGCGCGATGCTTTGGTTGCAGATTTCCCTGGCTTAACTCGTGACCGTAAATACGGCCAAGCAAAGCTAGGTGAGCACGAATTTATTGTTATTGATACTGGCGGTATTGATGGCAGTGAAGAAGGTGTTGAAACTAAAATGGCTGAACAGTCGCTAGCTGCGATTGAAGAGGCAGATGTTGTACTGTTTATGGTAGATGGCCGCGCTGGTCTTACCGTATCAGATGAAGCGATTGCACAGCATCTTCGTCGTATTGAAAAGAACAGCATTTTGGTTGTAAACAAAGTGGATGGTATTGACGCAGACGCAGCGAGCGCTGAGTTCTGGCAACTTGGTATGGAAAACATGTACCAAATCGCTGCAGCTCACGGCCGTGGTGTTGGTGCTTTGATTGACCGTGCGTTGAACCCTATTGCGGAAGAGATGCAGGCTCAAGATGCACTTCTGGAAGATCTGACTGATATTGAAGATTCAGAAGAAGAACAGCTAGAGTATACAGAAGAAGAAGCGGAAGCAGCGTATAAGCGTCTACAAGATCAGCCAATTAAACTGGCTATCATCGGTCGTCCAAACGTAGGTAAGTCAACGCTGACTAACCGTATTTTGGGCGAAGAACGTGTCGTGGTTTACGATATGCCGGGCACCACACGTGATTCTATCTACATCCCGATGAAGCGTGATGAGCGTGAATACGTGCTGATTGATACCGCAGGTGTTCGTCGCCGTAAACGCGTTAACGAAACGGTTGAGAAATTCTCAGTAGTTAAAACGTTGAAAGCTATTGAAGATGCCAACGTTGTATTACTGGTTATTGATGCTCGTGAAAACATTTCTGATCAAGACTTAAGCTTATTAGGTTTTGCTCTTAACGCTGGTCGTTCAATTGTTATCGCCGTCAATAAGTGGGATGGCTTAAACACCGACGTTAAAGAACATGTTAAGAAAGAACTGGATCGTCGTTTAGGCTTCGTTGACTTTGCTCGTATTCACTTTATTTCTGCGTTACATGGCACAGGTGTTGGACACTTGTTTGAATCTGTTCAAGAGGCATACAAGTCTGCGACAACTCGTGTTGGTACATCGGTTCTGACTCGAATCATGAAGATGGCGACTGAAGATCACCAACCGCCGATGGTTCGTAGCCGCCGAGTGAAGCTCAAGTACGCGCATGCTGGTGGTTATAACCCACCAATCGTGGTTGTGCACGGTAACCTTGTTAAAGAGCTACCAGACTCATACAAGCGTTATCTGATGAACTACTTCCGTAAGTCACTGGATATCATGGGTACACCGATTCGTATTCAGTTCCAGAACAGCGAAAACCCATTTGAAGGTAAAACTAACAAAATGACGTTATCGCAAGAGCGCAAACGCAAGCGCCTGATGACCATGATGAAAGGTCGCAGAAAATAACGCTTTTTAAGAGCCCAAGCATTGCTTGGGCTTTTTTCTGTTATCTGTAAACCTCTGCTTTATGCGGAGGAGATTGTTAATCATAACCGTCCGATAATTTGATATGTCATATACACCTACTCAAGTCACTTTTACACAATCCATTTATCAGCTCTCAAGCGAGGTACAGTTTGTTAGAGTTAGTGAAGAAGCACTTTATATAGTGACCTCCCAGACTCCTTTTCATCCTGTGAGCCATATTTGGCCTGATCATCCAGCCGATCGAGGAACACTCGCTATCGGAGAGCATATCTACACAGTTGAGCGCTGCCTTGTAGGGGCTATTAATCAGGCCGATCATCAGTTGCTGGTCGGTAAAGAGATTCCCGTAAAACGAGATGAACCCGGTTGGGTGTTCGTTGTCGTGCATCAAATCAAGGCAGAAGAAAATGCTGTCAAAGTTCATGATGTAGTGAGTTTAACTGTTGACGATATTTATCAGAACCAGCTTAGCCGTGGTCATAGCGCAGGTCACTTAGCTTACTTAGCGTTAAATAAAGTGTTAGCGGCTGGATATTGGCGTAAAGATGCAGACAGGAAAGACCCTCACGGCCACAATGATTTTAATAGTTATGCGCAAGTGACGAGCTTTGTCACAGAAGATCGCTGTGTAGACACGTATCGTCTAGGGAAAACATTGCGTAAGCGCGGTTTGAATAGCGCAGATATGCTAGAAAACTTAGCTAAGATTGAAGAGCAGGTAAATGCGCAGCTTATGTCTTGGTTAACACTGGGATCAAAAATCGAGATCACCAGACAAGGCGAAAACCTGACGGATTCACGCTACTGGCAGTGTGATTTGCAGGAAGGTGAAATAGCGATAATCCCTTGCGGTGGAACGCATTGTGATTCATTGGATAGCTTCAAAGAGATACAAGTGAAGCTAGTACAACGTGACAGTGAACATATCGAAATGCACACGCATGTAACTCATCAATTGGAAAATGATCCTTTTGTTAAGTTCTGATTTGTTGAGATTTTAGAGTTGAAAGTAGATTATTAATCTGTTTAAAATCCAAATGCAGAATATGTAACTTATGCTTTCGGTGTGTGGTTATATAAATGTTCTTTTAAGGGTAGATCGCTGAACAAAGCAGATAAAGCGGAAGATCGGATTGAGATCTCTTTAACGATCTTTAATATGTAAGCAGGCGTTTAAACCAAAGATTTCGAATTAGAAGTTGGAGTAGTGTAATGGAAAACTTGTGTCCTCAATGTGACAAAGAGCTTGTGTGGGACGGACAGTACCACTGTTCATCATGTGAGAGTCATTTTAAAAAGGTTGGATTTTGTCCCGACTGCGAAGCCGAACTAGAGAAACTGCAAGCATGTGGAGCTGCCAACTATTTTTGCAATACCTGTAATGAGCTGAAGTCAAAATCGCATATTCGTTTTGAGTTTCAAAAAGTTGACTAATCGGTTTATTTAAGTTCTTTTCAATATTAAATCTCACTCAATGACTGAGTGAGATTTACCCTACAGTTATATCAGTCCTCGATATCTATTCTATTCGCTTTTCATCTGTATCATTTGTTAGCTGGGAATCCACATATGAAGTTGGATAAACACTGAAATGAAACGGAAAGAACTCGCGAAAATGACCGACAAAGTGTTGCAACGATATTTACTTTGGCTGCCAAGCATACTTATGGTGTGTGCCATTGGTACGTCTTTTATAAATCAGCAGTTATTTTCAAATAACTTAATCGCTTCGGTCATCACTAGTGTCGAAGAACAATACATTGCCATGAGAAAAGCGGAAGTTGTTGAACGAGTTGATACAACAATCAAAATGTTGGATGTCATTCGCCAAAGTAACGGTCTCGCTGACGGTGATATTATTCCGACGGGGCTTTTCAATAAGACAATGAACTCTTTCCAGTTGTTAAACGAAAATAATGACGGCTATATTTTTGTTATCAACAAGAACAAAAATTTCGTAGTACACCGAAATTCAGACAATTTATTTAGAGACGATATCGACGATAAAGTCGTTCACTATATTTATCAAAGCGCTATTAATGGCGCGTCTTGGGTTGAATATAGCGATAAAGCCTTTAATAACCGTAAGAGTGATGCTGAAGCACAAAAGATCACACACATTCGTTATGTTGAGGATTGGGACGTTGTTTTAGGTAGTGGTGAGCTTTTACACGATATTAAAAACTATTCCGAGTCTGAAGCTAAACTGGTGACGGATTTAGTCCTAGATGAGAAGTCCAATCAAAACTTATTCCATATTCTGGTTTTCATAATCTTCGCTGGCATCATTTATTACCTAAAAAATATTACATCCCAAAAGTTGTACGAATATAAATCGGCGATCGAAGAAAAACTTATCCAAATTGAAGAGAAAGACAATGAAATTGCTTTCCGCTCTCTTTATAACGATGTAACTGGTTTGCCGAATAGAAAGGCCACGTCCGATTATATTGATAATCTATGTCTGCAAGAAAAAGGCGAAGAATACCAATTACAATTGATCGACATTGTCGACTTTCAGAAAGTAAATAACCAGTATGGTTTTGCCGTTGGTGACCGAATACTTCGCCAAGTAACCAGCGCTCTTGAAGAGTTAAAGGATGAAACCATGTTCATCGGGCATGTTGCGGCAGACCAATTTGCCGTGATTTGCCAAAAGTCAGTCAGTTTGTGTATCGATGTAGCAAAAGAAACAGAAACCTTTGAGAAGTTTGATATCTGCGGTGAAATGATCTCACTACGTGTCCGTAATGCAGTCGTGAACTTCAAGAACAGAAATATTTTGGGTTCGATCATTGTTCGTAACGGTGAGCTGGCCATGAAGTATGCGAAGGCAAATAATTTATTTCACGTAAACTATTCTTCGTTTATGTCTAAGAGTTCAGAGCGTCATTTTAAGATCTCGAACCTTCTTGATTTCGCTATCGAAAACAAAGAATTCTATGTTCACTACCAGCCGCAAGTAAGTACATTGAACGGTAAGATAATTGGCGTTGAGGCTTTAGTTCGTTGGGATAACGTTGAGCTAGGTCGAGTTGCGCCGTTGGATTTTATTCCTATCGCAGAGAAGAAAGGAACCATTGGTAAGATCAGTGATCTGGTATTGACTCAAGCTTGTAATGACATTCAATCAGTTAGCCCGAATGGTGAAGAAGCATTGACTCTTTCAGTCAACATTTCTCCTAACCAGCTTATGAGTAAAAGGTTCGTTGAAAATACCATTGAGATCATTGAATCGACAGGTATTGATCCAAGTCGTATTGTGTTTGAAATCACGGAAGGTACATTCTTAAACGATATTCCAGGGACAGTTGCGGTTATTGAACAACTAAAAGCCGTAGGTATTAAGTTCTCAATTGATGATTTTGGCACCGGTTACTCATCACTAAGTTATTTATCTAAGTTACCCGTTGATGAAGTGAAAATTGATAAGAGCTTTATCAATGATTTAGTCGAAGATGAAGATGCTTACAACTTAGTGAAAAGTATCTTGGCGGTTGCGAACATCAAGCAGCTTACCATTGTGGCAGAGGGGGTTGAAACCAAAGAGCAGTCGCAAATTCTTGGTGACCTTGCTTGCCACTTACTGCAAGGTTATTACTTCTCTCGCCCAGTCGATGTAGAAAATCTGACCAAGAAAATAAAAGATAACTTAAAGGTTGAGTAAGACCTGAGTTGTGTTGGGATTCCACTGTGATATTTGCCACTGATAGCCTCAGTGGCTTTTTTATAACGGGATAACGAGATGAGCCTATTTTACGATTGAGCGAATCTCGCCCTCTTTGAGACGAGTTACGATTAGATCACCTTGCTTAACATCATTGGCATCATGGATAACGTCACCTTGAGCATTTTGAGTGATTGAATAGCCGCGCGACAATGTCGCCAACGGACTAACCGCGTTCATTTTATCTGTCAGGCGAGTAAACGTGTGGTGAGAAGAGACAAGATATCGCTTCATGGCATCATTCAGTTCTTTTTGTTTACTGGTTAACAAATATTGTTGATTGCGCAGTATCTTTTCCGGTGACAGCAACTGAAGCTGATGTTTCTGTTTATCGAGATGTTGTTGTGTTTTGTTGATTTGAGCTTGAATCGCACGCTCTAAACGCATGCTGTATTCATCTAACTGTTGCTGCTGGCGTTGTAAACGATTGGCTGGATGCTGTCGGTCTAAACGATGTTGCAGCTGTTTCAACTCCACTTTCTGCTGAGCAAAATAGTGGCGCATAGCGCTGGCTATCTTGTGACGATAGGTTTGAAACGCTTGCTTCTTATGCGTGTTGTCTCTACTGACCAGTTCAGCAGCCGCTGATGGTGTTGGTGCTCGAACATCGGCGACGAAATCGGCAATAGTGACATCAATTTCATGTCCAACTGCACTGATAATCGGGATCTGACTGGCTGCAATAGTACGGGCAACGATTTCGTTGTTAAAGCACCATAAATCTTCCAATGAGCCACCGCCACGACCTACGATCAAC
>Ga0194137_10001962_pt1 | contig 12348 bp, 12 predicted proteins | sample TARM_MetaG_T3_14_FD_134025 | JGI IMG/M metagenome (GOLD analysis project Ga0194137, IMG submission 134025) | Freshwater microbial communities from Pennsylvania, USA, analyzing microbe dynamics in response to fracking - TARM_MetaG_T3_14 (version 2) | ecosystem: Environmental > Aquatic >...
ATAGCAATTGTAATAAACAACATAGCAACTGTAAAAAACAACATAGCAACTGTAATGAATATCAATTGTAAAAGGCAAGTTATCAATCGTAAAAAGCAAAAGATCCTTTGTAAAACAACAAAAGATCAATGGAAAATGAAGGCTATAGACGGGTGGTGAAATATGATTAATCTAAAAGAAAAGCTTCGTAACGGAAATAAAAAAGCGACGGCCCGGATGATTACCATGCTGGAAAATAATGATCCGGAAGCCATTGAGATCTTAGGGGAACTTTATCAGTATACGGGAAATGCAAAAGTAATCGGTGTAACCGGACCTCCGGGAGCAGGGAAAAGTACCCTGACGGATAAACTGGTAAAGGCCCTTCGAAAAGAAAATAAAACCGTGGGGATCATTGCGGTGGATCCTACCAGTCCCTTCTCGGGAGGTTCCATTTTAGGAGACCGGATTCGAATGAACGACCTTGCGGTGGATCCCGGGGTATTTATCCGCAGCATGGGAACCCGTGGTCATTTGGGAGGGCTCTCCAAAGCCACCCAGGGAGCGGTAAAGGCCCTGGATTTATACGGTATGGATTATATCTTCGTGGAAACCGTTGGGGTTGGCCAATCGGAAGTGGATATTATGAAAACGGCGGATACGGTGTTGATGGTCATGGTTCCGGGCCTGGGCGATGATATCCAGGCTATTAAAGCGGGCATCATGGAAATCGGTGATGTATTTGCCATTAATAAAGCGGACCGGGACGGGGCGGCGAAAACCCACCGGGAAATTGACAATATGCTGGATTTTGCCCATTCGGACTGGAGACCGCCGGTGCATCAGGTAATAGCAACCCAGAATAAGGGGATAGAAGAACTTTTAACGGCGATCCAAGATCACCTTTCCTACCTGGAAGAATCGGGAGAGATGCTGAATCGAAGAATCAACAGTAGTGAAATTGAAATTCTGGAGCTGATTAAGGATCGCATGATGCAGGATCTGTTAAAGGAAGAGGAGATTCAGGCGGATATTAAAGAGTATTCCAAAAGTGTGGCCCAGCGAAGGCTGGACCCCTACGGAGCCAGTGAAAAAGTATTGAAGAAAACAATTAAAAAGGAGGCTGAAAAATATGAAAACCACTAAATTGGATCATATCGGCATTGCGGTAAAGGACTTGGAAAAATCCCTGGCATTCTATGAGGATGTGCTGGGAATCAAATGTGAAGGTAAAGAAACCGTGGAGGAGCAAAAGGTACGGGTAGCTTTTTTACCCATCGGAGATACGGAGGTGGAACTGTTGGAATCCACGGACCCCGACGGACCCATTGCGAAATTTATTGAGAAAAAAGGGGAAGGCATTCAGCACATGGCCTACCGGGTGGATGATATTGAAAAAGCCATTGCTTCCATGAAAGAAAAAGGGATTCGAATGATCGACGAAAAACCCCGTTATGGTGCGGGAGGCGCAAAGATTGCCTTTTGCCATCCCAAGGATACCAACGGCGTATTAATCGAATTGAGCGAGCGCTAAAATAGACACATTCCGCCTATAAGAACATGGTATTGGTATCTGGTCATAAAAAAATCATGAATTCCATAGAGAATATGGTAAAAAAGGGTTTTTGAAGATCGGAACTATGTTATAATGTTTAGGTGTAAAATCATATATTCATTATAGAACATTATTTATTTAGGAGGTTATGGTAAATGGCCACAGAGAGACTAGAGGATTTACGCCGACGAAAAGAGAAAATTCGCGCCGGTGGTGGAGAAAAGAGAATCCAAAAGCAACATGAAAAAGGAAAGCTGACCGCAAGAGAGAGACTCAACCTACTATTCGACGAAGGCAGCTTCGTTGAAATCGATGCCCATATGAAACACCGTTGTGTAAACTTCGGAATGGAATCCGTAGACGCTCCCGCAGAAGGGGTCGTGACGGGTTATGGAAAAATTCATGGGAAGCTGGTTTATTCCTATGCCCAAGATTTCACCGTAGTGGGTGGATCCCTGGGAGAAATGCATGCGAAAAAAATCGTAAAAGTACAACAGTTATCACTGAAAATGGGAGCCCCTATTGTGGGACTCAATGATTCCGGTGGAGCAAGAATTCAGGAAGCCGTGGACGCATTATCGGGATACGGACAAATTTTTTACAATAACACCATTGCTTCAGGAGTGGTTCCACAAATTTCAGCAATTATGGGACCCTGCGCCGGTGGAGCGGTTTATTCCCCCGCATTAACAGATTTTATCTTTATGGTGGATAAGACCAGCCAAATGTTTATTACAGGACCGGAAGTGGTAAAATCCGTAACCGGTGAAGAGGTTACCTCGGAAGAACTGGGAGGGGCAACTACCCATAGTACCAAGAGTGGGGTGGCCCATGTAAAAGCTTCCAACGACGAAGAGTGTTTACAGGAAATTCGAAGACTGCTTAGCTTCCTGCCTTCAAACAATATGGAAGGGGCACCTCAGGTTTCCGTAGCGGACGACTTGAACCGCATGCTACCGGAAATGGAAGGATTTGTTCCGGAAAATGCAAACAAGCCCTATGATATGAAAGACGTGATCAAAGCCATTGCCGATGAAGGGGATTTCTATGAAGTCCAGCCCGCTTACGCGATGAATATGATTACCGGATTTATTCGAATCAACGGAGCCAGTGTCGGAATTATCGCCAATCAACCGAAGGTATTGGCCGGTTGTCTTGATATTAACGCTTCCGATAAAGCGGGACGATTCATTCGAACCTGTGACTGCTTTAATATTCCCGTACTGAATTTAGTGGACGTACCGGGCTTCTTGCCGGGTAAAGGACAGGAACACGGAGGAATCATTCGACACGGAGCGAAAATGCTTTATGCCTTCAGTGAAGCCACGGTTCCGAAAGTAACCCTGATCGTACGAAAATCCTACGGTGGTGCATATCTTGCCATGTGTTCCAAGGACTTAGGTGCCGATATGGTACTGGCCTGGCCATCAGCGGAAATTGCGGTTATGGGACCCCAAGGTGCGGCAAATATCATCTTCAGAAAAGACATTAAAGAATCCGATGATCCTCAAAAAACTCGGGAAGAGAAGATCGATGAATACTCTAAAGAGTTTGCAACCCCCTATAAAGCGGCGGAAAGAGGCTTTGTGGATGATGTGATTGAGCCCGCAGCTACCAGAGCGAGACTGATCGATGCCTTTGATATGCTAGCCAGCAAACGGGAAACGAGACCTGCGAAAAAGCACGGAAACTTCCCGGTTTAAGTTTTAGGAGAATATGAATTTAACAAAGAGGTGATTAGATGAATATAAATAAAGCTTTGCTAGCGGGAGAATCGCTGCTGGACAGACTGAGAGATCCCAATGTGGATATGTCTGTTGGAGATAAATTGGCAGCCAGTCTTCAGGTTACGGTGTTAGGGGTTGTTATAGTAGTGCTTGCATTATTGCTGCTGTACTTTGCCATTAACATCATGGAAAAATTATTGCGTGATCCTCAAAAATCAGCAGCCAAAGCATCCCAACAAAAGCCTGCGAACCCATCGACTACAGAATCCGTAGAAGTACGGGAAAGCCAACAAGCTGAAAATGATGGGAACGATGAAGAATTGGTAGCGGTCATTACTGCGGCTATTGCAGCAAGCATGGAAACATCCACCCATAATATTGTGGTTAGAAACATTGTAAGAACCGCAGATACTACACCGGCATGGGGTAGAGCCGGAAGAGTGGAACAAATCAATCAAATGTATAAAGTATAATCTTATATGATGAGGGAGTCATTCATCAAACTTCGAAAGATCATAAAAACGGAAAAATAGAAGGAGGATCATCAATATGAAAAAATTTAACATCACCGTAAATGGTGTGAGTTATGAAGTGGACGTAGAAGAAATCGGACAGGGAGGAGCCCCTCAACCGACAGCTCAGCCGGCTCCTCAGCCCGCAGCCAAACCTGCAGCGAAACCGGCACAACCGGCGAAACCTGCACAACCGGCAGCACCGAAGAAGGAAGAAGCCCCCGCAACTCCTGCAGGAGCCCAAAGTGTTGAAGCTCCCATGCCGGGGAATATCTGGAAGGTATTAGTGAAAGAAGGAGACCAGGTGGAAGAGGGACAAGCTCTTATTATTTTAGAAGCGATGAAAATGGAAAACGAAATCAGCGCTCCCGCAGCGGGAACCGTTGCAAAAGTCCATGTGGATGAAGGTGCATCTGTAGACAGTGGTGACGTATTAGTATCTTTAAATTAAGAAAATAGAAACTGATTGAAAGGAGATGCACACATGGTTGATGTTTTTATAGATTTTTTAGGGAGCACAGGGTTTATGAACTTAACGATTCAGCATATGATTATGTTGGTCATAGCCTGTTTTCTGCTGTTCCTGGCAATCGGAAAAGGGTTTGAACCCTTACTGCTAGTTCCGATTTCCTTTGGAATGTTACTTACGAATTTACCCCTGTCGGGAGTCATGGAGCCGATGACGGTAATGTTTGAAATTCTCACTCCCGGTGGTGGAGCGGAAGGCATCATTGAAACAGGGATGGAAGTGGAGAGAACCATTCAGAACCCCGGTGGCCTGTTGCAACATTTTTATACCGGAAATCAGCTGGGTATTTTCCCGCCGCTAATTTTCCTTGGGGTTGGAGCCATGACCGACTTCGGTCCCCTTATTGCCAATCCTAAGAGTGTATTTTTAGGGGCAGCCGCCCAGTTCGGAATATTTTTTACCTTTATCGGTGCAATCCTGATGGGCTTTACGCCGCAAGCGGCAGGTTCTATCGGAATCATCGGTGGAGCCGATGGTCCCACCGCCATTTTGGTAGCGTCTCAATTAGCCCCTCACTTACTGGGTCCCATTGCCGTAGCCGCATATTCCTACATGGCCCTGGTACCGATCATTCAGCCGCCGATTATGATGGCGCTGACCAATAGTGAAGAGCGAAAAATTAAAATGGAACAGTTGCGACCGGTTTCAAAGAAGGAAAAAATTATTTTTCCTATTCTGGTAGCCATTATTGTGAGTTTATTATTACCGCCGGCAACCCCACTAATCGGGATGCTGATGTTCGGAAACCTGTTAAAGGAATGCGCGGTAACCGATCGTCTTTCACAGACTGCGCAAAACGAACTGATCAATATCGTTACCATTTTGTTAGGACTTAGTGTAGGAGCATCCGCAAAGGCGGAGCAGTTCCTGGAATTTGAAACCATTCAGATTATTATTCTTGGAGTAATTGCCTTTGGTGTAGGAACCGCCTCCGGTGTGATAATTGCAAAACTGATGAACAAAATTTCGAAAAAAGCAATCAATCCCTTAATCGGTGCCGCGGGAGTATCCGCCGTACCTATGGCTGCCCGGGTAGTACAGACCGTCGGCCAAAAAGAAAACCCAAGAAACTTCCTGTTGATGCATGCCATGGGACCTAACGTATCCGGCGTAATCGGCTCTGCCGTAGCCGCAGGAGTGATGTTATCCCTATTCGGCGGCTAAAAAGGACAGAAAAAGGACAGAGGGACGGATCTTTTGTCCTCCCTCTTACGAATCCCCTCGGTGAAGGGGATTCGGATTATGACCATGCAAAGAAGAAGCGCGGCATGGAAAATGCAAAGACATGGAAACACAACGATATGAAAACACCACGATATGAAATCATAAAGATATGAAATCATATCGTAGCAAAAAATAGAACGAAGAACGGAAAAACTGGAATAAGTGCGAATAATCAAGAACGAAGCGCGGATAAGAAGAACGAAGAGTGTAGAAAAAGGAACGAAGCGAGAAAAATAAGAACGAAGAGTGTGGAATAAGGAACGAAAGACACAAAACATAGAATGAAAACGGAAAATAGAGAACGGACATAACAGAAGATAGACCAAAAATGAAGAATAAAGAACGAATACAATAGGATATAGAACGAAAACGGGAAAAAAAGAACGAACATCGCAGTTTATAGAACGAGGATCAAAGCAAAAGATCAAACAACAAACAAAGGGCAGCAGGAGGAGGACAAAAGGTACGTCCCCCTGTCCTCTTCAGAATGAAAGCAATAGATCGAACAACAGATGAGGACCGTGGAAGGAGGACAAAAGCTCCGTCCCGCTGTCCTCTTTTTTGATAGGTAAAGGAGCTGGTTGCGATGAAAGAGAAAATTTTGGAGTATTTGTTTAACCACCAGCAGGGGTTTACTTCGGGGGAGGAGTTAAGGAAAATATTTAATGTATCCCGAACGGCCATATGGAAACATATGAAAACCTTAAAGGAAGAAGGTTATCAGATACAGTCCGTACCGAATAAAGGGTACCGCTTGCAGATTACAGAAGATCAATTCCTTCCTTTTGAGCTGGCAAAAGCCCTTGATAAAAGAGTAGAGGTTTTTCAAACCATAGATTCCACCAATGACTACTTAAAAAACGGAGCCCGGGAGTTTCCCGATAAAATGATGGTGATTAGCGAGGAGCAAACCAAGGGCAGAGGAAGATTGGGACGGGAATGGTACTCTCCTAAGGGAGCCGGGCTTTTTTTCTCCATTCTGCTTAAGCCGAAAATCAGTATGCAGGAGAGTTTTATCCTGACCGGCATTGCGGCGGCGGCGGTGGCGGAAGGGATAGAGGAGGTAACGAAGCTTCCTGCAAAAATTAAATGGCCCAACGATATTGTCGTTAACGGAAAGAAGGTTTGCGGGATCCTCACCGAGGTTTCCGGGGAGATGGAGGGCATCAATCACATTATCGCAGGCATTGGCATTAATGTGAATACTCCCGGATTTTCCAGGGAGTTAACGGAGAGGGCCACTTCCCTGTACCTGGAAAAAGGGGAGAAGATTTCGAGAAAAGAGCTGTTTTTAACCATCGCTCAGAAATTTTTCCATTATTATACCCCCTTCGCCGAAGGAAAAAAACTACAGGAGGTGCACCGCATCCTGGAAAATCGGTCGGCGATTTTAGGGAAGGAAATCATGATCCTTCGGGGGGAGGAAAAAAAGTTTGGAAAGGCCATTTCCATCACCGAAGAAGGATTTCTCAAGGTTCGATACACCAGTGGAGAAGAAGTGGACTTAAGCTCCGGGGAAGTATCTGTTCGAGGGATGGAAGGATATTTGTAAATCTTGAGGGAAATGCCGGACTGATCGTAAAATTTTATTTGAATAATTTATCATAAACTGGTACAATTAATAACGGTGAAAATAGCCGGCATATCCAGCCGGACTATGGTAATCACTGCAGAAAACAAAATACGACCGGCATCTTTTATAAGAGCCGGAGCGGAGGTGCGTGAAAATGTCAGAAAAAGCAATGTCAAGAGATTCTAGAATTCACAGCATGGGAGGTTTCTCCAGAAAGCAGGCACTCGGTACAAAGGGTCTGACCTTAGCAGGAATGCTGGGAGCACTATCAATTGTACTTGGGATGACGCCAATCGGGTTTATTCCACTGCCAACGGGAATCCAGGCAACAACCATGCATATTCCCACCATTATGGCCGCAATACTAGGCGGACCGATTACAGGAGTACTGGTGGGACTGATTTTCGGAGTAAGCAGTTTTTTAAGAGCCACCACCCCATTCTTTGCAAATCCCATTATCGCGATTTTGCCTAGATTACTGATCGGTGTGGTAAGTTATTACAGCTATGTAGCCATTAAAGTAGCGCTAATCGATAAATTCAAAATGAAGTCCACAAAGGGTAAGAGCATCGCCATTGTAGGGGCATCGGTTCTGGGAACCGCAACCAATACCATCGGTGTATTAAGTTTAATCTACGCCTTTGGATATCTACCGCTTTCCGTGGTACTGACTGTGGCTGCAACTAATGGAACTGCAGAAATGATTGCTTCCGGGGTGATTATCCTCGCGGTACTGAAATCTCTGGAGAAAAGCAGACTGTTTAATTAATGAAAATATATAAAAAACAATAAAGTTCAACGAAAAACAATAAAGTTCAACGAATAACAATATAGTTCAACGAGTTGAATGAATACCAATATTCAATAAGATTTAAGGATCTATCCTGTCCTAAATAGGTGATAAAGACAGATTAAGAAGGTGAACCGATGTTATTAGTTATCGATGTAGGAAATACCAATGTGGTTCTGGGAGCCTATCGGGGAAAAGAACTCGTAGACTTTTGGCGCATTGGCACCGATAAAGAAAAAACTTCAGACGAATACAGCGTATTGATCGATCAGTTGTTCAGCTACAAAGGGCTGGATCGACGAAAAGTAAAGGATGTTATCATATCCTCTGTAGTTCCGGATATTATGCATTCCCTGGAAAATACGGTGATCAAGCTTTTTGGAATCAATCCCTTAGTCGTGGGTCCCGGCGTCAAAACCGGAATGAATGTAAAGTACGACAACCCGAGACAGGTAGGAGCCGACCGGATAGTCAATGCGGTGGCAGCCTATGAGAAGTATAACAGTCCGTTAATTGTGATCGACTTCGGTACGGCTACTACCTTTTGTGCCATCTCTTCAAAGGGAGATTATCTGGGAGGAACCATTGCTCCCGGGATTAAAATTTCCAGTGAAGCGCTGTTCCAGCGGGCATCAAAGCTTCCCCGAGTGGAGCTGATCAAACCGGGAAAAACAATCTGTAAAAATACGGTAAACTCTATGCAGTCCGGAATTATTTACGGATACGTGGGGTTGGTGGAACAAATCGTAAAGAAAATGAAAAAGGAATTTAAGAGCAACGGCGTTAAAGTAATTGCCACCGGAGGTTTGGCGACACTCATTGACAGTGAAACCGGATGCATCGATAAAATCGATAAGTTCTTAACCCTGGAAGGCCTGCGAATCATCTTTGAACGCAATGAGGAAGACCGACAGAAGCGAATACAGGATAAAAAAGCCAGGTGATCCTACCTGGCTTTTCAGATGAAAGAGGGAGAAGCATGTTAAAGGATTTTATTAAAGGAAAGGTATTGATGGCGCCTATGGCGGGGATCTCGGACCGGGCCTTTCGGGAGATCTGCATCGACCATGGGGCGGATTTCGTTTTTACCGAAATGGTGAGTGCGAAAGCGCTGACCTATGGGGACCGGAAAACTCAGGATCTGTTGAAAATGGGGGAGATGGAAAAGCCCTACGGGATCCAGATTTTCGGTTCGGAACCGGAAGTCATTTTTGAAGCCGTGGAAAAACTCAATGATCGGGATCACTTCGTGCTGGATTTAAATCTAGGATGCCCCGCGCCGAAGGTTGTGAAAAACGGCGACGGCTCCGCATTAATGAAGACCCCGTCCCTGGCGAAAAAAGTCATTGAAGCCGCGGTAAAGGCGTCGAATAAACCGGTTACGGTGAAAATTCGAAAGGGTTGGAATCAGGAGCGGATCAATGATCTTGAAATCGCCCAAATCGCCGAAGAGGCCGGGGCAAAGTGGCTGACGATTCACGGCAGAACCCGGGAAGAGTTTTACTCCGGCACCGCGGATTGGGAAGCGATTCGCCGGGTGAAACGGGCCCTTAGCATTCCCGTCATCGGAAACGGAGATATCTTCACCGGTGAGGATGCCAAAAGAATGCTTGAAGAAACCGGAGTAGACGCAGTGATGGTAGGACGGGGAGCCAGAGGGAACCCCTTTATCTTTCGGGAAATCAAAGAGGCGCTTGAAGGACCGGGGAACCCGTCGTTTAGCGGCGCGGCGTGCCAGGAAACTTCGACCTTAAGCGACGGAGCGTACCAGGAATCTTCGTTGTTAAGCGGAATGGGCTCATTATCCTTAAGCGGCTCGGACTACCGGGAAACGATTCTTAGGCATATTGATAAAGCCGTGGCCTATAAAGGGGAACATACCGCTGTAAAAGAAATGCGAAAGCATCTTGGCTGGTATGTAAAGGGCAGACCCCACGGGGCAGCTTTAAAGCGGGAAGTCAATAATGTGGACACAAAAGACCAGTTAATCAACCTGGTTAAAGAGTATTTTGTAGAAATAGTGGGAAATGCTTGACAATTTAAGCGCCCTATCTTATAATAGCTTCAATGTATGACACTTCTTTGTCAGAGCACTGAGTTAATCAGTGCTTATTTCTAATAGAAAAAAAGAAGTTGTTACGATACGTCAATTAAATTTAAGGAGAGAGATTATGATGACAGAGGAGATAGTACTTACCGTCAAGGGGAGAAAGAAAATTGAAGAAGAGCTGGAACAGCTTAAAGTGGTCCGTCGTAAAGAGGTAGCGGAAAGAATTAAGCAAGCCATTGATTTTGGCGACATTAGTGAGAACTCGGAGTATGATGAAGCAAAAAATGAGCAGGCACAGGTAGAGGAGCGTATTTCAAAGCTGTCCAATATCCTGAAAAATGCTAAAATTGTGGATGAAAGTGACATCAATTTGGATTACGTAAGCGTTGGGACCGTAGCAACCGTAAAGGATTTAGAAGACGGAGAGGTTTTGGATTACACCATTGTAGGTTCCTCGGAAGCGGATCCCTATGAATTAAAAATCTCCAATGCTTCACCGATTGGAAAAGCCCTGTTAAATCAGCAAGTTGGAGATGTAGTAGAGGTAAAAATTCCCGATGGAATCAGCCACTACGAAATTTTAGATATCAAAAGATCGGAAGACTAGTACCGAGAAGTACAACAGCAGTAAAAGAAAGGTGATGTTTGCATGACAATAGAAGAGCATGATGTTAATGAGCTGATTAAAATCCGGCACGAAAAACTGAAGGACCTTAAAGCCAAGGGCATGGACCCATTCAAAATCGAAAAAGTAACGGTTACCCATTACAGCAAGGCAATCATTGAAGGATTTGATGACCTTGAAGGGGACGTGGTTACCATTGCGGGAAGAATTATGGCAAAACGGGGCCACGGAAAGGCAAGCTTTATTCATATCCAGGATAAGGATGGAAGAATCCAGTCCTACGTACGCCAGGACCGGGTAGGGGACGAACTTTACGAGATTTTCAAGACCTTTGATATCGGTGATATTATTGAAATTACCGGAGAAGTCTTTAAAACCAAAAAAGGGGAAGTCACCGTAAAGGCGGATAATATCCGACTGCTTAGCAAATCCCTACAGGTACTGCCGGAAAAATGGCACGGACTGAAGGATCAGGATCTTCGATATCGACAGCGGTATGTGGATATGATTATGAATCCCGACATCAAAGAAACCTTTAAAATCCGTTCAAAAATCATTAATTCCTTTCGTCAATATCTGAATGAGCGGGATTACATCGAAGTGGAAACTCCAATCCTGAGCACCATTGCCGGGGGAGCCAATGCAAAACCCTTTGTGACCCATCACAACACGTTGGATCTGGACATGTATCTACGAATTGCAACGGAGTTACCCCTGAAAAGATTAACCGTGGGCGGAATGGACCGGGTGTATGAGATCGGTCGTTTGTTCAGAAATGAAGGCATGAGCATCAAACATAACCCCGAGTTTACAACGATCGAACTATATGAAGCCTATGCTGATTATAACGATATGATGAGAATTACGGAAAATATCATCTCCTATTCGGCTCAGGAAGCCTTGGGCACGATGAAAGTACAGTATGGAGATAAAGAAATCGATTTTACCCCTCCATGGGCAAGAATTTCCATGATTGACGCCTGTAAGCAGTACGCAGGGGTGGATTTTAATGAAATCAAAACCGATGAAGAAGCCTATGAGGCGGCGAAAAAGCTTCATGTGGAAGTGGAAAAGGGTACGAAAAAAGGATATATCATCAACGAGGTTTTTGAAGAATATGTGGAGGAGCATTTGATTCAACCCACGTTTATAACCAATCACCCCGTAGAGGTTTCTCCACTGGCCAAGCGTAATCCCGATAATCCGGAGCTGACCAATCGATTTGAGGCCTTTGCCAACGGTTGGGAAATTGCCAATGCTTTCTCCGAGTTAAACGATCCCATCGATCAACGGGAAAGATTTGAGGAGCAGGCGGCAAAAAGGGATTCGGGAGACGACGAAGCCCATATGCTGGATGAGGATTTCCTAAATGCACTGGAAGTGGGACTACCACCTACCGGAGGCCTTGGGATCGGCATTGACCGACTGGTAATGCTGTTGACTAACTCTCCATCTATTCGGGACGTAATATTATTCCCCACCATGAAACCCATTGAATAACCAATATAATGATTAATAAAAGACCCCTTACGGGTCTTTTTTTACGATTCATGAAAAAGGCTCAGTACAGGCAAAAAACCATTGAGACCCATTGAAATCTTGTGGTATAATGAGGAAGACTAAATTGCAGATTGTAGCAATTCATGAGAAAGACCAAATCGTAGAAAATGGTAATCGATAAGAAAGACAAAATTGTAGATAATGGTAACCGATAAGAAAGACTAAATTGTAGATAATGGTAACCGATAAGAAAGACAAAATTGTAGATAATGGTAACCGATAAG
>Ga0194137_10001964_pt1 | contig 12340 bp, 14 predicted proteins | sample TARM_MetaG_T3_14_FD_134025 | JGI IMG/M metagenome (GOLD analysis project Ga0194137, IMG submission 134025) | Freshwater microbial communities from Pennsylvania, USA, analyzing microbe dynamics in response to fracking - TARM_MetaG_T3_14 (version 2) | ecosystem: Environmental > Aquatic >...
AACTTACAATTGTTAGCTCATTTCTTAAATATTACTCAACCGTCACCGATTTCGCAAGGTTTCTTGGCTTATCTACGTCGTTTCCTTTGATTAGGGATGTGTAGTAAGCAATCAGCTGAGTAGGTACTGCTGTTAGGACTGGCGCTAATATATCATCCACTTCTGGAACATATATTACTCTATCTGATTGAGCTTCTATTTCTTTTCTGTTTTCTTTTGCTATTGATATCACATAGGCTCCACGAGCTTTTACTTCTTGGATATTTGAAAGCATTTTTTCATATAGATTTTCCTGCCCTGCAATTGCAATCACTGGAGTGCCTTCTTCTATCAGTGCTATGGTTCCATGCTTTAGCTCTCCTGCAGCAAATGCTTCTGTATGGATATATGATATTTCTTTGAGCTTGAGAGCACCTTCCATAGCAGTCTGATAATCAAGTCCTCTTCCAAGGTAAAAAGCACTTTGGCTATCTTTGATATCTTCAGCTATTTTTTTAATATCTTCAGCATTTTCAAGGATTCTCTCTACTTTTTCAGGAAGCTCTTTCATTTTGTTTATTGTATCAAAATAAAACTCTTCTGTAATAGTTCCTTTTGTAAGTGCTAGATCAAGTGCTATCATATAAAGTGCTGTGATTTGAGTAGTGTATGCCTTTGTAGATGCTACTGCTACCTCTGGCCCAGCCCAAGTGTAAAACACATCATCTGATTCTCTTGCCACAGATGAGCCTACTACATTTGTGATTGAAAGGATTCTAGCTCCTTTTCTCTTTGCTTCTCTTATTGCTGCAAGAGTATCTAGAGTCTCTCCAGATTGACTAATCACTATCAGCAGTGTGTTTTGGTCTATAAATGGCTCTCTATATCTGAATTCTGATGCTATATCTGGTTCTACTGGAATCTGGGCAAATTTTTCTATTGCATATCTTCCAATCAGTCCTGCGTTGTATGCAGTCCCGCAAGCTACTATATATACTTTTGTTATTTTTTCAAGGTCTTCTTTTGTAAGCTTTATGTCATCCAGCTTTATTTTTCCGTTTTCATCTAGTCTTCTAAGGAGTGTTTCTCTGATTGCAGTTGGCTGCTCATGGATTTCCTTTAACATAAAATGGTCATATCCACCCTTAGATGCTGACTCTACATCCCAGTCTACTGTAAATTTTTCTCTTTGTACTATTTCATGGTCTTTTGAGTATATCGTTACTTTTTCAGGTGTAAGATGCACAGTTTCTCCATTTTCAAGTATGCATACATCTCTTGTATATTTAAGAAGTGCTGGTATATCAGATGCTATAAAGTTTTCGTCTTTTCCAAGTCCAACTATAAGTGGACTCTCATTACGAACCGCAACCATTTCCCCAGGATTTTTAGAGCAAACTACACCTATTGCATAGGCTCCTCTTATTAGCTTTGTCAGTTTGTTTACAGCTTCAAGAAGATCTCCTTCGTATATGCTGTCTAGAAGGTGAACTATTACTTCTGTATCTGTTTGGGATTTGAATTCATAACCTTTAGCTATCAGCTCTTCTTTTAGGCTTACATAGTTTTCGATAATTCCGTTGTGAACTACTGCAATTGTATTTTCTTTGTTTAGGTGAGGATGAGAGTTCTCATCTGAAGGTGCTCCATGGGTTGCCCATCTAGTATGCCCTATTCCAAGGCTTCCTGAGATTGGATGGTCATTTAGGTAGTCGCTAAGGACAGATAGTCTTCCTTTGAACTTGTCTGATTTGATTACCCCATCTTCAAGTATAGCTATCCCAGCCGAGTCATAACCTCTATACTCCAGCTTTTCTAGCCCTTGAAGTATTACCTCCTGAGCACTTTCTTTTCCTACATATCCAACTATTCCGCACATAAAAAAATCCTCCTTTTATCGTTTCAAAATTTTTGAGCACGACTAAAAAAGGGATTAATCTATCGCTGAATTCCTTTTGTTCCTGAAATTACTTTCAGGTTTTGTTTGAATCCTTGGGCTGCGATCACCCCTAGAGCATCCGCCGAATTTTCGATAACTCTAGTCCTCGTCAGCCTCATTTGAGGCTCTGGCGCTTTTTTATTTTTAGATTATCCATATTTAGTCTGGATAACATTATATCATAACGACTTAATAGTTCCTACTATTTTGTATTACAAAGTTGACATAACTATGTCAATAAGTTTGAGTCAAGAACTTTATAAAAAGGCAAAGTCACTGAAAAGTAAACTCTGCCTTTTTTATATTTACCCTAATTTTTCTTCGATAAGCTGTGCAAGCTCTTTTGCCATACCTTCTATTTGACTTTGGTCTTTTCCCTCTATCATCACTCTTACAAGGGGCTCAGTTCCAGATGGTCTTATTAGTACCCTTCCTTCTCCATCCATTTTTTCCTCTAAGGCTTTAATCTTTTGTGCAACTTCTTCATTTTCCATATAAGTATGCTTGTTGCCATTACTCACTTTTGCATTTATAAGTATTTGAGGATATATATCCATTATCTTGGCAAGCTCAGACACCTGCTTGTCTTGTTTTTTCACTATTTCTGTAAATATCAAGGAGCTAAGTATACCATCTCCAGTAGTGATATTGTCTAAAAATATCATATGTCCTGATTGCTCTCCTCCAAGTGAGTAGCCCTCTTTGACCATTTTTTCAAGAACATATCTATCCCCTACTGTTGTTATTGCTAATTTGATTCCAAGCTTTTTTGCTGCAACATGAAGCCCCATATTGCTCATCACTGTAACTACTAGGGCGTCTTTTTTCAGCTTCTTTTCATTTTTCATATGGTCTGCACAGATAAGCATTATCTTATCTCCATCAACTATATTTCCATCTTCATCAATGGCAATAAGTCTATCCGCATCTCCATCGTATGCAAGTCCCAAGTCTGCCCCTTCTGATATTACTGCTTTTTTAAGTCCTTCGACATGGGTAGAGCCGCAGTTATGGTTGATATTTAATCCATCAGGGCTACATCCTATACATACTATTTCTGCTCCTAGCTCTTTAAATACTCTTGGTGCAACCTTATACGCCGCTCCGTTTGCAGTATCAAGAACTATCTTCATACCACTAAAGTTTACCTCTACACATGACTTCAAAAATGCAACGTAGGCATCTTCTGGGTCAACTGTACTTATTTTTTTTCCTATTTGGTTGTGGGTAGGGTATTCCTTTATTCTGGACATGTCATCTATATAGCTTTCTATTTCAAGCTCTATTTCATCTGCCAGCTTAAATCCCTTTGAGTTAAAAAACTTAATTCCGTTGTACTCCATAGGGTTGTGAGATGCTGATATCACCGCTCCTATATCTGCCTTATAGTGCTTGGTTAGATATGCTATTGCAGGGGTTGGAAGTACTCCCGCATCTATTACGTCTACTCCCATGCTCATAAATCCTGATGAAAGTGCGGCAGTTAATATATCCTTTGATATTCTTGTATCTGAACCTATCACAACTCTTACTTTTTCTCCATCATGTTCACTGTGATGCTGAAGTACATACGCACCGGCTCTTCCAAGCTTGTAGGCAAGCTCTGGAGTCAGCTCCTCATTTGCTATTCCTCTCACACCATCTGTTCCAAAATATTTTCTCATTATTTTCCTCCGTTATCAAAACTTTATATGTCTTATGTCTTTTCAGTGATTTAAGTTTTAATTGTCATCTTTTAATTTTTTCTACTCTATTATACAATAATACAAATAGAATGGGAAATCTTATTGCGAGGAGCAGATTATGTCTATTAAAAAAGATAGCTACAAAAAGTTTTTAAAGCCTATTATATCTATAATAGTTATATTTGTAATATTTCGGGAGGTCTCAAGGCAGATAAGCTCAATCGATATGGCTTTGACTCTTTCTATAATAATGGCTCTTGAGTCTAATGAGGTCTTTATCCTCACTATATCAGGCATTTTCCTGTTTACTAAGGTATGTCTTTATGATGTGGCTGTTTCTTATTTTTATAATTTTGATATTTCATCCTCAAAGGCTGCAAAAATCGGATATATATCCACAAGCTTTGACAATATGATTGGCCTTGGAGGAATAGGGGGCGCAAGTATGCGCTCTTATCTTTATGGGAAATATAATATGGATCTTAAAAAGGTGGTCCCAGCTGCTGCAATAATAGTCCTTTCAAGTCTTTGTGGCCTTTCGGTTCTTTCTATTTTGGCTTTGTTGGGAATATTTGATGTCACTGTTTTTATAGATGGATATGAGTTTTTTTATGCAGTCCTTTTAGGATTTTCTCTATATAGCCCTATCTATCTGTTTTTAAATAAGATTCCTTATATTGGAGAAAAGCTCCTTCCTCAGTCTGAAAAAAGTTCTCTAAAGCTTCGTCTAAGGCTAGTTGCTATATCTTCTCTTGACAGGCTATTAGCAGCTTTGTTTTTTTATGTTGCAGTGCTTCATGTCACTGGAGATACTAGGCTATTTTTGATAATGGGGCTTTACACTATATCCATAACTCTAGGAATAGCTTCTTTTGTACCAAGTGGGGCAGGCTCTTTTGACCTTGCTGCTATATTTGGACTTACCCTTCTTGGTCATGAATCTAGTGAAGCCCTTGCAAGCATCATAGTATTTAGGACATTTTATTATATCCTCCCTTTTATGACTTCACTGGTTTTGCTTTTAAGTGAGTTTAGAAAAAAGAAAGATATTTTAGTCAAATAAAGACAAAACCACCAGTTTCTATACATCCTTTAAAATGGAGTAAAGATTCTGGTGGTTTTTTTAGGGGAAGTGCTTTGTCATAATCCATTAAATAAACCTTTCTTCAAATCTGTATCCCCTGACCTCATTTGTTTCAAATACTGAAATAAATGCATTGGGGTCGTGCTCATTGACGATTTTTTTGATTTTAGGTATTTCCCTTGGATTCACTATTGTATATATTATATTTTTTTCATTGCCTGTATAACCGCCCTCTCCTTTAAGGTAGGTGATGGCTCTATTCATTTCCTGCATTAGGGCAGTTCCTATCTCTTTAGGTTTGTGGGATATTATCATTACAGATTTTTTGCTGTCAAATGTAGCCTGTACCTTATCAAGGAACTGATAACCTATATAAAGTGCTGTGAGAGTATATAAAAAGCTCTCTATACCAAATACATATCCCCCTGTAGCTATTATAGCGAGGTCTATTAACATAAGGGCACTACCTATAGATATCTCCCAATTTTTTCTGATTATGGCGCCAACTATGTCTATTCCGCCTTGAGAACCTCTCCCTCTAAATGTGATTCCCATTCCTATGCCGTTTAGCGCTCCTCCTACAAGAGCTGAGAGCATTACATTATCTACTCCAATGTACTTGTAGACATTTCCTGTAAGGCCGAGCATTGTAGAAAACATAATCATATTGACGAGGCTGTATATTACAAATTCTCTTTTTAACTTAAAATATGCCAGTATAAAAAGTGGAATATTAAGTGTAAATACTATGAGTCCGATATTTATTGAGCTGATATGATTCAATATTATTGATATACCTGTTATTCCGCTGCTTATAAGTCCTAAAGGTCTTAAAAAGCCGTTTATTGCTACGCTACATACAAGACTTCCAAGAGCAAGCGTCATGATTCTAGTCGTAGGTTTAATATTAGGTTTTATTATAGGTTTCATTTCCCCTCCAATTTTACTGAATTTTGTTAATTATTTTTTAATATCCCCCTTAGCTATTATAATATAATTCTGAAAATAATAATACTTTTTTTATATATATAGTTTTTGTTATTTTTTAGTCTATTATTTGGAGTATTAAAAATCCCTGCAAATACTAGATTCACAGGGATTAGAGGTTGTTATTTTACTGCTGTTCTTACTGCTTCTGCACCTTTTTCAAGGGCCTGAGCGTTAAGTGGTACGAATTTTTCTTTTGTTGGTCCGAAAACCTTTTTGAATGCTTCAAGTACAGAGTTTACCTCTACAGTTTTGTTTACTTCAAGCATAGCTCCAAGCATTACCATATTTGCAACTTTTGGATTTCCTAAATCAAAAGCAATCTCGTTAGCTGGGATATAGTAAGCTTTTATATCTTCTCTTGCAACTTTTTTCTCTATTAGTGAGCTATTTACGAATATTTTTCCCCCAGCTTCAATATCTTTTTCAAATTTTACAAGTGAAGGTAGGTTCATCACTATAGCGCATGTAGCATCATTTGTGATTATTGGAGAACCTATTAGAGTGTCTGCAACTATTACTGAACAGTTTGCAGTACCTCCTCTCATCTCTGGTCCGTATGATGGAAGCCAAGAAACCTGCTTTTCTTCAAGCATTCCTGCGTATGTTATAAGCTGTCCCATGGACATAACTCCCTGTCCACCAAACCCAGCGCAAATAATTTTTTCTGTAGCCATATTATTTCCCCTCCTCTACTTTTTTGAAGTTTCCTAATGGATAGTAAGGAATCATATTGTCTTCAAGCCACTTGAGAGACTCTACTGGATGCATTCCCCAGTTAGTAGGGCAAGTTGAAAGTACTTCTACTATAGAGAAGCCTTCTCCGTTTATTTGAGCTTGGAATGCCTTTTTGATTGCTGCCTTAGTTTTTCTAACGTTTCCTGGGTTGTTTACAGAAACTCTCTCTACATATACTGCTCCATCAAGTGTAGCAAGCATTTCAGAAACTCTCATAGGCATACCAACTACAGCTGCATCTCTTCCGTATGGAGATGTAGTTGCCTTTTGCCCTACTAGAGTTGTAGGAGCCATCTGTCCACCAGTCATTCCATATATAGCGTTGTTTACGAATATTGTAGTGATTTTTTCTCCTCTTGCTGCAGCATGTACAATCTCAGCTGCTCCTATAGATGCAAGGTCTCCGTCTCCTTGGTATGTGAATACCACTTTGTCAGGAAGTACTCTTTTGATTCCCGTAGCAACAGCCGGTGCTCTACCATGAGCTGCTTCTTGCATATCGCAGTTGAAGTATTTGTAAGCAAGTACAGAACATCCAACAGGAGCTACTCCTATAGACTCTCCTAATACTCCTAGCTCTTCTAAAACCTCACCAACAAGTCTGTGTATTATCCCATGAGTACATCCTGGGCAATAGTGAGTTTGTAAATCAGTAAGTCCTTTAGTTTTTTGGAAAACAACTGCCATTATTGAGCACCCCCTAATATTTCTTTTGCTTTTTCTACAATAAGCTTAGGCTCTGGAACCATTCCACCACTTCTTCCCACAAAATGTACAGGCAGTCTTCCGTTAACTGATAGCTTTACGTCTTCTATCATCTGTCCCATACTCATCTCTACAGTAAGAATCGCTTTGCAGTTTAGCTCATCAAATGCTCTTTCAGGGAATGGCCAAAGTGTAATAGGACGAAGTACTCCTGCTTTGATTCCTTCTTCTCTAAGTGCATCAGCAGCGTTTTTAGCTATTCTTGCAGTGGTTCCATAAGCAACAAATACTATATCAGCATCTTCTGTCTTATAGTTTTCATGTCTAGTTTCATTTTTGATTATAGTGTTGTATTTTTCTTCAAGTCTTATGTTATGGTCTTCAAGTTCTTTTGCATCAAGATAAAGTGAGTTGATTACATTTGGCTTTCTTTCCATCTTAGTACCAACAGATGCCCAAGTTTTTTCCTCAAGCTCTCTTTTTGCTGGCTGTCTAAACTCTACAGGCTCCATCATCTGTCCTATCATACCATCGCCTAATACCATTACAGGCATTCTGTAAAAGTCTGCTACTTCAAATGCCTCCATAGTCATATCTACTGCTTCTTGAAGAGTTGCTGGAGCATACACAACGTGTCTATAGTCTCCGTTTCCTCCCCCTCTTGTACACATAAAATAGTCAGCCTGAGATGGTTGGATTCCTCCAAGTCCTGGGCCTCCTCTCATCATGTTTACGATTACAGCTGGAAGCTCAGCCCCTGCTATGTAAGATATTCCTTCTTGCTTTAGAGCGATTCCTGGTGAAGATGAAGATGTCATTACTCTAACTCCAGCTCCTGCTGCTCCGTATACCATGTTTATAGCTGCAACTTCTGATTCTGCTTGAAGAAATACTCCTCCTATTTTTGGAAGCTCTCTTGACATATACTCTGGAATTTCATTTTGTGGTGTTATAGGATAACCGAAGAAGTACTTGCATCCTGCCTCTATAGCTGCTTTAGCTACTGCTTCATTACCTTTCATAAGTACCTTAGACATAGTTTGAACCCTCCCTTATTTTTCTCTCTCTACTATGATTACGCTATCTGGACACATTGTAGCGCAGTTTGCACATCCTATACATTTATCCATATCAGATACTGTAGCAGGGTTATATCCCTTTATATTAATCTTAGTTTTATCCATTATAACGATGTTAACCGGACAAGCTATAGTACATAGCTCGCATCCCTTACAGCGGTCTTGATCAAAGAACACTTTTCCTTTAGCCATTGATACATCCTCCTCAAATTAAATATTACATCCAATCTGTTCTCATCATGAGATTGATTTTAAAAACTTCCCCAAGGGTACCCTCAGGTATATGGTTAGCTATTTTTTCAATAGCAGAAACATATCTTACTTGTAGTCCTGTAGCTTCTGAAACCTGCTTAACAAGAGAATCTCCTTTTATTACATCATCTATGGTTGTCTCTCTTACAAGGTGAGTATTATTAATTAGAGCTGTCACCTTTAGTCTTGTAGTTTTCTCTATGGATTTTATTTGGTTTAATACTTCATCTAGGGTCTGAGTCTGCTCTCTATTGGCATTTACAACCATGAACATATCATAGTCTCCCTCTTCAATTAGATGGGAAAATCTACCAAGCACTCTTCCCCCTACAGAATCTCCCCCTACATCTATCACATAGTCATAGGAATGGTCTTCCATAGGACTCATTACTTCGGCAGATACAGCAGGAAGATCAAGAGCTCCTCCTTCTATAGAGCTTGATATTACTCTTATGCCTTTATCTTCAAGCTCCTTTTGTCTTTCCCTTGATCTAAAGTAAAGATTTACTACATCAAGATCAGCCAGTGCAACTTTTTTTTCTGATACTTCTGTAAGCTTTAGTGCATAATTTACGGCTACTTCTGTCTTTCCACTACCATAGTGTCCAATAAATATGCGGATTCTCTTGTCATTTTTAAGCATTCTACACCTCGTATTTTTTAGGAACTTCCTGTCCTTTCATAACCCTAAGAGCACCTTCTGCAAGTGCAGTCATTTCGTCCTCTCCTGGGAATATCTTTATATCTCCAATAAATGAAACTCTCTCGCTGATTTCTGTTGTAATCATTTTAGAGTATGCAATCCCACCAGTAAGAACTATTGCATCTACTTTTCCTTTAAGTACTGCCGCGCAAGAACCTATTTCCTTAGCTACCTGATATGCCATAGCATCATAAACAAGCTTTGCCTCTTCATTTCCTTCTTCTATCATTTTTTCAACATCTCTTGCGTCATTTGTATTAAGATAAGCTACAATTCCGCCATGCCCTTTTATCTTCTTTTTGATTTGATCAAGTGTGAACTTTTCGCTAAAGCATAGTTTAGCTAAATCTCCAACTGGTAATCCCCCAGTTCTCTCAGGTGAAAACGGTCCTTCTCCATCAAGAGCGTTATTTACATCTATTACTCTTCCTTTTTCATGAGCCCCAACAGAGATTCCTCCACCAAGGTGAGCAACTATTATGTTTACATCTTCATATGCTTTTCCCATTTCAGCTGCTGCTCTTCTAGCAGTTGCTTTTTGGTTAAGGGCATGAAATATTGATTTTCTTTCTATTTCAGGCATTCCAGATATTCTAGCTACATCGTTCATTTCGTCAACTACAACAGGGTCAACTATAAAAGATGGAGCAAATGCAGAATCTGCTATTTCCTTAGCTATTATTCCTCCAAGATTTGATGCATGCTCTCCTAATATACCAACCTTAAGGTCTTCTATCATGTTTTCAGAAACCTCATAGGTTCCTCCAGGAATAGGCTTTAAAAGTCCTCCTCTTCCTACTACAGCATCAAGGTCTTCTATCTTGATTCCAGCTTCATCAACAGCTTCGATTATTACGTTTTTTCTAAATTCGAATTGGTCAGTTATTTTTTCAAACTTGTTGATTTCTTCTGAAGAATGTCTAAGTGTCTTTTCCATTATTAGAGTTTCATTTTGGAAAACAGATATCTTAGTTGATGTAGATCCTGGGTTTATAGCGAGTATCTTAAATTCTTTCATATATTTATTATCCTCCCATTTTTAAGAGACTATCCATAAGTCTTTGAACGCCTCATGTTTGTATATAGTTTGTGTTTTTGATTATTTTTCTTTAGCTCTACATTTTAGATGTAGAAAGTACTCCAAGTGCTATAGAGTTTAATTTACTTACATCACTGTCTGCTCTTGAAGTAAGTACTATAGGCGCCTTTGCCCCAACTATTATCCCAGCATTTTCACCTTGTGCGAAAAATACCATTGATTTATATAGAATATTTCCAGATTCAAGGTCAGGAACAAGAAGTATATCTGCCTTTCCTCCTACTGGATGATCCATGCCTTTTAGCTTGGCAGCCTCTTCTGAAACTGCATTGTCAAGAGCAAATGGTCCACCAACCATACAGCCTTTGATTTCACCTCTTTTGTTCATATCCTCTAGCTCTTTAGCGTCTAAAGTACAAACCATTTTGTCATTTACTTTTTCCTTTGCACAAAGAACTGCAACCTTAGGTTCCTCTATATCTAGTGCATGGGCTACAGAAACTGCATTTTCTATAAGCTTTTTCTTAGTATCAAGGTCTGGCTTTAATGTCATTGCAGCATCAGTTACAAAGAAAAGTCTATCATAGGATGGTATTTTAAATACTGCTATATGACTAAGAGGACATCCCGTTCTAAGTCCTACTTCTTTGTCAAGTACTGCCTTAAGTATGATTGATGTATCAACAAGACCCTTCATCACAAGATGAGCTCTCCCTGAAGATACAAGCTCTACCGCTTTAAGTGAAGCTTTAGATAGGTCTTCTTCATGAATGATTTCATAGTTGTTTAGGTCAATTCCAAGTTCATTTGATATTTCTTTAATCTTTGGCTCATCTCCTACAAGGATAGCTGTTGCTATTCCTTCTTTTCTTGCTCCTTCTACAGCTTTAAGTACATCTGAATCTTGAGCACAAGCAACTGAGATGACCTTTGGTCCTCTTTCCTTTGCAATGTTTATTATTTCGCTGAAGCTTTTCATCCTATATTCACCTCTTCTTCATATATTTTTGCTTTTTCTTCTCCATTAAGTACTCTTATAGCACCCTCTGCCAGAGCCAGCATTTCATCTTCTCCCGGCACTACATGATATGGAGCTATAAATGATACCATTTCCTCTACCCACGCTGTAAGAGTCTTTGAATATGATACTCCGCCTGTCATTACTACAGCATCTACATTTCCTTTTAGCACAGTAGCCATTTGACCAATTTCTTTGGCTATTTGATATGCCATCGCTTTAAATATAAGAAGGGCTCTTTCATCACCTTCATCTACCATCTTTTGAACTTCTCTTACATCATTTGTTCCAAGGTAGGCAACAAGTCCACCTTTACCGCTGATTTTCTTTTTAATTTCTGCAAGGGTATATTTCCCTGAGAAGCACATTTTTACAAGGTCTCCACATGGAAGTCCTCCAGTTCTCTCTGGTGAAAATGGTCCCATTTCATTTGCATTGTTGTAATCTATAGCCTTACCTTTTTCAAGAGGGCAGATGGATATTCCTCCTCCTATATGGGCAACCACAAGATTAACTTCTTCTAAATTCTTTCCTAGGTCTTTTGCAACTCTTCTACCTACAGCCTTTATATTAAGGGCATGCCCCAAAGACCTTCTTTTGATTTCAGGCATACCTGATATTCTTGCAACTTCTTCAAATTCATCTACTGCTACAGGATCAACTATATAGCTTTTTACATTGGCTTTATCAGCTATAGCTTTGGCTATGAGACCTCCTAGATTTGATGCATGTTCCCCTTGGAATCCCACTTCAAGATCTTTAATCATTCCTTGTGTTACCTCATAAGTACCGCCAGGCATCGGTCTTAAAAGACCTCCTCTACCTACTACAGCATCTAAGTCTTCAAGTTTGTAGCCTTGCTCTAAAACCCACTGTTCTATAAGATGTTGTCTCATCTCAAGTTGATCAGCCATTTTTTCATACTTTGCAATTTCCTCGCTTGAATGTGTCAGATTATTCTGGATAACGTTTTCATCGTTTTTAAAAATCGCCACTTTTGTTGATGTGGACCCGGGATTAATTACTAGAATATAGCCCATGCTCTACCTCCATCCTGTTTTTTGAAAGAAAAAGCTAATCTATGAGCAATCGTCATAAGGACAACTTTTTCCCATATATATATGATATATAT
>Ga0194137_10001968_pt1 | contig 12331 bp, 6 predicted proteins | sample TARM_MetaG_T3_14_FD_134025 | JGI IMG/M metagenome (GOLD analysis project Ga0194137, IMG submission 134025) | Freshwater microbial communities from Pennsylvania, USA, analyzing microbe dynamics in response to fracking - TARM_MetaG_T3_14 (version 2) | ecosystem: Environmental > Aquatic >...
CTCTCCAAGTCTTCGTTTATCCAGTTCCGGCCGGGCATAGCGCTTATCCAGTACTCCTTTTAGACCGGGGTTTTCTTTTTCGATGGCAATCATTGCATCGTCAATGAACTGTCCGATTTTCGGATCCTTCGCATGGTCTTTTATGTAGCCCCATCGGGACTCTTTGGGTACCCAAAATATATTCTCGACCGTATATTCATCCCGGTCTTCTTCGAAGCCTTCCCCTTCTTCTACCAGTTCTTCGTATTTGGTTTCAAATTTGTCGGAGATGTATTTTAGGAATAATAAACCCAGGACTACATATTTGTATTCACTGGCGTCCATGCTTCCTCTTAATTTATCTGCGGCTTTCCATAGTGTTTCCTCAAATCCGATGTTTGCTGTTGCCATTGCTGTTCCTCCTTATATTTGTTCATTGTTAGTAGTTATGATCATCAAACACTTCAAAAATCTCTTCTTCAAATTCGTCCTGTTCTTCCCCTTTGGAAACCCAGTTGGGAAGGACTTCAAAATAGTGGGCCAGGGCTTCGATGGTTTTATGAAGCAGTGGTTCTCCCTGAGCTTTATCCAAAATCTCCACCAATAGCTTGTAGCTTTCCAAGTAGGGATGCTCATCTACCTGGTGCAGGCCTTTTGAAAACGTATCAATGAGTTTGGCTTTTTCAATTTCTCTTTCCAGTTTATTGACCGGCTCCTGATCGTAAATGGCTTTTTGGACCATTTTATTTTCTTCACCGACGGAAAATTCCTCTTGGTGTCTTTCAATTACCGGTTTTAGTTCCTCTTTTAGTTTAATGCTTTGGATCTCCAATTTTTCGATTTCCGTCAACTCTTTTGAAAAGTAATTTCCGCTGACATGAAATCGTTCTTCCAGGACCGGTAAATACTTTTTAGGAATACCCTGCTTTCCCTTAATCCAAAGATTGATGTTTTGCTTCTTAATGCCCAGCAGTTCCGCCAGTTCAATATGTTTTACATCGTAAAGATGCAGGATATATTCTAATCCTATCAAGGATTCACCTCCGTCCAAATATGCTATGAATTCATTATAGATCATTTTATTGTCTTAGTCAATAAAAAATGGTAAGGATTACAAAATTAAATTTTTACTCCAAATCTCGGTCTAATATTTTTTTTATCTCTTGAAGTTCTTCTCTTAATTCTCGAATTTTTTCTTCGTTGGCTTCTTCTTCATCATCTTTTTTCATTTGTGCACTAATTTTTTCTCTGATCTGATCATTAAGTTGATTCCGTAAAACAATTATCTCTGCATCCTTTTCTTTTAAAGATTTTTGTTGCTTTACGATATAGTTTTCATAAAGATTTACAATTTCATCGAATTCTTGGAGTTCGCCTTCCTCATCCTCCATTTCTTTCTCTTCATTTAACTCCTCATTCACAGGCATGTCCGTAACTGTTATGCTTTCTTCCTGTGACGCATTCTTTTCTTCTATATCTTGTTCAATTTTCTCTTCTACTTCTTCTGCTATTTCATCAGATATTTCTTCTGTTTCCTTTTCGACTTTTTCTTCAGTTACAGAGTCTGGCTCATGGGTATCCTTTTGTTCATTTTCCGTAAAACGGATTTTTCCGTGTTTGCTGGTTTTTCCAAAAAGCAAATACACCAGTTCTCGAAATTCCATAAATTTGATTGAGGTGAAATACATAATATTTTTCAGGTGATCTTCCGTAATATCTCTAACTTGCAGTACCCCTCTATCAATGAAATACTTTTTTATGTCTTGTAACTTAGGATCAACCAAAAGCTCATTAATACTTTTTTCCGGCCTGGCAATTACAATATTGTCCCATAGACTGTGACCATATTCATAATTATTTCTTTTCCCTTTGCCTTCCCAAGATTCATGAAACCAAAGTAAGTAACTAATGTATACTTTCATACGGTAGTCGTCACGCCCCAGTTCATTTATGGCATTTACAATATCTCCGGTCTCAATGTAATAACTAATATCTTTTATCGGATTGTCATCCACGATAGGACCCCCTTTATATAATTACTACTAATCTATTCTTTATACGTCTATTGCCTCTAAAACCATGACTACATCTTCATGGATTTCATGCTTTTTTATATTTTTTGCGATCATCAGTGGTGTAATTGCAGCGTTATAATTTTTTTGTGCCCAGACGGACAGATCTTCCATCACTCTTTTTCCCGGAATTAATTCCAATTGCCCCTCCTTTGTTCTCCAAGCGTTGCGAACTTTTCGAATAGCCTCCTGTTCCGCTTGCATAACTTCTTCCATGCTCACACCGCTATCTTTTTCAATATTGGTAAATGCAAATTCTTTGTATCCGCTAATAATTTTTTTCATGGCTAACTCCACATTTATGGATTCCGGTGGTTTTGTATCATTATTTATTTGCTTTTTTAGAGTTCTTACAATGGCATCCGGAATTAACAAATAATTTTCCAGTTCTTTTCTTTTTAAAACATGAAGATGAATTCCTCTTTTTACTGCATCAAAGCTTCTTTTTTGATAGTTTGATGACGATTGCAATTCAGAAGACATCACACAGCTTACATTAATGAATTCATCCCGCTGATTTTTAAGATTGAGCTGTGTGTTTTTTGCCTCATCCCATTCCTTCCAACCTTTAATTTTAATAACCGGAAGGGCATCCAGGGGTCTTTCGTTATCGGGATACATGGTATCCTTTAGTTTTTTCAGTATTTTAATGTTCGTCTCTTCCATAATCAATAATTGTTTAGCATTTCCCAGTCGAATCAAATCCAGGTTCGCAATATTCCCGAATTTTGATATGGCTTGATTATATAATTTTTGATCCCCCATAAAGCGGGAGTTCTTCCCATCCCGATTCATAATCAGGATTTCTTCGGGATCGGTTTCCGTAATGATTTCACCGGAATGGGTGGTAATAATCACTTGTTGTTTTCTTTTTCTTAAGAAACGAATGAGCTTTCTTTGTAAATCCGCATGTAAGTATACGTCCGGCTCATCAAGGATCACCGTATCATCTTCTTCAGTTCTAATAATAAACCAGATCATTTGCATCCATATTTGTATTCCGTGTCCCATCCACCCAATTTCCGCTGAAAAATCCCCTTCCCGAATCATGAGCATAAAGGGTACATCGGTCTCGATCGTCTCGGGAATCTCAAAACTTCTGATTCCGATTTTCGGCCATGTCTCCGCAATGGCTTTTCTAAATTTTTCATAATACTGATCTTTGTAAAGGTAAATTTGGTTTCGAAAATGTAGAGGGGCCAAGGCAGAGCTCATAGCTCCCTTTACGTAGGTTTCATTCAGTTTTGTCTCGTTTTTTGTCAAAGGGGCAACTTGGGGAAGGGTAGCAATAGAGGGAATTTTTACTTCCCAGGCTTCCCTTCGGTTTTGAACCATTCGATTATTCGAGTCATAAATTAATCCGTAAATACCCTCTTTTGATATATGGATAACTATTTTTTCTCCGGACTCAAATATCGCATCGATAATTGCCGGCTTATTCCCATACCGGTGGGTGATGGTTGCCATATTAATCTCTGTTTTTCGAAGGGAAGGCATAACTCCCTTCGCAGAAACCGGAATATCCGCCCATGAGGGCGGACTTTTAAAGCTTAGGTTCTGGAACCTTGATCCGACGATGGAAACCAAGCGAAGAATTTCCACTAAAGTGGATTTCCCCGCATTATTTTTCCCGACAATGACGGTATTATTTTTAAATGTTATTTCATGATCTTTAAAACCTCTGTAGTTTTTGATTTTGATTTTTTTTAACATAGGCTTCCTCCAATAAGGGTTAATAGTAATATTACGGGTTTATTTTGCGAGGATTTCTTTTAATCCTTTGATCCCGTATCTTCTTTCCATATCATCATGGCAATACTGGTTGTAATAATTTCTTAAACAACCGTAGCAGCTGGTATCTTTTGCCTCTCCCCCGCAGGTGCATTGTTCCAGTACTTTCAGTCCCTCTTTGACCGAATCAAAGAAAGCGGTTTCATTCATAAGTCGCTTTACATGTCCTGCTCCGCCGGGAACCGTATCAAATAATATAATCGATGGGGTAGACGATGCTTTAAAGTATAATGTGCCGTCAATGTCGCTTCGATCTACTTCTAAAGCATTACTGATCCCTTCTATGAGGGCATACATTATGGACAACCAATAACCATTGCCTTCCTTATGTCCCTTACAAACCTCACTTAAATCAATCTCAATTAAATCAGTCTCAAAATCATAGCCTAATGCTATTCGTTCAAAATGTCCCTTGCAGTTATAACCCGTGGCATTCTTATGTTGTCCGAGTTTCTTTTGCAGCGTTCCATACCCGCATTGCTTGCAAATATAGAAACCGCGCCCTTTTCCGTCATTTATAACGGTTAACTGGCCATGGGTTTGAGCGTTGATATATACTTTATTATCTTGAACCTCAATCTCCTTTTCTACAATATTACTACCCTGTCCGGAAAAATGTTTCCTCCCGGAGTAGGTTTTTTCAGGTTTTCGTTGACTCGGTTCTTTCGGCTTGTCTTCTGAAATAAAACCGAATTCCGGCATTAAGAAAGTACCTTGTTGAATTTTGGATTCTCCGCAAATTGGACATACCCTGATATCCTGTTCTTCAACTTGTAACGTCTTTTTAAAGAATCCGCAACGACATTTCATATAATCGTATTTCAACCATTCACGGTCTGCAATCTTTTTTACATATCGACTGGTCCATAACTTTCCGTTTGCTACCACTTCACTATCCGGTGCATACTCGGAAATCGCTATTTGCAAATCACGACTAAGATCAATGCTTTTTGCTTCGTCAGTATGTCCGTTTATTTCCATAGCTACCACATCTACGGGGAAACCATATTTAGGCAGTAAATTTTTTTGGGACAGATAGTTGATTAAAGGTCTTTTTTGAATTGTATTGATGACCCTATTCAAACTTCCCGCTTTGTAAAACTCGTTGTTTTCTTTGGCCACTTCTCTAGCTTCTACTAATCTGGTTAAGTCCTGATTAATTTCCAGGGTTACTTTCGTCATTACCCCATCGGTGCCATAAAGGTCCCTGACCCACTTCCAATTTTCAATATCCAATCGTTCTTGTAAGGATAATGGTAAGATAGAACGAATCATATCCTGTAATTCTTGGGGTTTACTTATTAAGTATTCCCGAAACACATCGGGTCCCGATGGTTCTTGCATAAAAAAATCTTTCACCGTTTTAAAGTAATCCGTGTTTTGCCGCCAAAACATGGCAAAGGCACAGGCATATACATGTCGTAATGCAATTTTATCATTGGCTACTTCAAAATAGGGTGGTTTTACAATCCCACTAATCATTTTGGAAGGATCCTTAAAACTATTAAAGTCATGGGAAGCAAGTCGAGCATAGGTTAGGGCGTAAGCTGTAGCATTAATTCTACGGCCTGCTCGGCCGGCCCGCTGTGCATAATTAGCCGGAGTCGGCGGCATATTTTTCATAAATACCGTTTCCAATTCCCCAACATCCACCCCTAGTTCAAAAGTGGTTGAACAGCTAAGAACATTTATATCGCCATTTATAAAACGACTTTGCACTTCCGCTGCATATTCAGTCTTAAGCTGAGCCGTATGTTCACTGGTTTTCATTTTTTCCGGTTTTAACTGTTGATAAATTTTTCGGTAATGATTTTTTTCCAGTAACTCTAATAAATTGATTTCATAAAGTGTCCCTTGACATCGATAGGTTGGACATACCCCTTTTACATTAATAGTGGTAGTTTTGTAACAGGTATCGCAGCGATAATGGGTAGGTGCCTCTTGGTAATCCTCAACTCCCGGTAATACTTGATAAAGATTAGGATTAATTTTATATATTTTACCTACGTTTTTAATATGTTCTGTGTACAAGTATGCCTTAAGTGGGCTTTTACTATGAGTTATGGTTTTGAAAACATTCTCCAAGAAACTCTGTAACTCTTCATTATTCGCTGTATGCCCAATTTTTTTAAATATTTTTTCGATGTAATCCTGTCGACTATTCGATCTTCCTTTACCAGTAGTAATCCAGGATTTTATATTGTAATTCCAGGGTATATTAATTTCCCCCTCGGGCTTTCTTTCCCAAAATCCACCCTGTTTGTTTTGGGGAGAAAAATACTCATCCAATGGAGAAATCAGTTCGGGAAATTCCACTGCTCCCGCACTTCGAAATTGATCAAGAAAGTAAGTATATAGCGATTCTATTTCCAGATCACTAAAATTAAAGGCTTTTAAAAATGGTGCAGAACGGACCTTTTGAAAGTTTGGCAGATTTGCAAAATTAGGTTTAAAGTGAACTAACCCCATTTTGCTTAAAGAGTTCATCCCCGTATCTATGATGAATTCCCGTATAATCCAACGCCATACTTCTGTCTTTAGTTCTTCAATGGATTCCGTGAAAATTTCCTGTTCTTGAATATATCGAAAAATTCGATTGTGATAATCCCCAACCGTCCATTGATGTTCCAGGGCCGTATCGATATTTTTCCTTAAGGTTTTAATCATGGCATTTTTAGATAGAAGATCCTGATAAGACCGGTTAAGATAAGGCGCAAAGTAGGCTGCACTTTGACGACTATCGGAAAAAATGAGTAACTGCTTGTTGGTTTCTATAAAATCATTCACTTCTTCAGTTAAGTCATCGCTGCCGAAGGGATCATCCTCTTCTTCGATTATTCTTTTCTTTTTATTGGGAAGCTCCTGATACAACGCTGTTGCTAGAACACTGGCTACGGCATCCTCAGCTAAGAAGAATCTTCGAACGATATTCCCCTTAGGATTTAGGCCTTGGCATACCCCGCATTTATGCACTTTTTCATTTTTGTTATTAACCTTCAGCAAGGGTATGAACCGTGGACTCTCACAAGCACAGATAGTATTTATTCCTTCTAAATCAATACCTCCGCAATACACACACAGTTTATACCTGGAAAAACTCGGAATTTTTATACGGTGATTTTCCGAACTTTCATCTTCATTTTCAATAATGTTTTCCATATCCTTATCGATCACCGCAAAGTACTCCAGCTTTTGGTCTTCATCACTGTAACGCTGTTTTGACTCCTTCAAATACTGAAAGGGCTCGAATAAACCTTGTTCAATTTCACCAACAATGTATAAGCTGTTGCACTTCGTACATGCACCCATCTCAAAAGCCTTGTAATCCGCATTACCGATTTTTGCCCGATTCATTCGCTTTAAGAATACTTGTGGTTCTTTGGAAAAAGCAATATAACCCCCTTCCAAAGCTTTTACAATATAGTGATATCTTGCAGGTATCAACGGATTATCCTTTTCATGCTTTCGTATTCTATTACAAAGGTCTATTAAGGAAGCGGTTGCCCGGACATCTTCTTTTTTAGATAAAATAATACCGCTCAGCTCTTCTAAGGCAACAGGTCCTTGTTCTAATCGACCCATAGTTTTAATCACCCTTCGATCTCCCGATAAGAGATGAAAGAGTATAGGCGATACTGCTTCATAGGTTCTCGTTAATTCCTGAATTTCTTCTTTGGGAAAATCAGCATCTTGTAATATGGTTAACACTTCCGGCAACTCAAAGTCCTTGTCAATTGCAGCTAATAGCTGTTCATAGGCTTCCTTCCCCGGCTCTCCCCAAGAAGGCTGCAAGCTATGACTGCGTTTCGTAGCCTCAATAACATCTTCCGGGCTGAAATGCTCGCTAAACAGCTTTGAAGCAAACTCCGCCACTTTCGGGAAGTCCTCTTTCCCCTTCCCGAGAGAAGCACTGGTAAGCATACAGGTTAATTCACCGGGCTTCATACCGAGAATACTTTTTAGCCGGGCAATCAGCATAGACATCTCAATGCCTTTTGCACCGGTGTAGGTATGACCCTCATCGATTACAATGAACCGCCAAAACTTTGCATAGGCTCCTTGAAAAAACACATTATCCTCCGGCCTTAGCATTAGATATTCCAACATGGCATAGTTCGTAAGGAGAATATTTGGCGGGGTTTCTTTCATTTGATCTCTGGAAATCAACTCATTTTTCAACGGAAGTCTATGATGCATTCGTTGAAATTTCCCCAAGGCACTGTCATAGGTCTTTTCCGTCTCCCCCGTGTATATTCCGAAGGTGATACTCGCTTCATGTTCCAAGAGGTCCCGTAATCTTTTCATTTGGTCATTAGCCAGTGCATTCATCGGGTATAAAAGCAGGGCTCTAACACCGGGCCCCAATCGGTTCGCTACTTTTTCCTTTAGTAACTCATTTATAATGGGTATCATAAAGGATTCGGTTTTACCACTTCCGGTACCCGTGGCAACTACTGCATTCCTCTTGTTCCCGGACACGTTTACGATCGTTTCTTCCTGGTGTTTGTATAAATTTCTATCAAGGGGAAGTTCTTCCGTCTTGAAGTTCTCAAATTCGTCGCATAAGTCTCCTCTTTGTACAAGTTCTCTTAGGGTTTTTCCGAATACAAAGGGAGGGGTCGCCTCAATCATGGGACCCTTCGCGAACTTCTCCTGTTTTTTAAGTTCCTTGACGATTTGATTGCTTAATTTACCATCCTTTAATCTTAATGATGTGGTAATATAATCTGAGTAACGTTCGAAAATCTTTTGGGATGTAATAATGGGATTTAAGCTCATGAAGTTCTCCCCTTTGCTTTAATTAAAATATTTTCAAGTGGTCCGTGAATGTGCTCTCCTCTACGGGTATCCCAGCATAACTCGTCGGTTAACGTGTCATACTGTGCACCGTCATTTTCCGGATCCAATAAAAACGGTAGTCGTTCTTCTTTTATTTCAATATAAAAAAATACTTTCATAACCGCTTGAGGTTTTTCATTTCCGGACCCTTGTTTTAGTATACCTTTGTAAAGCTCTTCACCCTCAAAATTTTTCGGTGCCAGGGTTATTTCTTCGATGATCCAGTCATCTCTCAGTGAATACCTCTTATCTTGATATTCATAATTTCGGATCACAATCCCCCCACTTATCATAGCTCTCTTCTTATCCAGGTAAAGGTCTCTTTTAACCTTAATCTCTGCCACAGCTATCGTCTCTTCTTCTTCTCCGAATACATCCTCGGGATCATTATCTTCATAAAGAATTTTAAAAATAAGGTTTTCAGCCATCGTCTCTTCTTTATTAAGATATACAATGGTTGGGTTTTCTTTAATATTCTTTGCTAAAAGTACTTCATTGGTATCTGCGTTGTATATTTCTAATTTCTTATCTCCTTCATATGGGAAATTCTCGTCATAGTGTATATCAAATAAGTTTTCTTTTTCCTGTTCCTTTTGGAATACTTCTAAATTCTTTACTTTCCATCGATCATATACTTCTATGATTTTTCGGTCCTTACCAAGTCTATCCCCGGATATCCAATGATAGTGTAGGCGGTTAATCAAGCTACTCTCTTCGTCGGCATCCTCAACTTCAATACTATTATTTAAAAACGGCTTTAAATCCACAGATGCCCTTCCTTTTCTAAGGTGAATCTTCGTCTTCAAATAGTTTAAATCATCCTGTATTACCACGGTGCCCGGAATCTTGCTATTGGTATTAAAACAGAGTTTATAATCTTTAAGTTGGTATAACTCACTGTTTAGAGTGCTCATAGGTAACATTATTTTTTCTTCATTTCCCTTTTCACTCACAACGCTACATTCCACTTGTGGCACTTCTATCATTAAGGTTTCCCAACCCCTTCTAGCGATATAAACCTTTACTTCTTCATACTCGTTCTCGGAGAAGGGAATTTTATAAGTCCTTGCTTCTTGTGTCATCTTAGCATGCCGAATCGTAGATTTCTTTGGTACTGAAATACTACAACCTTCATTGGTAAAATCAAACTTGAAGCTTTTTAGAAAGTTAAACTTATCTTCATAAATCGGAACTTGGTCAGCATTTTCAATAATCACTTCCATCTGTTCCATGTCTCTGATATAGACTTTCCCCAGCATCTCGGAAATAGAAATTAAGCTTGATGCCATATTCAGTTCCATTCCATAGTTTTTAAGCGTCTCTTCCAAGCTTTTATAGTATAATATGCTTCCGTTTAATTTCAGTTTAAAGAATAAGCTCTCCTCATCAGTTAAACGCTTCAGGATTAGCAAGTCCGGTATATCTTTTAGAACGATGGGATGATTTTCAATCTTTACTCCGGTAACCTCTTTCCCTCCTACCCGTTTTATGTCGTTGTGATTACTGGCAATAATCTCGATTAACTCATAATTATTCCTATTCAGTAGTTTGATATAGTCATTTTCCAGATACAACTCATAACATTTGTAAGCTTGATTTTCCATTGGATAGGATGTAATAAATGTCCCGGTTTCCAATACTATTTCATCTTTTAATACAAAATAATAAAAACCGTTACTCAATTTTTTATTGACATTAATTTCTTCTCCGTTATTATTAAAAATCATAACGTCTTCAAGATTCATATGATGTATTTCCTTGAACATTCCCAAATCATAATGAATGGAAAATTCTTTCCCCTCTTTTATCGGGAGCCCCGTTTCTTGAATTATTAGTTCGTCTTCATTTGATTCCTTAACAATTCTGAATTCATCCTTCTCCTTATTGTCTGCTTCATTACTTAGGTAGATATTCACGTCAAGCTCATTTGAGGATGGAAGGCTTATTCTTTGCTCCGGCACTACAACTTCCAAAGATTTCGTCTCATTTCGATACATAAGCGCCGGCGGATTGAGGTTATCAAGTTTTCGAAAGTATTTTCGGCCGGCTTTTTTATTACTTTTTCTTTCTTCAGGATTGTAGCTATCCAACAATGGTTTTTCCCTTTTCAACGGACTTTCTTTCTCTACCACTTTGGGTTTATCGTACCAGTCCTTTAGAGGTTTTAGTAATGGATAGTCACCATCCGATTCTTCCATGTTGATTATTTTATCCATTTCCTTAATAGTCCTTATGATAAATCCTTTAAATAAGGCTTCATCCTCTTTATATAAATGATTTAACGATGATGTTAAGATTTGGGCCAAAGATTGATTGCCTACTCCTTTGGATATTTGATTTTGGGTTTCTTTCTTTTCAATCAGGTCTTGAACTTCCCTTAACCGTTCATTTAGTTCAATGGCTTCTTTCAGTTCATCCGATCCATTGGCATAAACTCCGGACCCCAGCTTTGTGATCAAAGATTTTGTATGATTCACTTTCTCCTGCTGTAGTGTCTTCCGATTCCTTAATGCATGGAGTTCCTTGGCGTAATTGTTATTGTTGTTTTCCTCCCGTAACGTCCTACTTTTTAGTTTCTCTAATGTTTCTTCCAGTTCAAATCTTATAGCCTTCGGTGTTTGATGTTTTCCTTTGATTTTTTCCAATTTTCCATTTGCTTCAGCCAAGGTTTTTATAATACGTTCATGTTTATTATTTCGGTTTTTTATTACTTCTTCCTCTTGTATCAACTTGGTTAAGTAGTTTTCTTCTTCGTCAAGCTCCGAAAAAGTAAGGGACGTTAATTCTTTAGGTATTCCTTTCTCTGCCAATTCACTTGAGAGTCTTGCTTTTTCTTCTTTATACTCTTCTATTTCCTTCTCAATTTGCTTCCCATCATTAAAGTCATCAAATACCTTACTCCATTGTTGATGGATCATCCCTTCACTGCTATCAAACTTCAACACTTTACTATAGATGTTGTATATGAAATCAAAAAAATCATCGGTATATGCATTACTTAAGTAACCATGGAGTAAAATAGGTGATAAATACTTCTTCTTTGAGTCCTCGGAAATACGAAGTAAATCATATTTTCCCAATGTTTCAATAAAAGTCTCGCCGATGACTTTCATCTTGTTAAGATGATAACTTGTATTTGTTCTTTCAAAATAACTCTCCCAAAAACTGCCATCATGATACACTTCGATATGAATATGTAAAAGCACCAGGGATGATACCAGCTGATAATTTCTTTTTATAATTGTAAACCTGCCGTCATTCAATAATTCGGAAATTTTCGCTTCCATTGTTTTTAAGTCGGCCTGTTCAACTTCAAGGTCTCTTAATATTTGAATATCCTTCTCCTTGATTTTTTTGTCATATTTCTCTTCTAACTTATCTAATACTTCCATTGATGACCAAACCAAATGTAAGTCCCCCTTCCGCCTCTTCTTCATCTTTTTATATATTATTCTTCTAAGTAGCTTTTCAGTGCTTCCCAATCTTCTTTTGGAATTTTAACGGTACTATCTCGTTTTTCTGCTTCAATTCGTTTTCGTTCAAGTACTTTACTTCGGTAAGTTTCAACTTTTTCTCTTATTTCTTTAAGTTCCTGCTTCATTGCTTCTTTTTCATTTTCCATTTCTAATATATTACCTAGATTCTACGTC
>Ga0194137_10001970_pt1 | contig 12326 bp, 12 predicted proteins | sample TARM_MetaG_T3_14_FD_134025 | JGI IMG/M metagenome (GOLD analysis project Ga0194137, IMG submission 134025) | Freshwater microbial communities from Pennsylvania, USA, analyzing microbe dynamics in response to fracking - TARM_MetaG_T3_14 (version 2) | ecosystem: Environmental > Aquatic >...
AATTTCTACAACATAGTTCTTGCATGTACCCACTATCCAATTGTCGAGGACATATTCCTTGAGCTGGATCCAACCCTCAACTACATAAATCCTGGCTTTCAACAGGCCAAGGCCATGAGGATGGTTCTCCACGAGCATGGAACCCTAAAGAAGGAAGGAAAGGGCAAGCTTGAGATTTTAACATCAGGATCTCCTGAAATCTACCAAATGGTCCTGAACAAGCTTGAAATGGGATCTTCTGGAGAGATAAGGACAGTGGAAATCCCACCTTATACGGATTAATGTATTGACATTGAACTCAGATATGCTATAATGGATTTTAATTAAATAGGGCAGTGAAGGGAAATAGTATGCAGGTAAGTCTTTTAGAGAGTCGGTGGCTGGTGAAAACCGACAGATGGAATTGCAGAATCCAACCCTGAGCCTAGAAAATTCGAGTGAACCGTCTATTCGGTTAACTAGGGTGGCAACGCGGGTATACTCTCGTCCCTACTTTGTATGGGGACGGGGGTTTTTTTTATTACCAATAGGAGGAGGAATATTATGTTAGATATCAAGAGAATCAGAATGGATGCACAGGAGGTAAAGGAGGCACTCGCTAAAAGACATGGAGACTATCCAATTGACAAGGTCCTTGAGCTTGATGAAAAGAGAAGGGAATTGCTAGTCCATGTTGAGGAGATGAAGGCTGAGCAGAACAAGGTGTCAAAGGAGATTCCAAAGCTTAAGAAGGAAGGCAAGGATGTGGAGCCCATATTTGCCCAGATGAAGGAGCTTTCCGAAAAGGTCAAGGAGTTCGACGGCCAGGTGAAGGATGTTGATGATGAGCTGAGGACACTGCTCCTTCAGATTCCCAACACTCCACATAACACTGTTGTTGAAGGAGAATCCGATGAGGACAATGTGGAAGTGAGAAAGGATGGAACCCCAAGGGAGTTTGACTTTGAACCAAAGGCCCACTGGGATATTGGTACTGAGCTGGACGTCCTTGATTTTGAAAGGGCATCAAAGATATCAGGGGCCAGATTCAGCGTTTTCAAGGGTGCGGGCGCAAGACTTGAAAGGGCCATAATAAGCTTTATGCTGGACCTTCATACTGGAGAGCACGGCTACACTGAAATGTCCACTCCTTTTATGGTAAACAGGGACAGCATGATTGGAACAGGCCAGCTGCCAAAGTTTGAAGAGGACATGTTCCATGTGCCAAGCAAGGATTTCTTCCTTGTACCAACTGCAGAGGTACCCCTTACAAATCTCCTGAGGGATGAGATCCTCACTGAGGACCAGCTGCCGGTATACTACACCGCCTACACTCCTTGCTTCAGACAGGAGGCGGGATCTGCAGGAAGGGATACAAGAGGGTTGATCAGGAATCACCAGTTTGACAAGGTGGAGATGGTAAAGTTTGCCCATCCTGACAAGTCATATGAAGAGCTGGAGACACTTACAAGCAACGCTGAGGAGGTTCTTAAAAGACTGGGAATACCCTACAGGGTTGTCATGCTCAGCACCGGAGACCTTGGATTCTCATCTGCAAAGACCTATGATGTTGAGGTGTGGCTGCCAAGCTACAACAGATATGTTGAAATATCAAGCTGCAGTAACTTCGAGGACTTCCAGTCAAGAAGAGCCAATCTGAGATTCAGAAGAGAGGACAACGGCAAGGTTGAATACCTTCACACGTTGAACGGCTCAGGCCTTGCTGTGGGGAGGACATTTGCAGCAATACTCGAGAATTTCCAGCAGGAAGACGGATCCGTGGTCATTCCCGAAGCCCTTAGAAAATACATGGGAGGCATGGAAAAGCTTGAAAAATAGAACATTATGGTCCGAAGAGAAAATCTTCGGACTATTCCATTATTAGAGGTTTGCAAATGGCACAACCATCAAATTTGAGAACAATCAAACAAAATTTTAGTGGATTATCACTTAAAATTGAGTTATAATGTAGTTACAAGTTGTCCAAATAGTCAGAAACGGGCAACTGGGAAGGTAGAAAAACAAAAAGGGGGATGAATATGAACAAAAAGACATTATCATTATGGTTGGTATTTATACTGACCCTATCACTTATGGTAGGTTGCTCACCAGCAGCTGAGGAACCAGCCGGAGAAGAGCCTGGAGACGCTCCAGCAGAAGAGGTATTCCTATCTGTAGCAACTGGAGGAACAGGCGGTACTTATTACCCACTTGGAGGAGCAATTGCCAAGATATTCAACGAGAATATCGAGGGAGTAACTGCAAATGCTCAGTCAACTGGTGCATCAGCTGAGAACGTTAACCTTGTAGCTCAAGGTGAAGCGGAACTGGCATTTGTACAGAACGACGTAACATACTACGCATGGACAGGAACAGAGACATTTGACGGCCAAGAGCCAATAACAAACATCAGAGGTATGGCAATGCTTTATCCTGAGGTTATTCAGGTTATAGCAACGGCTGACTCAGGAATTGAAACTATCGAGGACCTTGCTGGAATGAAGGTTGCAGTTGGAGCTCCTGGGTCAGGAACCGAGGTAAATGCTAGACAGATCCTTGCAGAGTACGGAATGACATATGATGACCTTGGAAAAGCTGACTACCTTTCATTCAACGAAGCTGCTGACCAGCTTAAGAACAAGCAGGTTGACGCTGCATTTGTAACAGGCGCACTTCCAACATCAGCTGTAACTGAAGTTACTCAAACTGCTGATATCGTTGTAGTTGCAATGGACGGAGCAAAAATTGCCACATTGGCGGAGAAATATCCATTCTACACTGAAGTATCAATCCCTGGAGATACCTACAATGGTATGACTGGTGATGTTACATCAGCGGCGGTAATGGCAATGCTTATAGTACCTGAAGACCTGAGCGAGGACTTGGTATACAACATGACCAAGAGCATATTCGAGCAAAGACAGGTAATAATTGATACACATGCAAGAGGAAATGACATCAAACTTGAAACTGCATTGGCAGGTATGCCAATAGACCTACATGCAGGAGCTCAGAAGTATTACGATGAGCAAGGCATCGAGTAGTAAGGAGTTAAATGGAAAAGGTACTGATAGTATCAGTACCTTTCCCTTATTAAAGAGGATTTTGGCTGTGGTCGTGGCTCTACTGGCGATTGGCGCGATGCTTTATCCAATAGAGGTCCTAAAGGCCTCTGATTCAAGAAGTGGAAAGTATCTGAGTTCATGGTGGCCCAGGGAGGACAAGTCCTTCACAATCAAATACATACATTCCGTTGAACGGACTCCCGTATGGGAGATGTACACCATCGAAGAGGGAGAGATTGTACTTAAGGAAACCGTTTTTCAGTCTTACGGCGCTGGACTTCCAGCCACAAGTCCCTATGACTTTGATATAGTTGAGGATGGTTTCAGACTGTACAACATTGACCAAAAAATGACAAACCTCGTTTACAGAACAGGAGCAGTAAGGGCAAATCACGAACTGACGGTGGGGGGAAGAACATACCTTTTTGTTGAATTCTCAGAACCTACCGAGGGAGTAAAATTTGAAACCCAAAGGACTCCAATCATAGTTTATTTGGCAAAGGAGGGGTTTAAATGAATGAAGATAAAAAATTAGACAAAGAAAATCTTGAAGAAGACAAACTTGTTGAGGACAATGACACCAGTGATTCAGCAGATGATGATGTCCTTGAAGAGCAGACTGTAATAGCTGATACATCCGGTGGAACAGCATTGGATGAGGAAGCCCTTGACGTGGATCTCTTAATGGAATCCTACGACAAGGAAGCATCAAAGCTTAGAAAGATGAAGGGTACACTTTCAAAGGTTGTTATGATTATAGCAATAGCCATGTCATCCTTCCACCTTTACACGGCAGGCTTTGGAACCTTGCTATCTTACAGACAAAGATCGCTACATATTATTTTTGCATTTATAATTGGATTATTCCTTTATCCCGCAAGAAAGAAGTCAAGCAGGGAAAAACCTGCAATATTTGACTTCCTTTTGATGGGTGTTGCAATAGTGGTATTTGGATACATATTCCTATTCCCTGAGCAGATGGCTCTTAAGGGTGGAAATGCGACCCCATTGGACTTGGTTTTTGGTATAGCTGCAATACTTCTTACCCTTGAGGTAACAAGAAGGGTGGTTGGTCCTGAGCTTCCAATTGTTGCAATAGTCTTTCTTAGCTACGCATACTTTGGACCACAGATGCCAGGAATTCTTGCCCATAGAGGATTCTCGGTCACCAGGATAGTTTCACACATGTACATGGGGCTTGAGGGTATCATGGGTATACCTACAGGTGTATCGGCGACCTTCGTATTCCTGTTCATACTTTTCGGTTCCTTCCTGGACAAGACGGGCGTTGGAAAGTTCTTTATTGACATGGCATTTGGAATGACCGGACACCTAAAGAGTGGTCCTGCAATGACGGCTGTAGTGGCCAGTGGATTTATGGGATCAATTTCAGGTAGTTCAGTAGCAAACACTGTAACAACCGGTGCATTTACAATACCTTTGATGAAAAAGACAGGATACAAGCCCTACTTTGCCGGTGCAGTTGAGGCAGCGGCATCCACAGGAGGGCAGATTATGCCTCCGGTAATGGGAGCTGCAGCGTTTATAATGGCAGAGTTTACAGGAATATCCTATCTTCAGATAATAATTGCAGCGGCAATACCCGCAGTATTGTACTACTTCGCAGTTGGTACAATGGTCCATCTTGAGGCTTCAAAGCTTGGACTTGTTGGAATACCAAGGGACAAGCTTCCAAAGGTTAGCAAGCTACTTTTAAGTAGAGGCTTCCTTCTGATTCCACTTGTGAGTGTTGTTTACTTCCTGATTGCAGGTAACACACCTACACTTGCAGCCTTCAAGGCCATAATAATCAGTATGGTTGTTGCAATAATTGCAGCAGTAATAAGAAAAGACGGATCCTTTACATTCAAGGACTTTCTTGGGGCACTTGAGGCTGGAGCAAAGGGTTCGGTTGGGGTTGCCTGTGCCTGTGCTACTGCAGGTATGATAGTTGGAGTTGTAACACTTACAGGACTTGGATTGAGGATAGCTGAAATCATTGTAACCGTGGCACAGGGAAACCTCTTGCTGACATTGTTCTTCACAATGGTAGCTTCAATAATACTTGGAATGGGTTTACCAACAACAGCAAAGTACATCGTGCTTGCAACCATGGCAGTGCCAGCGCTACTGAAGCTGGAAGTGAACCTTTTGGCAGCCCACCTTTTCATTCTTTACTTTGGTGTGGTTGCAGATATCACCCCACCGGTTGCCTTGGCAGCATACGCCGGTGCGGGGATAGCGGGATCAAACTCAATGAAGACCGGCTTCCAGGCCTTGAAGATAGCCCTGGCCGCCTTTATTGTACCCTATATCTTCGCAATGAACCCAGAGCTTATAATGGTTGAGGATATTGTGGGAACAACAGTTGTATTTATGCCATTCATTCAGGCATTACCTGTAATACTGTCGGCAGTAATCGGAATACTCTGCCTGGCAGCGGCCGTTGAGGCCTACCTGATAAGAAGAACCAACATAATAGAAAGGGTTCTACTGGCAGCTGCAGCATTGATGCTTCTAAATCCAGGATATCTATCCGACGCATTTGGACTGGCAGTACTTGTAGGAACATATCTTATCCAAAGAATGCAGAACAAGAAAGAGAACGTGGCATAGGAATCAATTGACCGGATTGTGTGATCTGCACAATCCGGTCTTAAAAATTGTCCAATATGTTTGACAAAGGCAAAAAATAGTTGTAAAATATCTTTGTGACTTGCACCCGTAGCTCAGAAGGATAGAGCGGTGCCCTCCTAAGGCATGAGCAGGGGTTCGATTCCTCTCGGGTGCACCATTTTTTTAAAGGTGATCTAAAATGGATGAAAAATACATGAAAATTGCATTGGAAATTGCCAAAACCAGCACCTACGAAGTACCAGTGGGTGCTGTTGTTGTATATAATGGCAAGGTTATAGGAAAGGGCTACAACAGAAGGGAGACGGAAAAGGATCCAACAGCCCACGCTGAGATAATGGCAATACAGGAAGCCAGCAATTATCTTGGAGGCTGGAGGCTTGTGGACTGTACCCTCTATGTCACCCTGGAGCCCTGTGCCATGTGCGCAGGAGCCATTGTAAACGCCAGGATAACAAGGCTAGTAATCGGAGCCATGGACCCTAGACATGGCTGCTGTGGATCTGTGGAGGACCTTGTTAGGCATCCAAGGCTCAATCACAGGGTGGAGTTGAAAACTGGAGTTCTGGAAAGAGAGAGTGCACAGCTGTTGAAGGATTTTTTCAGAGAGCTGAGAAAGAGAAAGTAGAGGAGGCAACCATGGAAAAGAAATGGATCAGTACTGCCTGTACCCTGGACTGCTGGGATTCATGCTCAATAAGGGCCTTTGTAGAGGACGGCCAGGTCAAAAAGCTTGTTGGTAATCCTGAGAATCCTGTGACAGGGCACTTTCTTTGCGAGAAGGGCTACAAACACATAAAGATGAGGAATGGCAGGAAAAGGCTAATAAAACCCCTTATACGGGAAGCTGGAGCCCTTAGGGAGGCAAGCTGGGAGGAAGCTCTGGACCTTGTGGCAGAAAAGCTTCTTAAGTTAAGGAAGGATTATCCCACATCAGCCCTACTATACATAAGTGAATTTGGAAATTCAGGAGTGGTAAAAAAGGCAGACCAGAGGTTTTTCAATGCCTTTGGTGGTGTGACCATGCCCACTGGCAGCCTGTGTGCAGGTGCAGGAGTTGAGGCCCAAAGGTATGATTTTGGAAAGTGTCTTGCCCATGAGCCAACAGACTATCTCAACAGTAGGATGATAATAGTCTGGGGAAGGAACCCTGTAACCACTGGACCCCATATGGTTCCATTCATCAAGAAGGCACAGGAAAATGGAGCAAGGCTTGTTACAATCGATCCCCTTCCATCCGAGACAGCTGCAATGTCAGATCTTCACCTGGCACCAAAGCCCGGATCGGATGGTCTTCTGGCAATGTATATGATCAAGGTTCTGATTGAAAATAATCTTGTGGACATGGATTACATAGAGAAAAATACCATTGGCTTCCATTACCTAAAAGAGGCTGTGATGGAGCTTGACAAGAACCAGGTTTCCGAAGTAACGGGAATTCCATATGGAGATATTGAAGACCTTGCCCTGGAATATGGAAGTACAAAGCCTGCGGCAATAGTCCTTGGCTTTGGCATCCAGAGGTATTCAAACGGAGGGGATACAGTCCGTGCAATTGATGCCCTTGGTGCTGTAACAGGAAACATTGGGAAATCAGGTGGAGGGGTCAGCTACAACAACAGCGTTTCCCAAGGGCTCATTGATGAGGACTTTCTGAAGGGAACGGGGCTTGCAAAAGAAAAGAGAACCTACGACAGACCGCTTCTTGGAGACTTTATCCTGACAGAGAAGAATCCTCCAGTACGGTTTATATACACAGCAAGAGCCAATCCGGTCAACCAGGGCATGGACATAGAAAAAATCCTTAAGGCCTTCAAGTCAGTGGATTTTAAGGTCACTTTGGATATGTACCTTACAGACACGGCAGCTGCCTCTGATGTGGTGCTACCAGTAAAGCATCCTCTTGAGGAGGATAATATTGTCATGCCTCCAGCAAACCACAGCTATATAAACTACTGCAATAAGGTGGTTGAGTCTCCTGAAGGAGTTCTTTCCGAGCTTGAGATCCTAAATGAGCTTGCAATGAGACTTGATTTGGGAAGTTTCCCGCTTTTATCACCGGAAAAGTGGATTGAAATAATTACTCAGCCCATGAGAGGAAAAATTGATATTGAGCTACTGAAAGAGAAACCGTTGAAAGTACCTGGACTTCTGGATATTCCATGGAGTGACAGTAGGTTTTTTACCCCTTCAGGTAAGTTTGAGTTTTATTCGGAAACAGCAAAAGATGAGGGCTTCTTTCCAACAGCTGGATACAGAGGTCTTGAGACTGAAGTCTCCAAGGAATTCCCCCTGTACCTGATTACTCCAAAGCTAAGGGGATCCCTTCATTCGCAGCATTTCGCCCTTGTTGAAGGAGACCATGTCCCAACAGTCCATATAAACAGTACCAAGGCAAATGAGTTGGGGATGGAAGAGGGTGATACGGTAAGTGTATCCACACAGATGGGATCAATTAAAGCCATCCTCAAGCTGGATGAAGATATCCTGCCTGACAGGGTTAAGATATACCAAGGTGGATGGACCAGAAAGGGTGGAGGAATAAATAGAATCATTCCTGAACGTTATTCAAGGATGGGGATGCACGCAGCCTATTATGAGCTGGTATGCAGGGTTGAAAAGGAATAGCAGGCTTCTGAAACCACTCCACTAAAGATGTTTGCAAACTAATTGAATCGGCTGTATAATATTATTTGTCAACTCCATAGGAGAAGTACCCAAGTGGCTGAAGGGTCCGCTCTCGAAAAGCGGTAGGTCGGCACAACCGGCGCGAGGGTTCAAATCCCTCCTTCTCCGCCAATATCAACACTTACAGGGTGTTGATTTTTTATGTCTTTTTTGATATGTTGACCAACTGTTGACCACGGTTGGTCAACAGGATTAAAACAAATTCATATAAATCTTATTGTTTTTGTATGAGTAGTCCAATACATTGTACAAAAATACTAATGAGGTATTCATAAATCTATTTTTTATGGTAGAGTTGCTATTAACAAATGTAGAAAAATTAAAAGGTGATATACTAAGAGCAGAATATATTGAGGAAGAAATTTTCTATTTATTGGAGAATAGTATAGTAGAGTATAACAGCAAGGGTTTATTTTTAAGAGAGTTTAGTATAATAGGGGTAAGGGACATATTAAATGCCGTTGTATTAAGATAAAATATAATCAAGATAGATTAAGCCAAAGGATCAACAATAGGAGCGAGTGAGGTGAAAATATGTTTATATTTGCTGCATTAGTAAACTCAGAAGAAGATAGGACTAAACTTGAACAGATTTATATAAAATATAAAAACTTAATGTATTATATCGCAAATGACATATTAAAAAACACCCATGAAGCTGAGGATGTAGTACAAAACTCAATTATAAAGATAGCAAACTATATTGAAAAAATAGATGATATTAACTGTAACAAAACTAAGTCCTTAATCGTTACTATAGTAAAGAGCACTTCAATAGATGTTTATAGGAAAAAGAAGGATAACTATATTATTGATATCGATGAAACTGGCAATAGAATAGAATCCGATGAGCCACCATTAGACGATTTAATTATTAGGCTTGAAGAATCAGAAGAATTATCGAAAAAATTAGCGGAGCTTAAAAGCGAATACGCAGATATATTGATGCTAAAATATTATCATCAATTTAATGATAAAGAGATAGCAGGAGTACTTAGTCTAAAAAATGAAAATGTAAGGATCAGGATTTATAGAGCAAAAATTGCCTTAAAAAAAGTAATGCTAAAAGATTAATAAAATGATAATCCTATTGAGGAGGTGGCACCGTATGAAAATTAATGACCAGAAAGAAAGAGTTATAGAAGAATACTATAAATATATAGGGAGTATTCATGCTGAAAATACTGCTAAAGAAGCCGATGAAATAATTGAGAAATCTAAAGACATAGATTTTCCGAAAGAACTTGAGCACTGGTTTGAGGGATACATTGGCGATACTATAAAAAAAGATAAAAAGAGTAAATTTAAAAGTAGGTTTAGTTCAACTGTTAAACGAGCTGCTATCTTTTTAATTATATTAGGTATTGGTGTTTTTGTAACAACAATGAGTGTAGAAGCTTATCGAATCAGATTTTTAAATTTGATAACAGAAGTTACAGAGAGATATACAAGCATTACCATTGAAAGAGAGCCTGACGAGAGTCCCAATAATGATCTCTTAGGCGAGTCATATTTTTATCCAGGATATATTCCCGTAGGATATAAACAATCAGATGCCCAAAGTTATGGTGAATTAAGGGTTATTTATTTTGAAAATGGTATAGGGGATAGAATTGAATTCCTACAAACAGAAGTGGATTCTAACTTACAGGTAGATACAGAGGATGCTACCACAGAAGATATAACCATAAATGGATCAAAAGGACTTCTCGTATCAAAAGAGGATGTTAAAACGCTACTGTGGTTTACAGACACTAACAGCTTTTTTATAATGGGTAAACTTGATCAGAAAGAAATAGTATCCATGGCTGAAAGTCTGGAGTTTATAAAATGAATGATAAAACTTCAAAAATAAGTGTAACAAAACTTCATCATCTTTCGTTACAGAGTATAAGGAGGTGAGAAAGATGATGAGAGTATTTAAAAAAGGGTTGATAAGAATAATAATATTTATGATGGTTATATCAGCTCCAGTGAATGCTTCCAATAATCAAGAGTATACAAATATGCTTGAAAATAAAATAATAACACCATACTTCACAAATATTTCTGTATTTAGTAGTACATTAAATATATCATCCTATGGTAAAGCATCAGTATCATCATATTTGACAGCTAGAAACGTAGACAATCTTGCAATTGAAGTAGATTTACAACAACTTAAGGATGGGAGATGGATTTCAATTAAAAAATGGACAGAATCTTCTGCTGGCACAAGTGGTGGATTGAGTGGTTCGTATTATGTTTCTAAAGGATACATCTACAGAACAGTCTCAAAAGGAATGGTTTATAAAAACGGAGCATTGCTAGAAAGTACGAGTGCTATAAGTAAGATGGAAAGTTATTAATAAATCGATAGAGGAGTGATTATATGCATAAAAGGAATTTAGCAGTTTTTATGGCATTTTTGTTTACACTATCAATTGCTGTTGTGCCTGTTTATGCAGAATCAAAAACACCACTTGAAAATTACGAAAAAAGTTTTTCGCAATTATTAAGTCCAGGGGACTTAAATATGTATCAGAAAGCAATAGAAGGAATTACAGATGATGGTCATTTAGAAGATTTCATTACTAAATATTTTGCAAAAAAAGATAGCAAATTTAATAATGAAGGAATTCAATTATTAGGAAGTGAAATCAATACTACCTCTATATTAAAAAATGAAGTTGAAGGGATTCAAAATTATGAAGCGTTTATATTTGTAGAAGACACTTATAGGATTATAAATGACATTACTCCTTTATCTTTATCTAGTGAGGAAGAATATGATAGTACTTATAGTGTAAAATATCTAATTGTATTTGACTATGATAGAATTTATACACCAATACCAGGCATGCATCCAAATAGATCAACTATTAAAATCATTAGTACTAATTCAGGTGTACAAGTAAGCAAAGCTGAAATTCATCAAAAAGCGTGGGGAGAATATTATGTTACTAGCACTGGCGACTCAGGTAACTTTGTATCATACTCTCGAATTAGAACCAAGATTTCTCCTACTACAGGGATTGCCTACAATTACAGCTTTGCAGCTCCCAGCTCATACTTTTTTAATATTGATACACCTGGACAATGTGGTTTTGGGGTTATATTAACATTGCAAAGATCCTCTCCTAGTACTTCTTGGGAATATGCTACAGGATTTCTTGGATATACCAGTGGATCAAACTGGTCACCTGGCATAAGATAAGGGGTGAAAACATGAATAAAAAAAACGTTTTTCTGTTGATTTTCACTATATTATTAATTATATCAAGTTCATGCACACAAAAGTTAGAAATAGAGACAACAGATACTAAGATTGGAATTACGCCCTATTCCTTATCCCAAGAAAGTGAAAAAATACTAAGGAGTCTTAATTTAAATGGGAAAACTAATATACTTTTTTTTAAAGCACCTAAGTCTACAGAATATATTAATGTAAATGTGTATTTATTAGGGGAAAATGGAACCTGGATGGAGATTGACAGCCTTAGTTTTCAAGCAGAGGATAAGCATTATAATAATGAGGGTAGTTTAGAAGGGATATTTTCGATGGTTATTAACGATTTTGAAACATTAGAGTTAAATATAAATATAGGATCTAGTTTGCGCTCCCTATCATTATTAAAAGAATCTTTTTCAGCAGATGATGTTTTTTACGAAGGAGTTTATGAAAGCTCACACATATTCCTAGAAGAGTTTAAAGACATCACTCTAAATAAAGAAATTCCAGTTGCAATAATTATTAAAAATAGAGCCACTGATTCTACAGATACAATTCATTATGATACAGAAAGCTTTTTTGCTACAACTGATTTTGAGGAGACAGATTATGTTCAAGCAGTAACTTTAACTTTCGCAAGTAAAATTGATTAATGAAACAATTAATACTCACTTAGTTTAATATATAATATCAGTGTTGTATCTTCACTATACGGCAATTGTTTATGGTAATCTAAGAATACTATAGAT
>Ga0194137_10001971_pt1 | contig 12326 bp, 12 predicted proteins | sample TARM_MetaG_T3_14_FD_134025 | JGI IMG/M metagenome (GOLD analysis project Ga0194137, IMG submission 134025) | Freshwater microbial communities from Pennsylvania, USA, analyzing microbe dynamics in response to fracking - TARM_MetaG_T3_14 (version 2) | ecosystem: Environmental > Aquatic >...
TAATCCTTATATTACGAAGAAAAATTGGACAAGTCCGAGGTCTTTAAATTTCGTTTAGCAGTTTTAATATGATGATACACCGTTATTTTTATTAAAATACTAAGCGTAGCTCAGTGACTTGTTTTCCAAAGCGGTATAAAGGGCAATCGGCGCAGCTTGGTGTGACTTTGAGCGTAGCGAATTAGTCACAACCTAGCCGATTGAGCTGGAAAAGCCTGAACGTCAGTGAGGCTTTGGAAGCGACCACCGCCTTGGAAATACAATAAGCTGAGTGAAGCCTAAAGCACGGCAAATCATCATAAAACTCCTAATCCCTTATGCTATAAAAAGAACTGTTACAAAGTTAATACCTCGTAACAGTTCTCATTCATTTATTCTAGAAAAATAAAGAACAAATTTATACCTCGTCTTTATTCTTATCCATATCTTTAACCTTCATCATGCGCGTCACATTAACACGCTCAGATTCTTCTAGCTTCATTTCGATAAAGTAAATTGTTTCTTCTAATTGAGGAATTGTTCGAAATTCTAAACTATTTACACGACGTCTTGTTTTTTCAATTTCATCCGCCATCAATTGACATGTTTTTTCAATTTCAGCTAGTTTAAATAAATCATCTAATGAAGCAGAAATCGAATCAATCGCTTCATCCATACCACTGTTAGAGTTTGAATAACTGTAATAAGCACGGTCTGATTGTCCATGTTCATAGATATCTGTAAACATACGTGGGACCCTTACACTCATTATCGATTCAGTTTGTATACGCAAGCTTATTTCTTTAGAAGGAACAGCAAACAAACCTTGTACAATTTGATCATTTTCTAATGATTTCGCTAAAACAAAGTCTTGCATGCTGTCTACTAAACCATTTTCAACTTTTTCGCGTAATGTATTATTCTCACGAATAAGCTTGATAAATTGACGCATCAATTCATCTTGCTTATCCTTCAATAATTTATGACCACTCGTTGCTGTTGCTAATTGGCTTTTTAAGCGGCGTAACTCCATACGAGTTGGTTTCACATTAAGTTTAGCCAAGGTTTATGCACCCTCTTTTTCAGGCAAATACTCATCCAGCAGATCATCCTTAATCCGTTTCAATTCGGTACGTGGCAAAATAGATAATAATTCCCAGCCCAAGTCTAATGTTTCTTCAATGGTTCGGTTAGTATAGAAGCCTTGGTTAATATACTCTTCTTCGAATCTTTCCGTAAATTCAACATATTTACGATCCGTTGCAGAAAGAGCTGCTTCACCTAGAATTGCCTCTAACTCTTTGGCTTCTTTACCTGTTGCATAAGCTGCAAACAATTGGTTCATCGTTGCTGCGTGATCCTTGCGTGTTTTACCTTCACCTGAACCTTTATCTTTCAGTCGTGATAATGATGGTAACACGTTAATTGGTGGACGATAACCGCTGTTATATAAATCTCGATCAAGAATAATTTGACCTTCGGTAATATAGCCTGTTAAATCAGGAATAGGATGTGTGATATCATCTTCTGGCATTGATAGTATAGGAATCTGCGTTACCGAACCAGGCTTACCTACCAAACGACCTGCACGTTCATATAGTGTAGATAAGTTGGTATATAGATAACCTGGATAGCCTCGCCGACCTGGTACTTCACGACGCGCAGCGGACACTTCACGTAATGCCTCACAGTAGTTTGTCATATCTGTCATAATGACGAGAACATGCATACCTTTCTCGTAAGCTAAATACTCAGCTGTTGTTAAAGCAATTTTAGGTGTCGCAATTCTTTCAATTGCAGGATCATTGGCTAAATTTATAAACAAAACTGAACGATCAATTGCACCTGTTTTACGTAAGTCATTCACGAAAAATTCTGCTTCTTCAAAGGTGGTTCCCATCGCAGCAAACACTACCGCAAAGTTTTCATCGGAGTTTAATACAGCCGCTTGACGTGCGATTTGGGCTGCTAGTTCTTGGTGTGGCAAACCTGCACCAGAAAAAACAGGTAATTTTTGACCTCTTACCAAGGTGTTCAAGTGGTCTATTGCTGAGATTCCCGTTTGAATAAATTCATCCGGATAATCTCGTGCAACTGGATTGATAGCTTGTCCATCTATATCTAAATGTTTTTCAGCAATGATATCTGGGCCTCCATCGATATTATTCCCCATACCATCAAATACTCGTCCAATCATATCTTCCGATACTGGTAAATGTAATGAACGTCCTGAGAATCGTATTTTAGTATGTTCTAAATTTATTCCGGATGACCCTTCAAATAGTTGGACCATTGCATTATCGCCATCGACTTCAAGCACTTGTCCTTGCCGAATCTCACCATTATGCATCTGTACTTCTACTTGCTCGTTGAATTTAACGCCTTCAACGCCTTCAACAATCATAAGGGGACCAACGACTTCTCTTGCCGTTTTATATTCTTTAATATATGCCACTAGTCCTCACCTCCACTTTGAATTACTTGACGAAGCGTTAACTCAATTTCGCGTTTTAAGGCTTCGATTTCACTTACTCGTTCTTCCTCAATAAATTTACTACGTGCAATTCGATTTCTTAATTCTTCTGTACCATTCATGATATCTAAGTAGTAGGAACCTAAATCAATTGCTTCATTCGCTTCATGATCAAATTTTAGAATGTTTGTTAACATTGCAATTTGCTTCTTAAATGATGTATATGTATCGACATCATCAAATGCATTCTGTTGTAAATAATCTTCACGTATCATTTTTGCCGTATTCAATGTCAAACGATCACGATCGGATAATGCTTCTATTCCAACCAAGCGAACAATTTCATTCAACTCTTCTTCCCTTTGAAGTATATTCATCGCACGCGTTACTTTTGCACTCCAATTACTTCCGTACTGTTCATCTAAATAGCTACCGATATCATCAGAGTACAATGAGTAAGAATTTAACCAATGCACTGATGGGAAGTGTCGTCTTTGAGCTAACGATGCATCTAAGCCCCAGAATACTTTAACAATTCTTAATGTATTCTGCGTAACCGGTTCTGAGGTATCCCCACCTGGCGGCGATACCGCCCCAATTGCAGTAATTGTGCCTTCACGACTTTCAGATCCAATTGTTTCAATTTTCCCTGCTCGCTCATAGTATTCTGCAATTCGACTACCCAGATATGCTGGATACCCTTCATCACCAGGCATTTCTTCCAATCGACCTGACATTTCACGCAATGCTTCTGCCCAACGTGATGTTGAATCTGCCATAATGGCGACTGAATAGCCCATATCACGGAAATATTCTGCAATCGTAATACCGGTATAAATCGATGCTTCACGGGCTGCAACCGGCATATTGGACGTGTTCGCGATTAAAATCGTACGTTCCATGATTGATTCGCCTGTATTCGGATCAATCAATTCAGGAAATTCATTTAATACATCCGTCATCTCGTTTCCACGTTCCCCACAACCAACATAAACAACAATGTCTACGTTTGAAAACTTCGCAATTTGGTGTTGCACCACAGTTTTACCAGCTCCAAATGGTCCCGGAACAGCTGCTGCCCCACCTTTTGCTACAGGGAAGAAAGTATCTATGACCCTTTGTCCTGTTACAAGTGGTTCTGTCGGTATTAGTTTTTTCTTAAATGGTCTTCCTTTTCTTACTGGCCATTTTTGAACGAGTGTTCCTTGATACACTTCACCATTTACTTGTTCTATTGTATAAACACTGTCTCTTACGGTATAATCCCCGGAATTTATATGTGTTAATTTACCTGAAATACCAACTGGCACCATGATTCGGTGTTCAATTACTTTTGTTTCTTGAATAACACCTAAGATGTCCCCGGCCTCGACATGTTCACCTATCGATTTTTTTGAGATAAATTGCCATTTTTGCTCTTGATCCAACACATCAATCTCTTGACCACGGACTAAATAGTCACTTTGAGTTGCTTCCATAAAAGACTTTAATGGTCGTTGAATCCCATCATACATATTAGAAATTAAGCCTGGCCCTAATACAACAGATAATGGACTACCTGTTGTAATTACCGGTTCGCCTGGACCTATACCAGATGTCTCTTCATATACTTGAATGGAGGCTTTATCTCTTCTCATTTCAATGATTTCGCCAATGAGCCCCATGTGACCAACTCGGCAAATGTCTTGAATATTCGCGTCTTGCATTCCTGATGCAACGACAAGTGGTCCTGAAACTTTAATTACTTTTCCTTGACTCAATACATTCCCTCCTTGTGTTTCTAGTTTTAATATCAATCACTTAATAATTATCCTACAATATATCTTGACCAACAGCTTTCTTAACATTTTCTTGAATACGTGCTGCACCAATGCCAATCCGTCCCTTATGAGTTGGGATCAAAATGATAGCAGGTGTGACTCGCGCATCATAAAAATTAATGACGTCTGGTATTTCAGCTGCGATATTTTCTGTTAAATAAATAATGCCGTAGTTTTGCTTAGCTAATTGGTTAATTAATTTCTTCGCTTCTATGCCTTCGTTTACAGGATAAGTATCAAAACCAATAATTTTGAAAGGTAAGATTGTATCTCTATTACCCATAACTGCAATTTTATATTGTTTCGCCATAAATTGGTCTCATCCTTTCTGTAATTTGCTTATTTGATAGTCGATTAACTCTACCTGTTAAAATTAACCGTAAGTTTTTTATTTCCATCTGTTTTCCATATAAGTATCTTAAAACAGGCATTGGTCCCAATATTTCGCGTCTCTTCTCGTGTAAAAAACTGTGGGTATAGATGCTTTGAAGTTTTTCTAATTCATAACTTTGAATACTACCGTCCATCATCTTATCGCGAAACTTATCAAATTTACGATCAAAGGGTAATTGATTAATTTGATCAAACCATTGATTAATTTGATGGTTTTCAACTAATTCGATAAATTCTCTAGCAGTATAGCTGCCTTCGTCTGACATGATCTCGATTAAATCACTCATCGCGAGTCGGTCATCTAACCCTCTTTTAGCAGAGATAACATTGTAAAAGTCGATGAGAACATCCACTAAATTAGTGATATCAGGATGATCAATTTTCTGTTCTGTCAGTCTTAAGTGTTTGAAATAAGCATTATCCATCCCAATATCTAATGCTTCAACTTCATTGTAAGTAACATAGCTGCTCCATGTGCTAGCTATTTCATCGACGATTGCTTGTTTAATAACTGCCGATTCCATCGTTTGAACCACGTGACGTAACTCGTTCATTGAGTAGCGTCCAATAGGGGTTAATAAATGGTTTAAATCTTGTCCGGTTGCACGCATAATCAATAACATTTTTAAATTATGGTACATAAACTTCAAGGCAAAGATATCGACAATCTCTTTTACAGGAGATTCTTCATAAGCAAACTGAAAATCATGAATCAGCACGTTCATCAACCGTTTTTCAATTGTTAAAGTATCGGATAAATCATTTAAACTGAAATGATATTCAGTATTCTGTAATAATAAATGTAAACTTTCTTCATCTTCAGCAGACATTATTTTATCTAAGTCTGTTTTAGATAAAAGGGTTGATTCTTTGACGCTAATCAGTGTATTCAGTTCTGTAAAATGCTCAGCGTTCATTTAATCCCCCCTAATCTGTGCCAAAAGCTTCTTTAGCAATCTCTAAATTAATTTCATTACGTGTTGCTTCTACAAGTTTAGTATATAGATAATTATAATCTATTCTGTCCTCCGTTAAGATAAAACCGCCTTCTTTAGCAATTATGTCATCATTAATCGAAACATTTGGAAAATCAGTTTCCAATTGGTTAACTTCTGTATCAGTTAGAACCTTTTTTGTTATTTCACCAAATGTTAATATTACTTCCCGGTCTTCAAACTTCTTTAAAATTTTTCGAACGAATTCTAATTGTTCTTCACTGGACCAATTATTCATCACTTCTACTGCTCCATCGAAAAGTACCGTTAAAACTTGTTGTTTACTATTTAAAGACGTTAATCTTTGCTGATTCGAGATCTGTTGCATTCTACGCATGTGACTATCTTTAAGTTCATTTATTTTATGACGTCTTAAAGCTTCCTTTTCGTGTATTAATTGATCACGTTTTGTTTGATATTCTTTTGCGTGTTCATGCTGAGCTCTCTCAAGTTTCAATTGTCCCTTTTCATTCGCTTGTGCAAGGACCGAGTCTTTTAATTGAGTTAGTTCGCTCATATAATACGTCCTTTCTAATTATACGTTCGTTTGCAAAATAAATGAAATTACAAAAGCTAAGATTGCATACATCTCAACCATCGAACATAAGATGATCCCTCTACTGTTTTCTTCAGGGCGTTTGGCAAGAATTCCCATCGACGATACTGCCACATCTGCTTGATTACCAGCTGTAAAATAACCTACAACCGCCATCGGTAATGATGCAATTAAATAGCCTACACCAGTACTTAATGCCATATCAGATGTGATATTTGTTAGGATTAAGAATCCAATAACGAAACCATACAGACCTTGTGAGGCAGGCATTAATTGTAAAATTAAAGCTTGTGCAAATTTCTCTGGCTCTTCCTTAAGTAAGGCCGCAGCTGATTGTCCTACTAGCCCTAATCCTCGAGCAGATGAAATCCCACACAAAGATACGGCTAAAAATACCCCTAAGCCAGCAAAAAATGCTCCACCGTATTGACTAAAATAAGTTGAAATATATTCCATAATATTACTCCTCTGTACCATTATTTTCTGATAATCTTATATATTTTTCTTCTGTTTTTAAAGGTTTAAATGGTTGACCATTCCCAGTATAGAATTTACCGAAAAACTCAACAAAAATTAAACGCAAACTATGTACTGCTGCCGTTAACATCGATAAGAATAAGTTAAAAGAATGTAACACAACAAAAATCAGTATACCAATTGTAAAACGACCTACGGGGGGAAGATATGCCACAATCATATTAAAGGCTGCTGCAATACTCACTCCAGATAAACCTAAAGCCATTAAACGAGAATAACTAATCATGTCACCAAAGTAACTTACCCCATTAATTAAACCTAATAGCCCGCCACCTAAACCAGAAATACTTCCCGCTTCGATGATATTTCCGACAAAGATTCCGATCAAACTTAAAACTGCTACCCACCCACCAACTGTTGATAAACCAGAGAATGCTGGGAAAAACATACCAATGACTAACATCAGCAGGCCGAGAATAATTAACATCCAAGCCAAGCCTTCAGTATAAGCAAGTGCGTATTTCTTATCTTTCGCTTTCAAATAGACATTCAAACCAAAAGCGATTAATAAGTGAAGTAAACCAATTCCAATAGAAATAATCATTACAACCGTAATATCATTATTAATATCGATTAATTGAAAAGGTAAATTAAATCCAAAGAATGAGCCATACACTAAGCCCCATACAATAATTGACCATGAGAGAATATGGACTAACTTGACTGTATTTTTCTTAGTTTTATCTAAATTTAACAGTTTCAAAGGAATTGCAGATAATAACATAAGTAATAATCCATAGCCCAAGTCAGCAATCATCATACCGAAAAAGACAAATAAGAAAGGCATAACGAGTGGGGTAGGGTCTACTTCACGATAATTAGGTAAGCCATACATTGTGGTTAACATTTCAAATGGTTCAATAATTCCATTATTTTTAAGTTTAGTTGGAACATGATCCAAATCTTGTTCCGTTACATCTGAAACTTTGATAATAACAGACTCTTCAAAATTATTCTTAACAAGGTTTAAAAAAGCTTGTGTATTATCTACTTCAATCCAACCTTGAATTGCAATCAAATGTTGCGTTCTAGCAATATGTAATTTCGCTTGTTCCCGCAAACTCAAGTTGGCAACATACTCATACTGAAGTTTCAATTCAGCTAATAAACTATGGGAATTTTTTAATTCATTTAGAATATCAGCACGTTCTTGTCTGTATTGTTTGATGGTTGCTTCCATCTCTATAATTTTATCTGCTGGTAATTTATTTGAGGTATATTCGAAAGATGTAAATTGATAATCTTTTAAATCCAGAATAATTTCTTTACTTTCAAAATCTTTTAAAAAGATAATAACGCCATAATCATGTTCATCAATAAACACAGTTTCATGCTCTAAATCAACATTTTCTCGAACATATTTAATAAATTGATCTTCATTGGTGCTTGGAACAGTTCCCACTAGAGCTCGAACATATTGAAATTTATTTAGTTCATTTGGTGTAACTGTCAGAGGCTTCCATTTTCTTAAATCCTCTAGTTGCTCTTTTGTCGATTCAATCTTTTCTGCTAAATCGTTGTATGTCTCAGTTAAATGATTTACCCGATCCACTATATGGTATTCATCGAAGGTTGCCCCGCTTTGTTCAACTTCATCAAATGAAACCGAAGGTTTTACTTGTTTTAATTTTTCAAAAAAAGACGGTTGTGATACGTATTCTTCAATTTGAAAAATAGCTCGTTCGATTCTTTGTCGTCTTTTTGTTAATTCTTGAAGAATTTCGTTATCAGTTAATGGTTTTGCATCCGTCTGATCATAATCTTCAATTAAATCTTTTGTCTCTTTACTAACTCTCTGCCATTCTTTTATTTCATTTAAATTTATGATTTGAATTTGCTGTAACTCTTGAACTACTTTCAAAACATTATCTAATTCGTTCTCTGGAGCTAGCAAATTTACTTTATTCATTAAACTAATCGCCATATCTATTCACCACCTCTTGAACAATTTGTCGAACAAGTTCATCTTTTCGTTCTTTTAAAACTTGTTCGCATTTAATTTTATTCGTTTCAATCGAATGAGTTAATATCTCTTCAGCATTATTTAATTCTTCAGTTTGCTTCTCTTTTAATTCCGATAGAAAAACCTCGGTTTCACGATCGAAGATCACTTCATCTTCCGCTAATTTAGCTTCAATCTCTTTTCTTGAAGCTTCTATTTTTTCGTCATAGATCTTTTTGATTTTTCTCGCTTCATCCTCAATTGATTGAATGACTTGCAAAGTTGTTTTAGCCATTAAAATACCTCCCATGCATCAGCTAATTTTTTTGTACATTCCAATTATAGCAAAAACTAAGTGTTTCATCAGGTTTTCTGTCTTTTTTATCCAATAATAGTTTTCAGTTCTATAACATTTTTCACATTATGTGAAATTATCTATTGACAAAAAGAACGGGTGTTCGTATAATTAAGATACAAACAAACGTTCGTTTTATACGATTATAAAATGATAGCATCAGTATTTACTAACAACTATTATTGTATGACATATTTATCAACTAATTGTTAACAATGTTAATTAATCACAATCTAAGTAATTTTTATTGGATTTAAATTTAACAGACAATATATTATAAAACAGGAGGCATTCTGATGGAATTACCAATTTCGTTTCGTCAAAACATTGCACTTTTCAAACAATTACAACAATATACTGAGTCAATTTTTGCACCCTTTCTAAGAGAAACACCTCATATTCAAGAAAATAGTTTTATCATGCCCTTGTATTTAGTTGAGACTGCTTTGCATGATCATTACGTTACGACTCAGCCTATTTGGGTTACTTATGAATTTTATGATAAAACAAATAAAATTCATCAAACAACAATTCTTGTGACTGTTCAGTCAACTGTATTACCAGATCGTAGAATTGTTTTAAAAGAGCTAAATCAAAATCGAAGCTTAATACTAGATTTAGAGCAAATTCTCACGGTGTCTGCCAACATCGCTGAGTAAGTTTCGACATTTATACTTAAACTTTAATCCCCGTTTGAGTGTATAAAAAAAACATCTTATTCTTTTTGAATAAGATGTTTTTTTGCTAATCATTTAATAACGATGACGTTTCTTTACGCGTTAAATATTTAGTACGAGCCGGAATAATCCAACGTGGCATCGCTTTAGCTACAGTACACAGTAAGACAGCAGTAACTACCGCCATTAATGCAAAACTTGCCCAAAATTCTAGTTTACTAATACTTAATTCTGTCAAATTACCAGTCCCCATTGGAACGATAAAGAATTTCAAAGCGAAATAAGCTAAAGTGACCAGAATACTTGCAGTTGAAATATTTAAATAAGTTGATTTTAGGCGACGATTATTGAGCGTTTTCTGTGTGTACTTCGCGAATAATCCTGCTAGTCCACTCGATAATAAAGGTAAAATTTCATAAAGTATAATATTAACCCATTCACTAAAGTGGAAATCAATTAAGCCGTTGATTAAACCTGTCATAGCTGCCGCTAAGACTGCAGTAGACGCACCATAGCGTAAAGCCAACCAAATTAATGGCACTAACACTAAACTAAAATGCAAATTAGTAAAGCCATTAAAGATAAACTCAAATAATTGATGCACAGAAACACTTATAGCAATTGCTAATATCATGTCAGATACTAAACGAATTGAACGTTTATTCATCCCAACACTCCCTATTCTTTGTCGTTTTGTGGTTGATAATTTGACGCTTCCATAATGATTGGTAAAATTACTGGACGACGTTTTGTCTCTTTGAATAAGAATTTACCTAATCTTTCACGTAAATCCCCCTTCAATTCGCTCCAATCAAAGTCTTCACGCACAATATGTTCTTCTAATACATCAAGCGTCATATCAGAACAAGCCTCAATTAAATCAGTACTTGTTTTCATATAAACAAATCCACGTGACGTAATTTGTGGTCCAACTAAAATACGTTTTAGACGACGAGAAATTGTTGCTACAACAACAAATATTCCATCTTCACTTAAGATGCGTCGGTCTCTTAAAACAACATTTCCAATATCACCCACACCGATACCATCAACCAATACATTACCAGCGGGTACTTGCCCTGTCATTGAAGCTTTACCTTTACTAAACTCAATCACATCACCTAGTGCTGGAATAAATATGCGATTATCGTCAATACCCAGTTGATTCGCTAATTTAGCATGAGCGGATAACATTCTAAATTCTCCATTGATGGGAATTAAATATTGAGGATTCATGTAGTTAATCATCATTTTTAGGTCATTAGGCCCGCCATGACCTGAAGTTTTGAAGTTGTCAGTCACAGCTTTAACACTTGCACCGGCACGATAAATCATATCTTGTGTTTTAGCTACAACAGTTTCCATTTTAATAGATGGAGTTGTGGCTAAATAAACTAAGTCGCCTTCTTTAATATTTACTTCCGGATGACGATTCAGAGCCATTAATTGTAATGTTTTAATCGGTTCACCAGTACTACCAGTTTCTAGGATAACAACTTTATTATCTGGAGTTTTATCCAAATCTGAAATTTGACCAAATACCTTAACACTTGGAATTTCAATTTTATCTAATTTAATCGCAACGTCTACTATTTCATACATATTTGATCCCGGCATGAAAATTGTTCTTTTTGATTGGTAAGCTGCATCTAGCACTTGCTGTATACGTGCAATATTGCTACCAATACTTGCTACAATAACACGACCTTCTGCGTTGCGGAATGTTTCAGTAATATCTTCTGCAACAACACGATCACTTACGTTTTCAACAGTACTCTCCGCTTCAGCTGAATCACTTAAAAGAGCTAATACGCCTGATTCACCAATGTCAGTTAATCGTCCAAAAGTCGTTTTATAAAGTGGTGATGCACTCGCATCAAATTTAAAATCACCTGTATAAACGATAGAGCCATCTTCAGTACGAACAACGATTCCGACTGAATCTGGAATTGTATGTGTTGTTCTAAAGAAGCTAATCGTTGCATCATCAAATTCAATTTCCGTGTCCTCATCAATTTTGAAGAAGTTTTCTAAACGATCTTCCAAGCCCTGTACTTTTGCTGAAATACTTGCTAATTCAATCGTTAATTCCGTACCGAATACAGGCGCATCAATCGTACCTAATAGATAAGGTAAAGCTCCCATTGCATCAGCGTGGCCATGGGTCAAGAAAATACCAACTATTCGATCAGCATTTTCCTCTAAATAACTGAAATCTGGAATAACTGCATCTATTCCTAATAATTCATCTTCCGGATAAACCAAACCACAATCTAATACAAAGATTGAATTGTTGATTTCTACTACATAAATATTCTTACCTTCCTCACGGACGCCACCCAAAGGAATTATTTTTATATTACTCATTTTACACCTCATTATTCTTATTACATTTTTCATTACATGTGTTTGATAAAAGTCATACAATTTTACTAGTTCATCAATGAGAAAATTGCATTCAATTTAATAAATATTACGTTACATGTCTTTCCTCATGTTCTCGAATATTATAGCATACTTCCATATAAATGAAAAAAGTAAATGGATAGCTAAGCTGACCATTTACTTTAATGTTTGGACTTATTTTATTTTTCTAATA
>Ga0194137_10001972_pt1 | contig 12326 bp, 8 predicted proteins | sample TARM_MetaG_T3_14_FD_134025 | JGI IMG/M metagenome (GOLD analysis project Ga0194137, IMG submission 134025) | Freshwater microbial communities from Pennsylvania, USA, analyzing microbe dynamics in response to fracking - TARM_MetaG_T3_14 (version 2) | ecosystem: Environmental > Aquatic >...
GGTATAATCATCACTTTTTTCATTAGGAATATTAGAAAGACCTACTTCCGTGGGAGTATGCTCATGTACTGCGGGTGCTGCACCAATTTCATCCGGAAGATGGGAATGGTTTCTATCTGCTGCACCTATAGATTCTGGAGTATGACCGTGATCTTCGGTAGCAGCGTGTATCAGTTCAGGAGTTATCCGATGTGGATTAATATCGCTAAGGTGTGCACTAATCTGACTTGCTATATCGGTCATTCCTGATGCTAATGCTAACTGAAGAATATCCGTAAGTTGATTAATAGCAAATTGTAATTCTTCGTGAGTTACACCTGTTCCACCACCGGTAGTAAAGATATACGTCATGTATTCTTTAAGTCGTGGAGTAATACGATGAAGCCAGCACGAATTAACAACAATCTTTTCTTCCGGGTATGTTCCTACTGCAACTAAATCAATTGTATAGATGTTGTTATTCGGAACATACACCTCGATATAGTGATTACCTACTCGAGAAATTTCCTTGATAACCGTACCGTCAGCAGTACGTAACTGAAGTACCCCAGAATCTAATCTGGATACTTCAATCTTCATGAAATAAGATCCGTCATAAGGAAAGTTCTCAGATACTACTTGTACATAGTTTTGATCCTGAACATCCTTACCTGTATAAATAACTAAACCATCCTGAATAGCCCACTCACTGATAATCCAATTGTCATCGTTGATGTCAAATGACTGAGGAGTGAGTGGGAGAGTAAGTACAGTGTTATCCAAGAAAAAGTTATGGTGAGGATCTATCTCATTTAACTTCTCACGAAGATTGATGAGTGCAGTATAAAGAGCATGTGAAGAAGGAATTTTTTCGGTAGAAGTTTCTTCTGGATCATGTACTACATCAGTGACTTTTGATCCACGAATATCTAACTCTTTAGTAATAATTCTTTTTCCCAGAAGGCCACCACCAAACAGGGTTCCTCCAGGATGCGCTGTTAAATCGTAAAGATCATTCGACATGATAGACTCCCTGAATGTCGGGTTTAGATTGGCATACTATCCCTAAACTGAAGGATCTCTCTTTTGGAGAGATCCTTCAGGTATATATCTACAACAAATCGTTGATGGCATCCATAACACTGGGGGACTGAGGATCGTCTGTATCAGCATAGATGTCTGTGACATAATTGGGAACTTCCAATTCTATATCGTCACCGATACCAGCTTCAGTAAACGCATATGCGCAATATTTATTCTTCTCAGGGGTATCATCCACATATCTGTGTTTTCCACGTTGCATTGTGAGAAACTTACGCCCACGGTGGTTAGTTTCGAGATGAATAAATATCTCTAAGTCAATTTCCTGTGATGCACCAATCGAACCTGCAGCACCGGCAGCAGTAAAACTTTTGACATAATTCGCTTGAGTCGAGTCACCGATCTTCTTCATCACTTCACGGTTTAACTGGTGTGCAGTAATGAAAAGAATACCGTTAGTTTTACAGTAAGTACATAGATGTTCGAACAGTGCGGTAATCAGAAGATCGTCTCGGGTGGTGGATACAAATCTACTAGTCTTTTTCATCTTGTTAGCGTAGTCAATGAATACAGCTGCGATAGAATACCCTTCAGACTTGTAAGATTCCATCAGAGCTTCAAATTCATCATACCCGAACTTATTCCCGGCCCAACGTTCAATTATGAAGTGCCAACCTTCTTTAAGATACACTTCTTGGACGAATTTGATTATATAAGCTTCATCCATTCCGTCGGATGATTTTCCTGTGATCGTTTCATAAGCTACTTTCCAGAACCAATAAAGGTTCTTGTTAGCTTCGTTCTCTAAGGAAATAAAAAGAATTAATGGTTTACCGGGAAGATGTGCAGGAGGACGATTGAATCGTAATATTCCTCTAGCAATGGTCATCAACAGACCGGATTTAAAATTGTGGAGTAGAGCATATATACAAACTGATTCACCGAGTGCAAGTGCTCCACGTTTACCACACATTTTGTTAAACCCAGCTAATCCAGTTTTCAGTGATCCAACTAAATCTCGTTCTTTAAATGTCTGTAATCCAGTTTGCATAGATTTACTGTCACTAAAATCTATACGTTCTGCTGCCCCACGTGAAGTACGTGCTGATTTAGAACTGGTATCTAAAATTTGTCTGGCGTAGTTAACGACATCCGTAAGGTATATTTCCTGTTGTTCGGAATCTGCAGACGATTGACAAGCATTTAACTTGTTCCACATTGAACGTACTTGCTGGTAGTACTTACGTCTGTTTAGATCATTTAGAACTTTTTGTTTAATATCCTTCAATTTAAAAGAATTATTTTCTTCACCATTTTCAGGAGGAGTCAATGCTTCTTTAAGGGCGTTGTAGAAAACTTTATCGTCTCTGATGATCGGATCAGTTAAGAACGATACAATAGCTTTAGCTTGTTCTTGTTTTCCTTCAGGAGTGGAATTGATATTCTTTAAACTCGTCAAGAGTTGAATAAACTTTTTGGATAGACCATTATCCTGATTAACATTATAAGCTTTATCAGTATTGTGACACTCAATTAGCTCGTTAACATATTCGATGATTTCATCATCTCTGGCTTGAACTAAAAGGCGAAGTGCATCAAGAAGAATATCCGTTGTTAGCCCAGACATGTAGTCTACCTCACTTAAATGAAAACATCGTGCAACGTACTGCAAAACATATGTTATGCGGGTGGAATTTTAAAACCACGGAGTATTTTACCATGTTTCAAACCGTTACATTTCGTAAGATGGTTGGACCTGGAGACCATACTAATCTGGTCTACTATGAAGATCCTGATATCGACTCCATCTATGATGATGATCAAATTCCTAAAAATCCGGAGATGCTCCTTCGTATATTAGCAGAACATGCAATTGTTGTACAGTTTACTGTAGATATGAACGATGGACATTCTCATGCTTGTCAAAAGTATCTTCAGAGACTTAAGGAATTATCCTTTAAACTTACAATGGGATCTACCAAGATTAATCGTCCTTTGTGGGAACGTTATGTAACGGCAGTTACAAGTTTAATTTATGGTAGAACTTTCAATGCACAAGATATCGCTCTCCTTTTGAAAGATACTCATCACTACCCGAATCAGAGTGCTCTTTCTATAGATTTCGTATCTTGTTATTTTCACCAGTCTCGATTAGCAATACTCGGTAAAGATTTGGTGTCAGCATTTGAAGTACAGACTCCACAGTGTCTGCAGGTATATAAATGTAATATGTGTGATCTTGTAATGAAAAATAAGACACACAGTTACAAACACGGAGAAGCATTAGTTGTTGACTATGTTACTTTCCCCACCATGGAAAGTTTCAAGTCAGGTACCAGGTTGAGCAATAACCCTGCACACAACTATGTTTTATCGTTTAATTGGGATATGAAAAGTGTCCAGAGCTTTGTCGATACTCTTCAGTCCTATGGTTGTGTATCACAGACCGGAGTAGAGTCACTTTACTCTATTCCTGCAATGTTACACAAAGCTATGTTTCAGATGATTGCTGCTTCGGAACAATATCGACCCACTGCACGTGCTGCATTTCAGATGATCGATAGAGTCGTAGCAGAGTATCATATGACCATTGACCCAGAGGCTATGTTGCCTATCGCATGGAATCTAGGTTATACTGAAGTAGAAAAGTTCCAAAATCGTGAGATTAATAATGTAGCCATAGCTGCACTGGAACAATATTCTGAACTTCATTTTCTGAAATCAGCTGTTCTTCGAGTCGCGCTCGAAGCTGTAGAAGCCGAAGAGAAAGAAGAAGAAGAAAAAGAAGAACCAACTTCATCTGAAGAACAACCTTCTGAACCCTCGACTGAACCTGATGACGCTGATCCGTTAGAAGATGACCCTGAATCTGATCCCGAACCAGAGGACTCTTTGGATGATACTGGTGATGAGTTTGGTTCTGATGCACCTGATGATAGTGGATCGTCAGATGTAAAACCCTTGACAGACATTGCAGAACCAGAGGATGAAATCGGATTAAACTTCAAGGTACAAAAATCCGAAACTATGTCGGATTATTTCTATCGGAGATGTGTTGCTCAGGAGATTCGTCAGATGGTTGTTAACCCTTCTGGTAAGATGTCTTCTGAAACAATATCCTTTCTTAAATGGTGGATGACACATTGGTTATATTTGACCAGTGTCGAAACTACCAAAAAGCTTCTCAGTACCCTGATTCCGGAAAAATTCCCGTGGGAAAAGTAAAATTCTAAGTTGTACAACGTTATCCTAGGATGGAGAATTTTCTATGAATAGCAATTCTAATGCTTACGCTGCACTCGAAGGTATGATCAGTGACTTCGCTGTAACCAATAATCTTGGTAATGTACCTCTGCCTCCTGTAGCAAGCGGTCAGTTTACCGTGAGTGATCGTAGTAAGGTGGGATCTATCTTTTGTGCAGTTGTCGATCAGCTGAACCAGTACAATCTGTACAAATCCAACATATTTAACAACGCACTGTCCGAAGAAGCGTGCAACAGCGTTGCTGTTGGTAATGAAGATCTGGGACAGACCAACCTCGTTAACATGTTTAACGAACTGTGTGAAGTTGCAAAAGTTCCGTCGGCTCATCGTGTAGAAACCATGCGTCAGCTGGCCAGCACTCTGGCACAGTACAACCACGGTGCAGTATCGACCAATCACTGGGCCGAGGCTAAGAATACCGAAGGTCGTACTAACCTTGGTACCATTTACCCCATGGGTGTAATGAACTCGGTTACCTTCCAGGGTGCTAGACCCGGTCGTGAATCCTTCGGTGCAGCCATCGATACGGTTCTTCCTGACATTCGTGTAGCTATGACTCTGGTTCTTATGAAGCCTCACGCTGGTCTCATGAGCCGCTTCATGCACCGTCGTGCAACCAACAGTGCAGTTGTACAGTACGTCATCAACTACGATGAATTCTACCGTCTCGATAAGTCTCAGGATAAGGAATCTACTGTACGTTACGATCATGGTCATCGTATTCCGATCGTGAACCTGTGGACTGATCCTTCCCCGACTGATATGACTCTGACCCGATTCGAACCTCTGGTATCTAACGACCCCACTGGCGAGTTTCTGGTAGCTGACGGTATCCTTAAGTTCGGTCCTCAGGCACACATGTTCGATCTGTGCGCTAAGCCCGACAGCCCGGCATTCCGTAACATCAACTGGACTGACCTTGTATCTGACCAGGTACTGCTCGACGCTATCGTTGTAGAAATCTCCGATGGTACCGTAACCGAACAGTTCCAGATTGACGTAGCCCAGCATTCCACTGCTCGTCTGCTCATGAGCCAGAACAATTTCGAATCTGGTAACCGTGAAACTCGTTTCAATGGTCGCGTTGAAATGAACAAGCATTCTGAAACCAGTGCAGGTGTACCCACCGAACTGTTTAAGGATTGTGATCCTGCGAACAACGAACAGGTTCTGCTTGAACTTGTGGCATCTCCTGCAGTAGACCTGAAGACTGGTATCGCAGCTTGTATCGCGGATCGTCGTCTTCATGTTCTTCCCCGTGACCACAAGAAGCCCATGTCGGATGCACTTGTAACCACCATTAAGAGTTATACTGTTACCCTCATCGGTTACAAGCTTGATATGAAGTACTCTGAAGAAAACCTTCGTAAGGTTAACCAGGCTGTGCGTTCGCTGACCCACACCCAGGCATACGAACTTCCTCAGGGTAAGGCCATCGTAGTAGACTTCTCCATGCAGCAGTCTATTCCTGACCACATCATGACCACTGCTCAGCAGACCCAGTCTATCGGCATTGACTATCGTAACCTTCAGGCATTTCTGAAGACCATCCGTTACGTCCATGACCGCAACATCCTCGAAAAGAATACTAAGGATCTGCGTTCCAACATGCAGGGTATTACGCTCAACCGTAACTACATCTGCGGTCCTCGCATCAATCCCACCGTACTCATGAAGAAGCTTGAACTGAACCGTATTGTTACTGTTCGTTCCAGTGACCTCATGGGTGACGCTCGTCAGTTCTGCCACAGCTTCCTTGTGAAGATGATTTCTCAGGAACATTGGCAGACTCTGTATCTGCAGCAGCTGAACGCTGGTGAAACCGCTTGTTACAAGTGCATCACCACTGCACCTATCCTGGAAAACCTGTTCGGTATTCCTCACATTCATCCGTCCATGATGCCCGAAGGTCATGTAGAGTCTACTTTACATAAGCCCCAGGATCGTGGTGCTAAGATTGAATTCCGGCTCACTCTGACCAACGGTGTTGTGGTTGAGTTCATCACCACTTCGTTTAAGTTCATGGAAGACACTATGATCCTCGTTCCTTACCGTGAGTCCGATCCCACGTCCGAACTGAACTTCGGCCATAACTGGGACGGAGGTGAATTTGCCTCCTCCTACAACATGGTAGACATGAACGAAGTTAACCGTCGTATGTATCTGAACACCAGGGAATTCCCGATTATTACGAACCCCAGCGCCATGCTGATTCAGGTCGTAGGTCTTCAGACTCTGATTCCGACCATCCAGGTCGAAGCAGATGCTAACTTCCTCATGAATCTGTAAGTTGTCACAATGCTAGAGAAGGATCCCTGTAATGGGGATCCTTCTCTTCCTATCTGTTAATGTTTAAAAGGTCTACCCATGGTATAGTTCCACTCTACAAGGATGGTTTTACCTCGTATGACTCAAACTCCACAAACACTGACTAATAGACAGTGGACACATTGTTGTTATGTTCGTAATGAACATGGTAACAACATGATTGTTAAAGAAAAGACTGTCACTATTGATGCAAATACTCGTAAAGTAATTGATGTTAAAAGTCGTCTTACTACGAATGATAAAGCACTATTAAATCCTAGACGTAGAATATATATCACCAAACCTCAATACCGTAATCATGATTTAAAGAAAGAAACTGAAGATATCACCGCTACAGATATGCATATTGTAGAAGATCGTTTTCTTCCACAGGAACTTAAAAAGATTTTTGGTATACCTGAGTGGAAACGTGTAGGACTAAGAAAGCTTTGTGATAGTCCTTATATCTACAACGCAGATATTAAGATGGAAACACTCGTGCGTATCGCTTATGAGAAGTTTCTACGTCACGAAATATTGCACTTCACTAAGGGCTACCTCGACATCGAAGCATCCATGTTAGGATGTGATCGAATCAACGCTATGACGTATATTCATGAGAACACAGTCTACACCGTAGCACTGAAAGATTTCATGAAGATTTACGATGATAAAAAGAAGTTTGTACGGGATGCTAATGAGAAAGACATCCGTAGAGCTATAGAAAAACATCTCGGTAAATTTACTGAAGACGGTAAGATTCATATTGTCAATGACAAAATGAAGAAACCGGTAGATGTTAAATTAGATTTCCATTTCAAAATTTGTGAAAATGAATTGGAGTTACTTCTGTGGATATTTAATCATATCCACAAATGTGAATCTGATTTTATTTATATTTGGAACATTAGTTACGACGTACCTAAAATTGCATCAAGATTACAGTACTACGGACATGAACCTAAAGAGGTTTTCAGTCATCCTAGTGTACCACCACAATGGAGACATTTTTATTTTAAAGAAGATAAAAAGAAAACTCAGCACATGTCAGATAAGTGGCATTGGGTATCCACTACGGGTATGTCCCAGTTTGTTGACCAAATGCTACTGTATGCACGTATTCGTAAAGCAGAAAGAAAAAAATCAAAATATAGTCTTGAAGCTATCTGTCAAGAAGAACTTGGTATCGGTAAACTAACTCTGGAAGATGATGATGAAGTTAGTGCTAATGTGCATCTTCCACACAGATTAGTGGGTACCAAAGAATGGCATGTTTACATGCAACAGTATAATTTTGTTGAGTATGTGGTCTACAACATCCAAGACGTTCTACTCTTAAAATTTCTGGAAGATAAAAACAATGATACTCGTGGACTCTATTCTCTTACTGAACACAGTGGATTAAGTGAATTCTCTAAACAGTCATCCATGTTGAAAGACAGTTATTACAAGTTTGCACTTGATCGTGGAAGAGTGTTCGCTGCTACTGGTGAAAATATGAAGGGTCCGTACGATGATCTTATCGGTAAACAGGGTGGAGCAGTCCTTAGAGCTGATCTTTGTCGTGATATAGGTATGCGGTGTATAAAGCAGAAACCTGAGTTTGAATCTATGGTTCTTACCATGTGTTCCGACTTGGACTACAAAGCTATCTACCCGTCGCTTAAATCCGGCTATGGTATTTCTAAGGAAACAAAGATCTCCACTACTGTGGCTATCCAAGGTCAACCACAAGAAACTATCGAGCATTATTATGGAGCTATAGCAACTCCAGAAGAGAATGCTGTTTGGGTGGGACACCAGTACTTTGGATTACCCAACTATGAGGAAATGGCCAACCTAATACGGTGCGGCAATTAGGGTACAACTGTATGTCCAGTGTGATTAAAGTATTGTCGTTCGACCCAGGGTTTAACTTTATGGGTTGGGCATGGTCAGAGTTCGATAGAACCGAGAAAGATGTTTTTACTGTATTAGATACTGGAATCATCAAAGGTCATCAACTGGCCAATCGTTGTAAACCAGATATCAAATACTTCAATCGTCGGGTTATCACTACACCCATCATTCGTGAAAATGTGTCTTCACTAGTCAATAAATATCGACCTGATTATGTTGCAAGTGAGGATGCGTTTTACAATCCCAAATTTCCATTAGCGTATGGTGCATTAGCTATCTGTGTTCACACCATAGAGAAAACTTTATATCTTCTTTGGAAAGATGCTATCCAACATTTAACAACTACTGAACAACTTATCCAAGAAGTTCCGGAGTGTTATGTACTAAGGAAATATGCACCTAAGATTATGAAGATGATGGTAACTGGTAGTGGCTCTGCAGATAAGACTAAGATAGCCAGAAGTATACTTCAGAATAATTCAATTAAATTACCTGAAGTAAAATTCGATGAACATGGTGTATGTACTCTTGCCGAACACGAGTACGACGCAGTGGGTATCGGATATACTTTCATGAAGACCTTGTCATAAAAAATGAATAGTATTTTGGTGTTGTACAAGTGGAGGTCCCCGTAAAGGGACCTCCACTCATGGATAACATTAGTTCAGGACTTCCGTATCCGGAGAATTGGGCAACCCCCCCATGTCGAAGTCGTCATTGGCAGACTTCTTTTCTTCCTTGGGGATAGACTCTTCCTTCTTCTTCGGTTTGGGCTTCGAAACATTCGGGATTTCTGCAGGTTTCACCACCTGTTCTTCCGGAGATTTCACGATCGTGGGAGTACTACCTCCTTCTTCCGATTCTTTCTTGATAAATTCGGAAGGCATGTAAGCCAGGACGAAATGTTCCACATCGTCGTAGGAAATTGTACCACCGACTATTCTGCAACGAAGATTGTGGTTCCGAACTACAGTTTCCATGCACTTCTTACTACACAGGGGTGTAGTGGAAGACACAGGAGTTGCTGTTTCCGGATCCACGTAGATCGGGTAAACCGAATCTTTTTCCAGTTCTTCCCTGTAGGAGAGCCAAGTGTCCAGAAGGAAGGAGTGACCCTGACAGAGAGTTTGGACTTCCCCATTCTGGTCAAAGCCCGGCGCAGCATCGGATATGGCCATGGCCGCTTCGGCAATGTACTTCAGAAGTACTCCCATGGGGAACTTAGTGAGATCAAGAATCCTTGTGACAGGCACGGATTTACCTTCGGCATCAGTCTTGTCCATGTCGGTCAAGATGATGTTACCGAAGTAAATCGCTTTACCCAACATCCCGTAGGGTATCTTGATCGTCGGGGCCATCACGAAACGTGGTGCCGAAGACTTGTTCATGTTGACATGGGTGAGATCAATTTCCGTACCGGACATGAGAACCATGATGTCTGCAACCAGTTCTCCGGAAAGGGTCATACCCTGATCAGATCCTGCGAAGAGGATCTGAGTCTGTACATCCTTGATAGTAAGGGTGTCCGTGGCACACAGGGTGAGCTGGTTCACCGTGTTCGAATTTTCCACCACCAGGGTTTTAGCCCCGAGGGTGATGAGTGATGCTGAGTTCATGAGTTCGTCATGAGTAGTGTTGTTGAATGTAAGCTCAGTCTGAGTTCTGTGACGATGGGTCAGCTGTACCGGTTCGTCACGAACGATGCCGTAGAGTTCTTCCATAATCTTGTTGGCAAGGGTATCATGAAACATAAAGTACTCCTTCTATTAGAGTGATTATTGGTTAGATAAAAAGAGGATCAGTGATCCTTCGATAGACGGACACAACAACCATATCCGTAAGGACATGATTGTTCAAAATATTAAGCAATTTTAGCTTCTGTGGTAGGTACTCCACAGACATCAAAATTGGTATGTTTTCAAATAGAAAACTACCGTAGAACTCGAGACTTTTTTATAGATAAATGTTGTTCTAATTTATTTTCTTAAATTTGAACAGTTAACAATAATAACACTAAGAACGACGAGTGATCGTCGTTCTTAGTGTTGAATGATACGTGGATTTTAATTCGGAGTGTTAGTTAGCCTGAGCTGCAGCTTTGCAAAGCTTTTCTACATACTCACGCCCGACGGACTTCATGACGGATGCCTTGGTTACACCAGTCACATAAGTAGTGACAATCTTGGTGGAGCCATAAAGATCCTGTACCGGTTTACCGAACGACATCTGTCCGGGCTTAGCGGGAACGAATGTACGAGTTTCCAGTGATACGCTACCGAGATCGGTCTGGAGTTCACCGGAGATATGGTGACAGGTGTTGACGGTATCGATACCTTCAGTCTGCTTAGACTTGATACGATCTTCCACATGTGTGCTGAACAGACTCGTGAACTGAGTACCGAGATCCTTAGTTACTGCACGTACCTGTTTCTGAACTGCAGTAGGAATACCGGATCGATTGAAGAATTCCCTGGAAGTTTCGGCAGACAGGATCAGAGTATCTCCGTCTACAGTTGCGTGGGTACGGAGGAATTCCTGTTTCTGATCATCGTTCTCGAAAATGGAAATGTCGGACATGGGGTGCTCCTGGTATAGAGGCGTTGAGTGTTTATGAGGTTTACGAACCACGTGCTATTTGACATGACATATTACCGTACAATAATGATTTACATAACTGTACGCTTTAGATTATCAATATAGTAATATAGCCTTATTTTTTCCATGGGTTTTTAAATACTGATTGTTTCTCTAGTGAGATTAGATTCTCTACATTTTGAGGTAGATTGAGATATCTAGTAATCAGTACGAAATACCCTTCTGACATGTACCGTGAAATATCCGGGTTGGATTTATTAGATTCAGTTCTCCACCAGGTTATGAAATCTTGTACTGTTGAGAAATCAGTTAAGATGTTCTCATCGTTAAGAACAAGATCTTCAATTTCAAGTTGCATACTTCTCTGATACACTCCAGCAAAATGTACCAGGAACTTAATAAACTGAACATAAGTTGCACAGTTCTTTTTTGTATGAAGCCAGTTAAGAAAATATCCAGCTTCATCTACATCCAACTGACAGCCTATCAAATCCTCAAATGTGAGATTGTAAAGATCACTAATCTTAGTGATAAATTTACGTTGTATCATGTATGGGATAGCTTCAGCTATACGAGTCATATCCCAATCGATATTTAAGAATGATAGAAAGTATTCTGTAACTGCCCATAACCTGGCAGTACACTGATCATTAACACAGAACCATCCTGCATCACCTACTGTAATAGGTTCTCTACAGTATGGGCAATGTGTAGGTGCAGTATGTGGATTAATAGAGACAGGATGATTTAACTGTTCAATAGGATCCCATAATTCATAATCATGATCACCATCTTTAGCTAGATAAATATTGAATACATCTCCAGGACCTACATGATCGGTAAAGAAATGTTTTTCACGAATAACTTTACTCTTAACTGGAATAAAGTTTTTTCGAAATTTATCCATACCAGCTATGACTTTAAAATTGATAGCACCCGAATAATGAACAGTATATCCTGCACTACGAACAGTGACAGTTCCAATATACGTACGGGGATTACAAAGCTTTTTTCCTTTAGTTATCATGGTATTCACCGAATAACCGGATGGTGTAAAAACGCAGGTTGTGGTTAAGTTCTCATAATAACTACTTAGATGTGTGGTAGATTAATCAAAATTAATATAAACACAAATTAAGATATATCTTCTAGAGAGACACGGGTGTGTCTCTCTAGAAGGATCACAATCCGAAGTTATCTATTCGAACGTCGTGTCAATGAAAGCTCTTAAGATTGAGAA
>Ga0194137_10001975_pt1 | contig 12317 bp, 9 predicted proteins | sample TARM_MetaG_T3_14_FD_134025 | JGI IMG/M metagenome (GOLD analysis project Ga0194137, IMG submission 134025) | Freshwater microbial communities from Pennsylvania, USA, analyzing microbe dynamics in response to fracking - TARM_MetaG_T3_14 (version 2) | ecosystem: Environmental > Aquatic >...
GGTGACGTCGGGGAAGCGGCCGAGCAGGTTTTCCAGCACGGTGGCGTGGGCCCAGGCGAGGAGGCGGTTGACGCTGCCGAACCGTTTGACGAGGGAGTTGTAGGTTTCCGGCGCGAGGACCATGACCTCGCAGTGGCGGGGGGCGGCTTTTTCGATGCCTTCGGCGGCGGAGGCGATTTTGGCGTCGGATTTGATGCGTTTGCTGTCGCGGACGCCGAGGGTGCGGAGGAGGGGTTCGCGCTCGGGCGTGACGAGGAAGGCGGCGACGACGAGGGGGCCGAAGAAATCGCCTTTGCCGCTTTCGTCGATCCCGATATGGGGGGAGAGGTCGGCGTCGGGGGCGGCGGTTGCCTCCGGCGTGGCGGCGCCGGCTTCGCGGAGAATTTCGGGTTCCAGCACGAACTCGATCCATTCCCCGACGCCCTTGCCCTGGGCGACGAGCTTCCCACTGCGGTAGAGGACCAGGTTGAGGCCGGGTTTTTTTGCGGCGGCGATGGCGTGGTCGACCTCCCGGAGGTCGTAGGGCGCGGATCGGAGGTGGGCGAGGAAGCGTTCCTGTTCCGGGGGGGAGAGTTTTCGGGTAAACGTATGCATTGTAAGGGGTGAATTCGAACGTTCGAGTCGGGATTGGTCCCTTTTATAATGTTGACAATTCGCGAAAGCAAGGGCTAGAGTTAAGGTTAGGACACATTGTAATCCTCGATACGCAACGCCCCCATTGGAGACCGGACATGAAAGACCTCTATAAGATTTTCACAACCTTGCTCCTGCCCGCGGCCCTGGTGTTTTCCACCCCGCAGGCCTTCGCCCAGGACGGCGAATCCGAACCCACGGAAGAGACGGAATCCCAAAGCATCACCCAGGGAGAGGCCGCCCTGATCCTGGCCCGCCGCCTCGGATTTTTCGTGGGCACCACGCGTCCCATGGATCAGCAAAACGCGGTGAAAGTGTTGATGGAAAACAACATCCGCCCTTTTGACGGCTGGAAAGTCAACGATCCCTTAACGGTCGGCGATCTTGCACGTTTGTTGGTGCAGTCGATGAATCGCGAGAATGAAATCCCCGAAGAGGATCAGAGCAATCCGGACACCACCGCCTATCGCGATTTGCTGGAGCGTGAATACGGGTTGAATTTAGAGAAAATCGTGGCCAGTCTGCGCCGCACCGGATCGAGCAAGGATCCGAAGGGGACCGGACCCCTGGACGATACCGCGTCCTCCGATCCGTTGGAGGGACGCAGTGGAGAGGGCGATGTGGATGAATTGGGCGGCGGCTCTCCGGTCAACCTGAACACGCCTCTTAGTGAAGAGGACATTCAGGCCGTGTTGACATCCACCGCGCCCGCGCAGGGCGGGGGATCGAGTGGCCAGGTTGACGACGACGCGGACGACACCACTCCGAGCAGCCCGACTCCCTGAGGCCGTTAGACGCCCGGCACGAACCGACTAATCAGAATCCAACCCCAAAACATTGATATTATGAGACTTCAATCGATCCCCCTGGCCCTTCTCGCCATGTTCACCGTCGCTTCGGTCGCGTCCGCGCAAAGCGATCAACGACTGCCCGTCGATATCTACAACTTCCTGCGCGTGGAATACGATGACAACGTGTACACGACGGGCGAAGGGGTGGCGGCCGACAAAGTGGAAAGCTTCAAGATCATCGAGCAACTGGAGTTGCTGTTCGACACGGAGCGGAACAACACCTATTTCGGCGTCAACTATTCTCCATCCTTCGTGTATTACGAAGATCGTCCGGACGACAGCTCGGACTTGAACCACCAGTTGGACCTGATTCTGAATCAGCAAATTTCCCGTCGCACGAAGCTTCAAGTGAAGGACACCCTGCGGCGCGCCGAGGAACCCGGGTTGGTCGAAGACGACGTCCAGATCCGGAAGAACAACGACTTTTTTTACAACTCGCTGAATGCGAACGTGGAAACCCAAGTGGTTCCGGAAAAGACCTCCGTGCGGGTGGACGGACGGTACGCGGTGATGCGGTATGACGAGGACGACGTGGCGGATGCCAGTGATTACGACCAGTTGACCGGCGGGGTGGATCTGATTCAGGTCCTGGCTCCGAACACCACGGCTTCCGGACAGGTGCGCTATACGACGCTGGATTACGAGACCAGTTTCCGGGATTCGGATTCGGTTCAGGTCGGCGCGGCGTTCTCCAAAATTTTCAATCCGAAATTCCAGGCGGACCTCCGTGGCGGTTACGAATACCGCACGGCGGACAATGCGGTGGAGCAGGACAGCCACAGCCCCTATGTGGACGGCAGTCTGGTTTTCCTCCCGGCCCGGGACACCCGTTTGACGGTGGGCGCGGGGTATTCCCAAGACAAGTCCCCGGTTAACACATTCGCCCTCCAGCGCCGGGCCCGGGTGTACGGTTCCTTCTCCCGTCCGTTGAGCGCGGCGTTGACCCTGAACCTGACCGGCAGCTATTCGATGGGGGATTTCGACGCGGACGACGCGACAACCCTGTACGACCCCGCCACCGACACGGATGGCGACGAAACCGTGTTGCAGTTCAGTTCCCGCCTGAGTTATCAGGTGACCGTGCGGAACTGGATTCAGGCCTCGTACCAGTACACGGAACTGGAATCCGATGTGCGGCCGGACAGCGATTTCGATCGCAACCGGGTGTCGCTCGGTTGGAAGTACAGCCTGTAATTCGTTCTCGGTTGCATTCCGGCGAATTCCCGCAATAGTAGAACTCCCCCCCGGCGTACTTGTCTCGGCTGGTACGCCGGTTTCATTGAAAGGGCCGTCGAAGAGGACCCATGGACCCACAGCAAGATTCCACCGAAACCCAATCCCTGCATTTTCTCGATTACTGGCGGGTCGTCCGCTCCCGCAAGGAAATCATTCTCGCGGTTACGCTGCTGATCACGTTGACCGGCGCGTTCGTGAGCACCCTGATGCCGAAGCGGTATAAAGCGACCTGCCGTATCCGGGTGTTTCAGGACGAACAGAACATGCAGGTGTTCCGCCAGAGGATGTCGTCGCAGAGTTACAATCCCTATTTCCTGTTGACGGAACTCGAGGTGTTGCGGTCGGAGTTGATTCTGGGCGAAGTGGTGGACAAGGCGGATTTGCCCCGGATCTGGGGAGAGGAGATGTCGGAGACGGGGCAGCCGTTGCCCCGCGACATCGCGGTGGACATTCTGAAGAACCGGGTAGAGGTGCAGCAGCAGCGGAACACCAGCAACATTGATATCACGGTGGTGTCCGAAGATCCGGAACGGTCGGCGTATCTGGCCAATCTGATCGCCGAAACCTATCGGGATCAGCGTATTCGCGCCCACATGGAAGAGGTGAATAACGGACTGTCGACCATGGAGAATCTGATCGAGGAGCGGAACCAGGAGGTTATAGAGGCCGAAAACCAATTGGAACGCATTCGGGAAAAACTGGGGTTGAACACGATTAACTATGGGGTGCGGATTACGGCGGAATCCGAGCGGGTGCGCCAGTTGCAGGCGGACCTGATGGCGTACCGGGTGGATATGCTGACCCGGAAAGCCCGACTGGATCAACTGGATTCGTTGGAGGGCGAGGGATTGGTGAACGCCCTGTTGATGAGTGTGCCGGACCGGAGTCTTGAAATGCTGCGCAGTCAGGTGGTGGATTCTGAAATTCAGCTGAAGATGCTGTTGGAAAACCTGGGGGAAAACCATCCCGATGTTCGTCGGGTGCGTGCCGGGTTGAAAGAGACTCGTGCACGGATGAAGGCGGCCATTTCGGGGTTGAAAGCGGGGCTGCGTACAGACTATTTGGTGTCGAAAAGCAAGGTGGAGGCTCTGCAGGCGGAATTGGAGAAAGTGGAGGAACTGGAACGCGAGGCGCAAAGCCGCAAACTCCTGCCTTTCGAGCGCGCGGAACGGGAGGTTCGAAACAAGCGGACCATTTTGGCGTCGCTCAGAGCCCGCATGGCCCAGGAGGGCGTGGATGTGGCGTTGCCCAAAACGCCGATGGAAGTGTTCGAGCCGGCCACGCCGCCGAAAACGAACGACTACTACAGTCCGAACTACGTGTTGAACATCGTCTTGTCGGTGTTTGTGGGCGGCATTTTCGGTGTCGGGCTGGCGTTCTTCATCGAGTATCTGGATACCTCGGTCAAGACGGTGGACGACGTCGAGCGATACCTCAACACGCCGGTGGTCGGGGTAATCCCCCAGAAGGTGAAAACGCTGAACCTGGAAGGCGAGGACAGTCCCCACGCGGAGTCCTACCGGGTGTTGCGGACCAATCTGCAGTTCGCCAACAAGGGCCACCACGGCGGGGCGTTCGCGGTCAGTTCGGGCGGCGTGGGCGAAGGAAAGTCTACGACCCTGTACAATTTGGCGCACGTCTGCGCCTCCATGGGAGACAAGGTGCTCGTGGTGGACTCCGACATGCGCCGTCCGGTCCAGCATACGATTTTGGGTATTTCCAATCGGCAGGGTCTTGTGAACGTGCTGATGCGCGACATGCCCGTGGAGGAGGCGATCAAGCCGACCGATCTGCCGAATTTGCATTTCCTGCCGAGCGGGCGGCTTCCGCGGAACTCCGTGGGGATGTTGGATTCCCAGCGGGTGCGGGATTTGATCAAGAATCTGAAGGCGCGGTACGACTACGTGTTTTTCGATTCTCCACCCATTATGGGCGTCAGCGATTCGTCGATCATCGCCAGCGAGGTGGACGGCGTGTTGCTGGTGGTGCAGTACCGGAAATATCCACGCCAGATGTCCGCCCGGGCCAAACGGCTGGTGGAAAACGTCGGCGGAAAGGTCGTGGGCGTGGTGTTGAACAATATCAACATTCTCCGGGACGATTATTACTACTATTATAGTTCATATTATTCCCATTATGCGGACTCCAAAACGAATCTTGCGTCGAACGACGCCGATGCCCCGTCCGCACAGGAGCGTTTCTGATGAGTGTGATTCCGAAAATACCGGCCCGGCTGGGCTGGCTGTTCGCGATGGTGGTCGTCTGGTTGTTGGTCCCGGCGTGCGCGTCGAAAAAACAGGGGCCGCCCGATTCCCGACCGGAGTACCGGTATGTCATGCCGGAGGAATTGATGACGCGTCGCGCCACGCCGACTCCCGACGCCGCCGAGGCCGAGGCTTCCGTGGAGGAGGAGGGTGAAAAACAACGCTCCTGGTTTGGCCGTCTCTTCTCCCGCGACAAAGACGAGGAGCCCGGGGACGGGGAGAAAAGCGACGCGCCTGAAAACGGCGAGGCCGGGATGGAGGATTCCGCGGAGGACAACGAGGGGGAAAACGAACTCGAAGACGCCCGGTATCGTTTGAAAGCCGGGGACACCGTTTATATTACATTGACCGGGTCCGGCGGGTTGAATGAGCAACTGGAAACGGTGGTCGACGAGCAAGGCGATGTGAAACTGAGGTTTATCGGCGCGGTGAAAGCGGGGGGACGGACCACAACCGAGTTGGAGCGGGAAATCGAGGCGGAGTACACCGAGCGCCAGAAGATTTACAAGGAGGTCGTGGTGCGGGTGGTGGTGCCGAACACCTACTACTTTATTGGTGGTGAAGTCCGGCAGCCGGGCCGGTTTCCGATGATCGGCCGGGTGACGTTGAGCCAGGCTATCGTGGCCGCGGGCAATTTCACGGAATGGGCGAACAGCAAACGTATTTTTCTGGTTCGCGACAACGAGCGCAGGGAAATCAACTTTCGAGATATTCGCGAGGATCCGACCGAGGATGTGGAACTTCAACCCGGGGACGTGATCACGGTGGACCGCTCGACGTTCTGATCCGATGCATGCCCGGCGCAGATCCCGGAGGCGAAGGCGGTCCGCCTCGGAAGCACGGTCGCCATTGGCCGGGAAGCCGATGGCTCAGACGGAACTGCTTGCCGGATTGGTCGTGTGCGTTCTGGGAATGGTGGGGCTGTATGGGGGAACCCGGTTTTGGGCCTCGGGTCCGTTTTATCTTCCCGCGTTTTTATTGATCGCGACCCATCAGGTCTTGGCCTGGCGGGGAATCCGGAGGGAAGGGGGGCAGATGTCTCCTCCGCCAGGGGCCGGGCTGTTGGCGGGGGTGGCGGGATACATTCTCGTTCGGGCGTTGATCGCCCCCGGCGTCCCGTATCAGGCCTGGACGGAGGCGTTTCAGGTGGCCGCGGGTCTCTTGGCCTACATCGTGTTTTCGGATTTGTGTAATCGCCGCGATGCCTGGAAGGGCGTGGTGTTCGGACTTCTGATCGCGGCGGTGGCGGAGTCCATGTACGCGTTGTGGCTGCACTGGAACGAGTTGAACGTGGTGTTGTGGCTTCCTCGTCCCGAAAGTTATGGCGATCGGGCGAGCGGAACCTACATTTGCCCGAACCATTTCGCCCATCTGCTGCAAATGGCGTTGGTGACGGCGGTGGCCGTGTTGGCGACGCCCGGGGTGAAACTCCCGTTGAAGTTGCTGGCGGGGTATAGTCTGGTGATCGGGACGCCGGCCGCGGCGTTGTCGGTGTCCCGCTCGGGGGTGTTGGGTATTTTCGTGGGAGTCGGAACTGTGATTCTTTTGAAATTTTTGCGCCGGGGCTGGAAAGCGACGCTGGCCGCCGGTGTCGGTCTCGCGGGCGGAGGCGGCGTGTTGTTCGCGGGCATGTGGTTCGGCTATCAGCCGTTCCGTACCCGAATGCTGGAGGCGATGCGGGGGAATATCCGGTTTTCCCAATTCTGGCCGGATACGTGGACGATGATTCGGGAAGAAGGACTTTTTGGCGTGGGGCCGGGCGTGTTCCGGCATGCCTTCGAACCGTACCGGGAGGCGTTTTCGGTTTCGTCGATTTACATGAATTATGCCCACAATGAATTTCTGCATGTGTTGGCGGAATATGGGTGGGGGATGTTTCTGCTCATGCTGGGCGGACTTGTCTGGGTGATGGTTCGGTGGTTGATCCGCGCCCTGCGAGAGCCGGAAGAAGGCAAGGCCATGATCCCAATCACGATGCTGGCGGTGATGTCCGCGGGGTTGGTGCAGGCGGTCTTTGATTTCAATTTCCATATCACGGCGAACGGGCTGGTGTTTCTGATGGTGATCGGCGCGTTGGACGGCCGGGGGGTGCACGCCGGGGTCTGGAAACGGACCCCCGTGTCTATGGGCGTGGCTCGGCTTCTTCCCGGGATGGGGGCGGCGGCGGCCTTGTTGCTGTTTGGGTTCACGGTGCCGTTGTTTCTGGGGAGTTGGGCGGAGTACCGCATGGACAAGGCGATCAACGCGCACGACGCGGTGGCCGCGGCGAAGGCGTCGGCGTCGATGCGCCGGTGGACGCCGATACACTGGCGGGGATGGACCCGACTTGGATACGAATTGCGGAACGAGGCGTTTTTGATGCGCGACCCGGAACAGCGCGCGGGGTTGATTTCCCGCAGCAGGGAGGCCTACGAGAAGGCGCTGGAGCGGAATCCCTATGAGCGTATCGCCCTGGCCGGTTTGGCGGCTTTGGCGGAAATGGAGGAACGATACGACCTGGCGCTGGACCGATGGGACACGTTGGAGCGCCTGGCCCCTTACGATGTGCGGGTGAAGATTCAGAAAGGGCTCGCGTTGAAAAAACTGGGCCGTTTCCAGGAATCCCGCGAGGTTTTCCGAAACGCGGCCCGGATGCGCCCGGGGCACCGTCAGATTGAACTCAACCTTCGGCACCTCGACCAGCTTTTGAAACGCGAATCCGAAGGAAATTAAAAAAGCCGGTTGGCTATCTGTTGACAACGGCCCGGGATTCATTATATACCTCCCGGCTCAATCACCAAAGGCGTGGTGGCAGAGTGGTCTAATGCGCGGGATTGCAAATCCTGTTTTCGTCGGTTCGAATCCGGCCCACGCCTCCAATTTCTCCCCCCACCGCAAGGATACGCGTCATGCAGGTACCGGAAGATCTGAAATACACCGAGAGTCATGAATGGGTCCGCATGGAGGGGAATACGGCCCGCGTGGGCATCACCGAATTCGCCCAGAGCGAGTTGGCCGATCTGACCTTTGTGGACCTTCCGGAGGCGGGAGACGAGGTGGAGGCCGGCGAGGAAGTCGCGGTGGTGGAGTCCGTGAAGGCGGCCTCCGATGTCTACGCGCCGTTTTCCGGGAAAATCACCGCGGTGAATTCCGAATTGGCCGACGCGCCCGAAAAAATCAACGAGGATCCCTTCGGCGAGGGGTGGCTGTTCGAGATGGAACTGTCGGATCCGTCCGCCGTGGAGGCGTTGTTGGACGCGGGGGCCTACAAAGAGTTGATTCCCGACGGATGATTCCGGCTCGGTTTTGTAGGATTCCGAAACCGCTTCCCTATGGGGACGCGGTTTCTTTGCAACAGAGGCTGGTGCGCGACCGGATCGCGGACCGGATTCCGGACACGGTGTTGCTGCTGGAGCATACACCGGTGGTGACGCTGGGACGGCGGGGACGGGAGGAGCATCTGTTGGCGGATCCGGAACAACTGCGCGCGAGGGGGGTGGAGGTTCACGTGTCCAGTCGGGGCGGGGACGTGACATACCACGGTCCGGGCCAATGGGTCTTGTATCCCATTCTAAAGTTGGGAAGGGGCGGATTGGCACCGAGAGGGTACCTGTATGCGTTGGAGGACATCGCGCTCGGGACCGCGGAGGCCTTTGGAATCGAGGCCCACCGAAGGGAAGGCAAGGCGGGGGGCTGGTGTGAAGGGGGGAAATTCGCCGCCATCGGTTTCAAATTGACGCGCTGGGTGAGTCAACACGGTTTGAGTCTGAATGTGAATCCCGAGCCTTTTGGCTTCGATTTGATCGTTGGATGCGGGCTGGTGGGAGAGCGGGTGACCTCGTTTCACCGCGAACTGGGGGCAAGGTGTCCGAGTATGGGGGAGGTGGGGACGGAACTCCGACGGCAGGCTTCCGCCGCGCTGGGCCTTCGGTTCACGGATGCCGACGTTGAGGATCTTTGAGGTTTCCGGGTGGCCCGCGGGTGTGGCCGGAGACCGCGCCCTCACAAAATTCGAATAATTTCACCTTTATCGTTTTGTTTTTCCAATCTCCTCGATAAGGGGAGGTCCTCTTGAAATCCCAGCCTTGGATGGATTGGATATGAACGAGTTTTTTTTGATGGGCATCGTCGGGATCAGCATGATTATGTTGATTTGGGACTGCGTGGAAGTGGGGAGAAACGACGCCGCCAACCTCGTGAACGCCGTGTTCGGCGCCCGGGTCATGGCCCGCAACACCGCGGTTCTGCTTGCGGGCGCGGCGGTCATTCTGGGCGCGACCTTCGCTTCACCGGTGATGGAGACGGCCAGAAAGGGGATTTTCGACCCCGCATTGCTTTCCGTGGAGGCGGCAATGGTGGTGTACATCACGGCGTATGTGGTGGACACGGCGTTGTTGCACACGTATTCCGCTTTCGGGATGCCGGTGAGCACCACGGCGTCGTTGGTGTTCGAACTCGTGGGCGCGTCCCTGGCGGTGGCGTGGCTGAGTGGCGTGGTGGATCCGATCGTGCACTGGGACAAGGTGGGAACGGTGGTGTGGGCGATCGTGATTTCGATCGTGATCAGCGGTATCGCGGGGTGGATGATCCAGCGCATGTTCCGGGGAACGATTCAGGATCAGCCCGAAGACCACATGCGCCTGTTGATGCATGGTCCGTGGATCGCGGGTCTTATGTTCAGCGGCTTGAGCTGGTTCATGGTGATGAAGGGGTTGAAACATGTGCCGTTCATCAAGGCCCTGCGCCAGGCGACCTTCGACGATGTCGGGCCCGTGGTGATGCTGTTGTTGTTGTGGGCGTTTTTTACCCTGGTGGTGCATGTGGTGCTGACGGTAACCCGGGAACGGGGCACGCGGAATCTGTTCCGGCTCACGGCGGTGGTGGGCATGATCTGTCTCTCGTTCGCGTTCGGCCAGAACGACTTGGCGAATTGCGCCTCGCCGGGCCTGTCCAGTCTTTGGTTGTACCGGAACGCGGCGGAGGGGACGGCGGCGGCGACGGAGGTGGGGATTCCCATGTGGGCGTTGTTCGCCTGCGGGGTGTTGATGGTGGTGGGGATGCGCAGCAAGAACGCCCAACGGGTGACGCGGGCGGCGGTCAACACGGGGAGTCAATACGACCACGTGGCGTTGTACGCGCCGAAATGGTGTCGGCGTCTGGCCGGTGTTTTCGTGAAGAAACACGACGAGGAGGCCGAGCTGGCCCCGCCTCCGAAACGCGACGAGTCGGGCAAGCGGGTACATTTCGATCCCCTGCGGGCCTCGGTGATCATGAGCGTGAGCGCAAGTGTGATCGCCCTCGCCTCCAGCAGCGGAATTCCGGTGTCCACGACGTACGTGACCTTTGCCTGCGTGATCGCCACGGGGGTGGCGGACGGGGTGATGACCCGCGGGGACGGCGACCGGAAAATCGGCCGGGCGATCTGGACGGTGTTTTCCTGGTTCAGCGGAGCGTTGCTGGCGGTGGTGGCGGCCGGAGGGGTGGCGGCGTTGATTTTCAAGTTCAAACTGGTGGGTCTGGCGTTGGCGATCGGTCTGAATCTCGTGGTCCGAAAGGTGGTGAGCACCCGATCCGCGGAGCACGAAAAGCAGTATCACAAGAACGTGACCGACCCGCGTTTGAAATCGGAAAAGGGCGGGGCGGAATCCTCCGAGTACGACGACGAGGAATGAAAGGCAACTCCCCCTTGCCTCAAAGGGGTTTTCCTCTATGGTCCTCCCATGTCCGATTCCCCAACTTTTGATTTCTGGTATGCCCTTGAACACACGGAAGTCGTGCGGGGGCCCCGTCGCGCTCTGGAGACCTTCGGGACCACCCGGGTACGCTATCACCTTCTCACGGAAGTGATGGACGCTGTGGACCAGGTCCGTGTGCGCGAGGGAACCCTGCACGCGGCTCAGCCCCAGATCCTGACGCCCGACCACGGGGCTCAGAGTCCAATTGAAGGGTTTGAGGACGAGCAAAGTCGTCGGTTTATGGAGTGGCTTCGGGCGAATCAGCCGGATTTACGTTTTTTGCAATATGGGTTCAAGATCAGCAAAAAAGACGTAAGCGACACCGTGTTGCACGATCGAATCGAGGTGGTCGAGGGGAATGTGCTGGAGGAGGTGGGAGATCGGGAAGAGGCGTTCAGCGCGGTGATTCGGGGGGTGGAGCAACCCTGGGAGGTGTGCCTGCTGAAACTGATGGTGGAATTGGTGGAGAAATCGATGCCGCATCATATTCATGAAATGCAACAGCGGAATCTGCTGCCGGATCCGAACCGCGCGGGGCGGGAAATCGAGGAGAATTTCGCGGCGGCGGAGCGGGATCCCTCCCGGATTCCGTATTTGCATAAAACGCTGAACCGCCGTGGTGTTTTCGAGCAGTACCAGGATCGGTTCTTTGAGTTGGTGCGCCGGTCCGGCGGACGGGGGTAAGCCATGCGGGTACGGGCGATCCATCAATTGGTGGCGGGGTACAGCAATGGCGACGCCATCTCGAACGAGGCCCGTACGCTTCGCGCGTTGTTTCGGGAATGGGGGTTCGAAAGCGACATCTACTGCGAGACGGCCCGGATTCTTCCCGAGCTGCGAAAGGACGCGCGGGATTTGTCGACCTTGCTGACCGACACGGGGCCGCGGGACATGGTGATCCTTCATCTTTCTATCGGATCCCCCGTGAACGAGGTGTTTCCCGAGTGCCGCGGGGTGAAAGTGGTGCGATATCACAACGTGACGCCCGACACCTATTTCAGGGCGTTGAACGATCATATCGCCGGGCTGCTGGCAAAAGGACGTGAGCAGATGAAGGCGTTGGCCGGGGTGGCGGACCTGAACCTGGCCGACAGCCGATACAACGCGGAAGAGCTGGAGGCGGAGGGGTACGGAGAGGTGCGGGTTTTGCCGTTGGCGTTGGAATTGAAACGGTTGAGCGATCGTCCCAATCCGGATATTCTGGAGAAATACGACGACGGGAAACTCAATGTGTTGTTTGTCGGGAGGTGCGCGCCGAACAAGCGGATCGAGGATCTGCTTCACGCGATGTATTATGTGCAGAATTTCACCCGTCGGGACGCGCGGTTGATCCATGTGGGAAGTTTCGCGGGGACGGAGCAGTATCTGGCGTTGTTGCAGACGCTGAAACGGGATCTGGGGTTACAGCATGTCGACTTCGTCGGATCGGTGCCCGAAGCGGATTTATGCGCGTATTATCAGGTATCGGACGTGTTCCTGTGTATGAGCGAGCACGAGGGGTTCGGCATTCCGTTGCTGGAGGCCATGCAGGCGGGGGTGCCGGTGATGGCCTATGCCTGCACGGCGGTGCCGGAGACCCTGGACGGGGCGGGGATGCTGTTCGAGGAGAAGTTGCTCGA
>Ga0194137_10001977_pt1 | contig 12312 bp, 9 predicted proteins | sample TARM_MetaG_T3_14_FD_134025 | JGI IMG/M metagenome (GOLD analysis project Ga0194137, IMG submission 134025) | Freshwater microbial communities from Pennsylvania, USA, analyzing microbe dynamics in response to fracking - TARM_MetaG_T3_14 (version 2) | ecosystem: Environmental > Aquatic >...
AAAATCACTTTCTATATCTGCTTCAGCTAAAAAATAATCTATATGCCAGTGATAATTTTTATCAGAACTGTAATGACGATCAATTCTTGCCTTAAGATTGCGCTGAGCTGTTCCTGCATAAAAGTAATATCCGGGAGGAAAAATCTTTTTTCCCAAAGCTCCAATCTTAATTTCTATTTTCTTTTCTAATTTTATTTTTAAAATATAAACTCCACCATCAGGGTAGTTCTGCATCTAAATCACTCCACTAAATAGTCATATTCTGGATTTAATCAACATTCTCCTGCATATTTAACAGAAAAAATGCCGGTATCCCAGCATCTCAATTATAATACATTTATTAGTTTTTATCAATTTTTTCACTTAATGCCATAACTATATCGAATAGAACATCAATTACTAAAGATAAGAAATAACCACTCAATACCCTTATCTGTGGTTAGTAAATAAAAAATAACCCAATTTTGAGTACCTAAGAATGACAAAAAGATGCTCAGGGGAGAGCATCTTTTTGCATAGAGTATATTTTAGCATTTGGGCAAATTTATTATAAACCTCTATTAATAATTTAAATTTAAAGGTCTACTTATTTTATTAATTTTAGCATTTTTTCTTTTCAACTTTACCAATAAATGAAAATTTTATTATTTTGTGAATAAAGTAACATGAATTTACAAAAAATTATTTACACATCTAAGTAAATATTTAAATTATATCTTGTACTCATAGAATAACATAATAATCTTATTATTTCAAGCAGTAAAGTGTTTGATTTCACATTTTATTTTCTTTTAAAAATTAATTAGCTTCTTTATACTCTGTTATATCCTATTTTTACTTACTAAAATCAATTAATCTTTATTTTTACTAAATCGTTAAATAATAATTTATTGATTTTAGATTCTTTAAAAAAATGTTATAATATAATAAGAACTAATCAATAAGTATTAATTCTTAAGACTTAAATTTAGGAGATGATAATATTAATAATAAATTTGAAATTAATGAAAATAATAATATGTATCAAATACAAGAAATGCAGGAAAAAGCAGTTTTAGTTGGTTTAAATGAGGGAGAATTAAAAGAACTTCAGCTGCTTATTGAGACTGCAGGTGCTAAAACTATTTTAAAAATGACTTATCATGACCGCAAAATTGATCCCGCTTATTATATCGGCAGTGGTAAGGTAAAAGAAATTAAAGAGGCTGCAGAAACAGTTGCTGCTAATTTAATCGTTTTCGATAATGAACTTTCCCCTGTTCAGCAGCGTAATTTGGAAGATAAGATTGAGATTAAAGTTATAGATCGAGCCCAGGTTATCTTAGATATTTTTGCCAGGCATGCCCACAGCCGCGAAAGTAAAATCCAGGTCGAATTAGCTCAATTAGAATATCGTCTTCCACGGTTACAGGGGCGAGGTATAGAAATGTCAAGACTAGCAGGTGGGATTGGCACCAGAGGTCCTGGTGAGACAAAACTTGAGGTTGATCGACGCCGCATTGAAAAGAAAATTTATCGCCTTAAAGAAAATTTGAAAGAGATAAAGGCGAGTCGAGAAGTTCAACGAAGCAGCCGTCAAGACCCAATTGCAGCACTTGTCGGTTATACAAATGCTGGAAAGTCAACTCTGATGAACAAACTAACTGGAGCTGGAAGCCATACAGCCGATAAATTATTTGCTACTTTAGATTCTACAATGCGACAACTTCAACTGCCAGTAGGACAAAATATTATTTTAAGTGATACTGTTGGATTTATTAATAAACTACCCCACCAGTTAATTGCTTCTTTTAGAACCACTTTAGAAGAAGTTGAAAATGCTGATATAATTCTTCATCTAATTGATGCTTCAAATTCTGAAATGGAAAAAAACATGAGAATCGTAAATAAAGAAATTAACGAACTTGTAGATCCGAGCTGTAAAATAATTAAAGTATTCAATAAAATTGATTTAATTGAACAATCTAAACTTAATGATTTGAAAATAATTTATCCTGATTCCCTTTTCATTTCTGCTTTAAAAGAAATTAATATCGATACTGTAATTAATAAATTAAATGAAATTATTAGTAATGAAATGATTGAAATGGAACTTGATCTTCCTTACTCTGAAGCCAAATGGATAGAAAAGATTCATAATACAGCTAAAGTTTATGAAGAAAAATATCAAAAAAACAATATATATCTAAAAGTTTTAATACCTAAAAAAACAGCTTCAAAATTAAAAAAGTACCGCAGAGAAAGTTAATCCTCTGCGGTTTATTTTGATTATTATTTAGTTTTATTTATTATTTTCTTTTTCAAATATTATTTCCTCAGTATTAACCTCTGGTATTTCATTTTCTTCTATCTCTAGCTCAGATATAATAGTTTCTACATCTTCTTTTTCAAAAGTATAAGTATTGTTACAGAAATGACAGCGAACTTCTATTTCTCCCTGTTCAGCTAAAGTTGATTCAATTTCTTCTTTGCCCAGGCCGGCTATTAACTCAAAACTTCTTTCTCTACTACATCTGCATTTAAATTCAACATCTTTAAGAGCCATAATTCTATAATCCATATCTCCTAAAAGTTCCTCTAACAATTCTTCTGGAGTCATACCGGATTCAATTAATTTACTGACAGATTTTACTTTTGTTAAATTATCTTCCAGCATTTGGATGGTTTCTTCAGAAGCATCAGGCAATAACTGAATAATAAATCCTCCAGCAGCTTTAACACTAAGATCAGTATCAACCAGAACACCTAATCCTACTGCAGATGGAACCTGTTCTGATGCAGTAAAATAATAAGTTAAATCCTCACCGATTTCACCTGAGACTAAAGGAACACTGCCTGTATAGGGTTCTTTCATTTTCATGATTTTTGTCAGTGAGAGTTCACCCGCGCCAACAGCTTTTGCTACATCAAGCTTACCAGAATCGGTCTGATATAAATCCAAATTTGGATTTTCAATATAGCCGCGTACTTCCCCTTTTTGATTTGCGTCTGCAACAATTTTGCCTGCAGGTCCTGTACCCTCTATTTTTAAAACCACTTCATCTCCAGACTTAACCAAAGAACCAGTCAATAAAGCCCCTGTGATCACTCTACCTAAAGCTGCAGTTGCAACAGGTGTAGTTTGATGTCTTTCCTGAGCTTCTTTGACAATATCAGTAGATTTAACTGCTAGAGCTCTAATTTCTTTATTGGTTGTTATTACCCTAATTAAATAATCTTTCATTGTATAATCTCCTCCAACTTAAATTATATCAAAATTAAATTCCACTTATTTACTCATACATTATTTTATTAAACTGAGTTCTAAAGTCAAATTATTTTAATTTAAAGCAAAAAAATTATTGAAAATTCCCAGGTATTTAACTTCACCATCTGATTTTTCTAGAACAAAAATTGTAAAAAATACAAAATCATCTGCTTTTGTTTGCAGTTCCAACATAGGTGCTGCAACTGCTCCTCCAAAAATTCTTTCAATATCAGTTTCTGCTTCTGATTTTATTTCGGCAACACCCCAATTAATAAATTCTTCCCGGGTAGGATTAGTAATAGCTGCAGAAATTAAAATAATTAAAATAATAATTACAGTAATTAAAAGCTTTTGCACTTAATTCACCTCTTCCTTTTTTAATTGATAAATGTCCTCTGCTATTTTTACAGCTCTGATGACAAAATTAAAACAATTGATCTTTAAAGAATACTCAAAATCTTCTTTTGGCATCTCCGATTGAGCTGATTCCACAAAAAATCTGTCTCCAGCTGGACTTCGAAGTTTATCTTTGATTTCAGCTTCACTCAAAATACTATTTCCAATTAAAAGTTTATTTAATTCCTGCATATATAGATTATCTTCTTCAGCCTCAGCTGTTCCATTATTACCCATTGCTACAATTGAAAGTAATTCCGGCCTTTTATTTTTAATATATTCTGCTGCAGCATTGATATTAACAAAACTACCTGCAATAATTTCTTCTGCATTTTAGCTGCAATTATACCTTTAGTTCCTGCACTGGTACTTAAAACTATTTCTTTACCAGAAAAATCGTTTTGAGAAATAAAGTAAGGTGAATTATTATAATCAAATTCTGCAATTTTTATTCCTTTTCTTTCTCCAATTAAAACTGGTGAATTCAATTTTCTTTTTAATTTTTTAGCTGTTTCAATTTTACTAACTATATAAATTTTATCAGCCTTACTACTGAAAAGATAAGCAGCAGTTGTATAAGCTCTAAAAACATCAACAATAACTGTTAATCCTTCTGCTTTTTTTGCTCCTGTTAGTAATTTTAAATTTTTTATTTTAATTTTCATCACTCTCCTACTTTGCTTTAATTGAATTTTTAAAAATAAAGCAGATCAGCTTTTTTATTTTGCCACTAAATTACTAATAAAATTCTCTATTTTAGCAGCATCTTTATTTTTAATAAACCTTTTAAAAGCAGAGCTTTCTTTTAAAAGATTCTTTAAATTTTTTTTATTTAAATTTGCCTGCCCTAAATTTTTTTCTCCGTTTTTAGTGATTAAAACTTCTCTGTGTGATATATATTCATAGCTTATAAATGCTTCTGCTCTTAGAAAATCTAGAGCTCGTTTAATAGTGATTTCTTCAACCTCAAGAGCAAGTGCTGCCTCTTCTAAATTAAAGATTCCATTTTTATTTTTTAGACTGTATTTTAATAAAGACAATACTTTTTTTATAAAATCATTAAAAGTTATAACATCATTTCTTGAATTTATTAAAATTAACTTTTCTGCAGCAGTTGAAAGTAAAGCCTCTTTTAAAACAGCAGGAGAAGATGGTAATGTAATTAAAACTAACTTTTCTGCTTTTCGATAATAATTTCGATTCACAAGTGGATAAAAATTATATTCCTGCAGTCCCTCTGCAAAATAAACAGTATTGACAGATCTAGTTTGAATTTCAGAAATATTTTTTTCTCTCCAATCAATAATTTTTACTGAATTTTTCTTTTCTTTTTTAAAATGAAAGTTTTTAGATTTATCTTTTAATGGCTTTAAAGCTTTAAGCACAAGCTGCAAATTTTTATTCCCTCTGTAATTATTTTCAGTTAAATTACAGGCTGCTTTTTGAGTGTAATTATTTTCTACTTCCCCACTCCACCACCAAAGAGCAGTTATTCGATTATCATCACTGCTTAAAATAAGTCGTTTATGCCTGCCAGAAGAAATCTCACGGCTGCTGATAACATCTGCCTCCAAATAAAATAGTGGTTCTGGATTCGACTCACCAAAAGGCGCAAAGCGCCGTAAAGATTGATAAAATTCTTCATTAATTTGGCAAAGTTCTAAATTTAAATCTGTTTTAATTTTAAAATCTGATTCAAGCTTATCTAGTTTCTGATCAATAAGCCGCTGAAGCCTTAATTTAAATTTTTCTAAACGATCTTTTTTTAAAGAAAAGCCTGCTGCTGCAGCATGACCACCATGTTTCTCTAAAAGATCAGAACACTCAGAAATTAAATTATTAATATTAATACCTTCTATTGAACGCGCTGAACCTGTTATAAATTCTCCGTCCAAAGTAGATGTCATTAAAACTGCAGGGATCTGATAGTTTTCAGTTACTCTTCCAGCTGCAATTCCAATTACTCCTTGATGCCAATCAGAATTATAACTGATTAAAGCCTTTCTTTTTTGAGGGTTAATTTCTTTTTCAAGTTCTAAATAAATTTGCTGACTTATTTTTTTTCTATAATCATTTATTTGACTTAATTCAGCAGCTAAACCAGCAGCTTTACTTTTGTCTTCTGCTAAAAGTAATTCCAATCCTTTTTCAGCACTATCAACTCTACCGGCCGAATTCAGTAGAGGACCAATTTGAAAACCAAGTGTTTTTTCGTTTATCTCTAAAGGATTAATGTCAAGTTCATTATATAAAGCTTTTAAACCAATTCTTTCTGTAAATTGTAATTTTTTTAAACCTGTTTTAAATAAATAACGATTTTCTCCTTTTAATGGCACAACATCTGCTATTATTGCTAATAATAATAAATCTAAATAGTCTTCCTCTTCTCCCGTTTTATCTGCTTTTTCAAAGATTGCTTTGATTAAAAAATATGCCATTCCAGCTCCAGGCAGCCAATAGCCCTGATGATCCTCTGGTAATAATCTAGGAGAAATCACATAATCAGCAGGTGGTAATTTATCTGGTAAATCATGATGATCTGTAACAACAAAATCCATACCTGCTTCTTTTGCAAATTTCACTTCGTCGTAGTTGCTGATTCCACAGTCACAGCTAATAACTAAATCCATTTCAGCTTGATACCCAGCCAAAACTTTTTTATTAAGCCCATATCCTTCTTTAAATCGATCCGGAATATGATAATTAATTTGATCACTCAGCTGACTGAGAGCACCAAATAGGATTGAAGTTGATGTGATTCCATCAACATCATAATCTCCATAAATTAAAATTTTACTGCCATTTTTGATATGCTGTAAAATAAAATCAGCAATTTTATATATTTTTGGAAAATCATCTAAATTTAGGGGAATATATTTGTCTATCTCTAAAAACTGGATTAGTTTATCTTTTGTATCTAAGCCTCTTTTTTTTGCTAAACAAGCGAGTTTTTTGCTTTTTAAATATTCCACCAATTCAGCTGAGGGTTCACATTCTTCCGCTTTAATTATTTTCATCTTTAACCTCTCAATCTCTCAATCTCTATACTTAAAAATTATATCAGAATTAAGATATCTAAAATATCTTCTCTTTTTATCTTTAAGTTCTTTACGATCAAGTACAGACCCATCCCAACTATTAAAAAGATCATCATATTGATCTAAATTAAGTTCAATTAAAAAGCATTATTATGTCGATTTGTATGATAAATATAACGAAGCTGATAATCATCTTGATTTTTAAACATAAATTATTGAATAATTTTTTTAAATTTATTCTTAAAATTAACCTCATATTAAATAATTACTATAATCTTGTTTTTGTAGCTTTTAAAATTCCATTTCTTCTACTGAGTCCCAGTCAAGATTTAATTTTAAATCATCCTCAATTATTTCTTTATTTTCAGTAGTTTTTCCTCTACAAATTGGTCTGTATTCACAAAAACGACATTTATTTAAGTCATCAGTTAATGAAAATTCATTTTCATTTAAAATTTCATTAATTAATCTTTCAAAATAGTTTTTATCCTTTTTAAAATTATCTTTACTGTATTCTATTTTCACTTTTTCTTTTGGATAACGAGGATTCCAATAAATTAGTATAGGCATATTCTTTAATTCATATCGATTTAAAAAATATTTATAACCAGCTTCAAATAAAAGAAATAAATAGAAACGACTCTGCATTGACTTCTCAATATCTTTTTCAGTCAAACTTTTTTTATCAGTTTTCCAGTCAAAAATTATAAATTTCTTTCCTTCATAATCATATTTTAAAAGATCATATTTTGCCAGTAATTTAAGATTATTCTTTTGAAAACGCAATTCCTGTTCTGCAGAAACTACATTTTTAGCTGCCGCAAAAGATTTTAATCTATTCAGCCAGGACTGCAGCAGTTGGTTAGAATTTAGAACAGTTTCTCCCATAGTTTCACTATAATATCTTTCAGCTAATAGGTGAAAAAGCTTTCCCTGTTTAAGATCTTTTTTTACTTCTTCATTCATCCCCCATTCAGCAGGCCAATATAAACCGTCTAAATAACGATATTTAAAACGCCTTCTACATTTATTAAAAATTGCCAGAGCAGATTGAGAAAAATAAAGATCATTTAACGTGCTTAATGGCATTTAATCAGCTCCCTGCTGCTTTTCTTTTTTTCTATTATTGATAAACTTATCTAAAGAACTAAAAATAAATGCAGGATCCTTTTTCCATTTTCCATATTTTAAATGCGTACTTAAAAAAAGATTGCTGCGGGCTCTAGTAATTCCCACATATAAAAGACGTACCCTTTCAGCTATCAGTTCCTGTCTTGCTTTATAATCTACATTTCTTTCTTTTTTTTCATTCAAAATATATTCTAATTCTGCTCTAGCAGAAGCTTTTGGATTTTTTATTTCTTCATTTAGATAAAATTTTTCTCCCATAAAATAGTCATCATTATCATGCTGAAAATGACTTGATGTCAGGCTGCCAATAAAAACAGTATCCCATTCCATACCTTTAGCTTTATGAATAGTAGACAAAGTTACCTGATCTGGTTTTGCTTCAAAACCTTCCATTTCAGTTAAAGTTTCAGCAAATTGCTTAATTCGATCCCTTATTTCAGGAAGTTCTGCTGTTAATTGATCCAAGCGCCAGGCCGGATTATCTTTTAAAAGTCTGCCGAATTCTAAGGCTAAATTTTGAGCTAAAGCCAGTTTTTTACCTGTAAGTCCGATTCTTTCAGCTAAAAACAATACCAACTCATCTGGTGGTAATTCCATCGAAGCCTGAAGCCACCCTTGAATTTGCAGTAAACTCTTATAAAAATCTTCAAAACCATCTTTTTTTCTAAATTCAAGTTCAAAATTATCTCGATTTAAACCTGATAGAGGAAAAATTAATTCTTGATTTTCATTTTTGTCTAAGCTGGTGTCTAATAGCTGTGTCAATTCTGGCTTTTCTTTACTAAAGAGTTCAGCAAAAACCAATTTTAAATTATCCTCTGAGGCAGGAGAGGTTAAAAATTTTAATACTACCTCTATTTCTGTTAAAAAAGCATTTCTCGAGCTGCTGCCAGCAAGCTGGAACTCTCCCCCCAAACTATTTATTTCTCTGGCAATTTCTTCTAACTGCCACCCTGTAGGCATTAACACTGCTGTAGTTGCTTTAGTATTTTCATTGGCTTTACGCAGAGCCTGGCGAGCTATAAATTTTTTTTCTGTTTTCCAAGTTTTAAAAGCACGACTCCCAATTCTATACCCTTTCGGCTGAGGATTAGGCGCTGGATCATCTTTAGAAACTGCTTTTATATATTTAGATTCTAAAGGCTCAATTTCTCTTTCGGAAAATTCTTCCTGACTCCAGTCAATAAGGTAATTAGCTAAATCAATAATATCCTGGCTGCTGCGGCTGGAAACAGCCATAGTTTCTACCTCAACCTCTTCTTTTTTACAGTAACTACGAAATATTTCTGGATCAGAAAGAGTAAAAGTTCCTGTAATAGCCTGGTTGCTGTCCCCAACTCGAACTAAATTATTATTATCACCTGTAAGTAAATAAAGCATTTCCTCTTGAGCTTGATTAGAATCCTGTGCTTCATCTTCAAAAACATATGCATACTGAGAAGCAATACGCTCAGCAAAATCAGCGTCTTCTTTTAATAATTTTAAGCTCTGCTGAACAAGATCATCAAAATCTAAAAGTCCAGCTTGAGCCATTTTAAATTCATACTCTGAAAAAATATCTACTGCTGGCGTTAAAATATTTGCAGATTTAAGATCCGAATATTTAACCATATTTTTTAATTCTTCCCCATTTAAAAGCTTAAGCTTGAAATATGAAATCATAGAAGCTACAAAAGCTGGAAAATCTTCCTCTTCCCATTTTTTTAGATATTTTTCAAATTTATAACTATTTTTTTCTAAATTGAAAAAATGCTGGAGCAGTTTATTATTTTCTCCTGCCCATCTGCGGCATAAATCTTTTATCCAGCGATAACGCTTACCTGATTCAATTAATTGAAAATCTTGATTAATTAATCTTGACTCAGGTTTTTCTTTAATAATGCCGAGAGCAAGAGAATGTAGAGTTTTAACACTATAACCCCTACTGCGGGGTAAACCTTTTTCTGCCAAAAAATCTCCAATTCTTTTACGGAAATTTGCTACAGCAGAATTCATATAGGTTACTATTAATATTTTTTGATTATTATTTAATTTTTTCTCAATCAGCTCTGCTGCAAGATGTGCAAGAACTGTCGTCTTACCTGCTCCTGGAACAGCAGGTACAGCAAGCTGTCCATCTTGATATTCTAAAACTTCTTTCTGTCCAGGTCTCGGTTTAAAATTCATTAATTACTCTCCTCTCACATCAAACCAGCGATAAAGTGGTCCTTCTTGCTCTCTACCACTGCTGTTCAAAAAACTATCTGCTACATAAATACCTTTTTTTACTTTATAAATCAAACTAATCAAAAAGTCACTAAGTTGATTTAATCTGATTTGCTGATCAATTTTATCATCCCAGGCTGCCTGTTTTTTCCACTGATCCGTATAAATATAAGGATTAACTAGTTCCTTGGCAATACTCTGCATCCATTCATTACTTGAAATATCAAGCAAAAATAAATAATCTACTCCTTTTAATTCAGGTGAAAATAAAAATTTATAGGGAGAAGCAAGAATCACTCCTTTGTCTTTTTCCTGACCCTTAAAAAGAGTTTCAGCAGCAAGAGTCCCCTCATAAATCATATTAATGTAACGCTCACTCAAATCATCTTTTTCCTGATGAAAATTTTCGACTGCCTGATGAAAACGGGCTACTGATTCAATCATTTGTCTGCAGGCAAAAACATCTTCCTCAGAAGGATTTAAAGGAGCTAACAGTTCGCTAAAAACTAGTTGAAAAAAATCTTCTATTTCTAATTTATTTTCTTTTTTGTCCTGGAGCCAATCTCTTAAATAATCATATTTTTCTGCAGAATGAAAATTAATTTTTCCTCGTAAGTTTGATTGATCAAGATCAATTAAATTCATTCCAGAAGCAGCGATTTCTTCCGCTAAGATATATGATCTTAAAGGATCAAGTTCTAAAAGAAGACTTAAAGCCTGCTGCAGTGATGAAATGCCAACAATATTTGTCTTACCACAATAAAATAAATATAAAATTAAAAGTGCTCTGGCGAAAGGAATATCAATTAATCTTTTAGATCGATTAAAATTGCTTAACTGATATCCATTTTTTTCTAGAATTTGTTCTAAACTAAAACTTAACACCTTATCAATATTAGGAGAAATCACTGCTATTTGATCAGCTTTTGTACCTTTTTTAAGTAAAGTAATAATTTCCTTAGCTACTTTAATTAGCATTTCTCCTCTTAATTCACTATCTATTTCCGCTAACAAAAGTTTTGATTTTAGTGTATTTTTTTCTCTTTCCTGGACAACCTCCTTTATTTGCTCTGCTAATTCAACACTGGCACTTGAAGATGTATAGTTTTCTTTTAACTGAATTATCGCTGCCTCTGAATTAAAAAACTTTTTTTTAGCTGCAGCTGGATTACCCCCAAAGAATCTATTAAAACCACCACTTTCATTAAAAGTAAAAATCCCTTTCAATCTATTTTCTGTTAAAGTTTTAATTAAACTTTGACCGGCAGGAACAAGTTTTTCTAAATCATCCACTAAAAGATAACTATAACTATTATTTAAATTATTAAGATATTCTGAGTCAGATAAGAGATACTGATTAAATAAAGTCACTGCAGCTGAATAATCAAAAAGCCTATAATTTAGAGAAAATTTCCTAAATGTTTTCATTATTCTAATTGACTGCTCAGCATATTCTCTTCGTTCTTCATCATTTTGAGTCCAACTTATTAGTCTCTGCCTAAGTTCTTCGAAATTAAGCATGTTAAAAGCTGCTAAATTCAAATTATCTATTAGCTGTACTGCAATCTGGACCGGCCTCGCTTTTATATTTCTAAAATAAGCTTTTTCCTCTCTATATTTGGCTACATAGTTGCTCATCAAAAAATGGGAAGTTTCTATGTTCATAAAAGTAGGTTCAATAATCTCATTTTCTCCACTATATTTTCTCTCTACTGCTGGCCAGTTCTTATTTAACTGCTGATTTACAAAGCCAAAATAAGTATAAATATTTAAGTTACCAACCATTTCTAAGTTTATTTCTTCTCTGAATTGGCTGACAGAACGAGCTGAATTCAAAAATAATAGTATTTCTTCACTTCCAATTTTAGAAGCCAGCTTCTGATATTCTTTTTTTAATTTAAAACTTTTACCACTTCCTGTACTTCCACTATATATTTTGTACACTGTCAGCCTCCTTTGCTTTTGTGCTAAGCTTGATGTTTAATCTATTCGCAGGTTTAATATAATTAAAAGATATTTTAATACATTTCTTAGTAGATTTCTATAAAGAACCATACCATTAAAAAGATCTGCATAGCTAATCTAACTGCTGTACTGGTTAAAAATGCTAATATGCTGCCCACTGCAAGTCTAAATGAATCTTTTTTATTTCTACTCTGCCAGTATTCTGTAACAAAAATTAAAATAAAAGGTGCAATTATAAATCCTAATGGTCCTAAAAATATTGTTCCAAATATCATACCAATGACAGCTGCAAATATAGTTTTATTATTGCCACCACGTTTTTTAATAAAA
>Ga0194137_10001979_pt1 | contig 12295 bp, 7 predicted proteins | sample TARM_MetaG_T3_14_FD_134025 | JGI IMG/M metagenome (GOLD analysis project Ga0194137, IMG submission 134025) | Freshwater microbial communities from Pennsylvania, USA, analyzing microbe dynamics in response to fracking - TARM_MetaG_T3_14 (version 2) | ecosystem: Environmental > Aquatic >...
CCTGATGACCAACCCGGCCATCCTGCTGGAAAACGGCCAGGAAATCCCGGAAGGCATCATGGATGCGGTGGTCACCACCACCATCGCGCTGCACGACTTGAAGCGCAAGGCCGGCCAGACCATCGGCAACTCGCGCACCGGCTCGGTCTACATCGTCAAGCCGAAGATGCACGGCCCGGCGGAAGTCGCGTTCGCGAGCGAACTGTTCGGCCGCGTCGAAGGCATGCTCGGCCTGGCGGCCAATACCGTCAAGCTCGGCATCATGGATGAAGAGCGCCGCACCAGCGTCAACCTGAAGGCCTGCATCAACGAGGCGCGCGCGCGCGTCGCCTTCATCAACACCGGCTTCCTCGACCGCACCGGCGACGAAATGCACACCGCGATGCATGCCGGCCCGATGCTGCGCAAGGGCGACATGAAGACCAGCGCCTGGCTGTCCGCCTATGAGCGCAGCAACGTGCTGGTAGGCCTGTCCTGCGGCCTGCGCGGACGCGCGCAGATCGGCAAGGGCATGTGGGCGATGCCCGACCTGATGGCCGCGATGCTGGAACAGAAGATCGCGCATCCCAAGGCCGGCGCCAACACCGCCTGGGTGCCCTCGCCGACCGCGGCGACCCTGCATGCGCTGCACTACCATCAGGTCAGCGTGGCCAATGTGCAGAAGGAACTGGAAAAGATCGACGCCAATGCCGAGACTGCGCGCCTGCTCAACGACCTGCTGAAGGTGCCGGTCGCCGAGGAAGCCAAGTGGTCCGCGGCGGAAATCCAGCAGGAACTGGACAATAACGCGCAGGGCATCCTCGGCTATGTGGTGCGCTGGGTCGACCAGGGCGTGGGCTGCTCCAAGGTGCCCGACATCCACAACGTCGGCCTGATGGAAGACCGCGCCACGCTGCGCATCTCCAGCCAGCACATCGCCAACTGGCTGCTCCACGGCATCGTGACCAGGGAACAGGTCGAGGAAACCCTGCAGCGCATGGCCAAGGTGGTGGATGCGCAGAACGACAACGATCCGTTCTACAAGCCGATGGCACCGAACTTCGAGGCGTCCTATGCCTATCGCGCGGCGCGCGACCTGGTGCTGAAAGGCCTGGAGCAGCCGAGCGGCTACACCGAACCGCTGCTGCACGCATGGCGCCTGCGCGTGAAGGCTGAGATGCCGAGATAAGAAGGCAGGATGGATGGCCTCTGCCTGGCGGAGCGACGCGCTCGCGACGGCAGGAAGATGAGGCCATCGGCATCCTTGCTGCCTTCGGTTTCTTGAACGCCCCTGTCTGCTTGTGCGGACAGGGGCTTCGTTTTTTATGTCGTCGTGACCGTGATGCATTTGGCCAGGCATGCGGGCATTTGAGTGCTCGTAACCAACTTCATTTAAAGGTGTAAAGGCAGCCGTTGCTTGGTTTCGTACACCGACAATCATGCTTGCCGATGACGGAAAGCCGGACGGTGCGCCCGCAGTCCCGGGATTGCCCGGAGCCGGTAATTCCTATAGCGCCACATCTTCCCTCTAGAGCGTTTTCGGCTTGACTGGACTCGGCGAGGCCGAGGTGATTTGTCTGTGGGCGAAGTCAGGGTTTCGCAAACCACCGGTTTGCGCTGCCGTAGCCGGACTGGCCCGCAGGCCAGTCCGTGGGGGAAGGCGTGGTGACGCGACATGGCGAGCTCGGCGCCCCCGGCCCATGGCAAGGAGAACTTGGCGTCCCCCCACAACGCGGTGCCGCTGGCAAATCAACCGGGATCGGCAGTACAGTCAAGCCGAAAGCGCTCTAACAAGACACCACAATTGAATCTCATCGGCGAAGAGACCATCGTGCCGGGCCGCAATCGATTCGGTCTGATGAGGGGAAACCGTTTTCCGCGGCAATGAAGCGGGCAATGGATGGCTGAAGACCTGCGCGCAATGTGCGAACTAAAGGTTCGAGTGCCGGTCCATCGTGGTCAGGCTCCACTTCGGCAGACTGCAACTGCGGCATCACGTGTATCCGCGGCTGTTTTGCGCGTGCCTGGAGTCCGCGGTGGAGCTCCGCGCGTGCGCATGCGCGAAACGGGGCACAAGCGTCACGAACGTGCCTCAGCGCACCCGTCGCACCGACCAGTCCGCGCAGCGGGCAGTAACCAGAGAAAGGTTGATCATGGCAAGCGGCATCGCTGGTGTGCAACGGGGCGAATCACCGCGGCGCGGCCGCCCTTCTCCGGACGCCACGGACGCCTCGGCCGGTGGGCCGGTGCAAAACCGTGGCTGGATTCCCATCGCGCTGGGCGCTGCGGCTCTCGTGCTCACGGCTGCCGCGGGCGTGGCCGCGGTGCGCGCGGGGCGCGGCCTGCAGCTCGACCGTGGGAAAGCGGACCGCAAGGAGCAGGGCGGCACCTCCATCGGCGAGCCGGAGGTCGAGCGCTCGATCACGATCGGCAAGTCGGCGGACGAGCTTCGCCATTGCTGGCTCGATCCGGCGACGCTGCCGCAAATCATGGCAGGCTTCGCGGCCGTGCATGCGACCGGCGACGGCCGCATGCACTGGAAGGTGGAGGGACCCCTTGGCCGCTCCTATGAATGGGACGCCGAAACAGTGGACCGGCCCGGTGAGGGCATCGGCTGGCGCTCGCTTGCCGACGCCGCCATCTCGAACGAGGCATGGGTCCGCTTCTACCCTGCCCCGGCCGGCCGCGGCACCGTGGCCACCCTGCGCTTTCGTTTCGACCCGCCCGGCGGCGCGCTCGGCCACGGCCTCCTCGAACTCCTGGGGACCACACCTCTGAACCTGGTCGCTGACCGAGCGCTGCGGCGCTTCAAGAACTTCGCCGAAACCGGCGAGATCCCGACCACTGCGCGCCAGCCCGCTGCTCGCGCCGACACACATTAAGGAGAACAGGACATGCGAGCACTGTACTGGAACGGCGTAAACGACCTGCGTGTCGGCACGGTAAGGGACCCCGAGATCGTCAATCCCCACGACGCCATCCTGCGCGTGAGCCTGTCAACGACCTGCGGCTCGGACCTGCACTTCATCGACGGCTATATCCCGACCATGAAGGCCGGCGACGTGATCGGCCACGAATTCATGGGCGTGATCGAGGAAGTCGGCCCGGCGGTGAAGCGCGTCGCGAAGGGCGACCGCGTCGTCGTTCCGTCATTCATCGTTTGCGGCCAATGCTGGTATTGCCAGCACGACCTTTACTCGTTGTGCGACAACACGCACCCCAAGCCCGAGCTGCAGGCGCCCCTGCTCGGCGGACATGCCACGGCCGGCATCTACGGCTACACCCACGCCTTCGGCGGCTACGCGGGCGCGCACGCGCAATACGTGCGCATACCGTTTGCCGACAACGACTGCTTCAAGGTCCCCGACGGCGTGGCGGACGACACGGCGCTGTTTCTCTCGGATGCGGCGCCGACCGGCTACATGGGCGCCGATTTCTGCAACATCCAGCCGGGTGACACGGTCGCCGTCTGGGGCTGCGGCGGCGTGGGCCTGATGGCGCAGCAGAGCGCGCGGCTGATGGGCGCCGAGCGGGTGATCGCCATCGACCGGTTTCCCGAGCGCCTGCGCATGGCGCGCGAGCATGCCGGCTCCGAGACGATCGACTACACGCAGGTCGACAGCGTTCCGGAGGTGCTGAGGGAGATGACAGGCGGGCGCGGCCCTGATTGCTGCATCGACGCGGTAGGCATGGAGGCGCACGGCACCGGGCCGCAGTACGCCTATGACCGCGTCAAGCAGGCGCTGCGCCTGGAGACGGACCGCGGCCAGGCGCTGCGCGAAGCCGTCATGGCCTGCCGCAAGGGCGGCACGCTGTCGGTGCTCGGCGTCTACGGGCTGATCGACAAATTCCCGATGGGCGTCATCATGAACAAGGGCATGACGGTGCGCAGCGCCCAGCAGCACGGGCAAGCCTACATGGACCGGCTGCTCGCGCACGCCCAGAAGGGCGAGCTGAACCCGGCCTACCTCGCCACGCACCGCTTCTCGCTCGAGGACGCGCCGCGCGGCTACGACATGTTCAAGCACAAGACGGACGGTTGCGTGCGCGCGGTGTTTGCGCCATAGAAGGAGCCGGAACAGCCTCGCGGGAGGCGGTCTGCCATGTAGGCGTCCTGTCATTACCTGCTTGCCGTGTCTCCGGACCGTCGTTCAGATGCATGGACGCGGCTACCCTGCAGCCTGCAGCGCTTCGCTGATGTCGATGGAAATGCCGACGTGCCCCGCATATTCGCCCTCGGAGGTAAACCAGGGCAGCGCATTGGTTTCCAGCCAGCGCCATTCCCCATCCTTTCTCTTGACGCGCACCTGATGCAGCAGGCGCCCGTGCTGGCGGATCGCCTTGTCGAGCGCGGCCACATAGGATGGCAGATCCTGGGGGTGAACCACCTTGTGCCACGCGGCGCCCATGAGATCCTTCAATGGCACGCCCAGCAATTCCCGGAAACGCGGGTTCAGATAAACCGCGTTTCCATTGACATCCACCTGCCAGATCAGGCCGGGCGAGGCCTCGGCCAGCGCGCGGAACCGGGTTTCGCTCTCGCGCAAGGCTTCCACGGCGCGCCTGCGCTCGGTAATGTCTTGCACGATGATCGCCATTCTGTCCTCATGCATCGGGAAAAAGCGGATCAGAAACCAGCGCCCGAAAGGCAAATAGTAGTTTTCCACCTCGGCAGGCACCCGCTCGCGCACCGCATGCCGAAAGGCCAGTCCCGATTCATCGTCGCTTGCTTCGCGAAAGGCTTCGGTGAGATATTGTTTGCCGATCAGGCTGTCGGCATTGATTCCCTGATCGGCAAGCATCTCTCGCGCAGCCGCGTTGAAATAGACGAACCGGGACTCGGCGTCCAGGGTCATCAGTCCGTCGATGGTGCTGTTCAGTACCATCGCGTAATACTCTTGCTGTTCCCGCAGCGCCGCCTCGGTGTACAGGCGCTCGATGATGCTGACCGCCTGGCGCGCATAGAGATCGAGCATGCGAAGTTCACGATCCAGGGGATAGTGCGGCTCCCGGAAATGGGTGGAAAGGACCCCAAGCAATTTTCCGTTGCGGCCGAACAGGGGCGTGGATTGCCACGCCCGGATGCCGGCCGAGTCGAGAAGCGGCCTGTCCGCCGCAAATCGGGGATCCAGGTAGCCATCCTGAACGATGGTGCGCTTGCCGTGTTTGGCGGCCCCGCCGCTTGCGGTGCTGTCGTCGCATTTGACGCAACGGAAATGCGCCAGGAATTCCGCGCCGAGGCCTTGCTGCGCGACGATTTCCAGGGTCTGCGTGTGCGGCCTGTAAAGCTGTATCGTTCCCATTGCCGTGCCGAACATGGAAACCGCCGCGCTCAACACTTCCTTGAGCGCGGGCTCGAAGTCCTGAATGTCGAGCAGGCGGGTGCCGAGAAGCTGCAGCCGGCTCATCGCCTGCAACTCGGCGCTCAGCCGCGCTTCGGCTCCCTGCAGGGCTTCCTGCGCACGCTTGCGGTCGGTAATGTCATTGGCGTACAGCAGGATACCGCCATCCTCCATCGGCGATGCGCCCATCTCGGACCATGCGTGGGAATGCATATCGTAGTACTCGAAGCGTGCCGCCATGCGGCTCGACATGGCTCGGCGGTATTCCAGTTCGACCAGGGTTCCCTGCAGCGCAGGAAAGGCTTCCCAATAGTTTCTGTTGACCAGATGGATTCGCGGCAGGCGGCATCGCCTTTCCGCCGCGGCGTTAAGGTAAGTGATACGCCATTCGGAATCGACCGCCACGAGTCCCTCGCTCAAGCCTTCGAGGACGGTCAAGGGCACCGCGCGCAGCTGTTCGGCGCTGCGCTGCGTTTCGCGCCGGGATCTCGTCAGAGCGATCATCCCTCTGGCCTTGCTTGACAGTTCGCGTCCGTTGAAGGGCTTGGCAAGCCAGTCGTCGGCGCCGGCGCGCATGCCTTCCTCATCGGCGCTGTCGTTCAGCCTGGAGAACAGCAGGATGAACGCTATCGTCGAGGTAGAGGCATGGGCGCGCAGGGCGCCAAGCAGATCGAAGCCGTCCGGCTCCGGCCTGGCCAGTCCGCTTAGCACCATCTCCGGCCGGTGTTCCAGAGCTGCCTGCAATGCCAGGGGGCCATTGGGCGCCGCGATGACCTGGTACTCGTTGCCGAACAGCTGCTCCAGGTAGGTCCGCATGCCTGCATCGGATTCTGCTACGAGTATCCTGGCCTTCGGCTCGCCTTCGCCAGCACGAGACAAAGCCTCCGCCGTTGCCTCCCCGGCCGGCGGGCCTGGGAGTTCATAAGCTTGTGCCGGCAGCGCAGACAGGGCGGGCCGGTCCCACTCGGCAAAGGCGACGGCACGGTTGCCAGGCAAGTGTCGGAACGGGTGATGGTTCAAGCGCTCCAGGCAGGGCTGCAGCGCGGCCTCGCCGTCCGCCGCCGTGGCAAACTGCCGGTGACGCAATTGACGCGCGATCCAGCGTTCAAGAAACTTGACCTGCAATGCGGCCTGCGACTTATGTCTGGCATCCTGCAGCATCGACGGCAGCACCGAGGTGCCGTAATGGCGGGCGAAGCTGCGCACCATCTCACCGTCGCGCGGGGCATCGATGGGCACCATTGCGTTCGAGCCATCGGAAATGATGAGCCGCGGCACGCCCTCATAGAAACGCAAGGCGCGGACAGCGCAATGGATCCACTCGTGCACCGCGTCTGCGGAAGCGACGCAGGCGAAGGCAAGCCTGGACGCGCCCATCGTGGCCAGAAAAATATGCGCGCAGCCACCCTCGCCCAGGGGAATGTCCGAGACGGCGAAGCCGCAGAACATTCTTTCGCCGCCCCGAAACACTTGCCGCAAGGAGCGGCCGAGCCGCAAGACGAAGGAATGATAATGCTCGCAGAACTGCGTATAGCGGTAGATTTTCTGTTCAGCATGATCGGCCTTGTACCGCTCCCATTCGCTCAAGAGGGTGTTGCCGCTGCGGCATAAACGCAGATGAAGACGGCCGTAGTCAGGCCGCACATAGGGAAATGGCTGTTGCCGGGGCACATGCAGGCATTGCTTGATGTCGGCTTCGCTCATGAGCCGCGCCGCCGGCCAATCGAGCCCGGCGCTCTTCGCCAATCCGAGGTATTTCCCGACCACGCCTTTTGAAAGTCCCAGCGACTGCGCGATTTGCTCGTGCGAAAGCCGCATGTCCATTTTCAGGCGCAGGATATCCTTGATCTTGTCGGCAGAAATCGCTGGGCTGCGCATGTTCGCCTCAGGCAGAGAAACAGCCTTTATGGATAGGTGGAAGACGGGAGACCATGTCATGTCATTTTAGCTTGCCAATCATGCAATGTATGTCCGGTTCATTACCGTCGGTGCACCGCGAGGCAAGATACCGATTGCCGCATGCACGGCCGCGGCCCTGAGCTAAGCGGACACAAAAAAGCAAAACGAATGGTCACGACATGTCGAAATGGCTTTCGGAGTGCGCCATGCCTCCGCACGCGCTTCATTCATGCACGAAAAGCGCAATTCAGGATCAGGGCAATCCGGCCGATCTGGAGCTTTCGCCGAGCCCCGAAAGCGAGATGCATGAGCGAAGCAGGATGCAATATTCTTTGGAAGAACGCAAAGATGGAAGAGTTCCTCTGTCGGTACACTATTGATCCGGCCCGAAAAATGGTGCATTTTTCGAGCCGCTGATCTCACCCTCTACCTTTGGGAGAGGGCCGGGGTGAGGGAATCCGGCTCAATCTGTTTTCGGGCCGGAGCTATGAACATGTCCACGACAAGAAGTGGCCGGGTCTCATTTTCAGGAGAGACGGATGTACCAACTCTCACGTCGAAGCCGCTCCTTTCCATTCCAATCTCGAGGCCTGGCAACGAGACAAGCCGCAATCACATAGGCGCGATTCATCGATTCACGCACGCTAAGAAACGGCCGCCAGGCCGGTATCGATGCAAGGACCACGGCGGCAAGCGTGCCCGGCACTGTCATCATTTCACAAGACGTATGCAGATCATCCCTTCAGAAAGAAGTCATGGAATGAAAGAACGCCCTATCCTCTTTTCCGCGCCCATGGTCCGGGCCTTGCTCGACGGCCGCAAGACGCAGACGCGGCGCATCCTGAAACCACAGCCGCAAGCCGGGACGGAAGACGTTCTTGAGAACCATGGAGATGTCTTCCGCCCATGGAGCGACACCGAGAGCCGCTACTTGCCTGATCAGAGCTGGAGGTGCCCCTACGGCGTCCCGGGCGACCGGCTCTGGGTGAAGGAAGGTATCGTGCGCGGCTATGGCAATGACATGCAGATGTCGCGTTACGCGGCCGATGGTTTGCCGACGGCAGATGAAGCCTGGCCCTGGCAGCGAGATCATCTGGTATCAATCCACTGCCCGCGCCGCCTGTCCCGCATCCTCCTGGAAGTCAGTGGCGTACGGGTGGAGCGATTGCAGGACATCGGCGAGACTGACGCGGCTGCCGAGGGCGTCGACGGCATGAGGGATCTGGCCCCGACCTGCCGGGACGCTTACCGGCATCTGTGGACAGATCTCAACGGCGCTGGCAGTTGGGAGGCGAATCCTTGGGTATGGGTGGTGGGCTTTAAAACGATTAACAAATGAGCGATACGGATATCGTTGAGCGCGATAGCGGGAATACGAATCACATGCGTTCGAAATAGTGGGCAACGCATGCATGAAGCGATCGCCCGCATCATTCCAGCACCCTCCATGTCCCAGGCAGTGAAATCATGATGTTTTCAAATATGGCCTGCAGGAAGGCGCCTTGCGATCAATCCGCCATGAGTGAGCAAGCAAGCGTCTCCGGCCAACATCAATGGTGAGTCACCATCTCATTTTCCATTGAGCCTCAGAGGCTAATCGCATTCTCAACATTTTCATTGAACGCGTTTTGAGCTTTTGATTGCGTGACGCTTTGGCGCCTGCGCGCAGCAACGGACTTCCAGGCTCGTCACTGTGTTCAAAAAACCGAGTGCAGGATCATCACTATCCGTAACCGCCCGGATGGATGCGGATAGGACGACAGGCACCGACACAAGATAACGAAACGGGCGGTCACACTCTGCCGAAATCCCCGGCTACGCGCCCATGCTTGCGCGGCCGCCGCATCGCTACGCACCCTGCCCGATTTTTCGTTGAACTTCCGCTTGCAAAGTTGTTCACAACCGTTCATCAGGCACCTGATGTCGCGCATCCTCATGTTGTGACAGGGTCGCGGATCAATGATCCCTAAGATGAAGACTATTGCGATGCCCAGTGAAGCAGCAGCCATGGCTGGCCCCGTGATATCGGCCTCCTCATCCTGGGCAGGAATTGCACTCGACTGTGGCGAACATCGCCTGGCCGCAAGCATTCATACCTGGGACACCAGACCGCCCTAATGCACGCCCTGATGCATGGTGAAAGATTCCTTGCTGCGGTCCGCGCGGGTGGCTGCAGCTTGAGTGGCTTGCCGATGTCGCGACGAAGTGGAGTGACATCGGCCGATGAATCGAAGGCAGCTCGGCGTTTCCGAAAGGCGCGGCGATGAGCCTCGCCATGTGTTTGGCGAGCGGCTGCCGTCTTTCTTTCCAGGATAGGAGAATTTTATGTTGGCAATGAACTATAGAGGTCCTTTTCGCGTACGGGCGCAGCAAAAGCCTGATCCTGTCATCGAGCATCCCAATGATGCAATCGTGCGCGTTACGCGTTCCTGCATATGCGGTTCGGACCTGCATATCTATCACGGACTGGTGCCGGACACCCGCGTCGGCATGACGTTCGGCCATGAATTCACGGGAGTCGTGGAGGAACTCGGACCATCGGTCCAGAACCTGAAGGTCGGCGACCATGTACTGGTGCCGTTCAATATCTTTTGCGGCTCCTGCTTTTTTTGCCAGAAGGAGCTCTATGGCAACTGCCACAACACCAATCCGGAAGCCACCGCAATGGGCGCCTTCTATGGCTATTCGCATTCGGCCGGCGGCTACGACGGCGGCCAGGCGGAATACGTCCGGGTGCCGATGGCCGATGTGGGGCCGACCGTACTGCCGAAAGGAATGCATATAGAAGACGCGGTCCTGTTGACCGATGCGCTTCCGACGGGATACCAGGCTGCCGAAATGGGCGGGATTGAAAAAGGGGATACGGTGGTCGTGTTCGGCGCAGGTCCGGTCGGTATCTTCGCGGCGAAGTCGGCCTGGCTGTTTGGCGCCGGTCGCGTCATCGTAGTTGATCATATTGAGTATCGCCTGGAGTTTGTCAAAAACTATGCGCAATGCGAGGTCGTCAACTTCAAGGACGTGAGAGACATGGCTCTCCACATCAAGAAGATGACCGACTGGCTGGGCGCCGATGTCTGCATCGATGCGGTCGGCTGCGAAGCGGCCGGCAATGCGATTCAAAGCCTGACCGGACGATATTTGCCATTGCAGTCAGGGGCTGCGACGGCATTGCACTGGGCAATCAATTCCGTGCGCAAGGCCGGCACCGTGTCCATCGTCGGCGTCTATGGCCCCACATTCAATGCAGTGCCGATGGGCAGTGCAATGAATAAGGGACTGACGCTGCGCATGAACCAGGCCAGCGTCAAACGCCATCTCCCGCGCCTGATCGAGCATATCCAGGCGGGCCGGCTGAGCCCGAAGGACATCATCACGCACAGGTTCCCGCTCGAGGAGATATCGGATGCGTACCACATCTTCTCCAGCAAGCTGGATAACTGCATCAAGCCGGTGCTGATTCCGCCGAGCGTCAGAGGCGAATTGGTGCACTGAGCTGACCGAACATGAAAGGAGTAAGTGTGATGGACAATCAAAGCAGCTTGCAAGCCCAGCGGGATTACAGCGGTCAGCATCCGCAACCGAACGTCCTGGGTGAAGAAAGGGATATGTCCCATATTCAGGGCTGGGGCGCAGACCTGGACCACAAGAACCGGCCGGCCTATCCGATGGAACGCACGCCGCCAAGGCTGGAAAACGTGCATTGGGACCAGCCCGAGGCTCAGCCGCTCAAGATCAAGGTCTATCATTCGGTCGAACGTCCCGGCATCACGCCTATTTTTGGCACCAGCACGCCGCCGTCGGGGCTGAGTGGAAAAATACGCGACGTGGCCTACAAGCTGACCGAAAACGACATTCGCCATTGGATGCTGCTGTTGCTGGCCGACAGAGTGAACATGGTGGAAGGGATCGGGCAGGACCTGATGAGCGGCCATATTCCCAACATATTCGCGGAGATGGGTTTAAGGGCGGAGCTGAAACACAATCCTAAAGGCTTTGCGCTCAAGGTAGCGGTTGCGTCCGTGGTGATAGGCGCCGGTTATTTCCTGCTCAAGCGCCGGCGCGCGAACGCATATCGGTTTTGAACCTGTATTGGAGGACATATGCGTGAAACGAACGCACTCAAAGGCCGCCGCATCGCCGTGCTGGCGGTCGACGGTTTCGAGAAGGTCGAACTCGCCGTTCCGGTCGCCGCCCTCAAGATGGAGGGAGCCGATGTCGACATCGTATCGCTGCATGCCGGGCGGATCCGCGGCGTCAATCTGCATGAACCGGCAAGCATGGTGCGCGTCGACAAAACGGTGGACCAGGCCAGTCCGGCGGAATACGACGGGCTGCTGATACCGGGCGGATTCATCAACCCGGACCTGTTGCGCCAGTCCGCCGAGGCACGCGACTTCGTGCGCGCGTTCGACCGGCAGCGCAAGCCGATTGCAACCCTTTGCCACGGGCCCTGGCTGCTGGCCTCCGCGGGGCTCACCTCGAGAAGGACCATGACCTCCTGGCCGGGCATACGGGACGACATGGTGAACGCAGGCGCCACCTGGCTGGATCGGGACGTGGTGAGAGACGGCAATTGGGTAACCAGCCGCGGGCCGCAGGACATGGTGCCGTTCGTCAGCGCAATGACCGAATTGTTTTCCGGCGCGCCGGACGCCCGGAGCGTCGGGCAAACCACCCGGTCTGATCCGCAGCGGGAGCAGCCGCCGGCGCTGGTGGTCAATTCCATGCGCTGGCTGCCGCGCCCCTCATTCCGGACCATATTGGGGGTGGCATTGATCGGCATGGGACTGGCGGCGACAGGCCGGCGGCGGCCGGACTATCGGATGAACCAGGCGCCGGAACGTCATCGGCTGGGCCACGCCTAGGCCGCAAACAGTCGCAGCCGGCCGCAGTGCAGGCCGCGGATCTGACCTGGATATCGCTTGATATCCGGGAGTCGAGGCCCCGCGCGCAAGCGGCGCGGGTTGTGTGGTAACGCTGTCCGGTCCGACTTACGGAACCCGTCACTTCAGGGATCCGCGTCAGGCGGGCACGCGCAGGAACTGGAGAAAAATGATGAAAGCAGTGGTTTATAG
>Ga0194137_10001987_pt1 | contig 12281 bp, 13 predicted proteins | sample TARM_MetaG_T3_14_FD_134025 | JGI IMG/M metagenome (GOLD analysis project Ga0194137, IMG submission 134025) | Freshwater microbial communities from Pennsylvania, USA, analyzing microbe dynamics in response to fracking - TARM_MetaG_T3_14 (version 2) | ecosystem: Environmental > Aquatic >...
CGCATTGCCATCGACCACGGCATGGGCGAGCTGCGCGAGCGCGACGTCTTCCTGCTGGCTTCCGACGGCGTCTGGGGCTGGATGAGCGAATACGACATCACGCATGCGCTGTCTGCCGTCGCCATGGATCAGTCCGATCCCGAGACGACGGCGGCGGCGCTCGTCGATGCGGCGCTGGCCGCCGGCTCTTCCGACAACTGCAGCGCACTGGTGCTGAAGGTTGCATCGCTTCCCGAGGCGAACCTGCGCGATGCGCTGTCGGGCTCGCAGCAGCTGCCCCTGCCGCCGAAGCTCAAGCCGGGACAGAGTATCGACGGCTACGAAGTCGAGGACATCATCCATGCCTCGCAGGCCACCCTGCTCTACCGCGTGCGCGAGCCGAAGTCGCAGCGGCAGCTGGTGCTCAAGACCCTGCACCCTGACCGTGCCAACGATGCGCATGAACGCTCGGCCTTTGCGCACGAGGAATGGCTGGCCAAGCGCGTCGTCGCGCGCTTCTTCCCGCAGGTCATCGTGCCGGAGCAAAAGAATTACCTGTATTACCTGAGCACCTGGCATGAAGGCGCGACGCTGCAGCAGATGCTCGACGCCGGCACGCACTTCACCGCGCCGGAAGTGGTGGCGCACGGCGAGAAGCTGGTGCGCGCAATCGGCGCATTGCACCGGCGCAGCATCATCCACCGCGACATCAAGCCGGGCAATGTGCATCTCGGCGCCGACGGCGAACTGCGCGTGCTCGATCTCGGCGTTGCGCTGTCCGGCCTCGAGAAGGATGACGGCATCCAGGCGCCGCAGGCGGGCACGCCGTCCTTTCTCGCGCCGGAGCAGTTCGACAATGCGCCGCCGTCGCGGCAGACCGATGTGTATGCGGCCGGCGTGACGCTGTACTTCATGCTGACCCGGCGTTATCCCTACGGCGAGATCGAACCCTTCCAGCGCCCGCGCTTCGGCGATCCGGCACCGCCCGGCCGCTACCGGCCCGATGTGCCAGCCTGGCTGGACAATGTGCTGCTCAAGGCCGTGGCCCGCGATCCTTCGGACCGCTACGAGACCGCTGAAGAGTTCCTGCTGGCGCTGGAGCGCGGCGCCAGCAACCCGGTACCGGTGAAAACGGCCACGCCGCTGGCCAAGCGCGATCCCGCAGGCCTCTGGCGCGCGGTGGCGGCAATTTCCATCGTGCTCAACCTGCTTCTGCTTTATCTGCTGGTCATGCGTTGATGTCAGAAAAAATAGCGGCGAAGGACCATGCCTTCGCCGCTATTTTTTTGTATAACCCAATCTGGAAGCTTATGCGGCTTCCTTCTCCGCCGCCGGATGCGACTGCCGGTGGTACAGGAATTCCAGCACCGCGCTGCGGTATTCGATGTAGAGGGGATCGTGCGCCAGCGCCACACGGTCGCGGGGACGCTGCAGGCGCACGTTGACGATATCGCCGATGGTGGCGGCGGGACCATTGGTCATCATCACGATGCGGTCCGACAGCAGCACGGCTTCGTCCACGTCATGCGTGACCATCACGACGGTGGATTGCGTCTTGGCGACGATTTTCAGCAACTCATCCTGCAGGTGGGCGCGGGTGAGCGCATCGAGCGCGCCGAAGGGCTCGTCCATCAGCAATACCTTGGGCTCCATCGACAGCGCGCGCGCAATGCCGACGCGCTGCTTCATGCCGCCGGAGATTTCATTCGGACGCTTCTGCTCCGCATGGGTCAGGCCGACCAGCGCCAGCGCGGCCCTGGTGCGCTCCTTGAGCTTCGCCTTGCTTTCGGTGGCGCCGAACACGCGTTCTACCGCAAGATAGACATTCTCGTAACAGGTCAGCCAGGGCAGCAGCGAATGGTTCTGGAACACGACCGCGCGTTCCGGCGCCGGTCCCGCGATTTCACGGTTGGCGCAGAGCAGCGTGCCGTCGCTGGCTTTCAGCAGGCCGGCGATCAGGTTGAGCAGCGTGGACTTGCCGCAGCCGGAGTGGCCGATGAGCGTGATGAATTCGCCCTTCTTCACGGTCAGGTTGATGTCGCGCAGCGCATGGAATGTGCCCTTCTTTGTATGAAAGACCATTTCCGCGTTCTGGATCTCGATGAATTTGCTGGTGTTTTCCATGATGTTCTCCTTGGCCCCTCCTGCCTGATGCCAGCAGGAGGAGCGCCGTGTTGGGTTGCCGTTCAGCTGCGCACTTCTTCGTAGGTGAAGGCTTTCGCCAGCGCCACCAGCGCCTGTTCCAGCAGCAGGCCAACCACGCCGATGACGACGATGGCAATGATGATGTGCGGCACGTTGAGGTTGTTCCACTCATCCCAGACCCAGAAGCCGATGCCCACGCCGCCGGTCAGCATTTCGGCTGCGACGATGACCAGCCAGGCGGTGCCGATTGCGAGGCGCACGCCGGTCAGCATGTAGGGCAGCACCGAGGGAAACAGGATCTTGGTAACGATCTTCCACTCCGACAGGTTGAGCACCTTGGCCACGTTCATATAATCCTGCGGCACGCGCTGCACGCCGACGGCGGTGTTGATGATCATTGGCCAGATCGAGCAGATGAAGATGGCCCAGATCGCAGCCGGATTGGCAGCCTTGAACACCAGCAGTCCGATCGGCAGCCAGGCCAGCGGCGACACCGGCTTGAGCAGGCTGATGATGGGATTGAACATGCCGCCCAGGAACTTGAAGCGGCCGATCATGAAGCCGAGCGGAATGCCGACCAGCGCCGCCAGGCCGAAGCCGGTGGCCACGCGCTGCAGCGACAGCAGCAGGTTCCAGCCGATGCCCTGGTCGTTCGGCCCCTTCTGGTAGAAGGGATCGGAGAAGACCTTGATCGCTTCCTGGAAGGTGACCATCGGCGAAGGAAAGCCGCTGTTCTTCGCGGCGACGATTTCCCAGATCAGCACCAGCACCGCGAGGCCGAAGAGCGGCGGCACCACGGCCGCAAAGAAGGGCTTGACCGAAAACTTTCTGCCGGCTTTCGGTGCCGCGCGCTTGCGCGTGGCGGCATGTTCCCCGGCGCCGGCTTTCATTGTCGCGGACTCCGAGACCGGCTCGGCAGGCTTGTCGAGGGCGATGTTGTTCATGACTGCGCTCATGATGTTCTCCGGTACGGTGAATTAGGCCTTGATCTTGAAGGAGTCGGCGTAGGCCTTGGGATTCTTGCCATCCCAGACCGCGCCGTCGATCAGCTTGGAGGTGCGCATCGGATCCTTTGGCACGCTCGCCTTGGCCATGCCGGCCGCATCCTTGTAGAGGTCGATCTGGTTGATCTGCCTGGCGACGGCGAGATAGTCGACGTCGTCCTTGAGCAGGCCCCAGCGCTTGTGCTGGGTAAGGAACCACATGCCGTCCGACAGGTAGGGGAAGTTGACCGCGCCGTCGTTGTAGAACTTCATGTAGTTGGGGTCGTCCCAGGTCTTGCCCAGGCCATTCTGGTAGCGGCCGAGGATGCGCTGGTTGATCACGTCGACCGAGGTGTTCACGTAAGACTTGTCGGCAATGGTCTCGGCCATCTTGTTCTAGTTGGTGAGGCCTGCATCGATCCATTTGCTGGCCTCGAGCACGGCTGCGGTCATCGCCCGCGCTGTATTCGGATATTTCTTGACGAAGTCGGCGGTGGTGCCGAGCACCTTCTCGGGGTGATCCTTCCAGATGTCCTGCGTGGTGACGCCGGTGATGCCGATGCCGTCGGCAATCGCGCGATGGCCCCAGGGTTCGCCGACACAGTAGCCGTCCATGTTGCCCACCCGCATGTTGGCCACCATCTGCGGCGGCGGCACGGTGATGATCTTGGCATCCTTCATCGGATTGATGCCGTAGCTGGCCAGCCAGTAATAGAGCCACATCGCATGGGTGCCGGTCGGGAAGGTCTGGGCGAAGGTGTATTCGCGCTTGTCGGTCTGCATCAGCTTGGCCAGCGACGGACCGTCGACCGCGCCCTTGTCAGAGAGCTTCTTCGACAGCGTGATGGCCTGGCCGTTGTTATTGAGCGTCATCAGCATGGCCATGTCCTTCTTCGGGCCGCTGACGCCCAGGTGCACGCCATAGATCAGGCCGTACAGCACATGCGCGGCATCGAGTTCGCCGTTGACGAGCTTGTCGCGCACGCCTGCCCAGGAAGCCTCCTTGGTCGGGGTGATCTTGATGCCGTATTTCTTGTCGAAGCCGAGCACGGACGCCATCACGACGGACGCGCAGTCGGTCAGCGGAATGAAGCCGATCTTGACCTCTTCTTTTTCCGGCTTGTCGGAACCGGCAGCCCATGCGCCTTGCGTGGCCAATCCACCGAATGCGCTGGCAGTCACTGCTGCGCCCGCCTTGATGATGCTGCGACGGGTCAAATTGGTACTGCTTTCTTTTTTTGTCATGATTTCCTCATGTCCTCATGCATTGATTTGAAACCGGCAAAAAGAAAAGGCGTCCGGGCAGCATGAGCAGCAGCTCATCTTGCCTCGGACGCCTTTATCCAAAATGCCACGACCGCCATTGGTCGCGACACGTTACTGTTCGTTGTGCCAGCCTTGGCACACCAGGATTGTCTGCAATCCCTGTGCCAACCCTTGTTAGTGCGTAATCCCTGAAATTGATTTCGAACAGCGCATTTTGCGCACCCTGATTGTGCGTCGCCTTAAAACGGGGCGGTGCGCACCGGACTTGACCGGCTCTTAAAGGAGCAGGTCCGCCACGTCGATCATGCGCTGCGCCACTTCGGACAGCTTGAGATTCTTGTCCATGGCCAGCCGGCGCAGCTTGCGGTAGGCATCGTCCTCGGTGCAGTGATGCCTTTCCATCAGCAGGCCCTTGGCGCGTTCGATCAGCTTGCGCTCGGCCAGCTTGAGCTTGGTCTCGGAGAGTTCATGGCGCAGCTTCTGGTCGACCTCGAAGCGGGCCAGCGCCACATCGAGCACGGTCTTCACCCGCTCCGCCGAGAGGCCGGCGACCACATAAGCGGAGACGCCCGCCTCAATGGCCGCATGCATCTTGTCCTTGTCCTTGTCTTCGGTGAAGCAGACGATGGGACGCCTGTCATTCGCGGTGGCGGCCACCACCTTCTTCAGCGCGGCGTCCGACTGTTCGTCGACGATGATGACATCCGGCTGCAGCTGCGCGATCTGCTCTTCGAGATCGGCATCCGGCGGCAGCGCGGCCAGGATGTTGTAGCCGCCTTCCAGCAGGCCGATGCGCAGCGCCCGCGCCCGCTCGGCCTGGACCTGCGCCGCATGGTCTGCTCCTTCGGGCACGACCAGGGAATTGATTACGACGATCTTCAGTTGTTTGGAATCGGTCATGTGTACCTCAAGTGGAGTTCCCTCGGTGGACTTCCATTCCTGCCTGTCTCATTGTTTCAGTTCAGTCATGGTTGTGTGTAGCGGAATCCTTCTTTGGAGTTCCTTTAAAATAGAGCTTTGCACTTGAGCTTTGCAAGAAGCTTGCCATCTTCCATTTTTCCCATGATCGTTCTCGGCGTCGAATCCTCCTGTGATGAAACCGGCCTGGCGTTGTATGACACGCAACGCGGCCTGCTGGCGCATGCGCTTCACTCGCAAGTCGCCATGCATGAAGAGTACGGCGGCGTGGTGCCGGAACTCGCCTCGCGCGACCATATCCGCCGTGCCATCCCGCTGCTCGAACAGGTGTTGGGCAAGGCCGGCATCGCACGCGATGCGGTTGACGCCATTGCCTACACACAGGGGCCAGGATTGGCGGGGGCGCTGCTGGTCGGCGCCTCGATCGCCTGTGGTCTCGGCCTCGCGATGGACAAGCCTGTGCTCGGGGTGCACCATCTCGAAGGCCACCTGCTGTCGCCGCTGCTGGCCGGCGAGCGGCCGGACTTTCCCTTCATTGCCTTGTTGATATCGGGCGGCCATACGCAACTGATGCGGGTCGACGGCGTCGGCCAGTACACGCTGCTGGGAGAAACGCTGGACGATGCGGCGGGTGAAGCTTTCGACAAGTCGGCCAAGCTGCTGGGCCTGGGCTATCCGGGCGGTCCGGCTATCTCGCGCCTGGCGGAATTCGGCGAGTCGGACGTGCACAGGCTGCCGCGGCCGATGCTGCACTCCAAGGATTTGAACTTCAGCTTTTCCGGCCTCAAGACCGCGGTGCTGACGCTGGTGAAGAACCAGTCGACCAATATCTGCGAACAGGACAAGGCCCATATCGCCCGCGCCTTCGTCGATGCCATCGTGGAAGTGCTGGTGGCCAAATGCCTGGCGGCGCTCAAGCAGACCGGCCTCAAGCGGCTGGTGATTGCCGGCGGCGTCGGCGCCAACCGCCAGCTGCGCGAGGCGCTGAATGCGGCCGCGGAGAAAAAGCGCTTCAAGGTGTTTTATCCGGAACTGGAATTCTGCACCGACAACGGCGCGATGATCGCCTTCGCCGGCGCGATGCGCCTGCAGATCAATCCCGATGCCGCCAAGCGCGACTATGCATTCAATGTGCGGCCGCGCTGGCCGCTGGATGAGCTGCGGGTGATTTGAGAGGGTGCCGCCCGCCCTTCGGCCCCGGCCGGCCCGTCAGTCTCCGGTGGGCGACAGCTGGAAGCTGCGCAGCCGGTCCCAGCCGCGCAGATAATCAGCCAGCCTCGCGGCATTGCCGAGATCGGTCGTCCGGATCACCATCCGGTATTCGAAGGACACGCCGTCTTCCCCCACGCGGTAGCTCATGTTGGCGATCGTGAAACCGTAGCTGTGCAGCAGATCGCGGATTTCCTCTTCGGACGCCGTATCGTGACGATCGAAACGCAGCGAATGATGGGCATACGATTGCGAGGGCATGCGGGCTTCGATGCGGCGGAACATCGAGAGCGTGCCGAGGGTCAGCAGCGTTGCAAGAATGGCGGGGTAATAGAAGCCGATGCCGATCAGGACGCCGATGGCGGCGGTCATCCAGATCGAGGCCGCGGTGGTCAGGCCGCGCACGCTCAGGCCTTCCTTGAAGATGACGCCGGCGCCGAGGAAGCCGATGCCGGTCATGATGCCTTGGGCCATGCGGGTCGGATCGGTACGTACGGTCTCGATCGGAATGCCGGGCAGCCAGCGTGTCTGGTACAGGGTCACCAGCATCAGCAGGCTGGAGGCGAGGCACACCAGCGTGTGGGTACGAAATCCCGCCGGCCGGCCATGAAAGCTGCGCTCCAGACCGATGATGCCTCCCGCTACCAGCGCCGCGCCGAGATGAATCGCAATTGCCGCATAGTCGTCATCCATGCCAGTTCTCCCTTTTTTGCCCAGCATAAATCACTTCGGCCAAAAGCGTTAGACCTAAAGCAATCGCGGCTGGAGGAAACGCCGGGCGTCATGGTCCACCGCCCCTTCCAGCCGCCGAGTTCTATTCCCCTCTCCCGCAGCCGATTCGGCTTGCAAGCCGAATCGTGGGACGCGCAGCGGGGGTGAGGAAGATAGCAAGACTTCATGCGGTCTTGACGATCCCCTCATCCCCGCCCCTTCTCCCGCTTGCGAAAGGAGGGGGCTCATCACATTGCTCAACTGCCAAAAATTTTGTCTATTAATTTTTAATAGTTAAGGTCAGCTAGGTCTTCTTGCTGCCGATCTTGCTTTCCTTGCCCGCCAGCAGATTGGCGATGTTCTGGCGGTGCCGATAGATCAGCAGGCCGCTCATCACGGCGATGGCGAGCAGCGCCGGCCGCAGGCCGAACAGCAGGGCGTAATAGAAAGGCGCGAAGATGCTGGCCACCAGCGCGGCGAGCGACGAATAGCGGAATGCATACGCGATCACCAGCCAGGTGACGATGGTGGCGAGGCCGAGCCAGCCGTTGATGCCGATGAGGACGCCGAGCAGCGTGGCGACGCCCTTGCCGCCGACGAAACGGGAGAACACCGGCCACAGATGGCCGATGAAGGCGGCCAGCCCGGCAAGCGCGATGCCGGTATCGCCGACACCGTAACGCGGCCCCAGCCATTGCGCCAGCCAGACGGCCAGCGTGCCCTTGAAGCCGTCGCCCAGCAGCGTCAGCGCCGCGGCCGCCTTGTTTCCGCTGCGCAGAACATTGGTCGCGCCCGGGTTCTTCGAGCCGTAGGTGCGGGGATCGGCAAGCCCGAACAGCTTGCTGCAGACCACGGCAAACGACACCGACCCGATCAGGTAGGCAGCGACGACAAACAATACGGTATTCATTCATTATCCTTTTTGTATCAGTTGGCTCCGGCCGTCCGCCGATCCGGTACGGCGTGCGCGCCGTGCGGCAGCGGGCTTCCGCCGCAGGCACAATACGGCGGCAGATTCCAAGTTTATTCTTTCAGCGCGCAGCTGACGCCCCTGGCATTGAGCACGGCGGGCAGGATCTTCGGGTCGATGCCGACCAGGTAGCCGCGCCGGCCGCCGTTGATGTAGATCTTGTCGAGCGCCAGGATGCTCTCTTCCACATAGACCGGCATTGCCTTGCGGGTTCCGAACGGCGAAGTGCCGCCGATGAGATAGCCGGAATGCCGGTTCGCCACCTCGGGCTTGCAGGGTTCGACCGACTTGCAGCCGATCTGGCGCGCAAGGTTCTTGGTCGATACCTTGCGGTCTCCATGCATCAGCACCACCAGCGGCTTGGCCGCCTCGTCCTGCATGATGAGGGTCTTGACGACGTGATGTTCATCGACGCCGAGTTCGCGTGCCGACACCGTCGTGCCGCCGTGCTCCTCATAGGCGTAGGGATGTTCGGAAAAGGCGATGCCCTGGCGGCGCAGGAATTGCGTGGCGGGCGTTTCGGAAATGTGTTCTTTTTTTGCCATGGCGGGTAATCAAAATGCGGAGCACATTATGCAGCAACAGGCTGCTTTGCGGTGCGGCTTGCCGAACGCCCGAGCCCGCATGGCACGATTGCGCCCTCTCCCCGGAAATCGATGCCGAGCCGGCCCGGCAATCGCGCGCCGGCCTGATTGCGGGGCGACTGAATAATTGACCAATGTCAACATTTCACTCTTTGACGCCAGGCCGCCTCTGCTGCATTGCCGCAAGCATGGTAAAACCGGAGCGTGGCAATGTTGCCACGACAAAACAAAATTTGCCGTCAGTGCCTGAGAACGCGGAGAAAAATGCCTTTCGGGAAGAATGATTCATTGCAGAAACGCTATTTTGTGCGGCGCACAAAATAATGCTTGACATGCCTGATTCGTTCTTTAGAATGCGTTTTATTGCAGTGCACAATAAACGTAAAGACGTATTGTCCAGCTGATACACCATCTCACCAAGGAGTTCACCATGTTTACCGTTCCGGAACAGTTTTCCAATGCAGCCAAGGCGAATGTCGAAGCGCAACTCGCTCTCTTCACCACACTCACCGGCAAGGCTTTCGACAGCGTCGAAAAGATCGTCGACCTGAATCTGAATGTTGCCAAGGCTTCGCTCGAAGATTCTTCGATCACCGCCAAGCAGCTCCTGTCGGTCAAGGATCCGCAGGAATTCTTCTCCCTGACCGCCGCCCAGGCACAGCCGGCTGCCGCCAAGGCCATCGCTTACGGCCGTCACCTGGCAGGCATCGCGACTGCCACTCAGGCTGAATTCGCACGCATCACCGAAGAGCAGATCGCCGAAACCGGCCGCAAGGTTTCCGCATTGGTCGACGACGTGTCGAAGAACGCGCCGGCCGGTTCGGAAAATGTGGTCGCCCTGTTCAAGAACGCCATCGGCACCGCCAATGCCGGCTACGAGCAGTTCAGCAAGAGCACCAAGCAGGCGGTCGAAGCCATCGAAGCCAACGTGAACACAGCTGTTTCCCAGTTCTCGCAAGCCGTGGAAAAGACAGCCGCTGCCGGCCGCGCACGCAAGTAAATTCTGAAGAGTCCAGACTCGCCATCAAAAAGGGCCGCAATTTGCGGCCCTTTTTTCATTTTGCTGCATCCATCGTCCGGTACGGCGGCTTGCTTCCGCTTCCCTGCATCACCTGGACGATGATGCGTTCGACATCGGGCGTCCTGCCCAGCCAGCGTTCGATCGCCTCGGCCTGTCCCTGGTCGGCGACACAGCCCTCCACCCGCACGAAACGGCGCTGCACGGTCAGCCAGATGCTGGTGCCGCGAAAGACGTCCTTGTCCTCCCGACTGCCGATTGCTGCGGCAATCGGCGCATCATAGCGGTAGGCATTCGGTTCGGTGCAGGCTCCCGCCATCCAGCAGCTGGTGCCGCGCTCGATGCGGGAATGCGCTTCCGCATTTCGTTCGGCCTCGGTCATGTAGGGCCCGCGCGCCTGCGGACACCCCGGGATGTCATTCGACATGCGAAGGAAGGGATCATTGAACCAATTCTGCAGGCGAGCGCTGTCCGCGCTGGCGGACAGCGAGACAAATCCTGCCACACCGGCCGTAATAAGCCGGCGGAGGCGGCGCGACCGGTATGCGTCGAACGACAAGATTAAAGATGCGACACCATATATGTCGCCGCAAAAGTAGCTGCCACCAGCACAATATAGGAGAGTGTCCGCAAGGTTTCCATGATCGATGTCCCGAAAAAGCCCAGTGGATTCACTCTAGCAATCCGCATTCCATGGCAAATTGACGGACAGCAAGGTTTTGCCCGCTCAATTGCGGATTTGAAGAAGATTGCAGGTCGAAACCGATGCCTTCAGCCACGCGGATGATGTTCGGCATGCAGCTTTTTCAGCCGTTCGCGCGCCACATGCGTATAGATTTGCGTGGTCGAGATATCGGCATGCCCCAGCAGCAGCTGGACGACGCGCAGGTCCGCACCATGATTAAGCAGATGTGTCGCAAAAGCGTGCCTCAGGGTGTGCGGCGAAAGCGGCGCATTGATCTCGGCTTTCAGCGCATGCTTCTTGATGAGGATCCAGAACATCTGGCGGGTCATGGCTGCACCGCGCCCGGTGACGAACAGGGCATCATCCGCCTGTCCGTTGAGGATCGCCGGCCGGCCTTCCTTCAGGTAGCGCTCTATCCATGAGCGCGCCTCGTCGCCGAAAGGTACCAGACGCGTCTTGGCGCCCTTGCCGGTAACGCGCAGGACGCCCTCGTTCATGCCGAGTTCCATGGTCTTGAGCAGGACCAGCTCGGACACGCGCAAGCCGCTGGCGTACATCAATTCCAGCATGGTGCGGTCGCGCAGTCCCAATGGCGTGTTGACGTCCGGCGCGGCAAGCAGGGCCTCCACTTGCGCTTCCGACAAGACCTTGGGCGTACGCGGCGGCTGCTTCGCCGATTTCAATTTGAGGCAAGGGTCGACATGAATCCTGCTCTGCCGCAGCGCCATCTGGTAAAACCGCTTGAGCACCGCAAGCCGCCTGTTGGCCGACGTCGCCTTGGTATCGGCATGGCGCGCCGCGAAATAGGCATTGATGTCTTCCGCCTGCACCGCATACAGCAGCTTGCCGTGCTGGCTTTCCAGCCATGCGCTGAACAGCGACATGTCGCGCCGATAGGCATCCAGCGTGTTCCTGGACAATCCGTCTTCCAGCCAGAGCGTGTCGCAGAATTCATCGATGGCGGTTTGATTGTTCGCCCGCAGATCGCTCATCGATATGCCTTGATGCCCTCATGCGCCAGCAGCCAGCGCTTGACGCCCAGATGGAAGCCGGTTTCATCGTCATGGTTGGAAAAGCCGCCGAGGCCGCCGGAGGCCGTCACCCGGTGGCAGGGCACCACCAGCGGAAACCAGTTGGCCCCGCAGGCCTGCCCGACCGCGCGCGGCGCGGACCGGATGAGCTTGGCCACCTGGCCATAGGTCAGCACTTCGCCGCGGGGGATGGCCGAAATCACACCCCACACCCGGCGCTGGAAATCCGTCCCCACCGGGGCCAGGTCGAGGTCGAAACGGAAGTCGGGATCCTGCAGGTATTGCTCGACTTGCCGGACTGCCTGTTCGGAAAGCGGATCGCCCGGCGCCTGTTCGTCGAAGCTGGGCGGCAAGTAGACGAGCTCCCGCACCAGGCCGGCCTCGGTCCGGATGCCGACGCCGCCCCAGGGCGCTTCGACGATGGCGGAAAACTGCGGATGTCTTTGCGGTGCATTCATGCCGCTAGGATAAATCAAAGCCGCCCTCTTTCGAAGCTTCCGGCACAGGACGCGCCTTGTTCCAGCGCTTGCCGTCGCTTTGCTGCAAAAACAGAACCGGCGCATTCCTTTCGAAATGCGCCGGTCTCTCCGGTCTGGTTGCGGGGAAGGCCGTTTCCGGCCCTCCCGCCGTTCCCGGCTGTTCTCTCTTGGTTCGAGCTTATTCCTCGAACGCCTCTTCCCGCTTCTTGCGCAGCGACGGCAGCAGCACCACCGCCAAGGCCAGCGCCGACAGGATCAGCATGGTCGCGCTGATCGGACGCTGCAGGAACACCATCGGATCGC
>Ga0194137_10001989_pt1 | contig 12277 bp, 8 predicted proteins | sample TARM_MetaG_T3_14_FD_134025 | JGI IMG/M metagenome (GOLD analysis project Ga0194137, IMG submission 134025) | Freshwater microbial communities from Pennsylvania, USA, analyzing microbe dynamics in response to fracking - TARM_MetaG_T3_14 (version 2) | ecosystem: Environmental > Aquatic >...
GCTCACCGTCCCCAAGATCGACGCCAACACCACGGCGGTCAACAAGCTGACTGGTGCGCTTGACGACATGAGCCGTGCCGAGGCGAACCTCACGCTGACACGCCTGGTCGGCCAGCTGGCCGAAGTGCGGGCCGCGGCGGAAGGCACGTCGGAGGCCTTGCAGGAAGCCTCTCGCCCAGATGACGGCCTGGGCGAAGGCCTTGGCGGCGGGTATCTCGGCATCAGTGGGCGCGAGTTCTCTCGGCAGACGCAAGAGCTGCGTGAGGTAGGGGCCGCGGCGGGCGAGACCCGGCAGGAGGCGGTGAACCTCGAGGCTGCTATTGCGCTGGTCGCGGATCGCCTGGGCGAGCTGGACCGGGAGGCCACTAGCACCGAGCCGACCGTTACGAAAGTAGGCGATGCCGCGCGAGAGGCCGCCAAGGCCGCGAAGGAACAGGCCGATGCGCTGGAGGCCCTGCGCCGCGAGATGGACCCGCTGCGCGCGGAGCATGCCGCGTACACTGACCGGCTTTCGGTGCTGAACCAGGCGTTGGCCGAGGGCGCCGTTGGGCAGCAGGAATACGGCGAGGCGGTGCGCTGGGCGGCGCAGCAGTATGTGCGTGCAGCCACCGGCGCCGAGGAGTACGAAAAGCAGCAGAAGAGCCTGGTGGCGCAGTACGACCGCCACCACCAGAAGGCGCAACAGCTGCGCGAAGACCTGGCGGCCATCAACGAGATGTATCGCCGCGGTGACATCGACGGCGACACCTATTCGCGCATGATCGCCAACGTGCGCGAGGAGATGCGCCAGTTGGCCCTGGATGCCGACCCCTTCGCCCAGGACATGGCCCGCGCCTGGGAAGAGGCGAGCAACCGCATCGACGAGACCTTCGCCAATGCGTTCGCCGGGGCGTTCGACTCGTTCGATGACTTCGCCGACCAATTGCTCGACGGCTTCAAGCGCCTGCTTGCGGAGTTGGCGTACCAGGCCACGCTCAAGCCGATTGTCGTGGGATTCACGTCCGACATGCAGGGCAGCGGCCCGATGCAGGGCGGCTTGAGCAGCCTGATGGGCGGCCAGGGTGGTGGGTTTGGCGGCTTGTTCAGCGCCGGGAAGAGCCTGCTGACGGGCGGGCTCGGCAGTGTGGCGTGGACAGGTGTGCCCACCAGCTACGCTGGCGGATGGGCAGGCAGCGCCACGGCTGGCATGGGCACTACTGGCGGCAGCAGTTTCCTGGGCGGCTCGATGCGCAACTTTGGTGGCGCGACCGGCCTGGCCTCAGGAGTGGCTGGCATGGGGGGCACCTGGCTTGGCAGCCAGATGTTCGGCGAAGGCGAGCATTCGAGCACCCTCGGCACACTGGGAGGTATCGCTGGAACCTTCCTCGGCGGCCCCGTGGGTGCGTTGGTGGGCTCGACCCTGGGTGGTGCGCTGGGTGGCATCTTCGGTGGCTCATGGGAGACCAAGGACATGGGTCTCAACCTGGGCGTGGGCTCAGGCAGCATCCGGGGCAATCGCTGGGAGCGCCAGAAGAAGGACGGCGGCTGGTTCTCCAGCTCAAAGAGTCGCACCAAGACCAGCGCCCTGCCTGGCGACCTGCGCTCGTCTCTGCAAGAGGTGTACGACGCCACCGAGGCCAGCCTGGCGGCGACCATCGAGACGCTGGGTTATCAGGAGCAGGCACTGAGCGGCTTTGCCACTGGGCTGACCAAAATCAGCACCAAGGGCAAGGGAGAGCAGGAGATCCAAGAGGCCATCGAGCGCTGGCTGGAAGGCACGCTTGAAAACCTGGCATTGCATGCTGTCGGGGACGTAAGTCGATTCGCCGCTTCGGGCGAAAACACCCGCCAAACTCTTGAGCGCCTGGCGCTGGCGTTGCAATCCGTCAACCCTGCACTGGATCGCCTGCACGATGTGACGCTAGACGCCTCCCTCTCTGGTGGTGATGCAGCGAGCCATCTGGCGCAAATGGCGGGCGGCATCGAGGCGTTCGCCGACCGGGCCAACTACTACTACCAGAACATTATCACCGAGGAGGAGCGTCGCCAGAACGCTCTGGATGACGCGGCCCGCGCCATGGGTCGCTTCACCGCACGCACCGGCGAGGTGGTGCGCTCTACCGACGCTCTGCGCGATTTGGTAGATGGTATCGATCTGACCACCGAGGCGGGCCGCCATCTCTACAACGAGGCGATGAACCTGGCGCCTGCGTTGGTAGAGATCGAGTCTGGACTTGAGCGCGTGCGCGGTCAGTTCGACGAGATGCTGGCGGATGCCGAGTCCGCCATCTCTGATGCCGAGCAACAAGCCCGACGCGCCTGGCAGGCGTTCGACAAGCAGTCGTTCAGCCAGCAGATCACCCTGCTGGAGATGCTGGGCGAGTCCGAGGAAGTGCTAGCGCTCCAGCGCGAGCGCGAGCTGCTGAGCATCGACCCGCTGCTGCACGAGACTCAGCGCCGCATCTGGGCGCTTCAGGATGAGGCTGCTGCACAGCAAGAGGCGGCTCAGGCGGCCCAGGCGTACCAGCGCGAGCTTTCCAGCCTGCGTAGCCAGCTCGATGGGATTCTCTCCGGCATCGGCCAGTGGGTGGACACCCAGCGCGCCACCGGCCAGAGCCCCGGCAACAACCTGACGGCAGCGGGCGACCAGTTCGCTCGCCAACTTGCCCGGGCCGAGGGCGGCGACCGCGACGCTCTGCAATCGATCACCCAGTACGCCGACCAGTACCTGGCCGCCGGGCGCGACATGTACGCCAGTGGCTCGGGATTCCAGCGGATCGAGCAGGACGTTATCGACGCCCTGGAGAGTCTGCCGGAGGCCACCAGTGCCGAGGAGTACCTGGCCGAAGAGATCCGGGCGGCGCTACATGAGGCGGTCGATAATCTGCCTGGTGGCATCGGGGCGGCCCTGCATCCGATGTTCGATTCGCTCGACTCGTCGCTTGACGGACTGATCGACTACGCCGAGTTCGCCAGCGCCTTCGAGGGCATGGCAACGGATGCGCAGTTGCGCGAGCTGTTCGACATGCTGGACCGGAATGGCGACGGCACGATCTCAGCTATCGAGGCGGGCAACTTCTCGAGCGAGGAAATCGACGAGAACACCAAGTCTCTTGAGGAGCGCAGCCTGGAGCAGCTCGTCGAGCTGAACCGGCTGATCGAGGAGACGGCCAGGACCACGGATCAGTTTTCCGGCCTCAACTCCACGATGACCAGTCTGAAGGACGCCATCAACGCGCTGGGCGTGGCCCAGGAAGAGGCTGCACGCATCGAGCGCGAGCGCCATGCGGCAGAAATCAAGGCCATGGGGCAGACGGAGAAAGACCGGCTGGAGGCTGCCCGCAGCTCAGCCATTGAGCGTCGCAACACCCTGAGCTCACAGGTAAGAAGCCTGTCGAACACCCAGGATCGCACGTCCGACTATGGCAACCGAAATGTGGAACAGGCGTTCTTCGACAAGGCGGTAAGGGCCCCACATTGGGAAAAGGCGATGTGGGACAGCAGCTACGACTATTACTACCAGGGAAGCGAAAAGGTATGGCGTAAAGACTGGGCCGAGATTTTCGACGCGGCACGTGCCTACCGGAGTCGCGAGAGCAAGCTCGACAGACTGGAAAAGCAGCTGGCTGACGCACGGAATAGCATTCCCTCTCTCAACAGTCAGAAGTTAAAGGACTTGCGGGCCGACTATCGCGACCTGATGGGCGAGCCAGCACCCTTCGCCCTGGGTGGCATCTTCACCAACGGCATCGTCACTGAGCCCACCGGCTTCAACATGGGCTTGATGGGCGAAGCCGGACCTGAAGCCATCATGCCGCTGCATCGTGGCGGCGATGGCTCGCTTGGCATTCGTGCCGAGATGCCTCCGCTGTTGGGCGGGAACGATGTCATCGAGGTGCTTCAGGATCTGAGGCGCGAGGTGGCCCAGTTGCGCCGCGAGAACGCCCAGCTCCAGGGCGAGGGTAACAAGCACGCCGCCGCCTCGGTGCAGGTGCAGCAGGCCGGCTTCCAGCGCGCCATCGCCGCCTCCGAGCGCGGCAACCAGCACCTGGATGACATGGCCCGCGCGGCGCGGCTGGAGGCGGCACGATGAGCGTCTATCTGTTGAGGCTGGAGGCGCTAGACGCCACCGACACCCCGGTCGCGCTGCGCTTCTCGACCGGCTACTACGCCGACCCCCAGGCCCGGCTGTGGGAGCCGCGCATGCAGCAGGCGGGGCTGTACCGCGCCGGGTTGTATGCCGGCGCCCTGCTGCCCAGCCAGCGCAGCGGCTACGGCGAGACCACGCTGATCAACACCGATGGCGCGCTGGACTACCTGGCCGACTATGCGCTGGATGGTCGCGAGGCAGTGCTCTCTTTCGTGGATGATGTCGGGGTCGTCAGCGAGCTGCTGCGCGGCACCGTGAGTCGCCTGGGGTTCGAGCGCAACCGGGTGTCCGTTAAGCTGCGCGACCCCATCGAGCCGCTGCAGCAGACCCACCCGCACGCCACCTACGCCGGCGACAACGTGCTGCCGGCGGGGCTGGAAGGCACCGAGGATGACATCGCCGGGCGCATCAAGCCGCGGCTCTACGGCCAGGCGCGCAACGCCAGCCCGGTGCTGGTTAACTCTGCGCTGCTGATCTACCAGCTGAGCGACCAGGACTGCACCGTCAGCGAGGTCTACGACCAGGGCGTGGCGCTGGAGTACGAGAGCGACTATGCCGACCTGGCTACTCTGCAGAGCGACGACCCCAACGATGCCCCTGCTGCCGGGAAGTGGCGACGCTACCAGGGCTATGTGCGCCTCGGCAGCCTGCCCGAGGGTGCGGTCACGGCGGATGCCGAGGTCGCCGCCCCCGGGCTGGGGAGCGTGATGGCCGCCGTGGCAGCGGATGCCGGCTTCACCCTACATGCCGACGACATCGCTCCGCTGGATGCGCTGGGTGACGTGCGGCTATGGCTCGATGGCGAGAGCACCACTGCTCAGCTGCTCGACACGCTGGCCGCGAGCGTGGGCGCCATCTGGCGCATCAACGCCGCAGGCGAGCTGCGGGCCGAGCTTTGGCAGGCGCCTGGCACACCCTCGTTGACCCTGCAGGATCACCAGATCCTCGACATCACGCGCAGCGCGACCGGCGGGGGAGAGGGCGGCTTGCCGGTGTGGCGGGTGACGCTCAAGGCCGACCGCATCGAGACCACGCAGACCGACCTGGCCGGTGCCGTTTCAGCCGATCGCCGTGGCCGGCTGGCCGAAGCCACCCGTAACGCGATCGCCGAGGCGTCGGCCACTCGCACTCGGCACCCTCTGGCTGGTGAGCTTGAGATCGACAGCCATCTCGCCAGCCTGACCGATGCCCAGGCGCGTGCCGGCGCCATTCTTGGCCTGCTGGATGGCCGCCGCGACATCGTGCAGGTAGAGGCCATGCTCGGCGCGGGCGAGCCGGCCCGCATCGCCGATACCGTGCGCATCGTCACCCCGCGCCTGGGCTACGCCGCCGGCCGCGACATGCGCGTGATCGGCCGCACCTTCGACGTCGCCAAGCGGCGCATCACACTCGACCTCTGGGGATGACATGGCGCTCGACAATCGCAAGATCACGCTGTGCTGGCCCAACTACACCGACGAGGCCACCCTTGCTGGCGGCAGCTGGGAACCGGGGCTGCCGCTCGACCACCTGCAGGATGGCATCTTCGCCGTGCGCGCCCGGTCGGTGGATCTCGCTACCGCCAGTACCACCCTGACGGCTACGCTGCCTCGCCTGCGCCCCGTGGGCGCGGTGGCGCTGGCCGCGCATAACCTGTCCGCCACCGCGCAGTGGCGCGTGCGCATCTACGCCGATGCCGGCGGCACTCAGCTGCTCTACGACAGCGGCATGCTGCCCGCCTGGCCCGCGCTTTACCAAAGCCCAGACCTGGAGTGGGAGTACGACAACTACTGGCTGGGCACGCTGGGCGAGGAGGATCGCCAGGAGTTCACGGCGTTGGCCTATCACGTGCATGAGGTGCAGATCGCCCGCGCCGTGCGCATCGACATCGATGATGCCAGCAACGCCGCCGGCTACATCGAGCTCGGGCGGGTGCTGATCGCCAACGTCTGGCAGCCAACGTTCAACGCCGCGTATGGCATCCAGTACGGCCACGAGATCGACACCCAGTTCGAGACCGCCGGCGACCCGCAGCGCACCCAGTATGCGGAGCCATCACTGCCCAAGCGCACCGTGCAGGCTGCCCTCGAGCACCTGGACGAAGGCGAGGCCGTGCAAAGCATGCTCGGCATGCAGCGCGATCTTGGTTTGCACCGCGAACTGCTCTACTTGCCAGAGCTGACGACCTCGCCCGCCACTTGGCGGCGAGCCTTTATTTCCCGACTCACCCAGCCGGACCCGATCGCTCACCCCTATCACGCCACCTACACCCACTCTCTCAGCCTGCAGGAGATCCTCTGATGGCATCCGTCACGTTTGACCCCGCGCTGGGCGGCGACGGCTCCACCGTCACCGACGACGCCGATCCCACTACTGGCCTGGCCAACGGCGGCCATCGCGCGCGCTTCGTGCCAGCCCTGGCGCAAACGGTGATCATGGCCGGCACCGCCAAAAGCCAGGCCGCGGCCGCCGCCGGCAGCGCCTCCACGGCCAGCACCAAAGCCAGCGAGGCCGGCCAGTCCGCCCAAGCCGCCGCCGGCAGTGCCTCCACGGCCAGCACCAAAGCCAGCGAGGCCGACCAGAGCGCCCAGGCTGCCGCCAGCTCGAAGCAGGCCGCCGAGGATCTCTATGGCGACCTCGCCGCCGTCGACCAAGCCAAGGCCGACGCCGAGGCGGCAGCCTCCACGGCCAGCACCAAAGCCAGCGAGGCCGGCCAGTCCGCCCAAGCCGCCGCCAGCGAGGCCAGCACCGCAACCCAGCAGGCCACCCTGGCCAGCGCCTCGGCCGGCGCCGCCGGCACCAGTGAGACGGCCGCGGCGGGCTACGCCACCACCGCCCAGCAGGCGCGGGACGCGGCGCTGACCTCCAGTGCTGTCTATACCGACACCGCCTCCGGCCTCGGCCAGACCCCCAGCGGCGAGCACTTCAGCGTGCCCAGCCCGGACAGCGACGAGTACCTGATCCTCTACCTCAACAACGGCGGGGTGGCGGAAGAGGTAAAGCGCTACCCCTCCAGCCAGGCGCTCGAGACTCGCGACACCCAGATGATGCAGCTGTTGCGTCAACTGGTCGCCACCAACGACCTCGCCGCGCAAGCTGCGCGTGAGGTGCCCGACAGTCGCCTGCTCGAGCAGTTGATTCAGCAGATCGGCGCTGCTCACGACCTCGCCGGCCAGGCCGCCAAGGCGGTGGCCGGCGGCGACGTGCTGTTGCGCGGCGGTAGCGCCGGCGAGCCCAGCGTCTCGCCGGTGGGCGACCGCGACACCGGCCTCTACTTCCCCGCGGCCGATGCCATCGCCCTGGCCGTGGCCGGCCTCGAGGCGCTGCGCGTCGACCCCAGCGGCCGCCTCGGCATCGGCACCAACTCGCCCAGCAGCAAGCTGGATATTGACGACGACCGCGTGCGCTTGCGTCAGACCCACACCCCAGCCACCGCCGCCGACACCGGCACCCAGGGCGACATCGCCTGGGATGCCGATTACCTCTACGTCTGCACCGCCACCAACACCTGGAAGCGCGCCGCGCTCACCAGCTGGTAACAGGAGGAGCCACCATGGCCGACTACAAGGAAACCACCGTCACCGGCAGCAGCTGGCAGCGCTGCCACCAGGTGGTGGTCGATAACCGCCGCGGCAATACGCCCAGCATTCGCTTCGACGAGGAGCGTGTCACCGCGCTCAGCGACGGCGATAGCGTGCACCGCGCCCTGGGCGCACTCACCGTGCCCTACGATCCGGCAGCGGTGGTCGAGCTGCGCGACCCCGCCACCGGCGAGGTTACCGGCGAGACCATCACCCACGAAGAGATCTACGCCATTCTCTACTCCGCCTACCTGGGCACGGCGCTCGCTCGCGACGCCGCCGCCAATCCGCCTGAACAGGAGACCGTCTGATGCCCCTCACCATCAACGTGCCCGACACCCTGCGCCGCAGCGTCGAGGCCGCCAGCGGCGGCAAGAACACCGTGCTCTATACCGCCAAGAGCCAGCCCTGCTACATGGCCGTGCTTCAGCGCGCCGATCTGCTGCTCGATGACGTGCCCGGCGCCGGAACCGGCACGCATCCCGCCTTCATCGTCAACGGCGTGGAAAAGAGCGAGCTGTTCATCGGCCAGCACCTCGGCCATCGCCAGAACGACGAGATGGTCTCGATCCCGGGCGTCGATCCCATCAACAGCCTCAATCACGACGAGGCGGTCAGCCTTGCCCGCGCCAACGGCGAGGGCTGGCACGTCACCACCAATGCCGAATATGCCGCCCTCCAGCTGTGGTGCTGGAAGAACGGCTTTATACCCCGCGGCAACAACAACGATGGCGCCGACCACAGCGCCCCGGCAGAGAAGGGCGTGATCGCCGGCAACCTGCGCACCCTCACCGGCTCGGGCCCGGTCTCCTGGCGCCACGACAACACCCCTTTCGGCATCGCCGACCTCAATGGCAATACCTGGGAGTGGTCGCCCGGCATGCGCATCGTGGATGGCGAGATCCAGGTCATTCCCGACAACGATGCCGCCCAGCATACTCTGGACCTCTCCGCCGCCAGCTCGCTGTGGCAGGCCATCGACGGCGCCACCGGCGCCCTGGTCGCCCCCGGCAGTGCCGGCACCGTCAAGTACGCCAACGCCTCCAGCGGTACCGCGGATTACACCCTCTACTGCTCGCACGACTCCGACTATGCCGGCATGCAGAACAGCACCGGCGCCAACCCAGTCGGCGGCGCCGCCCTGGAAACGCTCAAGGCGCTGGGCCTGTTCCCCATCGCCACCCAGGGCCTCGGCGGAGATCACTTCTTTATCAACGACTCGGGCGAACGGCTCCCGTTTCGGGGCGGCGACTGGAGCAACGCCGGCAGGGCCGGGGTGTTCGCCCTGTACCTGACCTACCCGCGGTCGCGCTCGCTCACGAGCTTCGGGGCTCGCCCCGCTTTTGTGTTGTGATCCGCCATCCGCAACCCGCAATCCGGACTGCCGGGCGATAGCCCGGCGCACAAGGACGTGACATGAGCCGAGGCAATGACCGGCGGCCCGCCAGCTCGACCAGCGAGCTGGAGGTCTGCCAGAAGGTGGAAGAGATGATCGAATACGCCTACTGCGCGGTGAAGCATTTCCCCAAGAGCGAGCGCCACGTGACCTCGCAGGAGATCCGCGCCACCGCCTGGCGCCTGCTGCGCCTGGTGGTCATCTGCAACAAGCGCTACCACAAGAAGACCACCATGCAAGAGCTCGACGCCGAACTCGAGCTGCTGCGTCGGCAGGTTCATCTCGCCATGGTCCTCGGCTTTCTCCCGTTCAAGCAGTACGCGCACTGGGCGCGCCTCAACGACGAGATTGGCCGCCTGATCGGCGGCTGGCTGCGCGCCCAGCGCAACACGCAGCAAGGGGGTGGGCGTTGAAACGGCTCCCGTATCGGGGCGGCAACTGGAACAACGCCGGCAAGGCCGGGGTGTTCGCCCTGAACCTGAACAACCCGCGGTCGAACTCGAACACGAACATCGGGGCTCGCCCCGCTCTTGAGACGCGCCAGAAGGGGCGCCGGTTACGGCCGCGCCTCCCGTGCCACTCTCAAAAGGACGCCCACTCCTCGGCACTCGCCGAAAGACTCAACAGGCAGGCCGTTCCAGTAGCGCGCCCGCGTGGCCGTTCGGCCCTGCCGCCCTCAAGGATGAGCATGCAGAGCTATCGCAACATTTATCCGCAGATTTACGACTTCGAGGCCCTCTATCACGCCTACCGCCGAGCGCGGCGCGGCAAGCGAGACCGCGGCAGCGTGAGGCATTTCGAGCAGAACCTCGAAGGCAACCTGATCCAGCTCCAGAACGAACTGATCTGGGGCGAATACCGCACCGGCCGTTACCACCGCTTCCAGGTGTTCGAGCCCAAGCCCCGCGAGGTCGCCTCGCTACCCTTCCGAGACCGCGTCGTCCAGCACGCCCTCGTTGCCGCCATCGAGCCCATCTGGGAGCGCCGTTTCTTCGATCACAGCTACGCCTGCCGGCCCGGGCGCGGCATGCACCGTGGCGCCGACGCCACCCAGGCCATGCTGCGCAAGGTCAAGCGCGAGCATGGCCGCGTCTACGCCCTCAAGGCCGACGTCGCTCGTTATTTCGCCCATATCGACCATGGCATCCTTCGCCAGCTGCTCGCCCGCCGCATCGCCTGCCCGCAAACGCGAGCCATGTGCGAAGAGATCCTCGCCAGCACGGTAGGGCAGGACGAGCTCGCCCCGGCCGGCATCCCCATCGGCAACCTCACCAGTCAGCTGTGGGCCAACGTCTATCTCCACGAGCTGGATCTCTTCGCCAAACACTGCCTCAAGGCGCGCCACTACGTGCGCTACATGGATGACTTCGTCGTGCTCCATCACGACAAGGCCTGGCTGCACCATGCTCGCCACGAGATCGAGCGCTTCCTCTGGCAGCAGCTGCGCCTATATACCAACCACAAGACCCAGGTTTTCCCCGTGGCCCTGCGCCGCGGCCGCGGACTCGACTTCCTCGGCTACCACCTGTGGCCGACCCACCGCCGTCTGCGCAAGAGCTCTATCCGCCGCATCCACAACACCATGCGCCGCTTCCAGCGGCTCTACGCCCGCGGCGAGGTCGAGCTCGACGAGATCCGTCAATCCGTCGTGTCGTGGTCCGCCCACGCCAGCCACGCCGACACCCACGGCCTACAGCACAAGCTGCTGGCAAAGTACCCGCTGAAACGTGCCGCCTGATCCTGGGTGGCAGGAGGCAACCGTGCGACCCATCCTTACCGCCCTGGCCCTCGCCGCCACCCTCGCCCTGGCCGGCTGCGCCCACAAGCCCGGCCTCGGCTCCTGGCTCGACGCCGGCACCACCTACGCCGCCCTCAGCACCGGCGACTTCATCGAAGCCAACCCCCTGCTCGACTGGGGGCCCACGCCCGCCGTCACCGCGCTCGCCTCCATCGGGCTCAAGCACGGCATGAAGCACGCCCTCACCGCCGCCGGCATGCCGAAGCACGACACCCACCGCGCCGTCGAAACCGGCGGCATGCTCGCCGCCGGCTGGAACCTTGCCCTGCTCGCCGGGGCCAGCGGCCTGGTGCCCCTGGTAGGCGGCTTCGGCGCCGCGCTGTGGTATTGGGTGTGGAGTGGGTGAGTCGATGCCTGTGTGACACGATTGTGAGTGGTGTAGCGCGGCCACTGACCTCGCCGATCACCCGCGTCACGGGACGCCACGGATGGCGGGGCAGGGATGCCCCATCACATATGCCTCTACGCCCCGGCTTAGGGACGACACCAACACCCTGCAGCTCCCGTTGTATGGCGTCACCCCCTCCCGCGGCGCTTTACTACTCGAACCGGTGAACCGGCGTAAAAATAGTCGCTAAGGTATTGATATACCTAGCGGTCGCCCGCCTCACTGCGTAAATTATTCACACCTAACTTATTGTTTTCACTGTGCTATATGTGTTTCTTGTAATCAGTAGGTCCCGGGTTCGACTCCTGGTGTCGGCACCATCTAAAAGCCTTTTGATTCATCGCCTTACCGCGATACCCAAGCCGCCCGAGAGGCGGTTTTTGTTGCCTGCGTAAAATTCGACGTAAAATTCCCTCCCCTTTCCCCCTACTGAAAAGGGGTCAGCGTGTCGGCTGACCCCCTCCCTTCTCCCCGTTTCAGATGGCGGCTGTACGCGAAATCTGAGGCGCTTCGCGGGTCATTCCTCGCTGGATTTCACGACAGGCAGGCTGTGGTCGTAGGTGTCCATCATCCCCGCCGAGCGGTGGCCGCTGGCTTCCTGCTTGTCGTGCCGGGTGCCCTGGTAATCGGTGATGCCCTTGCGCTTGAGGTCGTGGAGGCTGAAGCGCTCGGCCTCGGGGATGATCTCGTCGGCAATGGCCTGGCGGATGAAGCGCTGCCAGGCGGTGTCCCAGGCGCTCTTCGTCAGGGCCTCGCCGGTGCGGGAGATGATGAGCGGGCGGTGCTCCGGGTGCAGGGGCATGGCGCGCCCGCGCTTCTCCCAGATCGCGGCGCGGCGCTGCTGGGCGGCGGTGACGGCGGCACGCAGGCGGGGGCCCCAGGCGACGAGGTTGTCGCGGCTGCCCTTGCGCCGGTTGGTGCGCAGGCCTTGCTCGGTGATGTGGGCGTCGGTGAGGGTGACGACCTCGATGCCGCGCAGGCGGGCACAGTAGGCGATCTCCATCAC
>Ga0194137_10001990_pt1 | contig 12273 bp, 9 predicted proteins | sample TARM_MetaG_T3_14_FD_134025 | JGI IMG/M metagenome (GOLD analysis project Ga0194137, IMG submission 134025) | Freshwater microbial communities from Pennsylvania, USA, analyzing microbe dynamics in response to fracking - TARM_MetaG_T3_14 (version 2) | ecosystem: Environmental > Aquatic >...
ATAGCAGACAAGCCGCAGTTTGGCCAAATAAAAAGGGAGCACGCGCTCCCTTTTTCATGCCTGCAGCTATTCATTCGGCCCGAAAAATGGTTTGCTTTTCGGGCCGCTGATCTCATCCCCTACTTCTCGGAGAGGACCGGGGTGATGGAATCCGGCTCAACATATTGTCGGGCCGGATCTATAAAAAACACCGAAAACAAACATTGCAGCCCGGCGGACAGCGAAATTGCCTTGTCAGCCAATCCCAGACCACCACAATCAATCTGCCAGCCATGCATCAGAGACTCAATTCCCTTCCGTCCGAGGTCAGCCTGAAGGAGGCCTTCTGGTATTGGCTGAAGCTGGGTTTCATCAGCTTCGGCGGCCCGGCCGGTCAGATCGCCATCATGCATGCCGACCTGGTTGAGAAGCGGCGCTGGATTTCCGAGCGCCGCTTTCTTCATGCCCTCAACTACTGCATGCTGCTCCCCGGTCCCGAAGCCACCCAGCTTGCCATCTACATCGGCTGGCTGATGCACAGGACGGCGGGAGGCATTCTTGCCGGAGTACTCTTCGTTCTTCCGTCGCTGCTGCTGCTTTGCCTGCTGTCGTGGATCTATATCGCCTTCGGCAACGTTCCGGTGGTGGCCGGAGTGCTTTACGGCATCAAGCCGGCCATCGTTGCAGTCGTTCTCTCCGCGGCATGGCGCATCGGCACGAGGACGCTGCGCAACGGCCTCCTTATCTCCATTTCGATCGCCGCATTCCTGGCGATTGCCGTGTTCGATTTACCTTTTCCCGCCATCGTGCTGGCGGCCGCCTTGATCGGCGCGGTCGGAGGATTTGCCGCGCCTCATCACTTCAGCACGGGCGGCGGTCATGCCTCCGCAAACACTGCCTCCTACGGACCGGCACTGATCGACGACGACACGCCGACGCCGCAGCATGCCCGCTTTTCATGGGCAAAACTGGCCGTGCTTACCCTCGTCAGCATCGCCATCGCAGCGGCTAGCGGCTTCGCATTGGCTTCAAGCTTCGGCGTTCATGGCACGCTGACGCAGATGGCCTGGTTCTTCACCAAGGCCGCCATGCTGACCTTCGGCGGAGCCTATGCCGTACTGCCCTATGTCTATCAGGGCGCGGTCGACACCTTCGGATGGCTCACCGCTGCCCAAATGATCGACGGGCTTGCCCTGGGCGAGACCACCCCGGGTCCGCTGATCATGATCGTCGCCTTCGTCGGCTTCATCGGCGGCTGGACGAAAGAAGTATTCGGAGCCGGCCATGAACTGGCCTCGGCGGCGGCCGGGGCTGGCGTTGCGACGTTTTTCACCTTCCTGCCCTCCTTCGTCTTCATCCTCGCCGGCGGTCCGTTCGTGGAATCGACCCGCAACAACCTGAAGCTGACCGCGCCGCTGACCGCCATTTCGGCGGCCGTGGTGGGCGTCATCGTCAGCCTTGCCCTGTTCTTTGCCGATCATGTCTTCGCCTGGCGCAATCCGGTCGCCGAATGGGATCTTGCGGCCATGGCGATCGCTCTGGCGGCGGGAATTGCGCTGTTCCGCTTCAAGGTAGGCACCATTCCGCTGATCGGGGCCTGTGCGGCAGCCGGGCTCGTGGTATCTTATCTGCACTAGCGCAATAACGCGCGTGCCCTTCAGCGACAGCATGGCAGAGCGAATCATTCCCCTTGCCGACCACCGCCTGCTCAACGCGGCGCCGGCCATACCGACCACCCTGGAAACACCGAACGGACTCCTGGCGGATGCGCTTGCGCGGCCGCTGCAGGACTTGCGCATTTCGGTGACCGACCGCTGCAATTTCCGCTGCGTGTATTGCATGCCGAAAGACGTGTTCGACAAGGATTACGCCTTCCTGCCGCATTCATCGCTGCTGTCCTTCGAGGAAATCACCCGCGTAGCGAAGATTTTCGTCGCGCACGGCGTGCGCAAGATCCGGCTGACGGGCGGCGAGCCGCTGCTGCGCAAGAACGTCGAGAAGCTGATCGCAATGCTGGGCGAACTCCGGACGGTCGACGGCGAACCGCTCGACCTGACGCTGACGACCAACGCCTCGCTGCTGGCGCGCAAGGCGCAAGCCTTGAAGGATGCCGGACTGCGGCGCGTCACGGTCTCGCTCGACGCGCTTGACGAGACGACCTTCCGTCGCATGAACGATGTCGACTTTCCGGTTGCCGACGTGCTTGCCGGAATCGAAGCGGCGCACAAGGTCGGTCTGGGTCCCATCAAGATCAACATGGTGGTCAAGGGCGGCATGAACGACCAGGAAATCCTGCCCATGGCGCGTTACTTCAAGGGCTCGCCTTTCATCCTGCGCTTCATCGAATACATGGACGTCGGGGCGAGCAACGGCTGGAAGCTGGATGAGGTCGTGCCGTCGGCCGAAGTGGTCCGGCGCATCGATGCCGAAATGCCGCTGGAGGAAATCGAGCCGAACTACACGGGTGAAACCGCCGAGCGCTGGCGCTACAAGGACGGCGGCGGCGAGATCGGCCTGATTTCCAGCGTCACCCGAGCGTTCTGTCACGATTGTTCGCGCGCACGGCTGTCAACGGAAGGCAAGCTGTACACCTGTCTGTTTGCCACCAGCGGGCATGACCTTCGCGCACTGCTGCGCACCGGCCGCAGCGATGACGAGATCTCGACGGCGGTGGCGCATCTCTGGCGGGCGCGGACCGACCGTTACTCGGAACTGCGCACGGCCAATACCGAAGGCCTGCAGCAGCCGGTCAAGAAGGTGGAAATGTCCTATATCGGGGGATGATTCAAGGCGGCAGCGCGCTGCCTGTCCTCTCCTGTCTCCCTGCACGGCTTCGCGCCCTGCGCCCGCAGGGACCATTTCCATCCCGCTGATTCAGGACGGCTCGTTCGCCAGCCGGGACAAAGCCTCTTCGCTGCTCGCATACAGAGAAGATTCGGCGCGATGCCGACGCAATGCGCTGCCGAAATAGCTGCGCATGAACGCGCTGCTGGTATAGCGCGTGACGCGGCTGTAATAGCGCTCGGTCAAATCCTGCACCATGTCGACGTAGGGCTCGAGGAGTTCCGGCGTGATCGCGAAATTGTCGTAATTAACGATGGCAGGAACCTTCCTACCCAGCGGTTCCAGCAGTGCAGCCACTGCGGCGCGGATCGCTTCGATGTCGCTGACGTTGCGCACTTCAAAGCCCTCGAAATTCACGAAGAAGATATTGCGCTTGCGGTCATGGGTCAGGCGCTGCTCCAGCGGCAGGTAAAGAATGTCGTTGCGCAGTCCCATGGGCGCAGGCAGGAAGATGCGGGCATCCATCTGCTTCAATTCGGGACTGACCACCGGCCGGAACCGCATCTGCGACAGCACATCGTGCTCGAGGTCGATGCCGGGCGCAATCTCGATCACTTCCAGTCCGGCCTCGACCAGACGGAATACGCAGCGCTCGGTGATGTAGAGCACGGTCTGGCCGCGCTGCAGCGCGTACTCGCCGCTGAACGTGCGGTGCTCGACCTCGTCGACGAATTTCGCCGATGCACCTTCGCGTTTGATGCTCAAGCAACCGCCGCCGATCGCCACCTCAAGTCCGCCTGCCGTGAACGTGCCGACGAACACCACCTTCTTGGCGTTCTGGCTGATGTTGATGAAGCCGCCGGCGCCCGCCAGGCGCGGGCCGAACTTGCTGACATTGAGATTGCCGCGCCGGTCGGCCTGGGCCAGGCCGAGGAAGGCAACGTCGAGCCCGCCGCCGTCGTAGAAATCGAACTGGTAAGGCTGGTCGATGATGGCTTGCGCATTGGTCGCGGCGCCGAAATTCAGGCCGCCCGCCGGTATGCCGCCGATGACGCCGGGTTCGGCAGTGAGCGTGACCAGGTCCAGCACCTTTTCCTCGGCGGCGACGCTGGCCACGCCTTCGGGCATGCCGATGCCGAGATTGACCACGTCGTTCGGCCTGATCTCCAGCAGCGCCCGGCGCGCGATGATCTTGCGTTCGCTCATGTCCATGGCGCGAATCGAAGACATCGGCACCCGGATCTCGCCCGCGAATGCCGGGCTGTAGGGTTCGACGAAAGTCTGCATCTGGTACTCGGCCTTTTCCGCGACCACCACGCAGTCGACCAGGATGCCCGGAATCTTCACCTGTCGCGGATTGAGCGAACCGCTCTCGGCGATGCGCTCGACCTGGGCGATGACGATGCCGCCGGAATTGTGGGCCGCCATGGCGATGGCCAGCGCCTCCAGCGTCAGCGCCTCCTTCTCCATCGTGATGTTGCCGTCGGGATCGGCCGTCGTGCCGCGGATGATGCCGACATTGATGGGCATGGCCTTGTAGAACAGGTACTCCTTGCCGCCCAGCGTCAGCAGTTCCACCAGGTCTTCCGTGGTGGATTCGTTGATCTTGCCGCCGCCGTGGCGCGGATCGACGAAGGTGCCGAGTCCGACCGTCGACAGCAGGCCCGGCTTGCCGGCTGCGATATCGCGGAAAAGGTGGGTGATGACGCCTTGCGGCAAGTTGTAGGCTTCGATGCGGTTGCCGATGGCAAGCTGCTGCAGCTTGGGCACCAGTCCCCAATGCCCGCCGATGACCCGCTTGAGCAATCCTTCATGACCGAGGTGATTGAGGCCGCGCTCCTTGCCGTCGCCCTGACCCGCCGCATAGACGAGCGTGAGGTCGCGCGGAGACCCGATGGCGGTGGCTTCGTCGCGGCTTTCAAGGAAACGCTGCTCCAGCGCGACCGCGATATTCTCGGCGAAGCCGATGCCGACGAAGCCGCCGGTGGCGATGATATCGCCGTCGTGAATCAGGCGCACCGCCTCCGCGGCGCTGACGATCTTGTGGCGGCTCGGCTGGGGTGATCCGCCCGACATCGGGTTGGAAATGCGATGTACCATGGGATCCTTCGTGGTCAGGATGACAAATGATCGCTGCGCCGCAGATTATGACGCAATCATTGCTCGCACAGTGGTTTTCCGAACACGATAGCAATCGTGTTCCTTGACACTCGAAGTCAATTATGTTTTAGGAAAGATCGGCGGCTTCGATCTCAGGCCAGGCGCACCAGGCAAACCGTCCCGAGTTGTCCTGCCTACAGGCGTTACATTGCCGGCGTGGCTTCTTGCTGTGCCTCTTCCGGCGCCGGGGTCGGCATTGCCAGGACCTTGTCGATGCGCTTGCCGTCCAGGTCCACGATCTCGAATGTCCAGTTTTCCCATTCGCAGCGGTCACCGGTCTGCGGCAGACGGCCGAGCAGCAGCATGACCATGCCGCTCAAGGTGTTGTAGCGTCCGCGTTCTTCCTCCGGTACGACTTTCAGGCCGAGCCTGTCCTTGAGTTCCGGAACCGGGATCAATCCGTCGAGCAGCCAGGAACCGTCGTCGCGCTGCACTGCCCAGGCATCCTCGGCGCGGTGCGTCTTGAATTCGCCGGTGATGGCTTCCATGACATCCTGCAAGGTCACAATGCCTTGCACCTCACCGTACTCGTCGATGACGAACGCTAGCTGCACGCCCGAGTTCTTGAAGTTTTCCAGCAGCTCCATGCCCGTCAGCGATTCGGGCACGAACACCGCGGGCTGGAGATTGTTCTGCAATGTCGGTCTTTCACCGCGCAGGGTCTGGGCCAGCAGTTGGCGCGCATTGGCCACGCCGACGACTTCCGACCAGCCGCCGCGCAGCACCGGAAAGCGTGAATGGTCGCTGCTTTCGAATCGCCGCAGGTTGTCTTCCAGACTATCGTTGACATCGAAGTACACGATGTCGCTGCGCGGCACCATCAACGAAGCGATTTGCCGGTCGTCGAGCCGGAATACATTGCGCACCATCTGGTGCTCATGATGCTCGATGACGCCTGCGCTGGAGCCCTCCGCCAGCATCAGGTTGATTTCCTCCTGGGTCACGCTGGGTTCCGTGCTCTCCCGGACGCCGACGGCGCGCAGCACCAGCTGCGTGGAACCGGAAAGGAGCTTGACGAAAGGCTTGGTCAGGGCAGCCAGCAGCAGCATGGGGCGTGCCACCAGGCGGGCGATGGCTTCCGGACTCATCTGTCCGAGGCGCTTCGGCACCAATTCTCCGAGCACGATGGAAAAATACGTAATGCTGACGACCACCAGTCCGGTCGCCAGATACTGGTTGATCGGCGCCTGCACGCCCATGCCGCCAAGCCATTCGCTGAAGGGCTTGGCCAAGGTCGATTCGCCCACGATGCCGTTGAGCACGCCGATCGAAGTGATGCCGATCTGCACCGTGGACAGGAAGCGGTTCGGATCGTCGCCGAGCTGCATCGCCGCCGCTGCCGCGGTGTCGCCGGCCTCCGCAAGCCGCTGCAGACGGGCCCGGCGTGCGGTCACGAGCGCAATTTCGGACATGGCGAAGACACCGTTGAGAATGATCAGGCCCAGCAGTATCGCAATTTCCATAGCGTGGAATGGATGACAAATGTCGAGTCGGTAAAAATGATACTTGCAGACAATTCTTCCGTCTGCGACGAAGTTATCATAAATTACAGACTGGCCTTGTCGGTTGCAGTTCGCGGCAGCGTGCGGCTTGCGCTGCAAGTTCGCGACTTCAGGGCACGCTTGACGATGTCACTTCACATTCCAGCAAAAATGCCCGGCGGTTCGGCCGGGCATTGAGATGGTTTCCCTGGTTTGCGCAGTCAGCGCAGTTGCCGCCCTACTCTTCAACAGGATCGGGCGCCTCCGTGCGAAGCAGCAGTTGCGCGGTCTCGCTGGGCAATGCCTCCACCGACTTCAGCTTACGCGTCATCTGGCGGGTGCGGGTCTCGGCCTGCTCGATATTCTTGGCTGCGCGCTCCAGGCTGGCCTTGGTCGCGGCAAGCACGTCCCCGAACTTGCCGAACTCGGTCTTGACCGCGCCGAGCACCTGCCAGACTTCGGACGAGCGCTTTTCCAATGCCAGCGTGCGGAACCCCATCTGCAGGCTGTTGAGCAAGGCGGAGAGCGTCGACGGTCCGGCGATGCTGATGCGGCACACGCGCTGCAATTCGTCGGCGAGGCCCGGCCGGCGGATGACTTCGGCATACAAGCCTTCGGTCGGAAGGAACATGATGGCGAAATCGGTCGTGAGCGGCGGCGACAGATATTTGTCGGCAATGGTTTTCGCCTCGATGCGTACGGCGCGCTCCAGTTCGCGCCCGGCCGCCGCCACGCCCTCCGCATCGGCAAGCTCCGCCGCGTGCGCAAGCCGCTCGTACTGTTCCTTGGGAAACTTGGCGTCGATAGGCATCCACACCGGCCGTGCGCCATCGTCCTGTCCCGGCAGGCGAATCGCAAACTCCACCCGCTCGCCGCTGCCGGGAACCGTCTCTACATTCTTCGCATACTGGTCGGGCGTCAGCACCTGCTCCAGCAGCATTTCCAGCTGCACTTCTCCCCAGGTGCCGCGCGTCTTCACATTGGTCAGCACCCGCTTGAGATCGCCGACGCCGATGGCGAGTTGCTGCATTTCGCCCAGGCCTTGATGCACTTTCTCAAGACGGTCGGAGACCAGCTTGAACGATTCGCCGAGGCGCTGTTCCAGCGTCGCGTGCAGCTTCTCGTCGACCGTCCTGCGCATCTCTTCCAGGCGCGTACCGTTGTCTGTCTGCAGATCGCGGATCCGCGCTTCAAGAGTGCCGCGCACTTCTGCCATGCGCTGCGCATTGGACTCGGTCAGCTGCGCCAATCCTTGCCCCAGCGTATCGCCGAAGCGCTTGAGCGAACCGGCCTGCTCTTCCCGGGCGGCATGCGCATGCTGAGCGATTGACTGCCGCATGGATTCCAACTGTTGGGTATTGGCTTCGGTGAGCTTGGACAACTGTTGGGCAAAGGCGTCCATCTGCGCATTCTGCAGGCGGGCGACGTTAGTGAACTGCGTCATCAGCGTCTGCTGGAACTGCGCGAAGTTGCCGCCCAGTTCCTGACGCGTTCCCTGCGCAGTCATCTGCACCTGCTGGCGCAGTTCCCTTTCGATGCGCTCCCCGGTCTGCAGCTGATGTTTCTGGATTTCATCCTGCATCTGCGCCAGCCGGGCGGCGCTGTCGCCTCCGCGCGCGCGCAGCAGGATGAGCAGTTGGAGCACGATGATGACGGCGAGCGCAACAGGCAGAGCTGCCGTCAGGATGTCTGTCATGGTCATGAAGAAAGTTCGAATGAGCGTTGACGGGTAATTGAAAAGGCACCCGCATTACGTATGCGGGTTCAGCCTGCCTTGTTGCGCATCCAGTCCGCGGTCTGGAAAAAGGAATGCATCAGCCTTTCCTGCAGGGCCTCGTCGATGCCGACGTCCTGCATTGCCCAGGCCATGCAGCGCAGCCACTGGTCGCGCTCGACGGACGCGATCGCATACGGCAGGTGGCGCGCGCGCAGCCGGGGATGGCCGAAGCGCTCTATATACATGTCCGGCCCTCCGAGCCAGCCGCACAGGAACCAGTACAGCTTGTCGCGGGATCCATCGAGCGGGGTGGGATGCAATGCACGAATGACGGTGAACTCAGGCTCGAGATCCATCAAGTCATAGAAGCGATCAACGAGTTCGCGGACCTTGTCGGCACCGCCGATGTGTTCGAACACTGTTGTCTGCTGGGTAGATTCAGTAGTCATGCCGCGATCATAGCGCATTCACCTGTCCCGCAGGAATTGTGATGCACGGCATTTTCTTGCGTGTTTGAGACTACAACAAACGAATTATTAAACTTATTCCATCAGGAAATCATGCTTAATTTTTAAGCAGCAGTGTGGCGTTTTTGAGACTGCGCAACAGCAAGTTTGACGGTAGGCAACCGTCTCTTTGAGCCCCCGCAAGCAAAGATTACTTAGCGGTTTGCACTGTACTTTAATGATTACTATTGCTTAAAAGGTAATACATGCCTACCCCTGAACCGAAACTTTCGAACGATCTTGAACCGAGAAGAGAGATCCTCGAAGCAAGTTTAGACCATGACTTGCCCAGCCTAAGCGCAAGGCCCAGATCATGCTTTGAGCTACTTGCAACCGATGAACCTTTGACAGACAAGCCATGCGAGACCTGATCATCACGAATTCTTCCCGGCTGGAATTTTCCATGCGGTTGATGGACATCCTAGTCCTTGAACTCGCCGGCGTCGTTGCCGCGCTGCTGCACTTTCACATACCGCTGGCAGAAACCCCGCCGATCCACACGGTGATGCTGCATTTCTGCAGCGCTCTGGCCTTCCTGCTCTTTCCCCAATTTGAGTTGTATGTTTCCTGGCGCGGCCGCTCCCTGCCCGACATGTTCGTTCGCCTCGGTGCCGCATGGGGCGTGGTGCTGCTGATCGGCTTGTTCTTCAGCTTCCTGGTTCATCATGTGGGCAACCTGTCGCGCTTGTGGATGTTCTACTGGTACGCCGTGGGCGTGACCGCCCTCGTCCTGTTCCGCCTCGGCGTCTATTGCGTACTGCGCTACATGCGCGCCAAGGGCCTCAACAACAAACGCGTCGTGATCGTCGGCTACGGCAGCACGGGGCGCGAGATGCACAAGCGCGCGCTGCAGCAGGACTGGACCGGCTACGACGTCAAGGCGGTCTGCGCCGATCCGGAAGATGCGGACAAGCTCATCGATCCGAACGTGACACGCATCCATAGCACTCAGGAAATTCACGACTTCGTCGTTGCCAATCATATTCACGAGATCTGGATCACGCTGCCACTGATGGCCTCGCCGCGTCTGCAGGAACTGCAGTACCAGCTGCGCAATACCCTGGTCGATATCCGCTGGGTGCCGGATATCCTCGGCCTGCAGATGCTGGGCAACAAGATGGGCAACTTCCTCGGCCTGCCTGTGGTGGATCTCAATCAGCCCATTTCCAGCGGCGTCAACGGCATCGTCAAGGATATCTTCGACAGGATGTTTGCGCTGGTTGCACTGGTGCTGTTGCTGCCGCTGTTCATCGTCATCGCGATCATGATCAAGCGCAGCTCGCCCGGCCCCGTCCTGTTCAAGCAGCCGCGGCTTGGCCTGAATGGAAAGCCGTTCAACGTCTACAAGTTCCGTTCGATGAAAGTCCATCAGGAACATCAGGTAGTGACGCAGGCCACCAAGAACGATCCGCGCATTACCCCGATCGGCGCTTTCCTGCGGCGCACCAGCCTCGACGAACTGCCGCAATTCATCAATGTGCTGCTGGGCGACATGTCGGTCGTCGGTCCGCGGCCCCATGCCCTGCAGCATAACGAAATGTACAAGGATCTTCTCGAGACCTACATGCTGCGCCACCGCGTCAAGCCCGGCATTACCGGATGGGCACAGATCCATGGGCATCGCGGCGAAACCGATACCGTCGACAAGATGGCGCGACGCGTCGAGTACGACCTCCACTATATCCAGCACTGGTCGCTGTGGATGGATGTCCGCATCATCATCTGGACCGCATTCAAAGGCTGGACCGGAAAGAACGCCTACTGACGCGAACGCAAGGCCAGCATCCACACCCAAGACTGCGCGCTCTTCGCGCAGCCATGGGCGGACTTTGCACCCGTCCCGGCAAACGAAGCCAAAGCAAGCCGATTGCCGCGACAAGAAGCGTTAAGGCAAGGCACAAGCACACTGGCAATACACAAGCAACAGAAAGGTGCTCATGCGCAAACACATTCCCGTCACGGGGAGCAGATATCCAACGCAAAGCTTCATCAAGGTCTCTGCCCGCCAGCAGCGCCTGCTCGCGGCGGCCTTGCTGTTCGGACTGCTGCTCGCCCTTGATGCGATGCCGGACTTGATGGCGGCGCTGTCCTCCTTCATGGGAGAAAAGCTGCTGCGCTTTGGCGCATACGCCGCGCTCAGCACCCTGATCTACGCTGGCCTGTCCGCAAGCCCTGCTGCCCGCGCACTAATCACCCTGGGTTTGGCCGGCGTCATGAGAGGTGTCGAAGAAGCAACGCAGTTGATGCTGCCTTATCACAGCGCAAATCTTCTTGGCTGGAAATTCGACATGCTGGCAGCACTGACTTGCGTAGGGATGTTGATGATGCTGCATCCCGTAGTCAGCGAATGGTTTGCATCGCAGCAGTTGCGTCCCGCACGGATACGGACCCGCCCGGCATCGATCGTGCAGCGTGTCCACCGCACAGGCATGCAGTAACACAACGCCATTTTTGAAAAGCAAGACATGCATACAAAGATCAACAAGGCAGTCTTTCCCCTGACCGGCTCCGGCGCCTCCGCTTCTCGCACCGCCGGCTCGGGAAGTCTGCTGTCGATTGTCGACAAGCCTCTGCTTCGCTACGCCGTTGAAGAGGCACTTGCGGCATCCATCGTCGACATGATGTTCATTGTCGACGAGAAGAAACCGGAACTGCAGGCCGTCATCTCCAGCCTGTTGCCTGCCGGCGTGAACCGACGTTTCATTGTCACCGATGCCGTCGGAGCGGCCGCTGCGGTGCTGAGCGCCGAACATGCCATCGGCGGCGAAGCTTTTGCAGTCATCGTTCCCGAAGACCTGGTCGATGCCGAAACGCCGGTGCTTAGCCAGCTGCTCGCCGTGCATGCATCGCATGGCGCCAGCGTCATTGGCGTGGAAATCATTGCGCGCGAATACAGCGATGCCCATGCAGTCATCGCCGGCACGAGCGTGGCCGAACGCATTATCGAAGTTCAAGACATCGTCAGCCATCCGGCTCCGCTGCAGGCACCCTCCACGCTGGGAGCCGTCGGACGCTACCTGTTGACGCCGTCCATCTTTGCGCATCTGCGCATGCTGAAAGACAGCGCAGGGAATGCTGGCACGCTCACCGAAGCCCTTGCTTCGCTGCTGAAGACGGAGCGAGTCTTCGCCTGCCAGTTCGAAGGCATCCGCTACGACTGCGGCAGCACGCTCGGCTATCTGCAGGCCAACGTGCAGTTCGGCCTGCGCCATCCGGGCGTCTGCAACGAGTTTCGCGCCTTCCTGCGCGCTCTTCCATTCATTCCTCCCGCGCCGGCACTGCAGCTGGCCGCGGTTACACCTCACGCCAGCGAGGCGATTGCGATAGCGGGATAGCCATGACGACAAAGAAGGACAACACCATGACCACCAACCCCCAACTGCCCGAGCATCTGGTGCCGTCGCGCCCCGGTCAGGTGCGCAAGGTTGCACTGATCACCGGCGTGAGCGGCCAGGACGGGGCCTATCTTGCCGAACTGCTGCTGAGCAAGGGCTATATCGTTCACGGCATCAAGCGCCGCACCTCGAAATTCAACACCGACCGCATCGACCATCTTTACCAGGGTCCGCAGGAAGACGAGCGCCGCTTCATCCTGTACCACGGCGACATGACCGATTCCTCGTCCCTGCTGCGCATCATCCAGGAA
>Ga0194137_10001991_pt1 | contig 12270 bp, 10 predicted proteins | sample TARM_MetaG_T3_14_FD_134025 | JGI IMG/M metagenome (GOLD analysis project Ga0194137, IMG submission 134025) | Freshwater microbial communities from Pennsylvania, USA, analyzing microbe dynamics in response to fracking - TARM_MetaG_T3_14 (version 2) | ecosystem: Environmental > Aquatic >...
GTACGAAACCAAACACTGGACCGTCAATCCAACCTGTCTGCAAACTTTTCCGATGCAAGCACGGCTTCGTCCGGTTGGCAGGTGCCGCGGGCAATATGCGCATAGGTAAATTTGCTCCCATGCGCATGGGGGAACGGCAAGCCGGAAGCATCGACAACACCTATACGAATGCAAGGAGACGACATGGATGCCAAGCGCGTAGCAGTTGTCACAGGTGGCATGGGCGGACTGGGAGAAGCGATCTGCAAGAAGCTTGACCGGTCCGGTTTTCAGGTGGTCGCGACCTATTCCCCTTCCAATACCGATGCCAAGGCGTGGCTGAGCGAACGCAAGAGCGAAAGCTACGATTTCGCCGCGGCCTGCATCGACGTTTCCGAAATGTCTTCCTGTGAAGCAGGCGTCATGCAGATCCTGCGGGATGTCGGGCGGATCGATGTGCTTGTCAACAATGCCGGCATTACACGCGATGCCACGCTGCGGAAGCTGTCGCAAGAGGATTGGCTAGCCGTTCGCAAGACCAATCTGGACAGCGTCTTCAACATGAGCAAGCTCGTGATGCATGGCATGCTGGAAAACCAGTGGGGCCGCATCATCAATATTGCGTCCGTCAACGCGCAGAAAGGCGCCTTTGGCCAGACCAATTATTCCGCGGCCAAGGCCGGCGTGCATGGATTCACCAAAGCCCTGGCGCTGGAAGTCGCCAACAAGGGCATTACGGTCAATACCGTGTCTCCGGGCTACCTGAGCACGAAGATGGTGATGCAGATTCCGAACGACATTCTTCAGGAAAAGATTCTCCCGCAGATTCCTGTCGGACGCCTTGGCAAGCCGGAAGAGGTGGCCGGCCTTGTCGCTTATCTGTGCTCGGAAGAGGCCGGTTTCCTGACTGGAGCGAATATCGCGATCAACGGCGGACAGCACATGTACTGAGGTACCCGGAAGCCGGCGGGCGGGTGCGAAGAGGCTTCGACATGCGATTGATGTGGCTCAAGCACGGTGCATGGCCAAGTCCGTCGGTTGCGGAATCCGCAGAGAATAGCGCTGACCGTAAAGGTTCTCCTACTCTTGCTTATCTCAGGATCGACAAATGCAAAACATGGCAAATCCCTTCTTGGACGTGTACCAGACTCAAATCGAAGCTTCCCGGCGTTTTCTCGATACGATCTTTTCGAGCACCGAGAAGATCGACCAGGTCGTCAGGGGTGCAGCACAGCGCGCCGTCAATGAGCAACTCAATTTTGCCGAGGCATTTACCCAGGCCAAGGATCCCGCCTCGATCGGCGCTGCCTGGCAGTCCGGCATGGCGGCGCGCAACTCCGACCAGGCCGTCAATTACCAGCGTGAACTGGTCCGTATCGTCGTGGAAATGCAAAGCGAGCTTGGCAGGGGGGTGCAGGATTACGTCGAGCAGTTGCGCAGTCAGGCAGCAAGCGGCTTCAAACCCCGGATAGATGCTACTGTAACGCAGCCTGCCGGCGATACCGCTTCCAATTCGAATCCAATGACGAGCCTGTTTTCGGTTTGGCAGAATGCGTTCAAGGAAGCCAGTTCTCTCGCTCAGCGTAACCTGAGCACATTCAACGAGGCCGTCGGGTCGGCCGCGCAGCAGAATTCACGCTATGTCAATGGGACTGCCGGCGCCGCTCGCAATGTTGCCGAAAGCGCTGAAAGCAGCATCGCATCGACGACCGATGCCGGTGTGAGCACTGCTGCGCAGGCAGGTGAATCTGCAGCCGAGGCGTTCGCAACGAATGCCGAACGCAAACAGGGGACGGTGCCGGGAAGCAAGAAAAAATAAGCAGAAATTCGGGCTGGAGGCAGGATTGTCCGGTCAGGGGCGGTCTCCCTTGAGTGAAAGGCTTTCGTCCCTTCCGTCCGAAAATGACTTCTGATCGGTTTGAAGCAAAAAAGCCCGTCGCAAGACGGGCTTTTTACTTTACAGCGAGCGCGCGGCTAAAACATCAAGCGCTGGCCAACTGAGTACCCCAATCCGGATCGGACTGGTCGTTTTGCTGAGTGGCGGCTTTGGACTTCTTTGCGGCGACCTGCTTTGCCCTCGAACTCGAAGGCGGCAGACGGCGCAGAGTACGTAATGCCTCGACATCCTTGATGCCGATGGAACGCTGGTCGACGGTGATCAGGCCAATCTCGTTGAATGCGGACAGAGTACGGCTGACCGTCTCCAGGGTCAGGCCGAGATAGCTGCCGATTTCATGGCGGGTCATGCGGAGATTGAACAGCTTGCTGGAATAGCCCATGTCGGCATAGCGCTCGGACAGATTAACGAGGAAACGCGCCACCCTGGCTTCGGCACTGAGCGCACCGAGCATGCTGACCATTGCCTGCTCACGCACCAGTTCGCGGCTCATGACGCTGTACATCGCGTGTTCGAATTCCACATGTGCGCGTCCAAGTGCTGTCAGCTTCTTGAACGGCAAGAGGATCAGGTCGCAATTGGACAGGGCGACGGCCTCGGAAGCATAGCGCTTGGTATGGATGCCGTCCACGCCGAACAGGTCGCCCTTCATCGGGAAACTCAGCACCTGCTCGTTGCCGAACTCATCGATCAGCACGGTTTTCAGGAAGCCGGAATGAACGATGTACAACGTATCGAACGGCTGCCCGATGGTGTGGATGCGCTGGCCGGTCTTGAACTGCACATGCTGGAACAGCAGCTCCTCGTCGGTATGAATGGCCGCGGAAGGAATGCGCAAGACATCGCACAGTTCCTTCAAGTTAGACCAAAGCTTGCCCTGGCGTTGCCAACCCGCTTCGACGGAAGACGAATGTAGTGCTGACGTTGTTGAGTCGTTGCGGACATCAGATGCTTGAGTTGACAACATAGCCATCTCCTAATTCAGTAATTCAGTTAATGCACGCACTACAGACAGCCGTGCATAAGGTGGTTGCCGCCGATTTGTTCAATCCTTGCAATCAAGAGTTTTGATCTAGAACATCCGGCGTGCGTCGATTGCTTGTTGCATTTCATATGAGGTAGCCAGTATCGCAACTGCAACAGGACTTTGGCTATCGGGAGGGGCTGAATTGAAATGTAGGGGAGATATGCCTCTTGTAGGATTATGCCTACAAATCGACGTAATATTTTCTGAGCGGAAGCTTGGAATTGGGCTTGGAATGGAAACGGGATTGCCGAGCTGTTATTGCGCAGGCAGGCTTGCTGTCTTATGCCGCGAGAATGCTGAAAGAGAATGCAAGCCTTGGCAAGGGCTGCATTGGCAGACTGATAGACTAAAGGCCTTTCGGCTCGAATGCACTGTTGATTGCAGGCGCTATGCCAGCGGCACCGCCTCGTGCGGCGGCGCCAGGCTCGCCATGTTGCTTCACCACGCCTTGGCCCACGGACTGGCCTGCAGGCAGTCCGGCTACGGCAGCGCAAACCGGCAGTTTGTGAAACCCTGCCTTCGCCCACAGGCAAATCGCCTTGGCATCGTCGAGTCCCGCCGAAAGCGCTCTAGGCTGTGTTTGATAAGCTGCTGCGCGGTCCGGATAGGTGCCTGCGGTACCCAGCGTACCCTGCGTACGCGTGCGCTCCTCGGCGCCAATCTGAACCGCCCGCGCCACTGATCAAACACAGCCAAATTGTGAGGTTGCAATAGGAAACGCTGAGAAGCGGCTAGCCTAAGCGGCGAGGGTAGCGCAGAGAAGCCTTCAAATGCGAGTGTTTTAGTTCTTCAGGGGGCCAAGCAGGCGGTGCTGCACGGCATACTGAACCATCTCGGCCAGTGAATTCATGTTCATCTTGGTGAGGATGCGCGTCTTGTGGGTACTGACGGTCTTTGCGCTCAGGTGGAGAAAATCCGCAATTTCGGTAATCGACTTGCCGCTGACGAGCAGGGTAAACACCTCGAACTCGCGGTTGGAAAGTTGCTTGTGAGGCAAGTCCTCATTGGCGGGCATGACATCCATCGCCAGCTGTTCCGCGACTTCCAGGCTGATGTAGGGGCGGCCGGAGGCGACTTTGCGGATGGCGCTCACCAACTGGGTGCCGGCGCTTTCTTTCGTCAGGTAGCCCCGCGCACCGGCGCGGATCGCGCGCACCGCATATTGCTCTTCCTCGTGCATGGTCAAGATCAGGATAGGAAGCTTCGGGACTTCATCCTTGATTTGACGAATCAGCTCGACACCGCTACGGCCCGGCATGGAAAGATCCAGCATGAGCAGGTCGAATCCGCCCTTGCGCACGTGCGCCAATGCTTCGAAACCGTCTACGGCTTCACCGACAACTTCAATGTCGTCAGCTCCATCGAGAATGCGTTTTAAGCCTTCACGCATAATAGTATGGTCGTCGGCGATTACGATACGAATCATAGGCTGCTTGTCGGTGGTATAGATGTCTGTTCTATGGGAAAAATAGGTTCAACAGGTATTGAAACTTGAATAATCACCCCATGTGGATCGGCATTGCGTATGCTGATTGTACCTCCCAACACGAAGATGCGTTCCTGCATCGCAATCAGGCCGTAGCAACCCGGTTTATGTTCGTTTCCAGGCTCCATGCCAATACCATCATCCTGAATCATAACATCGAGTTGATGGTCCGTATGTGAAAAAGCAATTTTTGCCGTTCCCGCATGAGAATGCCTTTCAATATTCGACAGGCTTTCCTGAATTACGCGAAATAAGGCGGATTCGATGGCATCGTCGAGCTTCTGCAGCCGGCCAGAAGTTTCAATAATGCAATTGATGCCGCTTCGTTTCTGAAAGCTGTCGGCCATCCATTCCACTGCGGCGAGCAGGCCGAAATCGTCCAGCAGAGGGGGGCGCAAGGCGGACGCCATGCTTTTCGTCATGGTGATCACGTTATCCAGCAGCCCCTGCATCTGCGCGACCCGCGCCGGCAGACCGTCGTCCGTCGCAGGAAGGCTGTTCTCCAGCCAGTCCAGATCGAGCTTGAGAACGCTCAGCCGCTGGCCGATGTCGTCGTAGAGCTTTTTGGAGAAGCGGCGTTTCTCCACCTCCGTGGCTTGCTGGGTCGATGCCGCCCACTTTCTCAGGTCGGCCGGCCTGACGGGACGCTGGTTGAGTTCGCGAGACGGTCTCCTGGCGGTGGCGCTATGGAGAATCAGAGCAAGGTAAAGTTCGCCGTGCACGGCGACGCGTGTAATGCTGGTGCTCATGACGAGCTGGTCGCCGTTGGCATGCACACCCTTGAGTTCCACTTTGGTCCGGCGGGCGTTGAATCTGGCAGTGGAAAGGCGATCCAGCCGCCGCCTCTGCTCACTCCCGAGCCGGTGCGGCAGCAGGATATCCAGGGACTTGTCCATCAGGCTGTCGGCGCTGTAGCCGAAAATACGTTCTGCCTTTTGATTCACCAATACGATATGACGCTGGGCGTCCACAACGATGACTCCGTCCATCGCCGATTCGATAATGGACAATAGCGATGGACCTACCTTGTTTGCGGGAAAGCGGGCGAGTGTCGTAATGAAATTCGGTAGTTGCCCGGTATCGGATTCCAAGTAAGTTGTCATCACAATTTCTCTATTGCCTGGTAGGTGTTTGCCAGATTTCGAAGGCTGTCTGTATGCCACGCGAAATGCTTGACGTTGGAAGCCGGGTGCAGCCTTTTCGCAGCTTCAATGGGCTGATGCTTCTGCACAAGCTATGGCACGACAAATCGGGATATCTTTTCTGAACATGCAAACCGATCATATCGAGCAGAAGAATCAAAGGGTTTGATGAAAACAATATCCTTGAACAGTGGTGCCCGGGATATGTCAGCGTCGGACCGCGAAAAAATCGGATCGACTGATTAAAATCACATGAGATTGAGAATGCACAATTCCGCGATTGCTATATAGTAAGCGCCGCCTTTCAACGGTTCCGTGAGGTACTAAACGATTTGCGCTCGCTCAAGCAGTGCCGATAGGGCGATGTTCCCAAGCACCATTTTCTCGATCAATGCTATGAATATGGATATTCAACTCGGAGAAATCAGCCACATCATTCAACTGGCTATTGCACCCGTGTTCCTGTTGACAGGGGTAGGAACGAAGCTAACCGTGCTGACAAACCGACTGGCGCGAATCATCGATCGATCAAGAATTCTCGAAGACCGGATCAATGCCACTACTGCGGCAGACCATGCCGATGCCTATCTGGAACTCGAATATCTTTACCGCCGGGCGCACTTGATCAATCGCGCCATTACGCTGAGCACTTCCTGCGGATTGCTCGTGTGCATTGTTGTCGCATCCCTGTTCATCGGTGATGCGCTTAACCTGGGCTTGGCAGGATTTATCGGTTTTTGCTTCGTCCTTGGGATGTTCGCTCTTATCGGCAGTTTCGTTTATCTATTGCGTGAAATCTTCGTGGCAACCAAAACCATATCCATCCGAAATCCACACGTTGTGAGACAAATTGCAGCAAAGAAGCGGAAGGAAAGGTAAGCTTTCATTTAAGTTTGTGGTGTTGTTGAATCCGCTGCATGCATTTTTCCCGCTAGCGTTTCAGCACGAAGAGACCAGCTGCTTGAGTTCCGCAATCCAGGCGGAACGCACATTGTAGTGTTGCGTATCCTGCAGGCATTCATCAATGGCCTCACGCCATACTCGCGTGAGCCTGCCAAGCTTGGAGGAGGAGCCACTCTGCAGCTCAATCCTTAACGCGCTAACCTTGATGGCCGCCAGTTGCGGAAGGACGTCCAGTACATTCCATTCGTGGGAATGATCATGCTGGTATAGCTGGTCGTTTATGGCCTCTTCGGGTAACGCGCAATGTCCAACGGCGTCATGAAAGAGCGTGTCGGAGAGCAGTAATTCACCGGATGTTTCTTCGGGAGCGGGTTGACACGGCGTAACCTGTGCAGCAATTAAATCGGCCGGTGATGCGGTAATGGCGCAACCTTTACCAAACGCCACAAGCTCTACACCGATGCCGGGTATTCTGCATATTTTCCTGATTTGCGCTACCGAGACAACGCGCGGCAGAATGACTCGCTTGAATGGAATGGCTTGCCTCAACCGCTTGATCGAGCCTGCCTCGGCCATTGATTGCGGCATTGAAAAATGGATGTCGAGATTCGGAAAGTGAGCCGAGGCGTACAGCATCAGCGCCGGCTCGGAAAGGGCAATCGCATCGATTCCCAGGTTCGACGCATCCCGGATCATTGCGGTCAAGTTCGCCCAGGATGCGGCATTCCCGTTTGATAGAGGCAAGGAAAGCACGACTTTTGCGTTGTGTTCATGAGCATATCGGACGCCCTTTCTTAATGCGGCATCGCGAGCAAGTGCGGATCCCAGGCGAAGGTGCGTGTCTGTAAAGCGATAAGCAACATGAATACTGTTCGCACCGTTATCAACTGCAACCCTTAGGCTGGCCAGATTGTATGCCGGGCATGCAAGCGTCAAACATTCCGTTGCTGGTATGGGCGCTTTTCCAAACGAAAGCACTTGTGCAGAAGCTTTAACCATAATCTGCTCCCCCTGGGCGTCATGTCGCAAGCGGCGCAAAGTTGAATTTGTTGCGCCTTCTGTGCGACGGAAGTGAGTCCCTGGACATGCAATTCCGTTCTAACTGCATGTCATGCCAAAAGACGTCATGGATGTCTGGCTTGCGAATTGCGCGGCTCATTGAAAAAAGAAAGCACCGACAAGCCATACCAAGAAGAGGCACCCAGACTTTCCTAATTGCAATGAATTCAATGTAGCAGACGATTCCTTGTGGAAATTGATTTTACGCAAACAATATTGCGCATAGGAATTATTGCTACAGGGCAAGCCAGCGACCGGAAATGATGAGCAGCGGGAGCGGTTATGCGAAAAGCGAGCAGTCGCTTTTGATTCTGAAATTTCGGCAGGAAGGCTGGCGTTTTGGTTTGAGCCGAAAAAGAAAAGGGCCACTTGACGTGGCCCTTTGAATTCTTTGGCTCCCCGACCTGGACTCGAACCAGGGACCTGCGGATTAACAGTCCGTCGCTCTACCGACTGAGCTATCAGGGAATAGATAGCTATTATAGGCCGAAATTTCCGTGGCTGTCAAAGCATTGAGCGGGCATCAATGGCCGGAGTCATTCGGCTCCGGGCATCTCCACCCGCGGGTCGTGCAGGCTTGTTACAGGACCTTTGCAATCGCATCGACAACGGCGTCGATGTTTTTCGAATTGAGAGCAGCCACGCAGATGCGGCCGGTGTCAACTGCATAGATCGAGTGTTCTTCGCGCAGGCGTGCTACCTGTTCCTTGGTCAGGCCGGAATAGGAGAACATGCCGCGCTGCTTGATGACAAAATCGAAATCATGGCCGGGAGCCTTGCTCTTGAGCTTGTCGACCAGTGCCTGACGCATTTCACGGATGCGCACGCGCATGCCGGCGAGTTCGTCTTCCCACAGCTTGCGCAGTTCCGGGCTCGACAGGGTGGAGGCAACCACCTGGCCGCCATGGATAGGCGGGTTGGAGTAGTTCGTCCGGACGACGCGCTTGAGCTGTGACAGAACGCGGCTGGCTTCTTCAGCGCTGACGGCCGCAATGCTCAGTGCGCCGACGCGTTCGCCGTAAAGGGAGAACGACTTGGAGAAGGAATTGGACACGAACAGCGGGCCGCCTGTTTCAGCGAAACGGCGCACCACCTTGCCGTCTTCATCGATGCCGTCGCCGAAGCCCTGGTAGGCCATGTCGAGGAAAGGAATGAGGCCGCGCTGGGACACGACGTTGATGACTTCCGTCCATTGCTCTTGTGTCAAGTCGGCGCCGGTCGGATTGTGGCAGCATGCGTGCAGCAGAACGATGGAGCCTGCAGGCATTTCCTTGAGGGCATTGAGCATGCCGCTGAAGTTCACGCCGCGGGTGGCCGGGTCGTAGTAGGGATAGTTGTTGACGACGAAGCCGGCGGCCTCGAACAGCGCGCGGTGATTTTCCCAGCTCGGATCGCTGATCCATACCTGGGAATCCGGCGAGAAGCGCTTGAGGAAATCGGCGCCGATTTTCAGCGCGCCAGTACCGCCGAGCGCCTGCACTGTGACTGCACGTTTTTCTTGAACAACCGCGCTGTCGGCCCCAAATACAAGTTCTTGCACAGCCTTGTCATAGGCGGCAAGACCGTCGATCGGCAGGTAGCTGCGCGGCGTTGGTTTTTCCATCTGTTGTGCCTCTGCCTTGCGAACGCACTCGAGCAGGGGAACCTTGCCGTTGTCATCGTAATAAACACCGACGCCGAGGTTCACCTTGTTCGGGTTCTTGTCAGCGTTGAAAGCTTCTGTAATGCCGAGAATCGGGTCGCGCGGCGCCATTTCGATAGCGCTGAACAGAGAGGCGGGATGGGATTGGCTCATCGTGATAACATGAAAAATTGGCTGCAGAAGAAAGATGATGCAGCTGGGTTGTAGTCAGTTCGGGCTTAGGCCTCGAAGCAGGGTGCAACTTATTATTCTACCAAAGGTCGAATTGAGATGGCAGATTTATCCCAGGTTCAAAGCCCGATCGACGAATCGAAAATCGTCACTTTCCCGGATTCGCCCTACAGGCTTTTTCAGCCGTTTCCCCCGGCGGGCGATCAGCCGGTGGCCATCGACAAGCTGGTGGAGGGCATAGAGGACGGCCTGTCGTTTCAGACACTGCTCGGCGTGACCGGTTCTGGGAAAACCTACACGATGGCGAACACGATCGCGCGGCTTGGACGGCCGGCCATCATCTTCGCACCCAACAAGACCCTGGCGGCGCAACTGTACAGCGAGTTCCGCGAGTTCTTTCCGCAGAATGCGGTGGAATACTTCGTCAGCTACTACGATTACTATCAGCCCGAAGCCTATGTGCCGCAGCGCGACCTGTTCATCGAGAAGGATTCCTCGATCAACGAGCACATCGAGCAGATGCGGTTGTCTTGCACGAAATCGCTGATGGAACGCCGGGATGTCGTGATCGTGGCGACCGTGTCCGCAATCTACGGTATCGGTAATCCGAACGAATACCACAAGATGATTCTGACCTTGCGCGCCAAGGACAAGGTCAGCCAGCGCGACGTGATCGCGCGCCTGATCCAGATGCAATACACGCGCAATGAAGTCGATTTCGGCCGTGGTACCTTCCGCGTGCGGGGCGATACCATCGACGTCTTCCCGGCCGAGCATGCCGAGCTTGCGCTGCGCATCGAAACCTTCGACGACGAGATCGACAGCCTGCAATTGTTCGATCCCTTGACCGGTCGCGTCAGACAGAAGATTCCGCGCTTCACCATCTATCCCGGATCGCACTACGTGACGCCTCGCTCGACTGTCCTGCGCGCGATAGAAAGCATCAAGGAAGAACTCCGGGAGCGCCTCGAATTCTTCCGTAAGGAAAACAAGCTGATCGAAGAGCAACGGCTTGAGCAGCGTACCCGCTTTGATCTGGAAATGATGCAGGAGATCGGATTCACGAAGGGCATTGAAAACTATTCGCGTCACTTGAGCGGCGCGAAGCCCGGCGAGCCGCCGCCTACTTTGGTGGACTATCTGCCCCAGGACGCAATCATGTTTCTCGACGAGTCGCATGTGCTGCTCGGCCAGCTGAACGGCATGTACAACGGCGACCGTGCGCGCAAGACCAACCTGGTCGACTACGGCTTCCGCCTGCCGTCCGCACTCGACAACCGTCCGCTCAAGTTCCAGGAATTCGAGGCGAAGATGCGCCAGACGATCTTCGTTTCGGCGACGCCGGCAGAGTATGAGGGCCAGCATTCCGGGCAGGTGGTCGAGCAGGTTGTGCGGCCGACCGGTCTGGTCGATCCGCAGATTTCAGTGCGTCCCGCGAGTACCCAGGTCGACGACCTGATGTCCGAGATTTCAGACCGCATCAAGAAGAACGAGCGGGTGCTGGTGACCACGCTGACCAAGCGGATGGCCGAGCAGCTGACGGAATTTCTTGGCGATAACGGCGTCAAGGTTCGCTATCTGCACAGCGACATCGATACGGTCGAGCGCGTCGAGATCATCCGCGATCTGCGGCTGGGCACCTTCGATGTCCTGGTCGGGATCAACCTTCTGCGCGAAGGCCTGGATATTCCCGAAGTCTCGCTGGTTGCAATTCTCGATGCGGACAAGGAGGGCTTCCTGCGCTCGGAGCGCAGCCTGATCCAGACCATCGGACGCGCGGCGCGAAACCTGAATGGCATGGCGATCCTGTACGGCGACAAGGTCACCGACTCCATGCGGCGGGCCATCGATGAAACGGAGCGCCGCCGGGCCAAGCAGATTGCCTACAATACCGCGAACAACATCACGCCTGCCGGCGTCAAGAAGGAAATTCGCGACCTCATTGACGGCGTCTACAGCCCGCAGGAAGCGCGCGGCGAGCTGCTGGTCGCGCAGGAGCAGGCCAAGTACGATTCCATGAGCGAGAAGCAGGTCAGCAAGGAAATCAAGCGGCTCGAAAAACTCATGGTGGAGCATGCAAAGAATCTGGAGTTTGAAAAGGCGGCTAGAATTCGGGATCAGCTGCATTTATTGAAAGAGCAGCTGTTTGGTGCTCCCGGCCTGGACAATGTCGTGCCGTTGATCAGCAAGTAAGGGCAAGCCCTGCATGGGCTCGTGGGGCAGCGGCATATGCCGCTGCCTTTTCATTTTTGGACATGCCCGAATTGTTTGTGCCTGGTCGCGCGTTGCTCTCCAGCCGGGCCGTTATCGTTCATCACTCTGAGAATTCGTGCCTATGCCTTCATCCCTGCCGGCTTCACTGAACAAGGCCCTGGAACTTGCACATGCCTCGTGGCGGCCAATCCTGATTGACGGCTTGAATGCCGTTGCCGCAGCGGACCCGGGCTATCTGCCTTCGCTGCTCGAAAGCAGCTATCTGCCGACGCAGGGACGCATATTCGCGGCATTCGCCAAGCCGCTCGACGAAGTCCGGTATGTGCTGGTGGGAGAGGGGCCTTATCCGCGAGAGGAAAGCGCAACCGGCGTATGCTTCATGGATGGTGCGGTGGAGTCGCTCTGGTCGGATAAGGGCTTGTCGAAACAGGTCAATCGCGCCACCTCGCTGAGGAACTTCGTGAAGATGCTGCTCGTCGCGGATGGCCTGCTGGAGGCTGGCAATACCTCGGGCGAAGCGATCGCCAGGATATCGGCGAAAGCGCGCGCCATCGGCTCCCCGTTCATCCAGACGCTCACCGAACTGCAGGGCAATCTGACGCGTCATGGTTTTCTCCTGTTGAATGCCAGCCTCGTGTTCCGCCCCGATGTCCCTCCCGTGCGCGATGCGAAGGCCTGGAGGCCGTTTCTCGAAGTCGTCCTGAATGCCCTGGTTACGCATTTCACGGAAAAAGACGCGCAGCCGCCGAC
>Ga0194137_10001993_pt1 | contig 12269 bp, 10 predicted proteins | sample TARM_MetaG_T3_14_FD_134025 | JGI IMG/M metagenome (GOLD analysis project Ga0194137, IMG submission 134025) | Freshwater microbial communities from Pennsylvania, USA, analyzing microbe dynamics in response to fracking - TARM_MetaG_T3_14 (version 2) | ecosystem: Environmental > Aquatic >...
GACCTGCAGCAGCCAGTGAATGCCCTGGCTGCGCAGGTAGCGGCGGTAGTCGAAGCCGCCGCGGTTGGCCGGCCCCGCCGGCAGCTGCAGCGCGCCGGAGACCGCGATGCGGTCGCCGCGCCGCCACTGGCGCGCGGTCTCAAGCTCCGCCTCGCGCAGCAGCTTGACGCGCACGAGCAGCCGCTCGCGCAGCGGCTCCGCCTGCTGTGCGTCCCCCGCGCGGACGGACTGCGCCGTCATGCGCAGCTGCACCACGTCGCCGTCGATTTCGACCGGCGACGTGATGACCCCCTCCGCCGCGGCCGGAATGTCCGGCGGCGGCAGCTGCGCCTCGGCTGCGGCGTACAGGGCGGGCAGCGCGGTCGCGGACCGCGCATCCGCCCACAGCCGCTCGCCTGCGGCTAGGGCATAGGCCGCCAGGCATGCGGCGGCCAGCCCAGGCCTGGCCTGCCCGGCGAGCGCCAGCGCCGCCAGCAGCAGGCCGAGCCCCAGCCCGGCGCTCAGCGCTCCGCCGGGACTCCAATACGCCGCCGCCGAGCTTCCGGCGACAAAACAGACGGCCGCCCAGACAAGCGGCCTTCCGTCCAGATAACCTCTCGCTCTCATCCCTCTTCTCCTTTCCCGCAGAAAACAAAACACCTCCACGAATCTCCTTCTGAAAGGAGTTTTCGTGGAGGTGCTTCCTCCGAAAGCCATGGCATTCGTCTTAGACTTTAGACTTTAGTCTTTAGTCTTTAGTCTTTAGTCTTTAGTCTTTAGTCTCTAGTCTTTGTCTTTGTCTTTGTCTTTGTCTTTTAACTTTTAGCTTTTAACTTTTAGCTTTTAGCTTTTAGCTTTTAGCCTTTAACCTTTAACCTTTAGCCTTTAGCCTTTAACCTTCATCCCTTAGCTTTTAGATTTCAGCTTCTAGATTTCAGCTTCTAGATTTCAGCTTCTAGATTTCAGCTTTTAGATTTCAGCTTCAAGATTTCAGCCTTAGCCTTCAGCTTTCAGCCTTTAGATCATAGCCTTTAAATTTCGGCCTCAGCCACATAAAAAAACCGCTGTCCGCTAATCCGTAACGGCAAGGCCTGCCTGCGGCGGAGCCTCATAGCCTTCCAGCTGCCGGAAGCCGATTCCCTTCTGCTCCATCAGCTTTCTGACTTTCTCCGAGTCCTTCGGATAAGCCCGGTGATAGACGATCTCGGAAATGCCGCTGTTCGCCAGCATGTTGGCGCAAGTCCAGCAAGGCTGGTCGGTCACATAAACCGTCGAGCCTTCCCGGTCGCTCCGGTCGGTGAACAGAAGCAGGTTCTGCTCGGCATGGATGGTACGGATGCAGCGCTGCTTCTTGACCATATCGGCCTTGCCGTCCGTAATCCGCTGCTCCCATTCCTCGACGATCATGCAGCCGGCCTCGGAGCAGTCGGCGACGCCCATCGGAGCTCCGTTGTAAGCTGTCCCCAGAAGCTTCTTGCCCTGGACGAGCAGCGCTCCCACGTGCCGCCTGAGGCAGCGTGATCGGGTCGATACCATATAGGCGATGTCCATGAAATAGGTGTCCCAGTCTTTTCTTGCGGCATCCTGCTGGACGGCGGATGTAGTCGGCATGCGGAGCAGCTCCTTCCTGTCGGTTCCTGTTGAATTCCATTATAGCGAATGCAGCGGGAAAGCGACAATCGGATGATGCGGGCATGTGACAATCCGCATCCGCAACAATCATGGGCCCTGGACGATCTCTATACGATCAGGAGCCGCTGGCGACCTCGCTCGCCTGGCTGGCGGCGATCGCCTGGCCGAGATCATGCAGGATGTCGGCGATTCCTTCCGTGCCGATGGACAAGCGGATCAGGCCCGGCGTGACGCCGGATGCCAGCTGCTCGTCCGGAGACAGCTGCTGATGCGTCGTGCTCGCGGGATGGATGATGAGCGACTTGGAATCCCCGACGTTCGCCAAATGCGAGAACAGCTGCACGGAGTTGATGATTCGCTTGCCGGCTTCGATTCCGCCTTTGATCTCGAAGGTCAGGATCGCCCCCTGTCCTTTCGGGAGGTACTTCTGCGCCAGCTCGTACGAAGGGTGTCCGGGCAGGCCGGGATAGCTGACGGAAGCCACCGCGTCATGGGCTTCCAGATAACGTGCGACTTCCAGCGCGTTGGAGCTGTGGCGCTCCATCCGCAGGTGAAGCGTCTCCAGCCCCTGCAGCAGCAGGAAGGAATTGAACGGCGAGATGGCGGCGCCAAGATCGCGGAGAAGCTGCACGCGCGCTTTGATGATATAAGCCAAAGGACCGACGGCATCCGTGTATACGAGGCCGTGATAGCTCGGATCCGGCTCCGTCAGTCCAGGGAACCTTCCGCTCGCCAGCCAGTCGAACGCTCCGGCGTCGACGATGATTCCTCCGATGGAGGTGCCGTGTCCGCCGATGAATTTGGTCGCCGAGTGGACGACGATATCCGCGCCGAACTCGATCGGCCTCAGCAGATAGGGACTCGGGAACGTATTGTCCACGATGAGCGGAACGCCGTTCTCATGCGCGATCCTGGCGACGGCTTCGATGTCCAGAACATCGCCTCTCGGATTGCCGATCGTTTCGCCGAATACGGCTTTGGTCTTATCCGTAATCGCTGCGCGGAAGTTCTCGGGATCGGAAGCATCCACGAAGATCACCTTGATGCCGAGCTTCGGCAGCGTATGCGCGAACAGGTTGTATGTGCCTCCGTACAGGCTGGAAGAGCTGACGATCTCGTCGCCTGCCGAAGCGATATTGAGAATCGAGTAGGAGATGGCGGAAGATCCCGAGGAAACCGCAAGCGCTGCCGCTCCGCCTTCCAGCGCCGCAACCCGCTTCTCGAATACGTCGCTGGTCGGATTCATGATGCGGGTATAGATATTTCCGAACGACTTCAGTCCGAACAGATCCGCCGCATGGTCGGTGTCATGAAAGCCGTACGATGTCGTTTGATAGATCGGCACGGCGCGGGACAGGGTGGCGGGATCGATTTCTTGGCCGGCATGGACGGCCAGCGTTTCGAGAGCAAGCTTGCGAGGTTCAGTCATCTTCTTAAAACCTCCTATATCGGGATGAAATAATGGAATTATGCCCATTCTCTCACATTCATGGAAGGACGACAACTAGATCTTTCCATTTCTCCACGATTTTCGGACCGATTCCCTTCACCCTCTGGACATCCTCGACCGATCGGAAAAAACCGCTACGTTCCCGCTCCTCGACGATCGCTCCTGCTTTGGCGGGCCCTACGCCGGGCAGCGCATCGAGCTGCTCGGCGCTTGCCCGATTCAGGTCAAGCCTCCCATCCGACGCATCGTTTCCGCCAGCCGCTCGCCCGCTCTCTGCGCCTTCTCCGCTCCCGATTGCACCGCCCTTTGCCCCTGTGCCGCTCCGTTCCCCGGCATCTGATGAAGCATCGCCTTCCGGCTTTCGCTTGCTCTCCGCTTCCGCGCCGCTGTCCGAGCCTCCATCGGCTGAGCCTTTCCCCGCTTCGCCGCCCTGATGAGCCTCTGTCGCTCCAGCTCCGCCAGAAGCTCCTCCTGCGGCGGTTCCGTTGCCTGCCGCAGCCTCGCCTCCGGAAACGGCTTGTCCGTAAACAGCGCCTCCATCCTCTATTCCCGTTCCACCGTTACCCCCGTCCCCGCCTGCTGCAGCTTCCTTGCCGGCCATCGCCTCCGCTAGCGCCGCGTTCACTTGAACCCAGCCGGCCGGCTCGGGATCCCGCGGCTGCCGAAGCCCGAATGCGATCAAGCCGGCCCCGGCCAAGCCGAGCACCAAAACGGCCGTTTTCCGGCTCCGCCATGGCCATCCATATCTCTCCACAAGCATGCTCCTCCCTGCCTTCAGGCATTGATTCGTGAAGGTTTTCCTTTCCTCGACATGTTTGCCGAGCCGTCCTGCATAGAGTACTAACAATCCGCCTTCCGCCCTGGCAAGGAATGCCTTCCGGGATCGGATGGTCAGAAGGGATATACGGGCCTGCACGGCAGGCCCATGCATTGTATCCCATGCGGGACGTCCATTTCCGGGCTTCGGCCTGGAACCGGCGTCCCAGCTCGCAAGGAGGGATCCCATGAAAATCGGATTTATCGGCACGGGCAGCATGGGCAGCCTGCTGGTGGATTCATTCATCCGGTCGGGCGCTGTCGAAGCATCCGATGTCGTCGTCGCCAACCGGACTTTCCATAAGGCCGAACGTCTTGCCGCGCAGCATCCCGGCATTACGGCCGTTCCATCAAGCCGCGAAGCCGCACAGAGGAGCGACTACCTTTTTTTGTGCGTCAAGCCCTCGGAATTCAAATCCGTTCTGCAGGAAATCCAGCCGTCCGTCCGGAGCGACCAGGTCGTCGTGTCCATCACCAGCGCCGTGCTCATCAGCCATCTGGAGGACCAGCTTCCCTGCCGCATCGCCAAAATCATCCCCAGCATTACGAACGGAGTGCTGAGCGGCGCCTCGCTCTGCATGTTCGGCAGCCGCATGACCGTCGCTGACTGCTGCTACCTCGAAGGCATCCTGTCGCGCATAAGCGAGCCCTTGCTCATCGACGAGCAGTACACCCGGATTGTCTCCGACCTGTCCAGCTGCGGTCCGGCTTTCATCTCCTTCCTGCTCCAGCGCCTGATCGACGCCGCCGTCGAGATGACCGGCATCGATCCCGACGAGGCGGTCGCCATCTCCAGCGCCATGCTGCTCGGCACAGGCAAGCTGCTGACCGAAGGAGGCATGACGCCCGATGAGTTGATCCGCCGCGTCTCGGTGCCGGGCGGCATTACCCAGCAAGGCTTGCAGCTGCTCAGGCAGGAGACGGACGGCATGTTCCAGAAGCTGATCACCATCACCCATGACAAATTCCGCGAGGATCTCGAAAAGGTCGAAGCTTCCCTATACGGCGAAGAGGTGAACGGTCCCTGAGGCATTCGCGCATGCGAAACCTCCAGGGTCCGTTCACCTCTTCCGGGATGCTTTCCTCAGAAAGAGCCTCCGGCGGCCTTTCCTCCTCTTCATAAAGGGGGTAGGCCGCCATCGGAATCACTTTAATTGGCTACGATATTGACGAGCTTGCCTTTGACTGCGACGACCTTGCGGACCGTCTTGCCTTCCGTCAGCTCCTTCACGCGAGGGAGCTCTTTGGCGATCCGTTCCATTTCGTCCGTGTCGGTGTCGGCCGCGATGGATACGCGCTCGGCGATTTTGCCGTTGACCTGCACGACGATCTCGACCTCCTGATCCACCGTCCAGGCTTCTTCATAAGAAGGCCATGCCACATACGTGACGGACTCGGAATGGCCCAGCTTCTCCCACAGCTCCTCGGCGATGTGCGGAGCGAGCGGCGAGAGCAGCTGCACGAAGTTCTCCATGGAACGGCGCGGCAGCGTTTCGGCCTTGTAGGCTTCGTTGACCCAGATCATCAGCTGGCTGATCGCCGTGTTGAAGCGCAGGTTGTCGAAGTCGTCCGTTACCTTCTTGATGGAGCGGTGCCACACCCGATTCATCGCGTCGCTTCCCTCGGCATCCGAAATCTTCGGATTCAGCTCGCCGTTCTCGCCGACGAACAAGCGCCAGACGCGGCTCAGGAAGCGGTGCATGCCCTCGACGCCGCTCGTGTTCCATGGCTTCGTCGCTTCCAGCGGCCCCATGAACATTTCATACAAACGCAGAGTGTCGGCGCCGTATTCGCCCACGATGTCGTCGGGATTGATGACGTTGCCGCGGGATTTGCTCATCTTCTCGTTGTTCGTGCCGAGAATCATGCCTTGGTTGACCAGCTTGTGGAAAGGCTCCTTCGTATCCACGACGCCGAGATCGTAAAGCACCTTATGCCAGAAGCGCGCATACAGCAGATGAAGCACCGCATGCTCCGCGCCGCCGATATACAGGTCGACCGGCAGCCATTCCTTCTGCTTCTCGGCGGAGCACAGCTCCTGATCGTTCTTCGGATCGATGAAGCGCAGGTAGTACCAGCAGCTTCCCGCCCATTGCGGCATCGTGTTCGTTTCGCGGCGCGCCGGCAGTCCCGTCTCCGGATCGGTCGTGTTGACCCAGTCCGCAACGTTGGCGAGCGGAGATTCTCCCGTGCCGGAAGGCTTGATCGCATCGACATCCGGCAGCAGCACCGGAAGCTGGTCCTCCGGAACCGGCTTCATCGAGCCGTCCTCCAGATGGAGAATCGGAATCGGCTCGCCCCAATAGCGCTGGCGGCTGAACAGCCAGTCGCGCAGGCGGTAGGTCGTTTTGCCGCGTCCTTTGCCCGTCTCTTCCAGACGGCTGATCATGGCCGCGATGCCCTCGCTGTTGGACAGGCCGTTCAAGAAGTCCGAGTTCACATGCGGTCCGTCGCCTGTATACGCTTCTTCCTCGACGCTGCCGCCTTGGACGACCTCGATGATCGGCAGGCCGAACTGCTTGGCGAATTCCCAGTCGCGCTGGTCATGGCCCGGCACGGCCATGATCGCTCCCGTGCCGTAGCCGGCCAGGACATAATCCGCGATCCAGACCGGAACCTTGGCTCCGCTGACCGGATTGATCGCATAAGCTCCCGTGAAGACGCCGGATTTGTCCTTGGCCAGATCGGTGCGCTCGAGATCGCTCTTGCGGGAAGCCGCCTCGCGGTAGTCCGCGACAGCCGCCTTCCGATCCTCGGAAGTGATGGAGTCTACCAGCTCATGCTCCGGAGCCAGCACGCAGTAGGTCGCGCCGAACAACGTATCCGGACGGGTCGTGAACACCTGGATCTCCGCCGCAGAGCCGTCGACCGCAAACGCCACCTCCGCGCCTACGGACTTGCCGATCCAATTGCGCTGCATGTCCTTGATGCTCTCCGACCAGTCCAGCTCCTCGAGATCCTCGAGCAGGCGCTCGGCATACTCGGTGATTCTCAGCACCCACTGGCGCATCGGCTTGCGGATGACGGGATGGTTGCCGCGCTCGCTGAGGCCGTTGATGACTTCCTCGTTCGCCAGCACCGTGCCCAGCGCCGGACACCAGTTGACCGGCACCTCGGCCACATAAGCGAGGCCTTTCTTGTACAGCTGGATGAAAATCCACTGCGTCCATTTGTAGTAGTCGGGATCGGTCGTGCTGATCTCGCGGTCCCAGTCGTACGAGAAGCCGAGCGACTTGATCTGGCGGCGGAAGTTGTTGATGTTCTTCACCGTGATCTCGCGGGGATGCTCGCCGGTATCGAGAGCATGCTGCTCCGCCGGCAGGCCGAAGGCGTCCCAGCCCATCGGGTGCAGCACGTTGAAGCCCTTCATCCGCTTGTAGCGGGAGACGATGTCGGTCGCCGTGTACCCTTCCGGATGGCCTACATGCAGACCGGCTCCGGATGGATAAGGGAACATGTCGAGCGCGTAGAATTTCGGCTTGCCGTAGTCCTCCGTCGTGCGGAACGTCTTATGCTCATCCCAATGCTGCTGCCATTTCGGCTCCAGCTTCTGGGGGTTGTAGCCTTGCCCTTCCATTCTTTCCTGACTCATGGCCTATGCCTCCTGTTCATTGTCGCGGGGGCGCAAACGCAAAAAACCTCCCGTCCCAGCGATTAATCGCTAGGGACGAGAGGTTTGAATTCCCGTGGTACCACCCTAGTTGGCGCCCGGCATGCTTTGCCGCGGACACCCACTCATGAAGTCCTTAACGCGGACCATGCGGCAAGGCTGCTCCGAATCCGGAATTGACCTTGCGGCTCCGAGGCGAGATTCGGCACGCTGCGGGTCCGGCTTGCACCAACTGATGCCGGCTCTCTAAGTCCACGCGATGCGGCTTACTGCTCCTCTTCAACGCCAATATGGCTAATTTAAGTCCGATTATAGTGGATTGCAGACAGGGAGTCAAGAAGCCGTCGACGGCTGTCGAATCCTGCGGCGCATCATGGCGCTCGCTCATGAGTTCTTCATTTGTTCCTCTTCCAGCCTTCCTATATAATATAAAATGCTGTGCAAGTCCATTCTACATCGACAGGAGAGATTCCATTGGAATTGAAAAATAAAACGGCTCTCATCACCGGCGCCGGCAAAGGCATCGGTCGAGCTTCCGCGATCGCTCTCGCTAAGGAAGGTGTCCATCTGGGCCTGATATCGCGTACCGAGTCCGAGCTGGCATCGCTGGCAAAGGAGCTGACCTCCCAGTACGGCATCAGCGTCCACTACGCCGTCGCCGACATCTCCGACGCGGCCGAGGCGGCCGATGCCGCCAAGGGCCTCGCCAAAGAGCTGGGCAGCGTCGACGTCCTGATCAACAACGCCGGAGTCGCCACCTTCGGCACGGTAGCCGAAATGGATCCGGCCGAATGGGAGCGGATCGTCCGCATCAATCTGTTCGGAACCTATTACGTCACCCATGCCGTGCTTCCTTCCATGCTGGAGCGCAAAAGCGGCGCCATTCTCAACATCGCCTCCACGGCGGGCGAGCGCGGCTTCGCGACCGGCTCCGCCTACAACGCCTCCAAGTTCGCCGTCATGGGCTTCACCGAGGCGCTCATGCAGGAGGTCCGCAAGTCGAACATCCGCGTCACGGCGCTGACGCCAAGCACGGTCAATACACCGCTCGCTTCCGCAAACGGCCTGCTCAAGGGCAACGACAGCGATAACAACATCCTGCAGCCGGAGGATGTCGCCGAGCTGATCGTCGCCACGCTCAAGCTTCCGGACCGCGTGTTCATCAAGACCGCAGGCATTTGGACGACCAATCCTTGATTGCTTGATTGCTTTAAGATTAGCCGGCATTCCCTTGGAATGCCGGCTTTTTGGACCTTTCATAAGCGGCAGGCTTCAGAAATGCAAAAGGAGCTTCCGAATCCGGAGTTCTCGATTCTCGTTCGCAAACCATTGCTCCAGTTCTTCATAATCCCCGATATCTGCGGCTGCCGTTTCAATCCAAATGCGGTCCGTCCCGTCCCAACCATAGTCCATGACCGGCCATGCAGGGGATGAAAGGAGCTGCCTCTGATCGCCTTCGTCGCCGTAAGAAAGCATCGTCATCGTTCGATAATCGATGGGAAGGATCAGATGGCGTACGACACGATTTCCCTCGGGATAGGCAAGACGAAGCAGGATGCGTCCTCGATCAACGCGGCTGTCCACGTAGAGCCCTCTCGGCAGCTCGATGCTGGAAGTGCCGGAGTCCCCGCTTCGGACGAGCAGCAGGGAGCAGGATTTATTGCCGCAGCCGTACTTCACCACTCCCAGCCGGTCGGTCTCTCCCGTCTCGATCTCGGAGAAGGCCGTTCGTTCAAGCTCCTCTTCTGCGGCGCCTTCGCCCTCCAGATAAGCCCGCAGCGGCGGCAGCTCATCCAATGGGAGCTCGATCCCGCTTCCCTGATCGGAGCGGATGACCTCCGTCCTGCCCGGCATGCTGTCGGCTTCGCGCCCGAAAACGCTCCAGCTCCAAACAAGCAGAACAGCCAAACCAAGCAAAAGGAGAAGGTTTCTTCTCCTCTTCATCGACATCTTCATCCGCATCTTCATCTGCTTGATCAGCCGCCTTCTTCATTATCGATCGCGTTCTCCTGTATCAATCTATTAGCCGAGAAACAAGTCCACGCAGAACGAAGCTAGCCGCCGATCCAGAATCTCCGGACGACATTCCCGTTCTCCTCGGTATGCGGAGCATCCTCGATTCCGCCGTTGTTCAAAATCGTCCGCGCGGAAGCCTCGTTGGAGCGGTCGCAGACGACCAGCACCTTGGCGATGCCGAGCTCGGCCGTCTTCTCCAGCGCCAGCTCCAGCAGCTTCGTCGCATAGCCCTTGCGACGCGCGGAAGGCCGGATGCCGTAGCCGATATGACCGCCGCTGGAGAGGAGAAACGGCGTCAGGCTATGACGGATATTGACGGCTCCGAGTACGCGTTCCGTCTCATCGACTAGCCAGAAGGTCGAATCCGGCACCCAGCCCTCCGGAAGTCCGATGCCGGCGCTGTTTTTTTCCAGCCATTCCACCATTCCGGCGAAATCCGCCGGTTCCTTTGCGATGACCCAGGGAACCATGTCTTCTCCGCTCTCGACCCATTCCTCGTAGAAGTCCTTATATTCTTTTTCCAGCCGCAAATCCGGAACCGTCAGCCTAACATTCCCCATCGTTCTTCCCCCTCTATTGTCTGCATATCGCCCCAATGCGGACAGCTCCCTTTTAAAAGGAATTTCCCGATCGGCAACGAATCTCTCTAATTCGGGAAAGTATACCATGCCGCGCCTTCAACGAAAATAGAGGGGTCTATCACGCTCATTGGAAAATCAGTCCTGCTGCATCCCGTCGTCGAAATCAGTTTGGGAGCTTCGGTACCGACGGCTCGCCGATCCGCGGGTAAGCGCCACCCTTTCATCAGGGGCTGGGAATGCCGTTTGCTCCGGCCGAGGTCAAGGAACGGACGACGAAGCACGCCATAACAACGGAAAATGCGGCTTTAGCAGGGACGGCATCCCGTGGGATGAGGTTTGCAAAAACGGCAATCGGCTGCTCATGAGCAGTCTCGATCAGAAATTCAACGAAAGGGGTTGAAGATCATGGAGCAGAACCGCAGCCTCTCATAGAGGGCGGATACCCAGGTCGCCTGAGAATAAACCAAAGGTGGTTATGCAAATGAATCCGAAATCCATCGTCATAAAAGAGCGTCAGCCTTCGGTAGAGGAGTTCGTCTCCCTCTGGCAAGCCGTGGGGTGGGGACATGCAGATGCCGAAATGGCCCGGAATTCCATTCCCCAATCTCGTTATGCCGTCGTAGCCGAGCTGGACGGCGAGGCCGTCGGAATGGGCCGGATCGTCGGCGACGGCGTCATGTATTTCTATATCCAGGATGTCGCCGTCCACCCGGAGCATCAAAGCCGCGGAATCGGAAAAAGAATCGTGGAAGAGCTGCTCGACTACGTTCGACGGAGCAAGCTGGACAGCGGCATTGCTTTTACGGGACTGTTCGCTGCGGAAGGCAAGGAAGCATTCTATGAATCGTTTGGATTCAAGAACCATGCTCCCGGCATGACGGGGATGTTCCATGTATTTGAAGTCAAATAGGTTTTCAAGAGGATGGGTTTTCACCGCTGATCCAAAGAAGAGGTAAGGTTCCCCGAAAAAGAGGGGCTTTACAGCCTTCTCTATCTGAAAATAAATACTACTAACATGTAGATTACATCCTTCTATCTTATTCCATCTACATCTACTATAATGAAAAAAATGGTAAAAGGAGGTGACGAAGTTGAAGAAAATGTTTCTCATGCTTGGTTTGACAGCATTGCTGGCCCTTCCATTCGCTTCTCTAGCTTCTGCTGCTGCAGCTCCTCAATACTGCTATACGTCCCCTATTACATGTTTGGAGAAGTTTTATTAAACTTCCAGTTAGGCTGTCAAAAAGGCTGCTCTCTCGACGCATGTCGAGTGAGCAGCCTTTTTGAAATCTATTTCACCGCCGCAAAAAACAGCCGCTCCGAATCCGGCCCCGGCTCTCTCAGCTTGAAGTCTCCATACCGGTCCACCCGGCTGAAGCCGGCGGCCTTCAAAGCCCGGACGATCCAGTCGGGATCGTAGGCTCGCTGCAGATGGGTTTCCTCGAAGCGGATGAAGCGCCCGTCGCGGTCTCCCGCATCCTTGGCGAATATCGTCAGATGATGGCGGATCTCGATGCGGTCTTCCTCCAGCTCGGACGTCCAGATGTAGCCGACATCCCGCTCATCGAGGAAGAAAGGCTGCTCCTCCGCGTACCTCCGAAGCGTAGACGGCGCATGGACGTCGAACAGGAAGACGCCGCCGTCCTTCAGCCCCCGGAAGGTCGCCTTGAAGGCCGCTTCGATATCTTCTTCCTCCGTCAGGTAATTCAGGCAGTCGCAGAAGCTGATCGCGGCGTCCACCGGATCCGGCAGCTCCCAGTCCCGCATATCCTGCTGCAGCCAGCGGACGGAACCGGCATTGGAACGGATCGCCTGCTGGGGCGTCTCGTCCCATTTGCTGCGGGCGATGGACAGCATGTCCGCGGAGAGGTCGATTCCATAGACGCGGAAGCCTGACTTGGCGAGCGGAATCGACAAGCTGCCGGTGCCGCAGCCGAGGTCGGCGATGCTTTCCGGCACGCCGTACCGCTCCCAGCACTCTCTCATGAACCGGATCCAGTCCGGATATGGCATATCTTCCATCAGCCGGTCGTAGACGCCGGCGAATTGGCGGTAAGCCCTCATGGCAAAACCTCCTAAGCAAACACATTTGCAACGGCAGACGCTTCCTTAAGTGCGCATCAGTCGTATCAAGCCTTCAAGCCCTGCAGGCGCAGCCCGGTGAATGGCGGGGCATCGCCTGCCC
>Ga0194137_10001995_pt1 | contig 12262 bp, 7 predicted proteins | sample TARM_MetaG_T3_14_FD_134025 | JGI IMG/M metagenome (GOLD analysis project Ga0194137, IMG submission 134025) | Freshwater microbial communities from Pennsylvania, USA, analyzing microbe dynamics in response to fracking - TARM_MetaG_T3_14 (version 2) | ecosystem: Environmental > Aquatic >...
CGTCACAACGTCATTATCAAATTCAATTTTGCCAGAGACACCCTCAAGCACCATTGGCGGTGCATCAATTTCCACGTGGTTATTATTTAAATTCGCCCAACCCCACGCTCGGGGTTCCTGCTCACTATCAAAAGGAATACGAAGCTGAAATTCAGATTGCACTTCGCCACTGACTTGAATCGCCGTTAACGCCGCTCCCACCGAATCCACTAAAGGCGTTGAGGTCATATAGTCGCGTACGGCATTGCCTTGGGCTGTTGCACTGGCTTCGATTTCGATGTGTCCACCTTCGGCTAGTTCAGGTATTCGCCCTGTGATCCGCTGGGCAGTGACATCCATTAAGGTCGCAGAGTGTGAATCAAGGTACATCGCATCGTTTTCAAACAGCAGATCGAGTTGCAAATTGGTGATCGGCGGCCACGCCGTATCAAAACTAAATTTCGCCTCTTTTAAACCAACCCAAGCTTGGAATACGCCATTGTTTTGTTGGTAGGGAAAATCGCCAAGTTCACCATACCAAAGCAGTTTAGCAGTGTTGGCTTTACCGCCTTGAATCGCAGTAGAGAGATAGTCTGTTAACTTGCGCCCCAATGCTAAGGTGGGCAAATAACGCCAAGTTTCACCTGCATTGTATAAGTCCGCTTCCGCATAAAATGAAAGCAAAGGGCTACGTTTTTCAGGAAAATCGAGACGAAATGATCCAAGCACTTGTAAGTCAGGCGTCGCCGCAGTCACTTTACTGGCCCACAATGACCAGCCATCGGCTTGCTTTTGCCACACAACATCAGCTTCACCTTGACGAATATTCAATGGTGCTTGGAAAACATCACCATAAGGTAACACGTCATCAATCAGCGTTACTTTGGCGCGGGCACTCTCCATGCTACCTGCAATGGAGGCTTTGAGATGGTGTACTTGTGGCAATAACTGCCATTGCGCCATGGCGCCATCACTGAGTTCGGCAGAATAACGAAGCGATTGCAGGCTATCTCCTTTGCTGAGCCGAATATCTTCTAAGGTGCCCCCCAAATCCAATTGCTGCAAAAGTTCGTTCGTTTTGCTGGAATCGGGCATCATTTTCACAAAGGGAAGCAAAGTTTTTATGTCCAACTGAGATAAGTTCAAACGCCATTGCGTCGGTTGCCATTCAAACGCGACATCAAGTTTAGGCCACACTTCGTCATCCGTGCGCAACTGAAGTGAGTAAGCGTTAACTTGCCATCCTTGTTCAATAGGTAACAGTTTGATGATTCCCGACTCTAACAACAGTTCATGCTGACGCTCTTCACCCCAAACCAGTTCAGAGGGCTTAAGTTCGACATAGCCATCTTTGGGTTGGTTATGTTCTAAGGTCAGCCAGGCATTAAAACTCACCTGTCCTTTCTTAATGCCGGTTTCGTCTTTGAGATAACGAGTCAACCACGGGTTTATTTTGATATTGTCAGCGCTAACATAGAAGCGACCTGAAATATCGCGTAGTGAACCATGATCTTCAAAGTTAGCACTCACTAACAGAGAGTTAATACTGGTATCAGCGATGCTCACCACGCCTTCAGCTTTATGTTGCTGAGCGTTATTTTTCCACCGAAGACGTTCAATATCTAACTGGCGAATCTCCCCCGCGACAGATTGATAGAAAACCGTCGAGTCGAGTAGCGCAAAATCATCCAATTGCCGCAACAGTAGGTTGTCTAAACGTTGAATGACATTGCCTTGTGTGCGGCTCTGTTGGTTATCTTCAGCCTGTAGCTCAAGCCAGTTTACCGAGCGAATATCCAATTTGAGTTGATGCATACTGAGATCCGCGACCACAGGTTGCATTTGCAGTATTGACTGAATGAGGTCAAATTCAATATCTATTTGCTGCGCAGAAAAGTGAATTTGCGATCCATCAGGTAGCTTTGCTTTTAGCCCCTTAAGTGCAATTGACGGGTGAGTATTACGCCAAAAACCAGTGACCTCACTTAATTCAAATTCAAAACCTGAATTTTGGTTGATCAACGTTTGTATTTCGCCTTGGAAACGATTCATTTGTGGCAAAAACACACGCAAGGTGGTGACAGCAACAGCCAGCACCACTAGCACGCAAACGATAAACCACAATACTATTCGCCAAAGGCGCGTAAAAGTTGAGATCACAAAAGCCCTACTACATCATCACAACGTCAAATTGTTCTTGAATATAAAGTGGCTCCGCTTGGATGCGCACTTCTTTTCCAATAAACACTTCCAACTCAGCAAGAGCATGAGACTCATCACCTTGCAAGGTTTCTGCCACCGCAGGGGATGCGTAAACCACAAATTTATCCGCATCGTAAGCACGATTGACACGCGTGATTTCACGTAAGATTTCGAAACAGACGGTTTCAACGGTTTTCACACTGCCGCGGCCTTCACAGGTTGGACAACTCGAACATAACACGTGTTCAATACTTTCACGGGTGCGCTTACGCGTCATCTCCACCAAGCCTAACTGCGTAAAACCATTAATATTCGTTTTGACGCGATCTTTAACCAGGGCGGCATCTAAGGAGTTGAGCACTCGCTTACGGTGCTCTTCAGACATCATATCGATAAAATCAATAATGATGATGCCCCCTAAGTTGCGCAAACGTAACTGACGGGCAATGGCTTGGGTCGCTTCAACATTGGTATTAAAAATGGTTTCTTCGAGGTTACGACGGCCAACAAACGCGCCAGTATTGATATCAATCGTGGTCATGGCTTCGGTTTGGTCGATGATAAGGTATCCACCAGACTTGAGCTCCACTTTACGCTCGAGAGAACGCTGAACCTCGTTTTCGGTGTCGTACATATCAAAAATAGGCTTGTCACCTTCATACAGTTCAAGCTTATCGGTTAACTCAGGCACAAACTCTGAGGTAAACTCTTTGAGATTCTCAAATTCAAGGCGCGAATCGACTAAGATCCGCGTCAAATCGGTGCCGACAAAATCTCGTAAAATACGCTGAGCTAAACCCAATTCGCCATACAGCGTCGAGCGTGTTTTGTATTTAACTCGACGCTCCAACACTTTCAGCCATAGCCGTTTAAGAAAGGCGGCATCTTGTGAAAGCTCTTTCTCATCAGCCCCTTCAGCGGCGGTACGAATAATGAACCCACCGTGCTCATCACAATAATGAGACACGACTTTTTTGAGACGATCACGCTCTGATTCACTTTCAATGCGTTGTGAGACACCAACATGACTTGCGCCGGGCATAAAAACGAGATAGCGCGAAGGTAGGGTAATATCTGTCGTTAAACGGGCGCCTTTAGTGCCTAATGGATCTTTGACTACTTGCACCACGATATCTTGGCCTTGACGAACTAGCTCTGAAATATCACGAACTTGAAACTGCTGTTTTTCGTTCTCAGCCACACATTCAGTATGAGGAACAATGTCAGTAGCGTGAAGAAAAGCGGCCTTGTCTAAACCAATATCGACAAAGGCGGCCTGCATTCCGGGAAGAACTCGGCTGACTTTTCCTTTGTAAATATTGCCCACAATGCCGCGTTTCGCTTCTCGCTCAATGTGGACCTCTTGAAGAACTCCGCCTTCAATCATCGCCACTCGAGTTTCACTCGGGGTGACGTTTAGTAGCAACTCTGCACTCATGAGTACACCTCAATGTTTTTAATTATATAAATTCGTGCAAGAGCTGGTCAGTTTCGAATAATGGTAATCCTACAACAGCGTAATAGCTGCCCTCGATCTTCGTTACAAATCGTCCACCCAATCCTTGAATGCCATAACTGCCAGCCTTATCGCAAGGTTCACCCGATTGCCAATATTGTTCTATTTCTTCATCTGACAAAGGTTTAAACCATACATCCGTCGTTACTACGACGGATTTAGAATGATCATGTGTTGCTACGGTTACGGCCGTCATCACTTGATGTTTTGTACCAGATAGGCTGCGTAACATCTGTTGTGCTTGAGTAAAATCAGCAGGTTTTTCAAGTACTGTTTCACCTTGCACGACTATGGTATCAGACCCAATAACTATCGAAGCAGGGTTGGATAAAGCAACACCAGCCAGTGCCTTATCACGTGATAAACGTTCAACATACGCTGCTGGGGCTTCATGCTCATTACGGCATTCTTCAACGTTGGGTACCACAATATCAAACCGATAACCCAGTTGAGTCAGTAACTCTCGTCTTCTTGGCGAGCCAGAAGCTAATACAATTTTTTTATTCATCATCTAAGGTGCCAGTGGCGTCGCACACGACGAAGCAGTAGGAACATCCAAGGCCATAATATGCAATTGATCATACCAACCCATAGCGAGAGCGGGTTAAATGTCACATCTTGAATTAAATATTCGCCGCAGAAGATCAGCACTTCAAGCAACATAGATAACACGCCAATGATTACAGCTTGTTGCCATAACGCCATATTACGCAGCACTAAGAAGTTAATCGCCACTAAGTAGACAACAATGGCCATCATCATGCCACGAATGCCCAATGTTGAACCAAGCAGCAGATCCCATAACAAACCAAGGATCAAAGCCGACCCTACGTTGACTCGATGCGGCAACGCTAAAACCCAATAGCATGTCACCAGCAGTAACCACGATGGGCGCAATAGATCCAGCTCACCCGGCCAAGGGATAGTTTGTAAAACCAGAGCAAAGAGAAATGATGCACCAATCACCAATTTACTTTTCACGACACTACTGGCCATCGGTTGCTTCCTCTAACATTTTCTCTGGCGTAACTTGCAATACTTTCTGCTGCCTATCTTCGTTAGGCCAGATCAACAGCAAATAGCGTAGACGATCAAAATCCACCACGGGATCGGCGGTGATCGACGCAAATTCACGCTGGGTATCTTTGTCGACCACCGAAACGTGTGCGACAGGATAACCTTCAGGATATACGCCCCCTAAACCTGATGTGACGAGCAAGTCACCCACTTCAATATCGGTGCTGGTGGGAATGTGTTCCAATTGAATACGATCCACCTGGCCATTCCCTGAAGCAATCACTCGAATATCATTACGGATAATCTGCACTGGAATCGCACTATTGGTGTCAGTCAGCAACAACACCCGGCTGTTATGAGCCGCAACAAAAGTCACTTGGCCAACAATACCTTTGTCGTTAATAACGGGTTGCCCTTCGTAAACGCCATCTGTTCGCCCTTTATCAATCACAACTTGGTGACGATAAGGTGAGGTATCGACCGCCATCACCTCAGTGACAACCTTCTTTTCATCACGAACAAAAGAAGATCCAAGCAATTTACGTAACCGCTGGTTCTCTTCGCGGTATTGATCAAACAAGATCAAATCACTTTTCAAGGTGATCGCTTCTCGTTTTAAACGTTGATTCGATTCAATCAGTTTTTGATGAGTGGCGAATCGCTCATACAGATCATCAAACATGCTGCGCGGTAAATCCGCCATGTATTGAATGGGAGCCACTAAGCTATTAAGAAAAAAACGAACGTTGGAAAAAGCACCTAAACGACTATCAGCCAGCATAAGACTGGCTGATAAAATCACGGCAAAAAAGAGACGTAGCTGAAGAGATGGTCCTCGACCAAATATTGGCTTCATTCTATAAAAATCCTAGATGTCATGATGGGAGCTTTACGGCTCCCAAAGCCATTATTCTTCGCTAAATAGGTCGCCACCGTGCATATCGATCATTTCCAACGCTTTACCGCCACCAAGGGCAACACAGGTTAGAGGATTATCGGCAACCACGACTGGTATTCCCGTTTCTTCGGTCAAGAGGCGGTCGATATCTTTGAGCAGCGCTCCACCACCGGTTAATACCATACCATTTTCTGAGATATCAGAAGCAAGCTCTGGCGGACACTGTTCAAGCGCAACCATCACCGCAGAAACAATACCGGAAAGCGGTTCTTGCAGTGCTTCTAAGATTTCATTGGAGTTAAGAGTAAAGCTACGAGGAACCCCTTCAGCAAGGTTACGACCACGAACTTCAATCTCCATCACTTCATCGCCGGGGTAAGCCGAGCCAATTTCATGTTTGATTTTCTCTGCGGTCGCTTCACCGATTAAGCTGCCGTAGTTACGACGCACATAATTGATGATCGCTTCATCAAAACGGTCACCGCCGATACGCACAGAGGAAGAATAAACCACACCATTCAAGGAAATAACGGCGACTTCAGTCGTACCACCACCGATATCGACCACCATTGAACCCGTTGGTTCAGAAACACGCAGACCAGCACCGATGGCCGCCGCCATAGGCTCATCAATCAAATACACTTCACGCGCGCCAGCACCGAGTGCTGATTCACGAATCGCACGGCGTTCAACTTGGGTGGAGCCGCAAGGCACACACACCAGAACGCGAGGGCTTGGTTTGAGTACACTGTTGTCATGTACCTGCTTGATGAAGTGTTGCAACATTTTTTCGGTCACGTAGAAATCCGCAATCACGCCGTCTTTCATAGGACGAATTGCAGAAATATTCCCCGGCGTACGACCAAGCATCTGCTTAGCGGCATGACCGACAGCAGCAACGCTTTTTCCACCACGACCTTTATCTTGGCGAATAGCAACAACGGAAGGCTCGTCGAGGACAATACCTTGTCCTTTAACGTATATAAGAGTATTGGCGGTACCTAAATCGATCGATAGATCGTTGGAAAACATGCCACGCAGTTTTTTGAACATATTCTTCGCTCGTCCTGCAAGAATTAGAAGATAGAAAATTGCACTAAATGTACCAATGCCTTGCGATCACAGCAAGGCGTTGACGCATAAACATGGACTGAAACACGCAATTTCTAACAGATTCCTAACTTAGGTAGAAAAATCTCCATGAATTTGTGTGAATTATCCGGTTAATTTTTTTCACGCCACCAGATTACCCGGTCGCTGCCTCGGTACAATCCAAACTGTACTCGGCCTGAGACTTCATTTTCAAACGCGCTATTTTGATCATTGTAGGGACGCAACCAAGGCAACCCATGAGCATTGAGATCAAGCAAAGTATCAATGAATCCTTGATGACCCGCTCCCGGAGCCGTAAAGTTGATATTCGCGGCACCCAAAGCGAGCGTTTGACTGACTAAAGTAGGATAAACTTCAGGAGCCCCACCGGAACCTAAAGTTAGATCGGTCGGCGTTAAAGTGAAATTCGCAAGATCTGGTAACCTTGTACAGCTATCAAAGCTATTGGTAACAAAGCCATTGGCAGTGAAGTATTCACTCGTGATTGGCTGACTTAACGCACTCGTTTCTGGACCATAAGTGTCGTGAATCACCAGTTTTCCCCAGCGCAATTTCATCTCATCATCAATATCTGTAATCGTATAGTCTATGCAAGGACTGCTGGCTGTTTCGCGGTAGCAAACTCCATCAAGATCTGTAAGATCGGATACCAAGAGGGTAAGATCTAACTTGCTGTTAAAAGGCACTATTGGTTGTGGTGGCTTTTGGTAGATCAATATCTCCCCAGAGAGTTCAATGCGAGAATCAACGCCATTGACTCGGTTCACACTCGTCAAATCGCTATCAAAGCTGATTGGTAAACTATTCACAGTATCGTTATATATTCGATTGTCCCACTGCCGATCATAACGCCACCAAGCACTGTCGAAATAATTGACCGTTTCACTGCCTGACGCGGATTTTGGGTGTAAGTAAATACCCGGATTTTCTTTATATCCAAACGGTTGTCCTAAATAACTGAACGATTCGTCATTAGGAGAAGTCACCTCACACTCAGCCTGTAAGCTGGTCACCACCGAAGAAGGAGAAAAATAGGCTGGGATAAAACGACCTATCGGGCCCGTTGAGGTAACGGCAATCGGCAGATTCTCACTCGCTAAATCGAGTCCAAGATACGTCGTTGGCGCGTTCAGCGAGAAATCAAACACCCCAACCTCACTCACTCTTTGTTGTACAGTCGTCGAGCTACCTAATTGGTGATCATATTCAACTTCGCCGAGAGCTCCGGGCACGCCTGTCGCTGGTGCGATTAGAGTATGTTTAAGCTCAATGTTTGCTTGTTGATAATTTGTCACGCCTAAATTGTTAGTAAAATCATTATCCTCAATCGGTGCCTCCGCAACCGCTTTGATATTGAGATTAAAGTTTTCATCCGCCCTAGCAAAAATATCACAGCTAATATCGGCATTAGGACACGCTCCACTAACACCATAATAGCTAGTCGCGCTGAGCACTAAAGCACGAGGAACTCGTATAAAAGTCGTTTGACCTGTTAGTTGCAAATCCTGCTCATCACCACTTCCCGTTAAACGGGCATTCAAAGCAAGGCTACCAGCCTCACGATAGGATACGTTAATGCTCGCCTCACCATTTTGGTTGAAATTGAGCACCACTGGAGTCGCAGTATTGGATGACTGCCCTACCGTCACACTATTCACACCAACCGATAAAGCGCTAAAATCTTGTCCCCCATTAGGGCTCAAGTAATCACTCCAAAAGGAAACGGGTTTCTGTATATTTTGAAAACTAGGCAAACACAGTTGTGAAGCGTTATCTTTTCGTACCGCTTTAATGGTCCCAGTTACCGATTGATTGGCGTAGGAATTGGGTACATCCAAAATGAAGCCACTGTCAGCAAAGTTCATCGTGCAGTTACTGGCCAAAAAGGGGCCAGCATTCCCATTGTGGCTGCATAAAGTGTTATTGAAAGACATAGCCGTGGGAACGGAACCAGAAACATCAACGGTGACATTACCTGCGCTGTTACGCCTAAGTTGGGTGTTACCAACCCCATTGCTAAATGAGATAGTTGAACCATTCACCCAACCGCCCGTTGCACTAGGTAGAGAGTTAGGGACTAAATAAGCAATAACCGGATCGGTAAATAAGTTATTGCAATTTTCATCGGAACACGCCGTCACAGACACGTCAGAGGCTGCACAAGTTAAACCTTGTGCTGGCAAAGAGATGCGAAAGTGATTAATTTGCTCGCCAACTGGACGAGAATTAAGCGCACAGACTTCAAAATTATCAATTTCATGGTTATTAGTCGAAGAGCCTGTAGAACCTGTGATGGACATAAACAGATCCGTAGGAACATTTTGTTGCGCCGCAAATGACATCACATCAACTGGCCCAATTAAAGTTTTCCAACTGTCAGTGCCAACTTTACGGCTTACGGTCACCAGCGAGGTTAAAGCTTGAGTTGAGTCAATAACAATTCGGTAGCGGTGCTGAGGATTACCATTGGTATTGTCTACCCTCGGATTTAGGCAATCTCCATTGGTATTGGTTGTGCCGTTATTACACGTGCCTGCTAAATAGTTATAACCGCTATAGCCAGAACCAGAACCTCTTAATACAACAGCTTGCCGCCTGCGGCCTGGGCCATTCCCGCCACCTTCAATCGAATAATTACCATATTCATCTAATCCAATGCCTAACCAGCCGCCCGCAAATCCGGGTTTTTGCTCATTGACTTTATAACCAAAACCTAAAGGACCACCAAATGCTCCAACTTGAGGAGTGACAGAGGCATCAGAAAAAACAATCGCCACCCCATCAGCACCATTACCACCATAAGCAAAATAGTCAAATTCAACCTCTACACGGTTCCCTGCCGCTGGAAAAATGCGTTGGAATGTTGAGGCTGTGGCTTGGTTTTGCAGCGCTTGTGTTAATCGCATGCGATTATTGGTGATTGAAGGCGTAAAGTTGCCACTGCTACTGAATACTCGCCACTGCTCATCCAACGGCTGACTTTGGAAATCATCGCTAAAACATTGCAGCCCTGAACTTTGGCACAGATGACGTTCGTTATACAGATTGACAATCTGACTATCAGTGAGAGCTTTATTATAAATAGCCACCTCATCAAGCCTTCCGGAGAAAGTTCTGTTGTCGGAATTGTAATCTCGACCAATCTCCAAATTCACTGTATTGGTTTTGAGTGGTTGGTTATCGCTGTTTGTCGCCGCAACCACACCATTAATATAGATTTTTTGTCTCTCATTACTACTTGCTGAGCGGTTATAGCGAATGGTGATATGAGTCCAAGTATTTAGCGGAATAACATTGGATGTGGTTAGTGTATTGGCACCGCCAGAACTTCTCTCCCAATACCAAAAAACTCGCCCTTGGCTATCAAGGTGGAATTCGTAGTTAGTATCTTTCGCCACTATGGTATGCAAGCCACCATTCGCCGGGCGACTGACGGGGTACACCCACGCAGATATCGTTAGCTGGTCCGAGAAGGATAACTGGCTATCATGAGCCACTTGTACATATTGGTTTTGGTTGGCAACAAACTCGCCATAACCACAAGTACCGTAATTATTAATATTGGCAGGTAGCGCCGGTGATTGAGAGCTGGTAAGCGCTCCATTCATTGCGCGGCCGTTAAGAGAAGAGCCAAACGCATTCTTGACTTCATTGAAAGCCCCACTCCATTGCACTTCATCAAAATGATAGCGCGCTACAGGGGAGGGGTCACAAGCATTCAATGGATTAGATATGGGGGAACATGTACCAGTAATTGAACTATTGTTGACATTAACTTGGCCACCAGCATTATTAATTGCCGCATTAAAATCACCATAAGCCGTTGAGTCATTTAAGGTAATATCGTTAGAGGTAGTACTAATACTGACCTGAGAATCAGGCCTTCCTAGCTGGCTATTGTTTGCCGTGAAATGGCTTGCCCCTGATACTGAACCGGAAGTCATATCCACCGAATTAAACGTCACTGAGTTATTAGAGGTCATCGTAATATTACCGCTATATACACTTCCTGTAATGACAATGCCTGATTGTGCCGTAATATTACCAACCACGTTTGCTCCAGTAATAACAACCGTTCGATCATTACTGGTTAAATTACCCTGCACGCTACCACCGTTGATAGTGACGTTTCCTCCCGTCGTAACATTACCAATTAAATTGGTGTTATTGAAAGTTACGTTGCTGCTGTTGGCTGAAACATCCCCATAAATCGTATTTTGAGAGCCTTGGCTGGCTATCGCTCCGTAGTTCGCTTGCAGACTTATCCTATTTGATGCGTTACCCACTTGGTTATTAATCAAATAAAAACCGTCATTGGCGATCAGTGTTGAGTCAACATCGGCGACAATCACATCACCATCATTTAACGTCACTTGACCATTACCGCTACAGGTATAACTGTTGCCAGATTTTTGCCACCAGGTATTACAAGGAGGATATTGATTATTGGATAAATTATATTGTTGGGCACAAACCCCACCGCTCATGAGCAGTAAGCTAATCAGCCATTTATAGTGAATCACTTTTCACCCCCACTTCAATAACTCGCTGCAACATCCAATCACCAGACTGACAACGCCCGGTTGACGTGAGTTGATGGACAGTACGGCCATCATCCATTGTACCCACCAAATTACATTTAACCTGTGCGCTACATTGCGCTAATCCTTCACCTTCAAACGTGAGTGATTGTACAGAATGAGTATGGCAACTCCCGCTAGGTGGCGTTTGATAAAAACGACTCAGTTCAACGTTGATCGCCGATCGCGCCGCCATTTCAGCCCTTGTCCCTAACACCATCGAAACCAATTGCTGGCTATTGCGCTGTTGATTACGGTTCGCGACCGATGCAACAAAGCCGACCACCACAATGATAAAGATGACCAATACTAAGCCGCTGCCTTGCTGTTTACGGCGTGTTGTAGATAAGCGCATCATGGTCAAACTTTACCTCCTCGCCGCGGTCGGAAAATGTCAGTTCAATTTTCACTAAGCCGTTGCGTTGTAGCTCTGGCTGCGTGACGTAAAAATTGGCTTGGCTTATGTTTTCAGCCATCAATACTGGAGTGCCAAGCTGTTCAGGACTGAGCGCACTGCGATTAAGCGCGTAATCCGCATAACGATAAATACGACTGTTCTGATAACAAAAAGCCACTGGCGTGCGATAAAAATAGACTCGCTTAGCTGGCGATTGAATTACAAACCCAGTCGGTTGTGTCAAGGCTACACCGACCATGCTTGTGTTGTTGGGTGATGTAAAATCCACATCTGCGTTTACTTGCGCTGTTTGCCCGCTTGCACTTGGCGTTTGGCGTAGCGAAGCGGCGTTGGTTGGAAACACGACCAGACGATCGCCATTGAGTACATTTTTATCGATCGGTAACAACCGTACCGCAGCCGAGGGCGATTGCACGGTTGGCAGGTCGTTGTAGATCGCGCTGTCAGTGATCGGTAAAAACTCAATGCAACCATTTTCCACCAACACGCTGTTTGGCACCGCTTCACGCAGTTCTCGGCTCAGCCGCTCAGTAATAAAG
>Ga0194137_10001997_pt1 | contig 12252 bp, 14 predicted proteins | sample TARM_MetaG_T3_14_FD_134025 | JGI IMG/M metagenome (GOLD analysis project Ga0194137, IMG submission 134025) | Freshwater microbial communities from Pennsylvania, USA, analyzing microbe dynamics in response to fracking - TARM_MetaG_T3_14 (version 2) | ecosystem: Environmental > Aquatic >...
GCGCCGTCAATGGGTATTGCCCGAGAGTTACCCCTACGCATCGGGACAAACCATTGTGCCGCTGCTGGCAGGTGAAACACTGCAATGGGCGATGAAAAAGTAACGCGCTGTATAAGTCTCAACGAAAACGGAGCCATTAAGGCTCCGTTTTCGTTAGCGCAGTTAGGCGATGACACTTACTTAGTTTCGCCCAGGGCGATGAGCATCTGATCCACCATCCGTGATGAGTGGTCGGCGGCAATATCGAGGAACTGCTCGAAAGAGAGGTGGTTGTCGCCACTGCCAGGGATGTCAGAGAGAGCGCGAATGACGACAAACGGGCAGTCATAGAGGTAGCAAGTTTGGGCAATCGCAGCGCCCTCCATTTCCACTGCCAGCATGGTGGGAAATTGGGCGCGTGTGGTGGCTACCCGCTCGGGGTCGGCCATAAAAGCATCGCCAGTGGCAATCATCCCTTCGCGTACGTTTACCTCGCCAAGTGCTGCAATCGCGCCGCGAGCGATGTCGCGCAAGCGGCTATCCGCATGATAGGCAGCCGGCATGCCTGGTACTTGGCCTAGCTCATAGCCAAATACCACTGCATCGACATCGTGGTGGCGAACTTCATCGGAAATGATAACGTCGCCAATGGCTAAGTCGGTGGCAAACCCGCCAGCTGAGCCAGTATTGATGATCGCATCCGGCTGATGGCGCTCTAATAAAATCGCCGTGCCAACCGCCGCGTTCACTTTTCCAATACCTGATTGCAGAATGATTACTTCCAAGCCGTGGCGCGTACCGGTATGAAATACAAATCCGGCGTGCTCGTAGCGCTCGGCGTTATCAAGCTGCCCCGCTAAAATGTTCACTTCCTGCGCCATTGCGCCAATAATTCCAATCCGTTGCACTGTCGCATTCTCCGGCGTAATTCGTGAGGTTTAATTGTTGAAACGCTCAGTGCTTAATGCTGCTGATCGTGTCGTTCGGCGGCTTCAAGAGTGTTTTCCAGCAACGTGGCAACGGTCATGGGACCAACGCCACCCGGTACGGGAGTGATATAGCTGGCGCGCTCTGCAGCTGCAGCAAAGTCGACGTCACCGACGAGGGTGCCGTCATCTTGACGGTTAATGCCGACATCAATCACCACGGCGCCTGGTTTGATCCATTCGCCCTTCACAATGCCGGGCTTACCGACGGCAACAACGACTAAATCTGCACGGCTGACATGGCCGGCTAAATCCTGGGTGAAACGGTGGCATATCGTAGTGGTGCAGCCTGCCAGCATTAGCTCAAGTGCCATCGGGCGTCCAACGATGTTAGAAGCTCCCACAATGGTGGCGTCCATGCCGCGTACCGCGATACCGCTTTGCGCCAGCATGGTCATAATGCCTTTTGGCGTACAGGGGCGTAGTGAAGGTAAGCGCTGGGCCAGGCGGCCAAGGTTATAAGGGTGAAAACCATCGACATCTTTGTCAGGGCGGATGCGTTCCAGAATTGGCCGAGCGTCGAGGTGGGCGGGCAGGGGGAGCTGAACCAGAATGCCATCCACAGTTGCGTCGTTATTCAACTCATCGACCAGTGTCTCTAACGCTTCCTGGGTGGTGTCCACTGGCAGGGCATGTTGAAAAGAGAGAATGCCAGCCTGCTCACATGCGCGATGTTTATTGCTTACGTACACATGAGAGGCTGGATCTTCGCCGACCACAACAACGGCTAGTCCGGGTGCACGAGCGCCAGCTTGCTGACGTGCGGTAATTTTCTCGGCAACGCGTTGACGGACATTAGCGGCGATGGCTTTACCATCGATGAGTTGGGCGGTCATGTAATGAGATCCCTATGAAGGTTGAAAAGCAAAGCAAACTGACAAGCGCTGGTGGCAGAACGCGCTTTTAAGGGGGGCAATTTTCGCATGGTAGGGCGGCAAGGCAAAGCGCCTATCGAATCAATCACTTTAAGTGTTGACTTTAAAATTAGAAATAGTAATATATGCATCGCTTGAGACGGGACACGCAGCAACGTCTAAGGTAAGAAATCGGGATGTAGCGCAGTCTGGTAGCGCGCCTGCTTTGGGAGCAGGATGTCGGGGGTTCGAATCCCTCCATCCCGACCACGTACCTAGCACGGAAGGTGTTAATCTGCTTCTCCAAACTTTGGTTGTGGTCAAGTGCTCATCAGTATTCACTCTGGATACACTATGTGCGCCCATAGCTCAACCGGATAGAGCAACGGCCTTCTAAGCCGTAGGTTGCGGGTTCGAGTCCTGCTGGGCGTGCCAATCAAATACTTTTCAGTGTTTGTTCTCCAGTTGGGTATTCTCAAGTTTGCTTTTTGTCAGTGGTGGATGTAGCTCAGTGGTAGAGCCCCGGATTGTGGCTCCGGTGGTCGTGGGTTCGATCCCCATCATCCACCCCATTGACAAGGCAGCATTAAAAGTTTCAGGTTCTGGTGGATGTAGCTCAGTGGTAGAGCCCCGGATTGTGGCTCCGGTGGTCGTGGGTTCGATCCCCATCATCCACCCCATTAACCTTTAATTTACTCTCTTATATCTCCTCTTCTTTTACAAAGCTCTCCAGCGTCTCTGCTAGTTAAATAAGCATTTCTTTTTGGCTTTTTTAGCCCTTGTCTGTTTTATACCTCTCTATCGCGGCATCACTTTAATCTGGTTACCTGCTGTAGCGGTAATGGGCTCCGGTTTGCCCAGCAAATACCCCTGTGCATAGTCAATTCCTAATGAACGCAGCTTGTCCAGCGTTGCTTGATTCTCTACGTATTCGGCAACTGTATCGATATTGAGCGCTTTGCCAACGGCGTGAATCGCCTCTACCATGGCGCTATCAATCGGATCGTGGTGGATATTGCGGATAAAATTGCCATCAATCTTCAAATAGTCGACTGATAGCTGTTTTAAGTAGCTGAAAGAGGAGAGTCCGGTGCCAAAGTCGTCCAGCGCGAATCGGCAGCCGAGTGCTTTCAGCGCTTGAATCAGTTCGCTCACCTTTGAAAGCTGCGCAATGGCCGCACTTTCAGTAATTTCAAAACATAAGGTGCCTTCAGGTAACCCGGCGCGACGTACCTGCTGTACCAACTCCTGACAAAAATCGCTGTCTGATAGCGAATCCCCAGATAAATTAATACCCCAGTGGCCTATGGTATGGTTGAGTTGACGTGATCCTTGTGCTGATCTGGTGCAAGGTGAGCACTGACATGGTGCGTTGTTAGGAAATATGTCTTCTATTAATGCCGCGCGGTGGCTTCTGTCGCGGAAGGTTTCTGGCGTGTTAAACGCAGTGTTAACTGAGATTAAGCAAATGTTATGCCGCACTTAGCAAAGTCATCCTTAATTAAGCTTTTTGCGTCATAAAAGACTAAAAAAATGTCTAAAAATAGTGTTTATAACTGTGCAAAAGCTGTTTGATTGGTGATATTTTTCAATATGTTACTTATGTGATTAACAGCATATGGCTGGGCAAACAATAGAGCGAGAGGAGTGCATCATAATGGCGCGTCAAACGGTGGTTTTAGGAGCAGGCATGGTGGGTGTCAGTATTGCTTGGCAGCTGCAAAAGCGTGGCTATCAAGTAACGCTGTTGGATCGCCGCCAGCCTGGACGCGAAACCTCGTTTGGAAACGCGGGCATTATCCAGCGTGAAGCAGTTAGGCCTTATCCGTTTCCCCGTGATATGAAAACGATATTGAGTGTGCTTCCAAACCGTCGGGTCGATATCCGTTACCGGCCTGCCGGTATGGTCAATGCGGCCTCGCCACTGCTGAGTTACTGGCACCACTCTTCGTCACGGCTCTACAAAAAAATCGTGCCTGAGTACGCCTCGTTAATTCAGCTCTGTTTGGACGCCCACGCGCCGATGATTGAGGCCGCTGGTGCTGAGCATCTAGTGCGTAAGGAAGGGTGGCTTGAAATCTATCGCACGCCGGAAAAGCTCGCTAAGCGAGTTAAAGAGGCTGAAGAAGCCCGCGAGCTTTACGGCGTACAGTTCACCGTTCTTGATCGCGAAGCGCTGAGTGAGAAGGAGCCGCAGCTAGGCAATAAAATCATCGGCGCTATTCACTGGCTAGACCCCTGGACAGTCGCTGACCCGGGTGGCTTAGTGGCTGCTTATGCGGCGTCGTTTGAAGCGATGGGCGGACAACTGGTACAAGCGGACATCACTGGTGTCACTCAGCAAAATGATCACTGGAAAGTGACGACCAGTGCGGAGTCGTTTGAGGCTGAACAAGTTGTCATGGCCCTTGGCCCCTGGGCTGGCCAATGGATGAAGCCGCTGGGTTACCACTTCCCCACGTTTGTGAAACGTGGCTACCACATGCACTACGCGACACAGCCAACGGCCAAATTAAACTACTGGTTGATGGACGCCGAGATCGGTTATTTGCTGGCACCGATGAATGCAGGTGTGCGGCTGACGACGGGGGCAGAGCTAGACCGCCTTGAATCTCCCGCGGATGAAGAGCAGCTGGGCGCTGCCGAAAAAGTGGCGCGGACAATTTTCCCGCTAGGTGAGCGAAAAGATAGCGCGGCGTGGAAAGGCGCACGGCCTTGCTTGCCGGATATGAAGCCCGTTATTGGCCCAGCGCCACGCCATCCTGGCCTGTGGCTAGCGTTTGGACATGGCCACCAAGGGTTCACCCTCGGTCCGGCGACAGGCCAGCTGCTGGCGGACATGATGGAAAACAAACCAACCGCCATTGATATGGCACCGTTTCGGGCAGACCGGTTTTAAATATGACGCCGCAGCCCTATCATGGATTGCAGATGCCAAAGTTGCCAGACGGCAAACGTAATAATCAGCAGCGCTGCTAGCGTGCGTGTCGCGGGGCTACGTATCCATATTGAGACTCGGCGCGCTGCCACACCGGTCGCTAGGACGGCAGGCAGGGTGCCGAGCCCAAAGGCTCCCATCATCGCGGCGGCACGCAACGGCTCGGCTACAGCCAGACTCCAGGCCAGCATCGAATAGATTAAACCACAAGGCATCCAGCCCCATAGCGAGCCAAGTGCGAACGCTTGGGACACTTTTACGACAGGCATCAAGCGGCGGCCTATTGGTTCGATGCGCCGCCACAGAACGCGCACCAGTGCCTCGATACGTAGCAAGCCCTTCCACCAGTTGGCGATATACAGTGCCATCAAAATCAACATGATCGCCGCCAGAATACGCAACACCAAGGCGAAGCTCTCCAGTGCATGGTTCAGCACGGAACCGAGCAGGGCCACCAAGGCACCCGCGATCATATAGCTGCTGATCCGTCCTAAATTATAGCCGATCAACAGACCCGCTAAACGGCTAGGCTGTCGCATGCTGGGGGGCACAGCAAAAGTCAGGGCGCTCATGATGCCGCCACACATGCCGATGCAGTGCGCGCCACCCAGCAAGCCGAAGACGAAGGCCGCCGCCAGCGGCGGCAGGCTCATGTCGGCGGGATTCATTTAAGGGGCTCCTTTGGAGCTACCCGCCGTATCGCGGGAGGGGCTGATGGTGAAGGCCGCCGGAGGCGAACCGTACGGTGAGACGAGTTCGATCTGTTCGGGTGGATAGCAGAGTCCTTGGTCGGAACAGCCCTGAAAGGTCACCATGATGGCCAACGGTCCGGTAACGGTGTCGCTCTCCTCGATAGGCGCACTCACTAACACCTGATCGTAAAAAACGTTAATGTTCCCCAAAGACGCGTGCGACATTGGCTCGCCAGGAGGCAAAGCCAGCTCACCGAAATTGATACTTTGAAAGAGACTCTCAATCGCGAACTGATGACGGTGAAGGTAGTAATTTTCGGCGGCGGTGAAGCCGATATAAACTCGATCATCGTCTCGCCAGGCGGTGGCTCGGAAGGCTTCTTTAGCCGGTAGAAAGTCACGTTGGGGCGAACGGTTAAAGGGGGAACTTTTGTCACCAACCTCAAACATCTCTTCCCGTGCCGCTACCGGTGTGACTATAAAGAGTGCCACCGTTAGAAAAGCGAAGACTTGTTTCATGAGTTTAACGCCGCCTTTGGCTTATCCATTGGCTGACGTCTGGACCAAGTGACCAGAGCAAAACCCGCGATAATCATTGGTAGTGTCAGTAGCTGCCCCATGGTCAACCAGCCAAAAGCGATGAATCCCAACTGAGGGTCGGGGAGGCGCACGAACTCCACGATGAAACGGAAGGCTCCATACAGAAGCAGGAACAGCCCAGAGATGAGGCCCCGCTGACGTGGTCGGCGCGATAGCCACCACAGCACGGCAAACAACACGACACCTTCAAGGGCAAACTCGTAGAGAGCCGAAGGATGTCGTGGCTCTGGGCCTAGCCCCATCATGGGGGGAAACACCATTGCCCAAGGTACATCACTAACTCTCCCCGGTAACTCGTGATTAATGAAGTTCCCGAGACGACCCGCTCCCAGGCCGATGGGGACTAACGGAGCAATGAAGTCGGTCAGTTGAATAAAAGCCAGTTGATGTTTGCGAGCAAACAGCCCAGCAGCCACTAATACACCTGCAAGGCCGCCATGAAAGCTCATGCCTCCTTCCCAGATTTTTAGTAACCAAAGGGGGTTGGCTTGCAGTTGTTCGAGCCCGTAAAACAGTGCATAGCCAAGGCGGCCGCCAACGATGATGCCGATGGCGGCGTAGAAGATCAGGTCGCCTATATCATCGTGACTTAGGCCGAGTCGGTGGGCGCGACGCCGACCCAACCACCAAGCGGCGAATAGCCCGATTACATACATTAAGCCATACCAGTGAATCTGAAGAGGGCCTATGGCGATGGCGACCGGATCGATTTGAGGATATTGCAGCATCTATCTTCCTTAATTAAACGTTACTGTTGGAGTCATCAAAAAAAATTATTGCGTCTTCAGAGCCGTTTTATCGTTTCCACTTCTCGACTTCCTGGATGACTCGCTCTACATCTTCAGTAGTGATGTAACCTGTATGTTTGTAACGAATAATGCCCTCGGTATCGACCAGATAGCTTTCTGGTGCGCCATAGACACCTAGCTCAAAACCTAGGTTACCCTCTGGATCAAAAATATTGACTTCAAAAGGGTTCCCAAACTCGTCAAGAAACTCGAGTCCCTTTGCCTGGGTATCCTTGTAGTTGATGCCAACCAAGCGGACGCCGCGCTCGGCTAAGCCCAATAACTGCGGCATTTCATGCTTGCAAGTGGGGCACCACTCTCCCCAAACATTGACCAATGTCACCTTATGTTTAAAAAGAGATTCATCAACAACCCTTGAAGGGTCTTCCAGCGTCGTCAGGTTGAAGGCCGGAAACGGCTGAGCTAACAAGGGTGAATCTCTGGCGCTAGGATCCATTGATAAGCCCTGATAAAAGAAAAAGCTCAAACCAAAAAAGCCCAATAGAGGTAAAAATAGCAATGTCCGAGATTTCACGTGTACGTCTCACAGGTAGTAGCGGGTAAGTGCCTGCTGAGCATTGTTAGTGCTTACGGAAGCTGATTTGGAGCACTAGGTTGCTATCGCTCATGGCTGTCGAGCCCATAGGCGTTTCGTCAGAAGCGGCAGCAATGTGATGCCACTAATGAGAATCAGCGCGATCGTGATGCCACGGGAGTCGGCGGTAATCAGCACTTCACCGAACATGACGATCAGATACGCCGTGGGGATCACGCCGGCCAATGTGGCGATCAAAAAGCGCCAGAAGGACAGGGGGGTGATACCCGCTGCATAGCTGACGGCATCAAACGAAATGAAGGGCACCAATCGGGATGCAAAAACGATGAGCATCAAGCCGGTTTGAGAGCGTTCCTTCCCCAACCAGTTAAGGATGGGACGGGTACGCGACCAGCGTTGCATCACTTCATAGCCGAGCAACCGAGCAATGCAGAAAGCGAGCAGAGCACCGGCTTCGGCACCGATAACGACATAGGCCGTTCCCCAAACTGGGCCGTAGATCGCACCGGCCACCATGGCAATCGGACCACTGGGGATCGGGCTCATGACAATGGCCGTAATCATCATAAAGATGATGGCCAATGGCCCCCAGACGCCCAACCCATCAACCCACTCACGCAAGGCCTGCTTATCGGTCAAGAACGACAAGGCGCCGGTCTCCATCAGGACCCCATAGAGAGCTGCCAAGCCCATCAGTAGTGTGAGCCCCAAAAAGAGCTTTTGCTTTACGCTAAGCTTGGTTGCCATGGTCATCTCAACTGTTCACATTTACTTGCTAGTCTTGGCGCTTATTCTTAAAAAATAGGTACTTGATAAGCGCAGCAACGCTAAGCCCCAGTGCAATAATCAACAAGATTGCTATTAGGCCCATACCCGCCATACCCCACATACAGCTTTCACTTCCCATCATTTTGAATTCCTCATTAACTCTACGGTGTTTGGTTTAGGCGCGATGAAGAGCCTCTTTTGGACGTGGTATGGCATCGCCGGTATTCGGCGTGAAACGGCGTAGCCGCAACGAATTAGTCAACACAAAGACACTGGAAATACTCATGGCAGCCGCCGCCAGCATGGGGCTGAGCAATACGCCGATGAACGGATAGAGCACGCCCGCCGCCACGGGGATCAACGCTACATTGTAGCCATAGGCCCAAACGAAATTGCCGATAATGGTCCGGTGGGTACGCTTGGAGAGCGCCGTGGCATTGACGATGCCCCGCAAATCACCACTCATCAGCACCACATCCCCAGACTCGATGGCAATATCGGTGCCAGTGCCGATCGCAATGCCTACGTCGGCCTGGGCCAAAGCGGGTGCATCATTGATCCCGTCCCCCACAAAAGCGACACGCTTGCCTTCCGCCTGGAGACGCCGGATCTCTGCCGCTTTCTGGTCGGGCAGCACCTCAGCGAGAATCTGCTGGATGCCAACCTGTCGGGCAATAGCATCGGCAGTGGCACGGTTATCGCCGGTGAGCATGGCTACTTGCAGCCCTTGCGCTTTGAGTGCTGCGATAGCTTCGGGAGAGCCCTCCTTAAGTGGGTCCGCCACCGCGATGACGGCAGCAAGCTGACCGTCTACCGCGGCATAGAGCGGGCTCTTGGCGTTCTCGGCTAACACCTTGGCGCGTGTTTCTGCCTGGCCGAGGTTGATTTCCAGCCGACGCATGTAACGATCAGCTCCCACATGTACCAAGTGGCCGTCGACCTCGGCTTCAATGCCGTAGCCAGGCTCGGCACTAAAACGGCTGACCGAGGGTAATTCCAGCCCACGGGCCTTGGCACCTTGTACAATGGCCTCGGCGATGGGGTGCTCGCTTTGAGCTTCCACCGCCGCGACCAGTCGCAGCACCTCGTTCTCATGGCCGTTGATCGCTTCGAAGTCGGTCAGCTCGGGGCGCCCCCGGGTCAAAGTGCCGGTCTTGTCCAGCACCACTGTATTCATCTTGGCCAGCGTCTCAAGCGCCGCCCCTTTGCGAAATAGCACCCCCATCTCGGCCCCTTTCCCGGTACTGACCATGATGGCCGTTGGAGTGGCCAAGCCCATCGCACAGGGGCAGGCAATGAGCAGTACGCTAACGGTAGTGACGAAGGCAAAGGACAAGGACGGCGCCGGTCCGAAAGCGAACCAGAGTGCGAAGGTAAGCGCGGCGATCGCGATGACCACGGGTACGAACACCCCGGCAACCTTGTCGGCCAACTGCTGGATGGGTGGCTTCTCCGCTTGGGCCGTTTCCACCATCTTGACGATCTGCGACAAGACGGTGTCGGCACCGACTCGCGTGGCCCGAAAGGTAAGTGCACCGTTCTTGTTAATAGTGCCACCGACGACTTCGCAATCCCTCTGTTTGACGACCGGCACTGGCTCACCGCTGATCATTGACTCATCAACGTAGGAGTGACCTTCCTCAACGATGCCATCGACTGGAACACGCTCCCCTGGGCGAACCAAAATACGATCGCCTGTGACGACGGCGTCGATAGGCAGCTCAACGGTTTCATCCTCGCGGATGACGCGGGCAGTTTTCGCCTGTAATTGCAGAAGCTTCTTGATAGCTTCGGAGGTGCGGCCCTTGGCAATGTGTTCAAAATAGCGACCGAGCAGAATTAACGTCACGATGACCGCCGCCGCTTCGAAATAGCTCACGGCGGTTCCGACGGGAAAGAGGGCGGGCATTAGCAGGGCGGCGACCGAATAGAAATAGGCAGCGCTCGATCCGATCATAACGAGGCTGTTCATGCCCGGATTAAAATGCCGGAGTTCGGCGAAGCCGGCGCGATAGAAGCGTGCACCAGCATAGAACTGCACCGGTGTGGCTAATAACCACTCGACGCCCATCCAGCCGCGATGCGGCATTAGACTCGTCAAAAGCGTGTCAAAGGCGGGAATCATTTTCCCCATGGCGATGATGACCACCGGAATCGTAAATATTGCCGCGAGCACGACTCGACGGCGAAGCTCGGCTCTTTCCCGATCCTCGCTGTCCGTTGGTGGCTGCGTATCGGTATCCTGTGGTTCATAGCCTGCCTCGCGGATGGCATGCTGCATACGCGGTAACGAAACGGCTCCCGGCAGGAAACGAACGAAGGCTTTCTGAGTGGCGAGGTTAACGCTCGCTTCCATCATGCCGGGCAGCTTCGTTAGCGTTTGCTCTATACGAGAGACACACGATCCGCAACTCATGCCGGTAACAGGAATCTCGAGACTTTCCACTACCGGTTGATAGCCAGCCGTTTCAATGGCATCGAGTAGGTTAGTGATCGCGGTACCTGCTTCGACCTGGATAGCCGCCTTCTGGGTGGCGAGGTTCACTTGAGCATTGATCACGCCTGGCTGCTGGCTGAGTGCACGCTCCACACGTCCAACACAGGAAGCACAAGACATACCACGGATCTCGATATCGACGTGTTGCGCCATAATGACGATCTCCCTGTTAATTTATCGACGACCCGATAGGCAAACTTGATTCCCATGTTCGCTGTCGGGAAGATGTCTGATCATTCAGTCTGCTCAGCGATAGCTTCAACAATCGGGCAGCCTTCCTGCATAGGCCCTTCGCCTGCACACTCACTTAATGTTTTCGATAATACGGCTTCAATCCGCGTGAGGTGTTTGATCTGCTCTCGCACCTTGTGCAGCTTCTCGCTGGCGATGCGTTTAGCTTGAGCGCGGTCGCCATTAGCATCCTGAAGCATTAACAGCTCCCGAATCTCTTGTAGCGTGAAGCCCCACTGCTTGGCATGGACGATAAACTGCAACCGATCCACAGCTTCTAGTGGGTAACGCCGATAGTTGGCTTCGGTCCTCCTCGGAGGAGGCATAAGTTTCTCTTTTTCCTAAAATCGAATCGCCTGGCTAGCGACCCCGCTTCGTTCGGCAAGCTCGCCGATACTTAATGTTTGCATAGCGTTACCTCACGACATTATTAATCTAAGCTTTTGGCAGCCTGATTCAGTTGATCTGCTTAATTCGTCAATCATTCCTACAACTGGCAAACGCGCCGAGCTCCCTGGAGCATACTGGCGTAATATCAGCGGGGCGCGAGAATAGCACCGCCCAGCTGTCGACAAATCATTGATGAAAGTTGACCATGCCTTGTGTGGATTCGACCGTAAAATTTGGTGTTGTCTCACCTAGTTATGGCGCTATGGGCATACCCGCATGTCAGTCAATGAATAGCCACCATAACTTTAAAGCTAACTTTAAGGTCAAGCTTGGTTTGTAATATTTTTAGTTAGGTAGTAGTTAAATATCATGTCAATAAAGGTTGACTTTAAAGCAGCTATAAGCATTAAAATTCGCCCCGGTGCCAAAATGAACATGATATGAGGTAGCACTAGGGTATTGGTCACAATGCCGTTGTAGGGCTTCCTCCATAACTTAAGTTGCGATAACACATTGGAAACTCTCTCATCTATCGGCTTAGCCGGCGCTTTTATCGGCGGATTGATCTCTTTCTTCTCGCCCTGCACGTTGCCCCTGTTGCCGGCCTACCTGTCGGTGGTCACAGGCGGCAGTGCCGGTAAAGCCGAAAGGCGATTAGAGGCACTGACCCTCAGCGCCTTCTTTGTTTTCGGTTTCAGCGTTGTGTTCATCCTGCTTGGGCTCGGCGCCAGTAGTATCGGGCAACTGATGCGAGGGTACCGTCAAGAATTCAACTGGATTGCCGGCTCGGCCGTGATCTTGCTGGGCCTCTTCATGACTGGCTTGTTCAGATTGGGCTATGTTGGTATCTTCTGTTGTTGGTCTTTGCCTATCGCTATGCGAAACCACGCTTCCTCGGTTGGCCTCGCGGTTTCAAACAACCGTCGCCATGCCAAGTAATTGGATAAGTACGCAGTCCCCACCCCGTGGAAAC
>Ga0194137_10002004_pt1 | contig 12229 bp, 9 predicted proteins | sample TARM_MetaG_T3_14_FD_134025 | JGI IMG/M metagenome (GOLD analysis project Ga0194137, IMG submission 134025) | Freshwater microbial communities from Pennsylvania, USA, analyzing microbe dynamics in response to fracking - TARM_MetaG_T3_14 (version 2) | ecosystem: Environmental > Aquatic >...
ACCTATAACTATTATAGATATTATATCTTGGAACAATCAAGGAAAAGCAGGTATGCTGGATTCAATCATTAACGGCAGTGAAATGGCAGTCTACTGAACTTATACGGGGTGATTCGCATGGCGAAGCGTACAATGTTTGAAAAGATCTGGGACAATCACGTCATCCATTCGGAAGAAGGAAGCCCGAGCATCATCTATATCGATCTGCACCTCGTGCATGAGGTCACTTCCCCGCAAGCGTTCGAAGGCCTGCGCCTCTCGGGACGCCAGGTGCGCCGTCCGGACCGGACGTTCGCGACGATGGACCACAACGTGCCGACGAAGGACCGCTTCAACATCAAGGATCCGATCTCCAAGCAGCAGGTGGACACGCTCACGAAAAACTGCGAGGATTTCGGCGTCAAGCTGTTCGACCTGAACAACATCGACCAAGGCGTCGTGCACGTCATGGGACCGGAGATCGGCCTGACCTGGCCGGGCAAAACGATCGTATGCGGCGACAGCCATACGTCGACGCACGGCGCATTCGGAGCTCTCGCGTTCGGCATCGGCACGAGCGAGGTCGAGCATGTGCTGGCGACCCAGTGCCTGCAGCAATCCAAGGCCAAGACGATGGAAATCCGCTTCGTCGGAAGCCGCCGTCCCGGCGTCACCGCGAAGGATATGATTCTCGGCCTCATCGCCAAGTACGGCACGGACTTCGCGACCGGTTACGTTTTGGAGTATACCGGCGAATCCATCCGCAGCCTGAGCATGGAAGAGCGCATGACCGTCTGCAACATGAGCATCGAGGCAGGCGCCCGCGCCGGACTGATCGCTCCCGACCAGACGACGTTCGACTACTTGCGGGGCCGGGAATACGCGCCTCAAGGGGCGGATTTCGACAAAGCGGTCATCGCCTGGAGCGACCTGGCTTCCGATGAAGGCGCCGAGTACGACACGGTGCTCGAGTTCGACGTCGACGCCCTCATACCGCAAGTAACCTGGGGCACGAGCCCGGGCATGGGCACCGACATTACGGCTGCCGTTCCGAATCCGGCGGAGCTCCCGACGGAGAACGAGCGCAAAGCGGCCGAGAAGGCGCTGGAATACATGGATCTGAAGCCGGGCACGCCGATGGCGGAGATTCCGATCGACTATGTGTTCATCGGCTCCTGCACGAACGGCCGCATCGAGGATCTGCGCGCCGCGGCCGAGATCGCCAAGGGCTACAAGGTCAGCGACCGCGTGACCGCGATTGTCGTGCCGGGCTCCGGCCGCGTCAAGATGCAGGCGGAGAAGGAAGGGCTGGATGCCATCTTTACGGAAGCCGGCTTCGAGTGGCGCGAGGCGGGATGCTCGATGTGCCTCGCGATGAACCCGGACGTGCTGCAGCCGGGACAGCGCTGCGCCTCGACGTCGAACCGCAATTTCGAAGGTCGTCAGGGACGCGGCGGACGCACGCATCTCGTCTCCCCTGCCATGGCGGCCGCGGCTGCGATCAAGGGCCGCTTCACGGACGTGCGCGACTGGAAGATCAATCAGGAAGTGGCGAACTAGAAGTCAGGCGCCTGCCTAGAAAAGGGGAGTACCGAACATGCAAGCATTTGAGACCTTTACGGGCATCGTAGCCCCCGTCGACCGCGTCAACGTGGATACCGACGCCATCATCCCGAAGCAGTTCCTGAAGCGCATCGAGCGCAGCGGCTTCGGCCAGTATTTGTTCTATGAGTGGAGATTCGACGAAGAGGGCAACGTGAACCCGAACTTCGAGCCGAACAAGCCGCGCTACAAGGGCGCTTCCGTGCTGATTTCCCGCGCCAACTTCGGCTGCGGCTCCTCCCGCGAGCATGCTCCCTGGGCGATCCAGGATTACGGCTACAAGGTAGTCATTGCGCCTTCCTACGCCGATATCTTCTACAACAACTGCTTCAAGAACGGCATTCTTCCGATCAAGCTGAGCGAGGAGCAGGTCGAGGAGCTGTTCAAGCGCACCGCTGCGACCGAAGGCTACGAGCTGACTGTGGATCTGGAGAACAAGACGATCGCGGACAATCAAGGGCTCCGCATTCCGTTCGAGCTCGACGAGCACAGACGCCAGTTCCTGCTGCAAGGACTGGACGACATCGGCCTGACACTCAAGCATGCGGATGAAATCACCGCTTACGAGGAGCGACGCCAAGGCGCATTCGCTTAAAGCCGGTCCGGAGGCGTCCGAATGGCCAGGCGGCCGTGTCTGTCAATTCTTACTGACTACAACCCTTTCGGCGATTCCCAGCAGACACCGGAACCAATGTCCTGCATAAGCGTGGACTATGGACCATAGAGGCTGTCCCATCCGTCATATCATGACTAGGGACAGTCCTTTTTTTGTTTCGGCAGACGCAAAAAAACCGGCTCTAATGGGAATGGCCGCGCGGCCTGCCATTCCAGAGAGACGGTTTCCTATCCATTCCAGCTACTGTGAATCACCGATGAAGCTGTCGGACAAGCCTGGCAGCAGACCTCGTCAAGCCCTGATATAGAACACAAGCTCGCGGCCGTTTTTTTCCGGCTCCATTTCCATCTTGTAGCCATGCTTGACGACTTCTTCAGGAACGTTCCGGAACGAGGCGGGACAATCGGCTACCACCTGCAGCAGCTGGCCCTTCTGGAGCCGGGTCAGCGTTTCCAGCGTATAGATGACCGGATAAGGGCAGGATTCCCCTCGGACATCAAGCGTATAGTCAACGGTTGGCGGTTGTTTTTGCGACATGGGCGGCCGCTCCTTTCTTGAAGCCGTTTTTGAACCGGTAATGCTTCTGCCAATACACGGCGACGATGAACGCGGCCGCGAGGACGATCAAGGTTGCTGCAAGCGCCGCTCCCGGCCCCATGGCATCGATGAGGCTGATCTTGGAGCCGCTCTTCACAAGCGCGTTGTAGACGCCGAGATGGTCCCACGCGTATGCGAGTGCGCCGGCGCCGATGACGTTGCCTATGAATACGGGCAGGAAGACGATCTGGCCTTCCATGAGCCGATACATCATGCCCGTCTCGCAGCCGCCGGCCATGACGATGCCGAGGCCGAACAGCATCCCGCCGACAAGGGTGCTCAGCCCGGCTACCTTCGTAATGGGCTCCATGCCGTTCAGCAGAATGATGGCGAGCGTTGCAACGGAGCTGACGGCCATGCCCACGATGATGGCTTTGGTCATCGTGGCGCGCCCGCTGATCCACAAGTCGCGGAACGCCGAGGTGAAGCAGATCTGGGCGCGTTCGATCAGGATGCCGAACAGGGCGCCGAACAGCGCGGCGACGCCAAGCATCTTATGTCCGCTGGCAAAGAAATAAACGACCAAGCCCGCATAGCCTGCTGCTGCGGCGCCTCCTAGAATCGGCTGAACGGCCGAAGGCTTCGCGGCCTTCCGGGCGATCGCGCCTTTCGTTACGACTGGCTTGCCCTTCCACCAGGACATGCCCACCAGCTTGGCTCCCAGGAAGGTGCCGCCAGCCGTGGCGATCATGAACATCCAGGCATGGAGCGAGAATTGGGGCACGCCGGTGAAGAAGGCGGCCAGGTTGCAGCCGAGCGCCAGCCGGGCTCCGAATCCGGCTACGATGCCGCCGGCGAACGCCTGCAGCCAGCGGCGTTTTTGCCGAGGCACGGTAATTTTGAAGTTGCTGTTCAGAAGCACCATAATGAGGGCGCCGGCGAACATCCCCCATACGATCCAGCCGTCGGTGCGGGTAAAGGTTGTCCCTTTCATGCCGATAAGGTTGAAGTAGGCCCAGTTCGAGACATCGGCCCCGAACAGCGCCATCACATGCCCTGCGAGCCGCGTGAACTCGCCCGTGACCGCCCACACCGTATGCGTGATTCCAAAATACAGCGCGCTGAGAACGCCGGCCAGCGCCATAACGAGATAGGGATTCCAGTAGTTCTGAAACAGCTTTTCGTAAAATGATTTCATTTCCATTTCCTTTCTCCTTGTCTGATTTAACTTATTCTACTATAAATACCGGGAAGCGTGGCCAGTAGAACAAACATAAAACTTAACTAAGGAGGGATCGTCATCTTGCCGGAGACAGCAGCCGAGAGCCTCGCCATCCGCTTCATGACCTACAATATCCAGCATGGAATGGGAATGGACGCATCGATAGACATCGAGCGGACGGCAGCCGTCATTGCCGATGCCGGCCCGGATGTCGTTTTTCTTCAAGAAGTGGACCGATTCGTGTCCAGGAGCGGCGGAGCCGACCAGATCAAGCGACTGGCAGAGCTGACGGGTCTCCCTCATGCAGAATTCGGCCGGTCCATCGATCTGGATGGCGGCGAATACGGGAACGGAATCCTGTCGCGCTATCCGCTTCGGCGGCTGGCGCTGCTGGAGCTGCCCGGGGAGGAGCCCCGCTCCGCGCTGGTGTGCAGGGCGGAGCTTTCATCCGACCCGGAGGCCCGGCAAGAGCTTCATTTGATCGCAACCCATTTGGATTACGGCAGCGAGCGCTGCCAGCTGGATTCCGCGCTGTCAATACGGCAAGCCTCCAAGCTGTGGCGCGGAGCTCCCGCTGTGCTGGGGGGAGACTTCAACGCCATGCCAGGCAGCAGCGTGCTGCAGGAGCTGCAGAACGGCGAATGGAGGGCCGCTCCGGGAGGACTGGGAATTCCGACTTATCCTTCAACCAAGCCGCTCTGCCAAATTGATTACTTGCTCCTCAACCATTCGGCCCGATGGGGAGAGACATCGGTGCAGGCCTGGACGGAAAGGGAGGCTTCCGACCATTTGCCCCTCATTATGGACGCTGTTCTCCATTTCTGACCCCCGTCGAAAAGAGAAAGCCTCCGCCCGGAAAGAGGAGAAATAAAAAATTGGCGAATGGACCCAGAATTTGCAACATTATCCGATGGAATGCGTCTACTTCTCTGTTCGGCATTCAAGCCCGAGACAAAGAAGCAGCAGGCTTGAAGGACAATCCAGATACATGAGGTGGAAGATGAAGAAAACAGCAACGCTGCTGGCGCTGGCAGCCATGCTCCTGGCATCGGTTCCGGGACATTCCTCCGCTGCGGCGAAAGCTCCCAAGCTCTATTTGGACGGAACGGAGCTGAAATCGGCCGGTCCCAGGATAGAAAAGGATACGACCTATATTCCCATCCGGACGGTCGCCGAAGGAATGGGCTTTGACGTCGATTGGGACAAGTCTTCCAAAAAAGTCGGCATCCATAACGGCATGAGCGCCATAGAGCTCACGATCGACAAAAAGACGGCGCTGGTGAACGGCCAGGAGGCTGCGCTTCCGGTTCCGGCGCGGATCATGGGGACGCCGGCAAGCGCGTCGACGATGGTGCCGCTCCGTTTCGTCAGCGAGAATATGGGCCTCACGGTTTATTACGACGCTCCAGCCAAATCCGTGTACTTATACCAGTCCTATGCGGCTGAAAAGGGAGAGCAGGCTCCGGCGGACAGCCAGAACGGCACTCCTCAAGGCGGGGCGGCTTCCGGTCCGGGCTCCTCGCAGCCGGGAGGAAGCGGGTCTTCAGGCCAGGCGGGAGGCGGCTCCGGATCGACCGCGACTGCCGCAGGCTCCGTCACCTCGATCCTCTATGACGGAATCGGCACGACAACGATAGCTTACCAGGGCACCGTTGCGGCAGCGGAACCGTTCCTCATGACGGGTCCGGACCGGATCGTCCTGGATATGCCGGCTTCCTCGTTCGCGGACTCGTTCGGCATCCAGGCCGGTTCCAGCCAATCTGGCGAACTGACGGTGGACGGACCTCTCTTGAACAAAATCAGATATGCCTATTTGACGGATCAGCCGACGACGGTCAGGGTGGTATGGGATGTCGCGCCAGCGGTCACTTATACCCTCCTCAAATCCGAAGGCTTGATCCAGCTGAGCCTGCTGGGGGCGGGGGAGACGGTTCCCTCCGCTCCCGCGACTCCTTCCGGCGACCGCATCTATAAGGTCGTCATCGATGCGGGCCATGGAGGAAGCGCGCCCGGGGCGATAAGCCTATCCGGCAAGCTGGAGAAGACGTTCAATCTGACGGTTGCTCTCAAGCTGAACGCTCTGCTCGCCGCCGAGCCGCGCATTCAGCCGATCATGACGCGTACGGACGACGCAACCATCGATTTAAAGCCGCGAGCGGAATTCGCCAACCGGCTCGGCGCCGACCTCTTCCTGTCGATCCACGCGAATTCCCTGGAAGTACCGAACACCGCTACGGGAACGGAAACCTATTATTACCGGCCTGACAGCAAAGCGCTGGCGGATATCGTGCACAAGCATCTCATCGCCGCAACTGGCTTGCCCGACCGGAAGGTGAAGACGGCCGCCTATGTCGTCATCAAGGAAACGGCGATGCCGGCCGTGCTTACGGAATCGGGATTCCTGACCAACCTGAGGGACGAGGCCGTTCTGTTCGACGAGCAGAGCCAGAACCGGATCGCCCAGGCGCTGGCGGACGGAATCAAGGAGTACCTGGGATTGTATTGATAGTTGGAGCGGAGCCGGTTCGCCATCGGTGTCTGCATGCATGGCTTCAAGGCGGCGACAGGCCGTCCCCAGGCAGGGGACGGCCTGTTTGGTTCGCGGAATGAATCATAGGGGACCTTCAAAAGTCAACCCTTTTTGACGAAAAAAAAGGTGGCAAGGTTCCCTTTTTTTCGCAACTTTGCTTGGCGAACGGCGTCTAATTTTCTGCCTGACTTCATGACAGCGGAGCCGCCGGCTGCGTGAAGGAAGGGTCAATCCAGGTTCTAGAGGTGAATGATGAAGAAAGCTGCAATGATGCTGGTGTTTTTGGCTCTGTTCGTAACCGCGTTCGCAGGATCCGCATCCGCCGCCTCGAAGACTCCCAAGCTGTATTTGAACGGCCAGGAGCTTCAGTCGGCATCGGCGCCCCGCATCGAGAAGGATACGACGTATATTCCGATTCGGACGGTAGCCGAGGGGATGGGTTTTGACGTCAATTGGGACAAGGCGGCAAAGCAGGTAAGCATACATAACGGCAAAAGCATGATTGAGTTGACCATCAACAAAAAGATTGCTACGGTAAACGGCCTTTCGGTCGCATTGCCGACTCCTGCCAAGATTATGGGTGCTGGCTCGACAAGCACGACGATGGTTCCGCTTCGTTTCATCAGCGAGAACATGGGGCTCGAGGTCTACTACGACTCTCCGTCCAAGTCCGTGTATCTGTATCAGAACGATGCTTCCTCGGGCAATGGATCGGGCGGCGCAACGCCATCCCCGGCTCCAACGCCTACCCCGACGCCGACCCCAACGTCGACGCCAGGCAGCGGAGGGACGGGAAGCGAGACTCCGACACCGACTCCGACACCGGGCAGCGGCGGCTCTACCGCGCCGGCCGACGCAACGGGACTGGTCACGTCGATCAAGTACGACGGAATCGGAACGACGACGATCGCCTACACAGGCACGGTCGGCGATGCGCAGCCGTTCCTCATGACGGGACCGGACCGGATCGTCATGGATATTCCGGCAGCGTCGTTCGCGGCCGACTTCGCCAACGGCTTCACGGCGACGAGCGCCAAAATGGGAGAAGTGGTCGTCGACAGCCAGCTGCTGACGAAGGTCCGCTATTCCTATTACTCGGACAAGCCTTCCACTGTGCGGGTGGTCTGGGATCTTCAGGCTGCTGCCGAGTATACGGTAACCAAAGGCGAGGGCACGATTCAGCTGAGCCTGCTCGGCGCGCTTGAACCTGTGCCGACGACGCCGACGACTCCTTCGGGGGACAAGATTTTCAAAGTTGTCGTCGACGCGGGCCACGGAGCCCATGATCCGGGAGCGATCGGAATCAGCAAGAAGACCGAGAAATCCTTCAACCTGGCCATCGCTCTCAAAGTGAATGCCCTGCTGAAGGCCGAGCCTCGCATCCAGCCGATCCTGACCCGCTCGGACGATACGTTCATCGCGCTGGACGAGAGGGCCGCAATCGCCAACAGGCTGAACGCCGACCTGTTCATCTCCATTCACGCGAATGCCCTGCCGGGGTCTTCAGCCTCCGGCACCGAAACCTACTACAACCGGGCGGACAGCAAGACGTTCGCCGACATCGTCCATAAACATCTTCTGGCGGCTACGGGACTGCCGGACCGCAAGGTCCAGACAGCCGGATTCGTCGTCATCAAGAAGACGACCATGCCCGCCATCCTGACGGAATCCGGATTCCTGACGAATTCGAAGGATGAAGCGATCCTGTTCAACGAGCAGAAGCAGAATGAGATTGCACAAGCTTTGGTAGACGGCATCAAGGAATATTTGAAATTGAGCTGAGGAGGCTTGAGCGCCTATGAATCGACGCATGAACAAGACAGCGGTGCTCTTGACCGCCGCCGCGATCGCTCTGAGCCTGTCGGCTTGCGGAGCAAGGGAAACGGCCGGCCCGGCCGCTGGAGCTTCCGGCAATGCGGGAGCATCCGAGCCGGCTGTGGTCTCTCCATCGCCATCCGCAGCCCCTGCTCCATCGCCAGCAGCTGCCGAGGGCAGCGGCGTGGGCTCGAGCGCAGCAGGCGGCAAGGGTTCCGTCAAGGAGTCCGACAAGGTGAAGAAGGAAATCTCGGTCTATCAGACCGACGATCAGCTGCTGGAGCTGAAGGCCGTCAAGGCCGAGATCAGCTACGGCAGCGCCGAGGAGAAGCTTGAAGCCGCTCTGGAAGCGCTGGCCGGAGACGACCGCGAAGGAACGATCTCCCTGTGGAAGGGAGTTCAGTTCAAAAAGGTGACGCTTAAAGAAGGTGCGGCAACCGCCGATATCCACATTCCGGACGAGTCGCGTCTCGGAGGAGCCGGCGAGGAATTCGCGCTTGAGGCGATCCGCAAAACCGTATTCCAGTTCGATGAGGTTCAAACCTTCGATCTTCTGGTGGACGGCAAGGCTGCCGAAACGCTCATGGGGCATATGGAGCTTGAACATCCGATGAAGAAAAGCAATCCATAATCGATCATCCATACTTGATGCTAAGGGAGAGACGGGAAATGCATCGTTCGCCATCCTATCATATCGCTACGGGCATGATCGCCCTCTCCCTCCTGGCAGGAGGACCGGCCGCTGCAGCTGCAGCGGCTTCTTCTGCTTCAGGGGGGACGGCAGTATCTGCAACCGCGCAATCATCGTTTTTTGCCGATGTCAAACCAGGCCATTGGGCGGAAAAGAGCATCGTCAAGCTTGCCCTGCAGGGAATCATCGTGGGAGAAAACGGCAATTTCAGACCTGCAGCCAACGTAAGCCGCCAAGAAGCGGTCGTGATGGCTCTGCGGTTTATGGGCAAGGAAAAGGAAGCCGACCTGCAGCAGGCGGTCATCTTCCCGGAATCGTTCAAGGTGAACAATTACTATAAGCCTTACATAGCGCTGGCCATCAAGCTCGGCCTGCTTGAGGAAACGGCGGAGTTCAAAACGGCGGAATCCGCCAAAGGCGAATGGGGAAGCTCTCCCGCATCGCGCGAGTGGCTGACGAAGCTGATCGTGAGGGCCGCAGGCAAGACAAGCCTGGCGCAGGAGCTTGCTTCCCGAGCATCCGCTTTCCAGGACGGAGCTTCGATCGGCGCCGGTTATGTCGGCTACATCAATGCAGCAGGCTCGCTCGGCATGGTCACGGGCGTCACGCCGACGCAGTTCCAGCCGGCGGCAGCCGTCAACCGGGCGCAGGCGGCCACGCTGTTCAGCAGGGCGCAGCAGGTCGCTCCTGTCGCTTACCCGGGCGAAACCGGCGGCATCCTCACGGCGATCAACGGGGCCAGCGTATCGGTGTATACCGATCAAGGATTACAAACGTTCAATCTGGCGGCGGATTCCCGCTTCTACCGCTTCGATTCGGATGCTTCGCTCAAATCGTCCTCGGAGCTGACGCTGTATACGCATGTCCGCATTTTGGGCGGAGGGATGGATGCGCTCTACGTTGAACAGACCGATCCGGACCAGCAGGTCAAGACGATCGAAGGCGCCGTGTCGAGAGTCGTGGCGGCGCAGAACAAGATCTGGCTGTGGGTCGGCGACAATCCGGTCGAAGTCCAGTACGATTCTTCTCTGGTCGTCAAAAAAATGGACGGAACGAAGCTGGGACTGGCCGATCTGACGGTGGACAGCCAGGTTCAGGTGAAGGAGGATGCCTTCCGGGACAAGCCGCTGGCGCTTGAAGTCATCGTGAAGTCGGCGCCGGTATCGAAGGACGGCTCCGGAACCGTGGCTGCGGCCGGCAACGGCGCGCTGAGCCTCAAGACGGCCGCCGGAGCCGACGAGACATGGACGGCTTCTTCCAGCCTTGCCGTCATCGGCTGGGACGGCAGAGTGCTCGAAGGGGGCCTCTCCGGATTGAAGGCGGGCGATGCCGTCACCTATACAGTGAAGGACAGCGTGCTCGTATCCGTCAAGGTGACGACGGCAGGAAGCGCATCCGTCCAAGGAAAGTTCAGCAACATCAGCGACGGCATCCTGACGGTGCTGGCAGGCAATTCGCTGCAGTCCAACTATTTGTCCGAATCGGTCACTCTGGTCATTCCGGGCGTGGAGCAGCCGGTGCTGGGCGATCTGTACAAGGACGACCAGCTTGAGCTTGCCCTCGATGCCGGAGGCAAGGTGACGAGCATCAAGGTGACGAACCGCTCGCTCAGCACGCTGACGGGAGCGGAGATCCTCAGCTACAGCAGCGATCAGAAGGCATTGACGGTCAAGGGAACGAACGGCAAGCTGGCCGCCTTGCAGTTGTCGGACAAGACCAAGTTCGAAATGAACGGAACGACGCTCAATCTGGCCTCGGCCGCTCCTCTGCTCCGTCAAGGACAACGGGTTACGGTCGGTTATTCCGGCAGCGATGCGATGCTCGTGCGGGTCGTCTACCAATATACCGGCTCCGTCGTTCTGTTGAATACGGCCACCAAGACGCTTGCCTTGTCGCTGGATGACGGCTCGTCGGTGACGCTTCCATTCGATTCTCTCGGAGTGGAGTGGTACGGCCGCAGCGGAACCGGCATAGCCGACATCAAGAACGGCATGCGGGTGACGGCGCTCCTCGACGCCAGCCAGACCAAGGCGGCTGCGCTGCGCGTCAACCAGAATGTCCAGTATAAGATCACGACGGTCGACCCGGCAGCCAAAGCGCTCTCGCTGCAAGCAGCCGACGGAAGCCGGACGACGGTCGCTGCCGGCAGCCTTGTCCTCAAAGGAACGGACGGAAGCGCTCTGGCATTCACAGGCTTCGCGGCGGGACAGACGGTCAACGTGACTTATGCAGGCAGCACGCCGACAGCCATCTCGCTCGTCAGAGTGACGTACGGCAAAATCGCTGCGGCCTCTGCCGACTCCATCACGCTGCAGGAATACGGCGGCTCAAGCCAGACGCTTCCGCTCGGAAGCGGCTTCTCCATCGTCAAAGGAGGAAGCGCGGGATCGAGCGCTGCGGCTCTGGCTGCAGGAGACCGCGTTGAAGTGAAGAAAAATGCCGACGGTGCGGTCGTCGTCACGGTCAATGCCGGAGTGGCCAAAACATTCTGGAAGGTGGATGCCGCAGCCGGCCAGCTTCTGATGAGGAAATCGGGCGTCAACGACAACGATTACCGCTTCGCATATACGTCGTCCACGCTGATTACGGCAGGCGGCCAGCCGCTTGCAGCCGAGTCGCTCAAGGACGGGGACAGCATCGTTCTGTATCTGTTCGAAGGCAAGCTGCTCGAGGCTGCCAAGGCATGACGCTCATGGCGGTTTGATGAATTATTGAAAAAAAGACCCCTCGCGGGGTCTTTTTTTCGTCCATAGGGGTGATTTCCGGTTGCATGGAGCGTGGATATTCGCTAAACTTTGAACGATAGTGCAACTAGGGAGAGTTAATGACCATGAAGGCTTCGGATAAGATGCGGCGCATTCTGGACACGATGGCCGAGATGTTCCCGGATGCCCATTGCGAGTTGAACCATGCCAATCCGTTCGAGTTGACGATTGCCGTCCTGCTGTCGGCCCAGTGCACGGACGAGACCGTGAACCGGGTGACGGCAGACTTGTTCCAGAAATACCGTACGCCCGAGGATTACCTGGCCGTCGATCTGGAGGAGCTGCAGCAGGATATCCGGCGCATCGGACTGTTCCGCAACAAGGCGGCCAACATCCAGAAGCTGTGCCGGATCGTGCTGGAGCGCTACGGAGGGGAAATCCCCGAGCAGCATGACCAGCTGACCGAGCTTCCCGGCGTCGGGAGGAAGACGGCCAATGTCGTCGTCTCCAATGCATTCGGCGTTCCCGCCAT
>Ga0194137_10002005_pt1 | contig 12225 bp, 15 predicted proteins | sample TARM_MetaG_T3_14_FD_134025 | JGI IMG/M metagenome (GOLD analysis project Ga0194137, IMG submission 134025) | Freshwater microbial communities from Pennsylvania, USA, analyzing microbe dynamics in response to fracking - TARM_MetaG_T3_14 (version 2) | ecosystem: Environmental > Aquatic >...
GCAGCGGCAACGAGAACCAACCAACGCAAGGGATTTTTCATTGGGCCGAAGTAATAACCGGTTCAGAAGCCTTAAGAATGGCGCAGACGCGTTTGCCGAGGGTGAACGCCAACGCAATGCTGAATAGGGGTTCAGCGATCCTGCGCATTGAAATTGAAGTTGAGTTGCCGATTGAACACGCTTTCGAACCCCCGGTACGGCAAAGGCTGGGCCTTCAGTACCGCGCGTTCGAGCGAATCCCGGCCGGCTTGATCCATCGCGCAACCCGGCTGCACCTTGGCCTCGATCACCTGCCCGCCCGGCAACTGGGTGATCACCACTCGGCAGTGCGTACCCAGCGGCACCGAATCCGGCCGCGTCCACTGCGCGCTGACCGCCGCCTGGATGGCCGCCACGTATTTGGCGGTCAAATCGTTGCTGGTGCCCCCCCGTCCTGCTGAAGCCTTGTCGCCGGTGGCTGCGGGCTAACTGCCTGTGTTGCTGCCGGCACCGGATGCGCTGCCGCTCCGGGAAGCCGCATTCTGGAGCTGTTTGAGCCGCTGCGCCTCCAGACTCGACTGCTTGTTCAACTGCGCCAGCTGCTTCTGTATCTGCTCCAGCCGCTTCTGCTTGTCCGCATCGGCCTTGGCCTTCGCATCGGCTTCCGCCTTGGCCTTCTGCTGCTCGGCCAGCTTCTTCTGCTGTTCGGCCTCGGCCTTCTGCTGCTGCGCCAGGCGCTGCTTCTGCTCGGCCTCCTTCTGGTGCTCGCGCTCGGTCAGGTCGATCTGCTCCTGACGACGCTTTTCCTCCTGCTCCTTGGCCGCCTTCTCCTTGGAGATGGCCATCGCGCTGACGCGGTCCTGATCGACCTTGTCCGGCTGCACCACGCGCTCCTGCGCCTTGGCTTGCTGCGGCGTCGGGGCAATCTGCGGCTTCGGCTCGGGAATCGGCTGCGGCGGCGGCACCGTGTCTTCGGGCACCGGTTGCGGCGTGGGCGGCTCGGGAGCCGCATCGGCCTGCTGCGGCGTCTGCTGCAAGGCCTGACGGGCGGCGGCGGCATCGCTGGCGGACACGTCCAAGCTGGCTTCCAGCGCCGCGCTGCCGGCGGCCAATTCCACGTTGCGGCGCGGCGACCACAGCCATGCAATCAGGAACACCGCCAGCACCAGCAGGTGGACGACGGCGGCCAGTGTTACCGGGCGACCCCAGCCGCCGTCGGGCACCAGTGCCGGCTGGCGGAGCGTTTCAGCGTGCATTGCCGCCCGAGCCGGAAATCATGCCCACCTTGTCGATCTTGGCGGCCTTGATCACGTCGATTGCGTCCATGATCTTTTGGTAAGGAGCATCCTTGTCGCCCGCGATTACGACGCGAACGTCCTTGTCCTGTTCTGCAAGGCCGGTCAAGAGCCCCTGCAGCTGCTCCACGGACATTTCCCGAGGGCTTTCGTCTTCCGGCAACTTCAAACCAAGCTGTCCATCGGGTTTCACCGTCACGATCACCGGGTCCTGCTTGCTCTCCAGGGCCTTGGCATTGGAGGTGGGCAAGGTGACATCCGTACTCAGCGTGAGCAGCGGCGCGGTGACCATGAAGATGATCAGCAGCACCAGCATCACGTCGATGTACGGGACGACGTTGATCTCGGATTTCAGCTTGCGGCGCTTGCGCAGGCGCGAAATGGCGGCGGGCATGGCGTGGCTCCGCTCAGTTGGCGCCAGCGGTCTGGCGTTGCAGGATCGAGCTGAAGTCTTCGGCGAAGGCTTCGTAACGCACCGAAATGCGCTCGACCCGGGTGGTGAAGCGGTTGTAGGCCCACACCGCCGGGATCGCGACGAACAAGCCGACGGCAGTGGCGAACAGTGCCTCGGAAATGCCCGGCGCGACCGAGGCGATGCCCGACTGGGCGCCGCTGCTTATCATGTCGTGCATGGTCACCATGATGCCGAACACGGTGCCGACCAAGCCGACGTAAGGTGCGGTGGAGCCGATGTTGGCCAGCAATTCGAGGTTGCGCTCCAGCTGGTCCACCTCGCGCGCATAGGTGGCGCGCATGGCGCGCTGGGCACCTTCGAGTTGGGCGCGGCTGTCCAGGCGCCGCTCGCGCAGACGGGTGAATTCGCGGAACCCGGCCTCGAAGATGGCCTCCAGCCCGGTCACCGTGCGGTTGCGGTCGGTGGCCGCCGAATACAGCTTGCCGAGATCCGCGCCGGACCAGAACCGGCCTTCGAAATCGTCGGCTTCGGCATTGGCCAGCTTGAACACGCGGGCCTTGCGGAAAATGATCACCCAGCTGATGAACGAACCGACCAGCAGCAGGGTCACGATGATCTTGACCGGGATGCTGGCGTGGGCGATCAACTCGAGGTAGTTGATGCCGCCACCGCCGCCACCTGCGGCATGGACGGCGGCTTGCGCGGCCGTGGTCTTGACCTCTTCCGGCAGGGGTTCCACCACCGTGTCCTGAAGGGCCAGGAGCAGTGCGATCATCCTTCGTTCCTCACGCGTGTTCGGGTTGTTCCAGCGGTTTCAATTGACGGTACAGCGCGGCCGCGATGCCCTGCGGCCGGAAATCCTCGGCGCCGACGGCGGCCACGCGGACCTGTGCACGCAGCAGGACGTCCCCGCCACGACGGATGTCCTGCGCGAACACCAGGCTGGCGCGGCGGCATTCGCGCAACACCGCACCCACCAGGATCTCGTCGTCCAGCCGGGCCGGACGCAGGAAATCCAAGGTCATCGCGCGCACCACGAACACCATGCCGTGCTCCCTGCGCAGCCCGTCCTGCCCGTAACCGAGCGTGCGCAGCCATTCGCTGCGGGCGCGTTCGAGAAAGGCGACGTACCGCGCGTGGTAGACCACGCCACCGGCATCGGTATCTTCCCAGTAGATCCGTGTCGGCAAACTGAATACGGATTCAATCATCGTCGGACTCCGTGAACAGATCCGTCGGCGCAGGCGTGGCCTTGGGTTTCAGACCCAGATGGCGGTAAGCCTTGGTAGTGACCATTCGCCCGCGCGCGGTGCGCACGAGGAAACCCTGCTGGATCAGATAGGGCTCGATCACGTCTTCCAGCGTGCCGCGTTCCTCGGACAGCGAGGCCGCCAGCGACTCCACGCCGACCGGGCCGCCGTCGAAATGCTCGACGATGATGCGCAGCATGCGCCGGTCCAGCTCGTCGAAGCCTTCCGGGTCCACCTTCAGCATCTGCATGGCCGCCTGCGCGACCTCGTGGTCGATGCGGCCGGCGGCGCGCACCTGCGCGTAATCGCGCACCCGCCGCAGCAGGCGGTTGGCGATGCGCGGAGTACCGCGCGAGCGCCGCGCCACCTCGGCCGCACCCTCCTCGGTGCAGTCGATGCCGAGGATGTCGGCCGAACGGCGCACGATCCGCGCCAGCTCGCCGGGCGTGTAGAACTCCAGCCGCTGCACGATGCCGAAGCGGTCGCGCAGCGGCGCGGTCAGCAGCCCGGCGCGGGTGGTGGCGCCGATCAGCGTGAACGGCGGCAGGTCGAGCTTGATCGAACGCGCGGCCGGGCCCTCGCCGATCATGATGTCGATCTGGAAATCCTCCATCGCCGGATACAGCACTTCCTCCACCACCGGCGACAGGCGGTGGATTTCGTCGACGAACAGCACGTCGTGCGGCTGCAGATTGGTCAACAGCGCAGCCAGGTCGCCGGCCTTCTCGATCACCGGGCCGGAGGTCTGGCGCAGGCTCACGCCCAGCTCGTTGGCGATGACGTGGCTGAGCGTGGTCTTGCCCAGGCCGGGCGGGCCGAAGATCAGCACGTGGTCCAGCGCCTCGCCGCGTGCCTTGGCCGCGTCGATGTAGATGCCGAGCTGCTCGCGCACCGGCTGCTGGCCGAGGTATTCGTCCAGCCGCCGCGGGCGGATGCTGGCTTCGACGGCGTCGTCCTCGCCGGTGGCGCCGGAGCCGATGATGCGGTTGTCGGTCATGTCGGGATTATCGCCCAGCGGAGACGGCAACGCCGGTCAGATCTCGACCTGCGCACCCAACTCGACCAGCCGGTTGCCCGGGATGCGAAAGAAGCCCGTCGCCGAGGCCGCATTGCGGTGCATGAAGGCGAACAGCTTGTCGCGCCACACCGGCATGCCGCGATGCGCGCTGGGCACGATGGTTTCGCGGCTGGCGAAATACGTGGTGTCCATCGGATCGAAGTAGATGCCGCCCTGGTCGCAGGAACGCATCAGCGCCAGCGGCACGTCGGGCGTCTCCATGAAGCCGAACTTGACGATGACCCGGTAGAACTCGTCGCCGATCGCGTCGATCTTCAAGCGCTTGCCGGCCGGCACGTAGGGCACCTGCAGCGTCTCCACGGTCAGGAACACGTTGCGCTCGTGCAGCACCTTGTTGTGCTTGAGGTTGTGCATCAGCGCGTGCGGCACCACCGTCGGGTCCGCCGTGAGGAACACCGCCGTGCCCGGCACCCGGACCGGAGGAGCCAGCATCAACCCCGGCAAGAAGGCATCGAGGTTGATGCCGTCCTTGCGAATTTCCTCCTGCAGCAGCTCGCGGCCGCGACGCCAGGTGCGCATCAGCAGGAATACCAGCAGGCCCAGCACCACCGGGAACCACGCGCCGTCGAAGAACTTGGCGCCGTTGGCGATGACGAAGCTGGCGTCAACCAGCAGGAACACCCCGCACAGCGGCAGCACCCAGCTCCGCCATTTTGGCCACAGCGCGCGCGCGACGAGGGCCAGCAGCAGCGTGTCGATGAACATCGTGGCCGACACCGAGATGCCGTAGGCCACCGCCAGGTTGGTGGAGCTGCGGAATGCCAGCACCAGCCCGATCACCATCACCATCAAGGCCCAGTTGATGCCCGGGATGTAGATCTGGCCGATCGTGTCGTGCGAGGTGTGCTTGATCTGCATGCGCGGGATGTAGCCCAGCTGCATCGCCTGCCGCGACACCGAGAACGCGCCGGTGATCACCGCCTGCGAGGCGATCACCGCGGCCATCGTGGCCAGCACGATCATCGGGTACAGCGCCCACTGCGGCACCGCCTCGAAGAACGGGTTTTCCACCGCATCCGGCTGCGAGAGCACCAGCGCGCCCTGCCCCAGATAATTGAGCAGCAGGCACGGCAGCACGAACCAGTACCACGCCAGCCGGATCGGACGCGCGCCGAAGTGCCCCATGTCCGCGTACAAAGCCTCGCCGCCGGTGACCACCAGCACCACAGCGCCGAGGATGAAGATGCCATGCCAGCCGTGGTCCATGAAAAAGCGCACGCTCCACCACGGATTGAAGGCCTTGAGCACTTCCGGCGCGTCGAAGATGTTCCACAGGCCGATCGCCGCCAGCGACAGGAACCACAGCGTGGTCACCGGACCAAACACCTTGCCGACCTTGGCCGTGCCGAAGCGCTGTGCCGCGAACACCGCCAGCAGCACGACGATGGTGATCGGGACGATGAACGGATGCAGGCTCGGCGCGGCGACCTCCAGGCCTTCCACCGCACCCATCACCGAGATCGCCGGCGTGATCACGCCGTCGCCGAAGAACAGCGAAGCGCCGAAGATGCCGAAGATGCCCACCACGTAGGCCGCGCGCGAACCATTGCGCAAGGTGCGCCGGGCCAGCGACATCAGCGCCATGATGCCGCCCTCGCCGTCGTTGTCGGCACGCATGATGATGGTCACGTACTTCAGCGTGACCACGATCATCAGTGCCCAGAACGCCAGCGACAGTACGCCGAGCACGGTGTCGTGGTCGTTGACCAGGCCGTAATGCGGCGAAAACGCCTCTTTCAGCGTGTACAGCGGGCTGGTGCCGATGTCGCCAAACACCACGCCGATGGCCGCCACCACCAGCGAGAAGCCGGAGCCTTGCGACGCATGGCCGGGGTGCGCCGTGGAACCGGGGTCGGGGGAGGTTTCGGTATGCATGCCGGGCTCAGGATATCGTCGAATCGCGAAGAGGAAGTGAGGAGAAGCGGCCGCGCTCAGCGCAGCGCAGCCTGCAGTGCCTTGCGGATGACCAGCGCCACGTCGTCGCCATCGGCCGCCGCGTCTCGCGCCATCTTCGCCGCCTCGGCCGGCTTGTAGCCGAGCTGCTGCAGGGCGACGGTGGCCTCGGAGACCGGGTCGGCCTGCATCGCCGATGTCGCCGAAGCGCCTCCGCCGACGAACTCGGCCGCGCGGTCCTTGAGCTCCACCACGATCCGCTCGGCGGTCTTCTTGCCGATGCCGGGGACGCGGGTCAGCGCGGTCACGTCGCCGGCCTGCACCAGCCGCGCGAACTCGTCCACGCTGACCCCGGACAGGATGGCCAGCGCGATCTTGGCGCCGATGCCGGAAACCTTCTGCACGTCGCGGAACAGCCGCCGCTCCTGATCGCGCAGGAAGCCGTACAGTGCCACGCTGTCTTCCTTCTGCGCGTAATGGGTGAACAGCGTCACCTCGCGGCCGATCTCGGGCAGGTCGTAGAAGGTGCTCATCGGCGCCTCCAGCTCATAGCCGACGCCACCGACGTCAATCACCAGCCAGGGCGGCTGCTTGACGGCCAGCAGGCCGCGAAGGCGTCCGATCATGCGTGCAGACTCCGGCAATGGGGCAGTAAAGAAGCGGACAGGTTACGCGCTGCCGATGTCATCGCTTGCGACTCCATGCCTGGCGCGCATCCACGCCCAGCCGGTTGGCGGTGGCGCGCACGTGCGCGTGGGTGATGGCCACGGCCAGCGCATCGGCCGCATCGGCCTGCAGCTTGCCGTGCAGGTTGAGCATGATCCCGACCATGTGCTGCACCTGCACCTTCTCGGCGCCGCCCTTGCCGACCAGCGCCAGCTTGATTTCCTTGGCTGCGTACTCGTGCACCGGCAGGTCGCGCAACACCACCGCGCAGATCGCAGCCCCGCGCGCCTGCCCCAGCTTGAGTGCCGAATCGGCACCCTTGCCGACGAACACCTGTTCGATGGCCACTTCCTGCGGCCGGTACTCGTCCAGCAATACCGACAGCTCGGCCAGCAACAGCTTCAGCCGGCCGGCGAAATTGTCCGCCCGGGCCAGCAGGATCGGCGCATGGAACACGTGCCGCGCCCGCCCATCGGGCTCGACGTCGATGATGCCCACACCGGTGCGCACGGAGCCCGGATCGATGCCGAGGATGCGGATGGTCATGTCAGGCGCGCGAGCAGGCGGCCGCCGCAGCGGCCGCGACGGCTCAGGCCCGCTCCAGCGCGGTCTGGTCGACGTTGGAGTACACGTTCTGGACGTCGTCCAGATCCTCGAGCATGTCCAGCAGCTTGCGCACCTGCAGCGCGACATCGCCGTCCACGGCAATGTCGTTCTCGGCGCGGTAGGTGATTTCGGCATGGTCCGGCACCAGACCGGCCGCCTGCATCGCCTTCTTCACCGACTCGTAGGCTTCCGGACTGGTGATGACGTCGATCGCGCCATCTTCCGGATAGACGGCCACGTCGTCGGCGCCGGCGTCGATGGCCGCCTCGGTGACCTTCTCCTCGTCGCTGCCCGGCGCATAGCTGAGCACCCCGAGGTGCTTGAACATGAAAGCCACCGAACCTTCGGTGCCCATGTTGCCGCCGCACTTGCCGAAGGCATGGCGCACGTCGGCCACGGTGCGCACGCGGTTGTCGGTGAGGCAATCGACGATCACCGCCACGCCGCCGGGCGCGTAGCCCTCGTAGCGCACGTTCTCGTATTCGACGCCTTCCAGCTCGCCGGTGGCCTTCTTCAGCGCGCGCTCGATGGTGTCCTTGGGCATGTTGATCGCCAGGCCCTTGTCGATCGCCGCGCGCAGGCTCGGGTTGTTGGCCGGGTCGCCTCCGCCGGGACCGCGCGCCGCGACGTTGATCTCGCGGATGAGCTTGGTGAAAATCTTGCCACGTTTGGCATCGGAGGCGTTCTTGCGCGCCTCGATCGACGGACCTCTGCCCATGACACTGCTTCCCGGGTAATGACGGATGACGAGCCGCGCATTTTACCCGATCGCGCCGGCCCCGCCCTCCACCCCTGCCATCGGCAGGAACGCCCCGCGCCGCAGGAAGGCCGTCACCTGTGCGGCCGCCTCGGCCGAGAACACCAGTGCGGTGTGGCTGGCATGGACGACGCAATGGCCGGCCAGCCCGGGCAGACGGGTTTCGTCCAGCGCGACGGTGCCGTCAGAACCTTCGCCCAGATCGGCAAACAGCTGCCCCAGGCCGTGCGGCCGGTCGCCGGCCACCATGCCCACGCGCGCACGCCCCTGCCAGGGGGGCAGACCATCCTGCAACAGCCGGCCACTGCCACCCAGCGCCGGCGCCGCCCAGGGATGACCGGCTACGCCGCGCGCCGCACGGCTTCCGCACAACGGCGAACCGATGCAGACCACGCGGTCCACCGGCAGCTCCGGCCGGCCGCGCAAGGCTTCCAGCGCCACCAGCCCGCCAAGGCTGTGGCCCACCAGCGCCACCGGCCCGGAGGCCCGCAACTGCTCGCGCAAGCGCCCCACCGCGGCCTCCGGCCCTTCGAACACGCCCGAGTAGGCGAACGGATCAACCTCGAATCCAGCCCGGCGCAGGCGCAAGGCCAGCGGCTCGACCCAGGTGCGGGCATTCCAGATGCCGTGCAACAGCACGACCTTGCGAGGAGGAGGCAGAGCGGATTCCATGGCGACAGTGTCGCCTGCGACGTACCGGCGGGGAAGCCGGCAGGGTGCCGCGTTCAGCCCGGCGGCGCGAAACCGCCTGCCGCGCGCGCGGCAGGCCGCCGTCAGCGCGACGCCGGCCTGCGCAAGATGAACTCCAGGTCGCGCACGCGGCCGACCGGAAATTCGTAGGTACCCACCTTGGCAAAACCATGCCGCGCATAGAAACGCTGCGCGCCATGGTTTTCCGACCACACGCCGATCCACAGCGTGCGCGGGCCGTCGCGCTCCAGCCACGCCATCGCCTCGGCGAACAAGCGCGAGCCCAGCCCGTCGCCCTGCTCTCCTGCGCGCACGTACAGGCGCTTGAGCTCGCCGTCGCCATGCCCCACCTCCGGGTGCGGCAAGCCGGCCGGCCCGGCAACGGCGTAGGCAATGGCTTGGCCGTTGCGTTCGGCCAGCCACACGCCATACGCCGGGTCGGCGATCAGCTCGGCCTGGCTCTCGGGTGCGTAGGCCAGCGCGAGGTAGCAAGCCAGATCCTCCGGCGGATACAGATGGCCGAAGGTTTCGACGAACGTGTCCACGGACAGCGCAGACAGCACTGCCGCATCGGCCGGCACGGCACGACGGATGCGCATGGATCAGGCCTCGCCTTCGTCGTCTTCCTCGTACTCCTCTTCTTCCTCGTCCTCTTCGTACTCGTAGTCGTCCTCGCCGAAATCCTCGCCGTCCCAGCGCCCTTCGGCATCCGGGACGAAGGCCAGCGCGGCGCCGGAACGCACCAGCCAGCCGCCGAACACGCGGGCACGCTGGACGAGGATGGGCTCGGCCTCACCCTCGTTGCCGAGGGTTTCCCACTGCAGGTTGAACGGCACCTCTTCGCTCATGGCAAGCTCCGGATCGGGGAACGGGAGACGCAGGCAAGCATGCGCGCGGCGTGTTTCAGGCCGAAGTCCCGGGCCGCACCTGCACGTGCACCTCGGCCAGCTGCGCGTCCGGGATCGGCGACGGCGCATCGGTCATCAGGCACTGCGCCGAGGTGGTCTTCGGGAACGGGATCACGTCGCGGATCGACTCGGTGCCCGAGATCAGCGCCGCCAGGCGGTCGATGCCGAAGGCGATGCCGCCATGCGGCGGCGCGCCGTAGTTCAGCGCGTCGAGCAGGAAGCCGAACTTGGCCCGCGCTTCTTCCGCACCGATGCCGAGCAGCTCGAACACCGCACTCTGCATCTCCGGGCGGTGGATGCGGATCGAACCGCCGCCGATCTCGTTGCCGTTGAGCACCATGTCGTAACCGCGCGACACGGCGGTGGCCGCATGCGCCTTCAGGTCGGCGATGTCGTCCACGGCCGGCGCGGTGAAGGGGTGATGCAGGGCAACGTAGCGCTTCTCTTCGTCGTCCCATTCGAACATCGGGAAATCGGTGACCCACAGCGGGCGCCAGCCTTCGGCGACCAGAGCGAACTCCTTGCCGGCCTTCAGGCGCACCGCGCCCATGAACTCGGACACCTTCACATACGGGCCGGCACCGAAGAACACGATGTCGCCCTTGCCAGCGCCTGCGTGGGCCAGCAGCGCGGCAAACGCCTCCTCGGAGAAGAACTTGGCCACCGGCGAGGAGACGGCGCCGGCCTCGTCGATCTTGGCGTAGGCCAGCCCCTTGGCACCGTACTTGGCCGCATGCGCGGCATAGTCGTCGATGTGCTTGCGCGACAGCGACGCGCCTCCGGGGATGCGCAGTGCAGCCACGCGCCCGCCCTCGCCGTTGGCCGCGTCGGTGAACACCTTGAACTCGCTGCCCTTGACCAGCTCGGCCACGTCCACCAGTTCCAGCGGATTGCGCAGGTCCGGCTTGTCCGAACCAAAGCGGCGCATCGCCTCGGCCCAGGTCATGCGCGGGAACGGCTCGGCCAGCGCGATGCCGGCCACTTCGGCAAACACCTCGCGGATCATCGTTTCCACGGTGTCCTGGATGTCACGCTCGTTGACGAAGGCAAATTCCATGTCCAGCTGGGTGAATTCGAGCTGGCGATCGGCGCGCAGGGCCTCGTCGCGGAAGCAGCGCGCCACCTGGTAGTAGCGGTCGAAGCCGGCGATCATCAGGATCTGCTTGAACAGCTGCGGGCTCTGCGGCAGCGCGTAGAACTCGCCCGGATGCATGCGCGCCGGCACCAGAAAATCGCGCGCGCCTTCCGGCGTGGCCTTGGTCAGGACCGGCGTCTCGATGTCCTGGAAGTTGCGCCCGTCCAGCCAGTGGCGCAACGCGCGCACCAGCTTCACCCGGGTGCGCTGCATGCGCTGCATTTCCGGGCGGCGCAGGTCGAGATAGCGGTACTTCAGGCGGGTATCCTCGCCCGGGTTCTCGTGGGCGTGGAACGGCAACGGCGCGGCCTTGTTCAACACGGTGATCCTGCTTGCGATCACTTCGACCTTGCCGGTCTTGATCTTGTCGTTGACCGCATGGCGCGCCCGCACCACGCCTTGGACCTGCAGCACGTCCTCGTAGCCCAGCGACGCGGCGACGGCGAACACCTCGGCGTTGTCGATCTCCACCGTCACCTGCACGATGCCCTCATGGTCGCGCAGGTCGATGAAACAGACGCCGCCCTGGTTGCGGGCCACGTCGGTCCAACCGGCCAGGGTGACGGTTTGGCCGATCAGCGATTCGTCGATCAGGCCGCAGAAATGGGTACGCATGGACATCCGGAAAACTCCGCAGGAGAGGCCGCCGCATCCGCGCCGGCAAGCCGTTTATTGTGCGGCGCGGGCGACTGGCGGGCAAATGAAGCCGCTCATGCGGCAGTGAGCCGCCCTGCCCCATACTCCGCGCGTCACCATCCGCACAGGGAAGAAGCGCCATGTTGCTTGCACGCCACGCCATCCTCGCCGCCCTGCTGGCCGCCGCGCCGCTGGTGTCGGCCGCGTTGCCCGCCGCCGCGCAATCGGGCTGGAACGACGGCTCCGGCACCGTCACCTGCTCCAGCGACGACAACCGCCGCCAGCAATGCGCCACGCCCTTTCGCGGCCGCGCCGCACTGGTGAAGAACCTCTCCGACACCCGTTGCGTGGAAGGCCGCAACTGGGGCAGCGGCAACGGCTACATCTGGGTGGACGACGGCTGCCGCGGCCGCTTCGCCTCCGCCGGCTGGGGCGACGGAAACGGCTACGGCAATGGCCAGACCATTCGCTGCGAAAGCGCCGACAACCGCAGCCGGACCTGCCGCACCGGCTGGCGCGGCGCCGTGCTGGTCCGGCAACTCTCAGACACCCGCTGCGTGGAAGGCCGCAACTGGGGCAGCGGCAACGGCAGCATCTGGGTCAGCGGCGGTTGCCGCGGCGAATTTGCCGAAGGGCGCGGCGGCTGGGGCAACGGCAACGGCAACGGCAACGGAGGCTATTCGGTCACCTGCTCCAGCGATGACGGGCGCCGCCGCACCTGCGCCTGGGACGACCGCCAGGGCCGCCCGACGGTCATCAAGCAACTGTCGGACACCACCTGCGCCGAAGGCCGGAACTGGGGCTATTACGGCGGCACCTTGTGGGTGAATGCCGGCTGCCGGGCCCGCTTCGGCGCACGCTGAGCCTGCCCTGCCGTGCCGGCCGACAGGTCGGCATCCCCGGCACCCGGTGGCGGC